>Ga0210064_1000136_pt1 | contig 34601 bp, 32 predicted proteins | sample Muzzi_CordC_D2_FD_185531 | JGI IMG/M metagenome (GOLD analysis project Ga0210064, IMG submission 185531) | Wetland microbial communities from San Francisco Bay, California, USA, that impact long-term carbon sequestration - Muzzi_CordC_D2 (SPAdes) | ecosystem: Environmental > Aquatic > Marine >... | reverse complement strand
CCGATTCGGAAAGTTAATGAGAGAATTTCTTCTAAGGAATAAAGGCCCGCTTGATAGGATGCCGTCAGCTCTCCAATACTGTGGCCAATAACCACATCCGGATGGTACCCCCATTGGCTCCAGATATCCGAAAGACAGATCTGAGAGACTACCGTCAATAATGGACTGTAAGGACATCGGTGTTTGCCAATCTCATTCTTCCAGATCTCCTCTAAGTTCAAATCAAATTTTGATTGTAGAATGGTTTGGATTTCAGGCCAGTACCTGGAATATTCCAACAGCTTAAAGCCACTCTCACGGTCACTGGTGCCTTCACCTGAGTATAAGAATATAATTTTTTTCATACTGCGGTCCTTGTATCGAATTGGCAGAATTGACAAAAAAAAACCTCCCGGCATTAGGAGGTGTGGTGCCATTTGTCTGAAGCGACCTCATGTTTCCCCCATGGGACTGGAATTAGCACCTCTATGGAAAAGGTTGCTGAGCGGTCAACGGGCCAGATCCCTCACGCTGCTCTTCATGATTTTTTACTGTTCAAATTATGATAGGGATGATCAGGATATTGTCAACCATGACCCATCAGATTTTAATATCCTAGAATTCAATTCTACTTTGCCATATTTATTTTTACTTCAGCCCTTTGTTATAACAGACTGATTTTGCTTTATAAACAAATGCCTAAAGTGACCTAAATTGCCTAAAATGCCTAAAATTTAGGAATCGCTACGCTTTGTCCCTTTTTATAAATTGACAAATTACCGCAATTTTAGCTCATTTTAGTTCATTTCAAATTTTAGATCATTTTCTCGATAAAGGTAATAACTTTTTGAAATTCGAATAAAATATTTTGCGTTGATAATGTTACAAAGTGAAATAACCTACAACCCTTCAAGGTCTAAAAATTTTTCAATGGCCATGTTGAACTGCTCAGGTTTTTCCATCGGCAGGATATGCCCGGCCTCCATGAAATGGGTCCCGCTGGCCCTGGGCAGGTTATTCTTTAGGTATTCCCCGTACTTAGTTGGTGTCAGCTGGTCGTCTTCAGCCGAAACAACCAGCACGGGCAATTTGATCGATCCCAGATGCTGCATCACATCAAAGCGGTTGCAGGCCTGAAAATCTTTTAGTGTTACTTCCGGTTTACAGCGGGCGGTATCTTCCCGCCAGCGTCTGATAATCGCCGAATCTGTCTTGGGCGAAGCGATAATTTCACAAAACATTGTCAGGTAGCCGTTATAATCCGTTTCCAGAGTCTCAAAGATCATCGGTGCAACCTTGAGCCTGGCACCGGTCCCAAGCAGGATCCCGGCCTTCAGCAATTTCGGGCAGTCAAGTAATAGCTGCAAAGCGATTGCACCGCCCATGCTCAAACCACAGGGAATGGGATTGGGCACATCGATACGCTCAATAATATCGATCACTGAACGGGCATAGCCTTCGATCGTATCCATGCCGTCCCCCTCACTTCTGCCATGTCCGGGCAGATCGATCGCCAGGGTATTGGCCCTTTCAGCCAGCCCCTCGACCTGTGCCTGCCAGAAATTTCCCGTCCCTCCCGCAGCATGAATAAACACAATGGTCGCCCGGGCCGGATCCAGCGGCCAATGTGCAGTCATGTAACCGATTCCGTTCAGCTTCCGTACTTCCATCTAAACCTCCAAAGAGACCCTGTTTGAATATGAAAACCTATCCGGTGTTGGATACGTTCAACTCAGTTCAAGTTTATTGAATGATGCTGCTTTTTTTAAGTTTCTCTATTTCATGTTCGGAATAGCCCAGATTTTGCAGGATCAGATCGGTGTGCTCGCCAAGCCTGGGTGCTGCGCTGCGGGTGCCGGCCTGGCATTTGCTGAACTCGACCGGATAACCTGGAATGGCAACCGCGCCCTGATCCGGATGCATAAAGGGCATGAGATACCCGTTTTCCAGCGCCTGGGGATCATCCGGAACCTCCTGGATTTGTTGCACCGAGCAGAACATCAGCCCATGGGTTTGAAATATAGCCATCCATTCGTCGCGGGAACGGATGGCAAATACCGCGTCAAAGATCTTGTTTAACTCGACAAAATTAACGGGTCCGCCGGATTCATTGGTATAGCGCGGTTCATCCAGCAACCCGCCCTGACCCGTAACTTTGCAAAATGTAGCCCAGTATTTTTCTTCAGGATGGTGGGTGCCTAAAATCCATTTTCCATCCCGGCAGCGAAACCGATTGCGCAGTGGCGAGTGCTGCGTCCGATCGGCCGTGATACATGGATTTATCGCCAGCACACTGGCCAGCAACAAATTAATGTACTGCATCCAAAGGGCGGTGCTGTACAGTGAGACATGCACCTCCTGGCCGATTCCTTTTCGCTCCCGGAAAAGCAGCGCCGTCAGGATGGCATGGCTTACGGTAATGGCAGTTACCTGATCCAGTATACCCAAATGAATCATGGCCGGCTCCGGTGTACCGGTAACAAACATCATACCGGAGCGGGCCTGACCAAGCGGATCAAATGCGCCCAGATCGCGCATGGCTCCCCGGCGGCCGTAGCCGGATACGCCGGCATAAATAATCTGCGGATTGATTCCCGCCAGGGTTTCATAGTCGATATTGAGCCGATTCTTGGTACTTTCACGCAAATTCGTGAGGAATACATCGGCCTCTTGAATTAATTGATTGAAAATCTCACGGCCCTTTTTATTTTGAATGTCCAGGCAAATCCCCATTTTATTGCGATTCGAAGCTTCAAAAACAATACTTTCGCTGTTTTTAAGGGACATATCGTATCCGGCCACACGGGTCCAATAACGCTCCGGATCACCCGACGCGGTCTCAATTTTGATAACCTCCGCCCCCAGATCACCCAGTATCGCATTTGCACCGGGACCGGCGTGAAACAGGCCATATTCTACGATCCGAATTCCATCCAAAGGTCGTTCCAGTTCCTGCTGTGCCGTACTTTCATCTTCCATAGCATATTCTCAAAATTTTTTTCCGGTTTTAGGACTTAGTTTCCAATTTGGAAATGAGCAATTTTTTCGATGAGTCCGCCTCAGGCGGACACACGGGTTTACGACGAGGCGTACTTTTCGTACGTTGAGGACGTAAACCCGCGGATAATCCCGCCGTGGCGGGACTCATCGGGAATCCGCCTGAGGCGGACCGGATGGAAACTAATTAAAGGTCACCTGATACACCATCTCTTTTTTTTGAATCGAATTCCGGATTTGCTGCTGATCTAACCGGGCTTGAATCAGCTCTATCTGTGAGACCGGACAATCGTTGTCATTTTTTTTATATTTCCACTTCCTGATAAATCCCGCCACGAGAACATAGGCACAACCGCCGACTCCGCAACATGTTGAATCCAGCACGGCATAACCGACAAAATACAAAATTTCCCGGCCCTGGAAAGGCCAACGGATTTCCTTGCCAAAAACGTAATGCCCGCCGATGGCCGTTACTTCCTGACCGAGCCTGGGATGGACAAATTCTTGGGTATCGGTGTCAGTGCTCAACATAATGGCCTCTGTTTGGAATGCAGACTATAGGGCAACGCTTTAAAGCTGTCAATCCGGAAACCGGGTACCGCCGCAAAACGTCAAACCGTCAAACTATAGGCATGATTCCTTTAATTTAATCTTTCTGGATAACGGTATTTATTTATTTCACGCCGGATAACCTTGAAACCATCGCTATCAACCCTATATTATAGCGTTGGCTTTGTTTAATATTTGTGGTAGGATACGTAATTATCTTAAATCTAAAGGAAAAACGATACCACATGACAACACTGTCCTTAAAAGATCTGGTAAAAGCATATTCCGGCAGGCGGGTGGTCAATTCCGTCAGTCTGGATGTAAAAAGCGGTGAGGTCGTCGGACTTTTGGGCCCCAACGGGGCCGGCAAAACCACAACATTTTATATGTGCATCGGTTTGGTAAAACCGGATGAGGGCCTGGTGATGCTGGATGATGAAAACATTACCGATTTCCCCATGTACCTGCGGGCTCGCAAAGGCGTCGGCTATCTGCCCCAGGAAACCTCGATATTCCGTAAACTGACAGTCAAGCAGAATCTGATGGCAATATTAGAAATTCTGCCGATAGACCCTTCCGAGCGCGAGGAACGTGCCGAAATGCTGCTGGAGGAACTGGGTATAAAGCACCTGCAGAAACAAAAGGCCAATGTTTTGTCAGGCGGCGAAAAACGACGCCTTGAGATATCGCGCGCCCTCGCCACCAATCCTTCCTTCATGCTTCTTGACGAGCCATTTGCCGGCGTCGACCCGCTGGCCGTCAACGATATTAAAAATATTATCAAACATCTAAAACGGCGCGGCATTGGTATTCTCATCTCCGATCACAACGTCAGAGAGACCCTTGGGGCCTGTGACAATGCTTTCATCCTGGTTGAAGGCAAAGTGCTTGAATCCGGCCCCCCCGATCAAATTGCTGCCAGCGAAGCCGTATGCCAGGCCTATTTGGGAGATGAATTTCACCTATAGTTTCAGTCCTTCAAACGAGTATGGAAATCCACTTCGTGAGATACCCAACTTGATACTGATGCCAGCGCTTTTGGTTTCAGATGCCAGAAAAAAAAAGGGCACGTCGAACCCGGTTGCCGCGTGCCCTTTTTCAAATTTTTGCGGTTGATTAAAGGGCCGTTACATTCACAGCGGACGGTCCTTTACGCCCCTCCTCGATGTCAAAGGTGACCCGATCACCTTCCTGAAGCGATTTGAAGCCCGCTCCGTTGATGCCGGAATGATGAACGAATACATCCGGACCATCCTCTTGTTCGATGAAGCCGTAACCTTTGCGATCATTAAACCATTTGACGATACCATTGGCCATTGAGGCTACCCTCCTTCAGCAAAAATTATCATAGTCCCATACTTCAGGTTGCCGGACGGATATAATTCGATCTCTCCTTCAGAATGAAACCGGTCGGTCGAAACGGACCTTTAATGGCTGAGCAGATAATACTTATTTCTCGACTAAAATCAAGCGCTTTTTTGAGATCACAATACCAGCGATTTAATAAAATCCAGCAGTTGGTTGAGATTCTGGCAGGGTCGCACCTCATCACAGCAAGCTTGATAGGTGCGCATCTCGCTGTCGCCCGTGTACCAGAAGTATTGGGTTTCCGGGTTCAACCAGATAACGCGTCGGGATCTCTGCCGCATTTCATCCAGAATCTGATCTTCCGGATTTCCGTAGTTGCTGCGGCCGTCTCCGATGATGATCAACGTGGTCTTCTTGTTAAGGATGTCCATATAGCGCTTTTTAAACTGGCGCAAAGTCAGACCATAATCCGTGGCGGCATTATATTCGATATTGACATCCCTTAATACTTTTTCGATGGCCTGGTTTATTTCACAGTCCTCAAAGATTTTGCTGACCTCCTCCAGTCCGGCCACGAATACAAAACTTCGAACCTGCGTAAAGCACTCCTGCAGGGAATACAGCATATTGAGCATGAATCTGGCCGCCGACCAGACGGAACCCGAGACATCACACAGGGTAACAATTTTGGTTTTGCGCGGCGGTCGGTTACGGAAAAAAAGCTCCAGTGGAATACCCTGATAGCCGGCTGCCCGGCGCAGCGTTTTCTTAACATCCAGCGATCCCCTGTTTTTGACGGCATAGCGCCGACCGACGTTATCTTTCAGTTTGCGGACGAGTTGTTCGATTACCTCGCGCATTCCTTCCACTTCTTTTTTTGTCAAAGAAGCAAAATGGATTTCACCCAGCCGATCCAGGTGTTGCTGATAGGAGGTGATTGTGCGGCTGTCGTCATCAAAAGGCCGGGATTGCCGGGTAAGGAGCCGACGCGCACTGTCCAGCCGGGCATCGAAGAGTTCTTTTAGGTCACGGCGGGTTTCCCAGTGCATCCGATCGCGCTGGTCGATTAGAAATTGAGCCAGCGCGTCTGCCACCGCGTTAATCTGCAACATCAGCTCAAGACGCTGAACCATCGGCCCCAGATTAGATCCCATGCCGCCGCCTTTTCCGTCACCCTCAAACAATCCTGGCTGCAGGCGCTCAAGAAACGATTGGGGATCACCACCTAAAAAATCAAGCACGGCCTGAGAAGTATCATTTCCATTTGGTTCAGGAATTAAGGCTTGAAGGGTACTTTGGATCTGGTCGGCCAGTGGATCAGCATGGGCAATGTTCGACTCCTGGCGCAGTTCATGGAAAAACAGATCATAGAGGCGGTCGAAGTGAAATTGTTCCCGCCGGCTTTTAGCGAAATTGGCGCGCAGTACCGCAGCAAACTGCGGTTCGTCGAGCATATCGACCAGTTTTAGCTGATTGAGGCAATCCAGGACCTCGGCGGTCGAAACCCTCAGCCCGGCCACGCGGGCGATGGAGACGAATTTGAGTAGCAGGTTAACCATGAAAAAAATGCCTATAATGAACTAAAATGCGCTAAAATGCCTAAAATTAAAGTGTCGCTGCGCTCCGTCGTTTTATAAAAGCTGGATTTCTGAAATATGGAATACCAAACATCAAATAAGTCAAGAATCCTGGCGCCCAGCTTCCGACCCGCAAAACCTGAAGCCTGGAGAGAGGACCCGATTTTGGGTGTTAGATTAAAATGGAAACCTGCTTCACATTTAAAATTCAATTTAATAGACAAAATGCCTTAATTTTAGACATTTTAGTTCATTTTAGGCATTTTAGGCAATTCCATTATCTTCTCCATCTTCTCCACCACCTGGGCCACATCGGTTCTGTATTTGCAGATGACGTTCAGGGTTTCGGTGACCACCTCGGGGCTCAACTCTTCAACCTGCAGGGCAATCAGGGATTGGGCCCAATCCAGGGTCTCTGAGATACAGGGTTTCTTTTTTAAATCCAGATTCCGGATTTTGCGAACGGTGTCGACCAACTGATTGGCCAGCTGATTCTTTATACCGGGAATCTTCAGCAATACAATTTCAAGCTCCAGATCACGTTCCGGGTAATCGATGTAAAGATGGATACACCTTCTTTTCAAGGCATCACTCATATCCCGCGAATCATTGGAGGTTAAAAACACAAAGGGTATATTGATTGCTTTGCGGGTCCCCAGTTCGGGAATCGACACCTGAAAGTCACTTAATACTTCCAATAAAAAGGCTTCGAACTCCGGATCGGATTTGTCGACCTCATCTACCAGAAGCACTACCGGATGGACGGATTCGATGGCCTGCAAAAGCGGACGGGGCTGAATAAAGCGCTCCGAAAAAAAAGCATCTTCCTGGGAGGCGATCCGGTCGACGGCATCCGCCAGGGTGTTCGCACCCGTAATAACATCGTCGATTTTGCCCTTCATCATCTGCGTATAAAGCAATTGTTTGGCATACTCCCATTCATAAAGGGCTTTGGCTTCATCCAGCCCCTCATAGCACTGAAGCCGGATCAGTTGGCGCTCCAGGCTCCGAGCCACGGCCTTGGACAGTTCCGTCTTGCCGACTCCGGCAGGACCTTCCACCAGTACCGGTTTCTGGGTAGCCTGGGCCAGGAAAACAACCGTTGCAATCGTTTTGGAGCAAATATAGTCGGCTTTTTGCAGCTCAGTTTTGACATGCGCAACACTTTTAAATTTCATTGCATAATTCCTCTGTCGAAAAATACATTCTAAGGCAATATAAGGTGCCGATTTAAATTTTCAAACCCTATATCACAGCACCGGTCCCAAGTACACCGCTAAGTCCCGGAGCCAACTCTTTTGAAACATTGAAGTTTTTGATCACCCTTGCTATCTTGATTTGTCGTTATTAGTTTACTGCCCATAGGGGAGATCAAAATCATGACGAAAAAAAAGCTGATCCATTTGAAGAATGAGATGCTGGTTGCCAATTTTTTTGCAAACGTTATCGGCGTGTTCGGCGTCAACGCCATGATGTTCACGGCTGAAGGGATTGCCGTTAAAGAGATTTGGAAGTATGCGCTGCCGTATTGGATTGATGTCCTGTTTACGCCGTCGGCGTTTGTTTTCGTCTGCGTCATGTCAGTGCTTTACGAAAAACCGATTCGACACTACTTAAATTCAAAATACAGCCAGGTACCCATATCCCGGGATCTTGAGAACAGCGCCCGCCGGCGGTTGCTCAACGAACCCTTTGCGCTGATCTGCCTGGATTTCAGTATGTGGCTGCTGTCGGCAATTATTTATCCCTTGATGCACTGGGTTTACGACTCCGGATCCAACCTGGTTCAAAGTTCGCTCTATCACAGCCTCAGCACCGGCATTGTCACCATCACGGTGGCCTTTTTTTTGCTGGAACATATATTGCAAAAAAAGTTGACCCCGTACTTTTTCCCCCAGGGCGGATTGTTTGCCGTCCCCAAAACAATGCGCATCCGGATCCGCACACGACTGGCGGCCTTGCTGTTTGCCTGCAATTTAATTCCCCTGATTTCAATTATTCTTGTCCTTCACCGCATAGCCGGCAATACTTCCGATGCCGCGGTCGCCCTGGCGCACGTTCGCACCGCCGTCTTAACCAACGCCGTCATCTTTATCGTGGTGGGGGTTTACCTGATCGGTCTGGTAAGTAGAAATTTAACCATGCCATTCGGCGAAATCATTCAAACCTTACAAAACGTGCGAAACGGGAAATTTGATAAAAAAGTCCGGGTTACCAGCAACGATGAAATCGGTTACACGGGCGATGTCATCAACGAAATGACCGAGGGACTCAAGGAGCGCGACCGCATCCGCCACTCGCTTGGCATCGCTATGGAAGTCCAACAGCACCTGCTGCCGCGCAAGGCCCCCGAAGTCAGCGGCCTGGATATTGCCGGCCGGAGCATCTATTGTGAGGAAACCGGTGGTGATTACTTCGATTATTTACCGGTCGACAAATACGGCCACCGCCGATGCCGGATTGTTGTCGGCGATGTTTCGGACCATGGAATTGCTTCGGCCCTGCTGATGACGTCCGCTCGGGCCTTCCTGCGTCAGCGGGCCGCCAGGACCGGCACCCTGAACCAGATTGTAACGGATGTCAACCGCCAGCTGTCAAGGGATGTGGAAGACTCCGGCCGCTTCATGACCCTGTTTTTCTGTGAAATCGACGGCCTCAAAAAAACCATCCGCTGGGTGAATGCCGGCCATGACCCGGCCGTCCTTTTTGATCCAAACGGCGGCGGTTTTGAAGAACTCGCCGGCCGCGCCCTGCCTTTAGGCGTCTCCAACAAAGCACCCTACCATGAATTGCAGCGTCAGCTTCAGGCTGGACAAATTATTTTAATCGGCACCGATGGGATTTGGGAATCGCAAAACCCGGCGGGACAAATGTTCGGCAAAAAAAGGTTCCGGAATCTTATCCGCAGCCATGCCCGGAAATCAGCCCCGGAGATCCTGCAGGCTGTTTTTGAGGAAGTCGATGCGCACTGCCGGCCATTGGATAAGGAAGATGATGTGACTTTGGTGGTCATTAAGGTTGATTCTCAAGCGAACTTGGATTAAATATGGTTTTTTGTGTCATGGCATACAAAGATCGATAGTCGAATAAATTTGCTTGAATCTTTAAATAGAAACAGAATCCGGGAGGCATACATGGACAAACCCATTGAAAATTACTGGAAGCTGCGGCTGGTTGATGCGAAAACCGCACTGCAATCGAATAACTTCGACGTCTACCTGGCAGATGATTGTGACGCAGCAAAAAAAACTGTACTGGAAGAAATCATACCCCAACTGAAAGCCAAATCCATATCATGGGGCGGCTCCCAGACCTTTCAAGCTGCCACCGGACTGTATGACCATTTGAAAGATCAGCAAGAGTTTGAGGTGCTGGACACATTTGATAATAAAATATCCAGTGAGGAAAAGATGGAACGGCGCAGACAGGCCCTGCTGGTCGATCTGTTTATCACCGGGACCAATGCCATTACGGAGTCCGGCCAGCTGGTGAACCTGGATATGATCGGCAACCGCATCGGTGGGCTGACCTTCGGACCCAAGTGGGTAATCATCCTGGTCGGCCGCAACAAACTGGTTGCGAATCTGGATGAAGCCATGTACCGGGTTAAAAACTATGTCGCACCGACAAATTCGATGCGGCTGGACAAAAAAACGCCCTGCGTTAAAACGTCCTATTGCGAGGAGTGCAAGAGCCCGGATCGAATCTGCAACACGTGGACCATTACCGAAAAATCTTTTCCAAAAGGAAGAGTCAAGGTGGTGCTGATTAATGAAGATCTCGGTCTCTAATATGGATTGAATCCTTTAAACTCAACCAACCACTAAACCAATCAACTATTCAACGATGCTTGAATTTCTAAAGCAAGGAGGTAAAAATGAAGATCCTGGTAGGCTTTGACGGTTCCAATGTGTCCAGGGAAGCCGTATCTTTGGCCGAACAGCATGCGATTGCGTTCAAGGCCGATATTATTCTGGTCCACTCCATGGTCGGTGGGCCTGAAGTGCCGCGCAAAGACTTCGAATTTGCTGAAAATATTCTGGAATATGAAAAGAACCGGATCCTGGACAATAAAATTTCCTGTGAATCCGTTCTATCGGTGCGGGGATTGGAAGCCGGTGAGGATCTGATTCAAATGGCCGATGAAAAAAAAGTCGACGAAATCATTATCGGCGTGCGTCGGCGATCCAAAGTCGGCAAACTTCTATTCGGTTCCACCGCTCAATTTATCATCCTGAATGCGCCATGCCCGGTGGTTTCGGTTAAATAAGATTAGGAGGTAAAATTTGACAGTATCGTTTGTATGTTTCGATATCGGATATACGCTGCTTTACATGCAGCGCGAAGTCACCTACCGGCAGGCCTTAAAAGAATTCGGCCACCAGATTGCACTGGAGGTCATCGAACGTGAATTTCATCTAACAGATAAACTGTTCATGCGCGAGTACCCGGGCATCTTTTTGAAGCCCCGCAAGGTGTACATGCCGACTTACCTGGGTCTGATGAATTACCGTTTGGGACTGGGCATAGATGTTTGCCAGTTGGACGACTGCTGGGAAGAAATCAAGCAGAATACCGATCCTTACTGGCTGCCCTTTGATGGGGTCAGGGAGGTTCTCGACGAGCTCAAGCGCAGGTCCATCGGAATGGGAATTATTTCAAACTGGGACTGGACGGCCCGCGATGTCCTAACCGCCGCGGGATTAATCGACTACTTCGACCCCATTTTGATATCGGCCGAGGTGGACAGCAATAAACCGGATGCCCGGATATTTGAGCTCGCCCTGCAAAAAGCAGGGATACCCGCGGACCGGTGCCTGTATATCGGAGACAATTACTATGACGATGCCATCGGCAGTCGCAAGGTCGGGATGAAACCACTGATTATCAATCGTTTTGGAAAACTGGGCGTCGAGGAGATCGAAGATTGTCCGGTGATCGGTCATCTATCCGATCTTTTCAATCATATCGAATTCAAGGAACGGAAATCGTATGGAAAGCAATCCTGATTTGCCAATCATCGGTATTGATCGCGGCGCCTCATTTACGGATTTCGCGGTTGTTGAATCCGGTCGTCTAATAGAAACATTCAGCCTTGAGAATCGAAGTTGGCAGGCCATCAGGACGCCCTATGCGGATTTGAGAGCCAAATATCAAACGAACCACATCGTCTTCTCGGGTTGCGCGACCGGCATGCCCGCTGCCATGCAGCAGCGCGTCAACATCATTGCTGAAATCGACGCCATTGGGTTTGGCGGGGCCGCAATGGCTAATTGCAGCAATTGCGTTGTCGTCAGTATGGGCACCGGTACCGCGATTGTTCATTTCAACAATAACCGTGCCAGGCATGTCGGCGGTTCCGGTGTCGGCGGCGGCACCATTAAAGGACTTGCTTCGCTTATTTGCGGCCTGGATGATCCGCGGCAGATTAGCGCCCTGGCGATGAAAGGCAGTGCATCAAATCTTAATTTGACGATCTCGGATCTGGGATATAAAGACATCAGTTTTTTGGGTGGGGACATGACGGCCAGCAATTTCGCATCGATCAAATCCAAAAAGACCGAAGATCTGGCTGCCGGCATTTTGCGCCTGGTGGGAGAAACAGTTGGTATTATTGCCTCAATTTGCGCCCGGGAGCTAAATTGCCGCGAGAATATCGTCATGGTCGGCAAAGTCGCCGGCAGCCCTTTCATCAGGCAGGTATTGAACCTGGTCGGAGATCTGTACCAGACAAAGTTTCATTTTCCGGAAAATCCGGGGTTAGCCACCGTTTACGGTGCCGCCTTGAAATACCAGCGTGATCAACAAACTGTTTCAAAATAAGAAAACCCGGCACACAGGCCTTGGCTTAAGGCATCCCTCCGAGGGCTCTATAAAAAAACATCAGAAGTGCTGGAGTCGAGTACTGACTGACTATGAAAATTACCACAATCGGCTGGTGGGGGGCGTATCCGAGCGCTAACGAGGCAACCTCGGGCTATCTATTGGAGTCGGAAGGCATATCGGTTCTTATCGATTGCGGTTCAGGTGTGTTGGCCCGGTTGCAAAAGTATACCCGGTTGCAGGATATCGACGCGGTCGTCCTGTCTCATTATCATTCGGACCATGTAGCGGATATCGGGTGTTTGCAATATGCGTCCAGGATTTTAATGGATTTAGGCCGACGAAAACAACCCCTGAAGATATACGGACACGCTGAAGATAATAATTTTGCCGGATTGACTTATCTGCAATACAGCACCGGATATGCCATTGACACCCGGGCGAAACTTGAGCTGGGCCCTTTGGAATTTACTTTCTGCCGCAATATTCATCCGGATCCCTGCTTTTCGATGCGGATCGAGACTAATAACATTGCCCTGGTTTATATATCTGACACCGGATACACGGATGACCTCGTCGAGTTCGCCCACAACGCTGATTTGCTGCTCTGTGAGTCAAGTCTGTACGATGAATACCGGGGGCGGATTCCCGGGCATATGACTGCCGGTGAGACGGGCCGGATCGCAACCGCTGCAGATGTCCGGCACCTCGTCCTGACTCATTTGCCTCATTTTGGAGATCACAGTTTGCTGGTTGAACAGGCCCGCAAGAAATTTAAAGGCCCTGTCGAGTTGGCGACGACCGGTAAGTGCTGGCAAATATAAAGAAAGGGTAAAATCATCTTACTTTTCGCGCTCAGAAGATTCGGCCGTCTGGTTTTGACGGTTTTACTCATATCGACGATCGTATTTGTTGTGATCCGGGTCATACCGGGCGATCCGGCCCTGGTGATTGCAGGCATCGATGCGTCGCAGTCAGACATTGATGCCATCCGGGCCAAGCTGGGCACCGATGCGCCGGTTTTCTCCCAATACGTCAACTGGATCTGGGATGTAATGCGCTTTGACTTCGGCGATTCCATGATTTCGGGCCAACCGGTGACCCGCCTGATATTAGATCGTTTCCCGCTGACTTTGTCCCTGGCGCTGATGGGCATGGTTATTTCAATTATTATTGCGATCCCCCTGGGCGTGATTTCGGCGGTTAAAAGATGGTCATTCTGGGATTATCTGGGCATGGCTTTCTCCCAGATTGGAATGGCCGTACCGAGCTTCTGGCTGGGAATTTTGCTGCTGCTTTTACTTTCAGTAAAATTTAAAATTTTTCCTCTGTTTGGCTCCGGTACCATCATGCATCTGATTCTGCCTGCCGTATCCCTGGGGATTGCACGGGCGGCCGTGCTGTTGCGCCTGACCAGGGCCTCCATGACCGAGGAACTCAGCAAGGAATATGTCATCACCGCCCGATCCAAAGGAATGACCGAGCGCATAGTTTATTACAAGCACGCACTGAAAAATGCGCTGCTGCCGGTTATTACAATCGGCGGCATCCAACTCGGTTATATGCTGGGTGGGGCCATTATCATTGAACAGGTTTTTTCATTACCCGGCCTGGGAAGGCTTTTTCTGTTCGGGGTCTATCAGAGAGACTTTCCGTTGATACAGGGTGGAGTCGTTTTCGTGGCGTTTGCCTTTTCCCTGATCAATTTTTTGGTTGATATGTTGTATAGTTTTCTGAACCCTAAGATAAGGATTAATTAATTGACGGCAGGAGCGGCAGCAAATAAATATCTGCTTGACATTCAGGATCTGGATGTGGATTTCGAACAGCAGCGGGGCCTGGCCCAGGCCTTGCGGGGAGTTGATATTCGTCTGCAGACCGGTGAAACCCATGCCCTGGTGGGTGAATCAGGTTCCGGCAAAACGGTGACCTCTATGTGCATTATGGGACTTTTAGCCATGCCGCCCGGCAGGGTGAATCGCGGCAAAATTATATTTCAGAAGCGGGATTTGCTGCAGTTGAATGAAAACGAACGGCGCAAAGTGCGGGGCAAGGATATCGGGATGATCTTCCAGGAACCCGGCAAATATCTCAATCCCGCCTATAAAATCGGCGAACAGATAACCGAATCATTGATTCTGCACTTAAAGATGAAGAAAAAAGCTGCCACCGAAAACGCCCTGGATTTATTGAACCTGGTTGGTCTGGGAAAAAACAGGCGTGTTCTGAAAAGTTATCCCCATGAACTTTCAGGCGGTATGAAGCAACGGGCCATGATTGCCATGGCAATTGCCTGTCATCCGGCCCTGTTAATTGCCGATGAGCCGACCACTGCCCTGGATGTCACCCTTCAGCTCCAGATTTTAAGGTTACTTCTCAAACTCAAGGAGAAGTTTGCCATGGGTATCTTGTTCATTTCTCATGACCTTGGTGTCGTCAAAGAAATTGCGGATAGAATATCAGTCATCTACGCCGGTAAGATCATCGAGTCGGCCACCAAAAGTCAATTGTTCGAAAATCCCCTGCACCCTTATACCAAATTACTTTTATTATCGATTCCGGATGCAACCAAACGCGGCGAGCGTTTGCGGGCCATTCCGGGAACCGTGCCCGATGCGGAGGATGTTCCCCCCGGCTGCAGTTTTCATCCGCGCTGTCCGCTGGCAGAAGATGAATGCCGCGATGCGATACCCCCGGACATTGATTACGGAGACGGTCATCAGGCCGCCTGTTTTTTGATCGGCAGAAAATGGATCCATTCATAGAAATCAAAAATCTGGTAAAGGATTTTTACGGTCGGGGATTGCTGAATCGCCGCAAACTCGCCGTGCGGGCTGTCGATCGCGTCAGTTTCGACATCCACCGCAACACGGTGTTTGGGCTGGTGGGAGAATCGGGCTGTGGTAAGACCACGCTGGTAAGATCGATCCTGTATCTGGATCCACCAACATCCGGTGAAATCCGAATTGACGGAACATCACTGGGCAACCTGTCATCCCATCAACTCAGATCTTTCCGCAAAAGGATGCAGATTGTCTTTCAGGATCCCAACAGTGCCCTGAACCCTAAAATGCGGATCGAGGACAGTCTGGCCGAAGGGCTCGTCAACCGAAGATTTCCGGCTGCGGAGCGCGACAGGCGCATTAAGCGCCTGCTGGATCTGGTAGGAATTGCGACAACTCACCGCTCGCGGTTTCCCCATGAGTTTTCAGGTGGTCAAAAACAACGCATCGTCATCGCCCGGGCGCTGTGCATGGAGCCTGATTTCCTGGTACTGGATGAGCCGGTCTCAAATCTCGACGTCTCGATCCAGGCCCAGATCATCAATCTTCTGCTGGACCTCAAAAAAGAGCTGGCGCTGACATATCTGTTTATTTCCCACGATCTGAATCTGGTGGGTTATTTCAGTGATCGATTGGCAGTGATGTATCAGGGGCGGCTGGTGGAGTTGGCATCAGCCGATGAGATCATGCGCAATCCCTGCCACCCCTACACACGCAAACTTTTTTCCTCGATGCCGGGAAAAAACACGGCAATTGGAGAAGCTGAGGATGATGATGAGAATGCAAACCTGGAAAGTTCCGACGGCAAAATTGCGGCGCTGTCCGCAGCTTGCTGCACCTATGCTGATGAATGCCCCATCGGGGACCGGCAATGTAAAACAGACGAACCTGAATTAATGGAAATAGCGGATGGACACCGCATCGCCTGTTTTAAAGCATAAATGCAACCGTTCAAAGGTTCAGGGGTTCAAGGTTCAGAGGCTTACCGCCTTCGGCGGGGTCCGGGTTGAGTGATGAAAGATTTTAGGTTCCTAACTTCGGGGATAAAATTGAAGTCAATACATTTGACTTGAGACCCTATGAACTTGTGGGAGCGGTTTTCAACCGCGATTTACTCGGTCTGGCATATACACATAAACGTGACTAAAGGCTACTCCCACCGGCTATTAGAGACTGGCGTATTAATCATAATTCACAATAAATCACCATTCGAAAGGAGGAAACCATGAAAAGATCAGCCTATTTTATTGGATGCCCGCTACTAGTGCTTTTGCTGGGAATTGCGGTCATGATCACCCCGGCCCCGGCGGCTGCCCAGACCCTTAACTTTGCCCTGGCGGGTAATCCGGATACTCTGGACCCCCACAAGACCTCGGGTACGCTCACCTTCCAAACCATAAAGTCGGTTTATGACACTCTGGCGGAACCGGATATGAGCGGGAAAATAGTGCCGGCTTTGGCCGAAAGATGGGAAGTCTCCAGCGATGCGCTGACCTGGACTTTTTATCTTAGGCCGAATGTCGTTTTTCACAACGGCCAAAAACTGACATCCAAAGATGTCAAAGCCACCTTTGATCGCATCATGGATAAAGCAACGGCATCACCGAAGGCAAAAGAATTCGGCTCAATTTCGGCAATCGAAACCCCCGACGATTTCACCGTCATCTTTAAGTTAAAAGAACCGACCTCACCCCTGCTGGCCTCAATGGCTTCGGGCTGGGGAGCCATTCTACCAAAAGGGCTGATCGACAGCGGCCATGATTTCGGAAATCAGCCGGTCGGCACCGGCCCCTTTGAGCTAAAGAAATGGGTTCGTGACAGCCAGATCGTGCTGGCCAAAAATAAGCGCTACTGGATCAAAGATCATCCCAAGCTGGATCAGATCATCATGCACATCATCCCGGAACGGGCCGTTGCCGTTCAGGGCCTGATATCCGGTCAAATAGATGTGGCCTATCTTATCGATAAAGACGACCTGCCCATCCTCGAAGCCAGCAAGGATGTGAAAATAGATAAATCCATGACCGCGTTGATTCTGGTTATGTCCATCAATTGCAGCAACCCCGTATTAAAAGACGTCCGGGTACGCCGGGCCATAAATCACGCCATTGACAAGCAGAAAGTGCTGGATGTGGCTTACGGCGGCGGCCGGCCGATTGGCACGTTCATGGATTACAGCAATGCCTATTACAAGGATTTTACCTCGCTTTACCCTTACGATCCGGAAAAAGCCAAAAAACTGCTGGCCGAAGCCGGGGTCAGCCAGGATACGGTTTTTGAGCTGTTTTTGCCGCAGAATTACGAAATACATGTCAAAGCCGGCGAAATGTACCAGGACATGCTGACCAAAGTCGGGCTGAATGTGAAAATCAAACTGGTGGACTGGTCAACCTGGATCAGCGATGTGTACCGCGGTGCGAAATATGATCTGACCGTCATCGGACATACCGGCAAACTGGACCCGGACGGCACCCTGGGCGGCTACGGCACGGAGGCCCGCTATGTCAAGTGGATCAACCCCCGCGCAGCCGAGCTGATCGATCAGGCCCGCAAGGTGTCCGGGTTTGAAAATAGAAAGCGGCTCTATGACGAAGTACTGGAACTTATGGCCGATGAAGTCCCTTTCATGTATCTGGGATCCTCCTACCGCCATACCGCGGTCAGAAAAAATGTCTCGGACTTTAGAATGACCCCCAAACTGGACACGTTCGATTTCAGATGGACAACTGTGAACTAAATTACAGATAAAACCGCGAATCACAGTAGCAGAATGTTTAAGACAAGCCGGTTATAGCAACAGGAGTAGTGGAGAAATGGAGTAATGGAATAATGGACGGATATCATCCTCCTCCAATACTCCAGCACTCCCATACTCCATTCCTCCAGGTTCTTATGTGATAATGCATCGTCAACGAAACATCTTATTCTATCTTTCCATTATATTTCTGGTGATCCTGGGAGTTGCCGCCACGGCTGCTCCCCTGATTGCACCTTACCATCCAACCAACCAGGACCTGGAACAACGTTTCAAACCACCCGGCAGACTGCACCTGCTGGGAACCGACAATTTTGGTAGAGACATACTCAGCCGAATTATTTTCGGTTCCAGGTCCGCTCTGATGGTGGGTATTGTTGCCGTCACCATCGCGGTTGTAATCGGCTCACTTGTCGGGATTGTTGCCGGCTGGACCGAAGGATATATCGACACCGCTTTAATGCTGTTGATGGACAGTCTGCTGTCGTTTCCGACCATTTTGCTGGCCATAACCGTGGTCTCTTTTCTGGGCTACGGCCTGCTGCAGGTGATGCTGGCGATTGGTGTCATTTTCAGTCCGGTGTTTGCCCGTCTGGTTCGGGCCGAAACTCTGGCCATCAAAACCGAAGCCTATGTTGAAGCGTCGCGGTCACTGGGAAGCCCGATCGTCAAGACGGTGTATAAACATATCATTCCCAACCTGCTGGGTAAAGTCATCGTGCAATGTTCGATTACATTTGCGCTGACCGTCGTCATCGAAGCGTCCCTCTCATATTTAGGGCTGGGTTCCCAGCCGCCGGATCCAAGCTGGGGACTGATGCTCAAAGACGCCCGCAATTACCTGGTATTGGCTCCCTGGATGGCAATTTATCCCGGTCTGGCACTGGCGTTGACGGTACTGTGTTTTAATATCCTGGGCGACACGCTGTCCGAGAAGCTGAATCCGAAATTGTAACTGGCTTCTGGATGCCGGCTGCTGGTGCTGGTTTCTGGTTTCTGGTTGATAGATACTCGGTGCTGCATATTGGCGAAAAGCGCAGGGCGCAAAACGCCAAGTATTGAGGAATGTGAGTCCCGAATTCAAATTTCTTTTTTTCCGACTTCCGCATTCCGACTTCCGAATTCAATATTCTGTCTTCCGTCATCTGAACAACGACAGGAGCACATTGTGAAAATCGGTATTTTGTCCGACATCCATGTCGACCTTGAAGATTCCGATCCCCAAAAAATACTGCAGGGATTTGTAGAAGCTATTGAAGAAAACCAGGTTGAAATCATGATTATCGCCGGGGATGTGGCCAATGACTTTGAGGTCACACTTCAATTCCTCCATCAAATTGAAACGGCTGCCGACGTACGCTGTCTCTTTGTTCCGGGCAATCATGATATCTGGAACGAAAAACACAGCACTAAAACGGCCTGGGAAACCTATCACGGTCTCGAGCAATTTGCCGGCAATCTCGCCGGCGGGCCTGTCCAGTTGACGGATCAATGGGTGGTAATCGGCGATCTTGGCTGGTATGATTATTCCTTCGGCAGCCCGGACTACACGATCGCAGAATATGACCGCATGCAGATCAACGGCCGCCTGTGGCAGGATAAGATTAAAGCGGTCTGGGAAAAACCAACCATCGAGATGCATCAATATTTCTACCGCAAACTCGAAAAACAGCTGGATGCCTATCAACATAAACGCATCATTCTGGTTACCCATGTGTTGCCGATAGTCGATTTTACCGTGCAGCCGCCGGGTAAAATATGGAATTACCTGAATGCATTTCTGGGCAGCCGGCAGTACGGTGAGTTGGCACTAAAGTACGCTGTGAAGTATTCGATCAGCGGCCATGTCCATTATCGCCGGCAAAAAAAATATAAAAACACCACCTTCATCTGCAACTGCTTGAATTACGCCAGCCAATGGGTTGACAACGATGATCCGGTGGTAGAGGTGAAGAAAGCCTTTAAAACCATTGACATCAGTTAGGTCCAAGCAACCAATGCTTTCACTTAAAAATGAACATCGAACATCCAACCTCGAACGTCCAACGCCGAATAAGAAACACCATGTTGGTTGGATCCCTCATATTAGGTTATAGTTTGCACTTGACATCCCGTTCGCCATCTCCTAATGTTTAACAGTCAATTTGTTAGGGGTGGCTTACCGGCCTGAGAACACACCCTCCGAACCTGACCTGGTTAATGCCAGCGTAGGGAAACGAGATTTAATACCGTTTGCAATTGCTCATCAAGCCGTTTCCCTGGTTGGAAACGGCTTTTTTATTTGGTTCAAGATAGGATTATAATTCAATTTAATATATTCCCCTGCATTATTTGATAAACAAGGAACTGATTTAAATCACAGGCCAAAAAAACATAAAAATATGCGAAGCATAAAGTAATTTATGCGCGGAGTTCCTATGTACCATCATTCTTCAGTATTCACAGAAAAGCTTATAAGCTTGAAATATGCTATTTTTCAGGGCGCAAAAATTAACCATTAATCTATGAGGTATCATTATGACAACTCTATCCGATAAGGCAGCCGAAAATCTGGCGCGGCTGCGTGAAAAAAAACCCCTGATTCACAATATCACCAATTATGTCGTCATGAATTATACGGCCAACGCGCTTCTGGCCATGGGAGCCTCACCGGTGATGGCGCATGCCCAAAACGAAGTGGAAGATATGGTTTCATTTGCCGGCGCCCTGGTTCTCAATATCGGCACGCTGACAGATGATTGGATCGCTTCCATGCTCAAAGCCGGCAAGAAAGCCTCCGCCCAGGGCACACCGATTATTTTGGATCCGGTGGGTTCAGGCGCAACACCGCTGCGAACCAACTCGGCCAAACAAATTATTGATCAGACCAAAATCAGTGTCATTCGGGGCAATGCGTCGGAAATACTATCTTTGCGACACGAAGACTCTCAAACCAAAGGCGTCGATTCGGTTCATTCGGTCGATGAAGCAACCGATACGGCCAGGATTCTGGCCGAAGAACTGCAGACGACCCTGGCAATTACCGGCCCCATCGATTTAATCACCGACGGCCGGCGCGTTGTGCGGGTTGCCAACGGTCACCCGTTAATGGGGTATGTCACGGGCACCGGATGCACTGCCACAACTGCCATTGGCGCTTTTCTGGCGGTAGACAAAGATCCGGTCAGTGCGGCTGCAACGGCGCTGGCATTCTTCGGACTTGCCGGTGAAGTTGCCGGTCACGCAGCATCTGCCCCGGGAAGTTTCATGATCCAGCTGCTCGATGCCCTTTACACCATTACGCCGGATGAGTTAAGGGCAGGATGTAAAATCGAGGGAGGGTAGTCTCGGAATGAAATTACAAAAAATAGATTATTCGTTATACCTGGTTACCGACCGGGGACTCGCCCGCGGCCGCTCAACACTGGAAATTGTCAAGGCCGCCGTCCGGGGCGGCGCCACCTGCGTACAGCTGCGCGAAAAGGCGTGTTCGACTCTGGATTTCATCGAGCAGGCGTTGGCTGTTAAAGATTTTCTCAAATCCAAGAGCGTGCCGTTGATCATTAACGATCGGGTTGACGTTGCGCTGGCCGTCGAGGCGGACGGAGTCCATCTCGGTCAAACCGATATGCCATTGGATATCGCTAGGAAAATTTTGGGAAGCTCCATGATCATCGGCATTTCCGCCGAGTCGCTCGAAGATGCAGTTCAAGCTGAAAAAGGCGGGGCGGATTATTTGGGAGTCAGTCCGATTTATGCCACCCCCACCAAAACCGATACCGCGCCGCCCCTTGGTCTGGAAGGTCTGCGCGCCATCCGGGAAGCGGTGCGCTTACCCCTGGTGGGTATCGGGAGTTTAAACCGGGATAACGCAGCGGCTGTAATTCAAAACGGCGCAGACGGAGTGGCGGTGGTATCTGCCATCGTATCCGCCGATGATCCCGCGACAGCAGCCTGCGACCTATTTCAGATTATCGATGAGGCCCGAAAAACATGACGTTAAAAGAAATTGGAGAATTTGGTTTTATAAAAAAGATCAGCCGCGGATGCTTGATCCGACCGCAGAGCATCATTAAAGCGATCGGTGATGACGCAGCGGCCTTTAGGACAGATTCCGACCAAATATCTTTGATCACGACCGACTTGATGGTTGAACGCGTGCACTTTTTAAGAAATGCAATCAGCGGCTTTGATCTCGGATATAAATCACTGGCAGTCAATCTTAGTGACATTGCCGCCATGGGTGGCACCGCCCGGGAGTCATTTGTCAGCATTGCTATTCCGCAAGACTGCCCCTTGGATTATCTGGAAGCCATTTATGACGGTATGAAGGAGCTGGCTGCTGAGTTCGATGTCAACATCCTGGGCGGAGATACGACCAGTTCTAAAGTCGATCTGGTCATTAATGTCGCTGTTTACGGTACGATAGCCGAAGCCGAGATGTTGTGCCGGGATGCAGCCAGGCCCGGTGACATTATATTTTCCACCGGTTATCTCGGCGACAGCAAAGCCGGCTTGCATCTGATTCTAAATGATATTTCGGCCGACTCGGATGAATTGCGCAATCTGCGTCGCGCCCATCTCCGGCCCGTTCCCCACCTTTTGGAAGGACGTTTTTTAGCGCAGCACCCAGCCGTTAAGGCAGCCATTGACACCAGTGACGGACTGAGTTCAGATCTCGGTCATATTGCTGAGGAAAGCGGCGTTGGCGCAATGCTGTATTCCGATAAAATACCGGTTTCCAGAGACCTCAACGCATTTTGTGAGCAATTTGGTTTCGATCCGGTTAACTATGCCCTCTCCGGTGGTGAGGATTACACCCTGCTCTGCACTGTGTCACCTGAAGAAGCCGCGGCAGTTGCCGATGCTTTTCAAAGGATGTTTAATCGCCCCCTGTTTAGGATCGGCGCCATAACCGATAAAAAACGGATGGAAGTTATCTTCCCTGACAAAACCTCCAAAACCATAATCCCTGCGGGCTGGAACCATTTTAAAGCCGGGTAAAACTCATCCCAATCACATATAACGGATTGGAAGTTATTCGTTATTAGTTATTGGTTATTAGCTTAGAGGACTAAAAACCATCTAAATTTTTTAGGACGGAGTAATTAGCAAACAGCAGGTTAAGGATGAAAAGAAAAAGAGAATATCACAAGGTGCTGACCATTGCCGGGTCGGACTCCGGCGGCGGTGCCGGCATTCAGGCTGATCTGAAAACCATGTCGGCCCTCGGGTGCTTCGGCATGTCGGTTATCACGGCCTTAACGGCCCAAAATACCCGGGGCGTCACCGGAATCCATGCGGTCCCCCCGTCGTTTGTTGCCGAGCAGATAGATGCCGTGTTTAGTGATATCGGCGTTGACGCCGTTAAGATCGGCATGCTCTATTCGGCGGAGTTGATTGAGGTCATCGCCGCCCGGCTAATAAAATACGACGCTCAAAAAATAATACTGGACCCGGTGATGGTCGCTCAAAGCGGGGATAAGCTGCTGCAGGACGATGCCATCCAGGCCATCAAGGATCACCTGATGCCGCTGGTCGATGTCGTGACCCCGAATATCCCGGAAGCCGAGGTATTAACTGAGCACCGGATTCACGGATTTGCGGATATGCAAACCGCAGCCAGATCTTTAGCCCGCTATGGCAGCCGCAGTATTCTCATCAAAGGCGGGCATCTGGATGAAAACGACAGTACGGATCTGCTTTATCTGACTGATGAAGATCGCTTTGTCAGGCTGGAGGCACGGCGCATTGCAAGCCGCAACAATCACGGCACCGGCTGTACCCTGTCATCGGCAATCGCCGGCTACCGGGCCAGGGGCAGTGATGTTGAAGAAGCGGTCCGCAAAGCCAAAATTTACATCCAGCAAGCCATCCGGGCCGGTGCTGAATATACGATCGGACACGGCCACGGACCGGTGCATCATTTTTTTAATTTTTGGGAGTAGCCCATTTTTTTCACCCCATCATTTTGTAAAAGACCGCCGAAGCAACAGCCCAGGCCAGCACCCCAAGCGTCACAAGGGCACAGGTACCGGCCAGCATTTTATGAAATAGGTTCTCCCTTCTTTTCTCCTGGTATCCCAACAGGAAGCCCAAACCAATCCCGGCTAAGATGCCGCCGCCATGGCCCCAGTTGTTGATCCCCGGGACCACAAAACCAAAAATAAAGAGGAAGACCACCCACAGGCTGATTTGTTTATAGAGCGCCCTGCCGTATACCCCACCGCGGCTTTTACCATAATACAAAATCGCCCCGACCAGGCCGCAGACCGAGGCTGATGCCCCGATGGTCCAGTATACGCCGAACAAATAGGAAATCCAGAATCCGAAAACACCGCTTAGGGTATAAATGGCAAACATCCGATATAACCCGAATTCCCGGCTGACGATAAAAGCCAGCTGGCGGAAGGCAACCATATTAAAGAAGATATGCAACATTCCACCGTGAAGATAATTGGCTGAGATCAGGGTCCAATATCGATGATATTCACCAATTGCGACCAGCCCGGTGGCACCGAGCAATTCGAGGCTTGAACCCGAGGGGGAAAGGAACGTGAGCGGATTGAGCGCCAGGCCGGTTGCTTTGGCATTAAACAAAATGGAAATAATATACATTGCCGCATTAATCGCAATGATAATATTGACCATCTGAATTGGATCGCGGAATCCCCGGGTCCAGGCATTGTTTTTGTACCAGGATCCCGGGTTAGGGGTCCCGCAATAGGGACATTTCGGCTCGGATGTGCTGATGAGTTTGCGGCAGTTGGGGCATAAAATGGATTGTCTTTGATTGCTCATAGAAATTTCATATCAAAAAGATTTAACAATATCCCATTTTGTAGACGATCAAATAGGGCATCAATTATGGCCGGTCCCAATATGAATCAGGGTGGTCGGGGAAGACCACCCTGAAAAGGAGGTTGATAAGAAAATTACCTAGCAGTTTTTCAACCGCATAGACTACAATAATACCGATAGCGAAATGGTCAAGGTCTTTCCAATTGACACATTATACGGGTTGCTTTATGATAGCACATTGTAACAATATGACACGAATCAAGCCTTGTTGGGCACCCCCGATATCCTTCAATATCTTATAGGGCAGGTCAGATTCTTCACCTTATCTAATGGCGTGTTTAAAAAGGTAATTCCACAAAAATATCCGTCAACACATGAGGATTAAATGATTCGGGAAAATATTCGCATCGGTCGGCGGCAAACGCTTTTGAGCATCGTCATTTTAGGGGCACTGGTACTCATCGCAACGGGTGTCGTCATTACCCAAACCCGTTATAACCCGGCAATTTTACAAAAAGATGAGCTTTTATCTGCTGCAAACACAGCCGATCAATCCGCCCCGCCGGCTTCATTTGAGGCCTTTGTTCCATTGCCGCCGGGCTTCAAGCCGCTTTCAGCTCCGGAGATGTTTGATACGGATAATCTTTCCGATAAAATTAACGGCAAAGCCGAACTGTATTTATCCGCCGGATTTAGCGGTCTGGTCTGCCAGCGCTTCCGGGATGAAATTGCTTCCGATCGGTGGATAGAGGCATTTGTATATGACATGGGCAGCAGTCAAAACGCTTTTGCGGTATTCAGCGCCCAGCGTCGTGAGAACGCCGAAACACTGGACGTTGCCCAATTCGCCTATCGGTCGCCAAATGCCGTTTTTCTGGTCCATGGCCGATATTATTTAGAATTAATCGGATCCCAGGCTTCAAGCCGGATGATTCAATCCATGGAAATGCTGGCAGCTGCCTTCATTCGCAACACCCAAACCGAAACTGTCACCCTGGCCGAGCAGGATCTTTTCCCAAAACAGGATCTTATCGCCGACAGTGTGGCGTTGATTGCCGCCGATGCATTTGGCTATGAACAGTTGAATCAGGTTTATACGGCAGAATATCGGTTAAATGACGAGCTGCTAACGGCGTATCTTTCCCGCCGCCGGGCACCTCACGAGGCACAAGAATTAGCCGCCTCATACGGCAAATTTCTCATAACTTTCGGCGGACGGATGCTTGAACTGCAGTTGCCAATTAAAAATGCACAAATGATTGAGATTTTAGATACTTATGAAATCATCTTTTCTTATGGCCCGTATCTGGCAGGCGTGCGGGAAGCGCCGACCCGGGAGCGGGCCGAAAAACTGGCAATCAAATTATACAATCAAATAAAAGAGGTGGCCGGTGAATCTTAAATCAGATGATCCCGGATGGAATCGACGCCAATTTCTGGCGCGCTCGCTAAAGGCTGCCGCCTCTATTGCCGCAGCCGCTGCCGCCGGCCTGTGGTTTCATGATTCAAAGGGACCGACCCAGGCTGCAAATAGACAGTCGGAAACCGGACGGCTGGATTTTTCGATTGGCGGATTAAGTCCGAAAATGGCCATCGTACGGGGCGGCGATCGTCGCGCCACCCTGCATGCGGGCTTAAAAGCCCTGGGCGGTATTGAAACTTTTATTAAAAAGCAGGATCGGGTGCTGCTAAAAGTCAATGCCGCATTCGCCTCTCCTCCCATGCTCTCGGCAACGACGCATCCGGAACTTGTATCTGAAATGGCCCGGCTGTGTTATCAGGCCGGCGCTGCAGCGGTGGTGGTGACGGACAATCCCATCAACAATCCCGGCAGCTGCTTTGCTTTAAGCGGAATCGACGCGGCCGCCCGTGCTGCGGGTGCCAGGGTATATTTGCCGTATGTTGACGCGTTCAAACCATTTAGCGTCCAGCAGGCAAAGCTGATCCGAAACTGGCCGGTCCTGCTGGATCCCATAAAAAATATTAATAAGATTATCGGAATAGCCCCGGTCAAAGACCACCACCGCTCCGGCGCCTCACTGACCATGAAAAACTGGTATGGTTTGCTAGGCGGCCGGCGCAATATTTTTCACCAGAACATCCATACCATCATCACGGAACTGGCGATGATGGTCCGACCGACCTTCGTAATTCTGGACGGTACCGTAAGTATGATGACCAATGGCCCCACCGGCGGTTCGCTGACGGACCTGAAGCAAACCAACACCATGGTCGTCAGCACCGACCAGGTCGCAGCCGATGCGTTTGGGGCGACATTACTCAACAAATCATACCGGGATCTCCCGTTCATCAGCAGGGCTGAAGCGGCCGGACTCGGTACGGCGGACTACCGGTCGCTGAATCCGGTGGAGCTGTCATTATAATGAGAATCATAACCACTCGCCGTATCAGCCAGATTTTTTTCTTGATCATGTTTCTGTGGTTTTGTGTGGTCACCACCCTCGGTGAACAGTGGTGGCAGTTGCGCGGCTGGCCGGTAAACTGGATCATTGAACTGGATCCGCTGGTCGGGTTGGCCACCTTGCTGAGCACCCGCACCCTCTACGCCGGGCTGCTGTGGGGCCTGGCGACCGTTGTTCTGACCATTGTTCTGGGAAGATTTTTTTGCGGCTGGGTGTGTCCTTTCGGCGCCATCCACCAGTTTGTTGGATTTGCGGCCCATCGCAAAAAATCAGTTGGCGCAAAAGTAAAACTTAACCGTTTTCACCCGGCCCAATCGCTAAAATACTGGATTCTGACTTTTTTGTTAACTATTTCAGCTTTGGAGCTTACGGTTGATCTTTTCCGCTTACCAGCGACCAACCGGTGGATCTGGATAATTCTGATTCTAGCCGTCCTGACTTTTGGCGCAATCAAAGGCCTGCGCCGCTATCGGATGAATCTGAAAAGCCCGGCGATAATATATGCGGGATTCGTCATTCTCTGGCTGCTGTTAAGTTCAGTCTTAAAAAATAATCAGACATCAGCCGCATCCCTTCAAATCGGCTTGCTGGACCCCATATCCCTGATCTACCGCTCATTTAACCTGATTGTCCTGCCGCTTGTTGATCAGACCGCGTTAACGCTCTCCGCGGTGCCCCGTCTGTATGCCGGCGCCGGGTTGATTGCCGCGATGTTTCTGGCTGCGGTATTATTAAATCTGGTGATACCCCGCTTTTACTGCCGGTTCGTCTGTCCCGCCGGCGCGCTTTTTGGTGTGTTGAGCCGTTTCAGCCTGTGGCGAATCGGCAAAACCAGTGATGATTGTTCCGGTTGCCACATTTGTGAAAAAAACTGCGAGGGGGCCTGCAGCCCGACCACCGAGATCAGATTTAACGAATGCGTCCTGTGTGTCAACTGCTTAAATGACTGTCGTCATGGATTGATGACATACCAGACCGCACCTTCGGCAACCGGAGTAATATCGGGAACGAACCTGTCCCGCCGGCAATTTTTGACTGCAACGATATCCGGCGCCGCCGTGATACCGATGCTGCGGGTCAGTGGATCGCTGGGATCCAATTGGAATCCGGCCGTTGTGCGTCCGCCGGGCGCGTTGCCGGAAAATGAGTTCCTTTCCAGGTGCATCAAGTGCGGCCAATGTATGCGCATCTGTCCGACCAATGTCATTCATCCTGCCGGTCTGGCGGGTGGATTTGAAGGCCTGTGGACCCCGACCCTTAATTTTCGCATCGGCACCAGCGGCTGCCAGTTTAACTGTATTGCCTGCGGCAACCTGTGTCCGACGGCCGCAATCCGGCCCATCAGCCTCGATGAACGACTGGGTCGCAACCGTTATGCCGGCCAGGGACCGATCAAGATCGGAACCGCTTTCATCGACCGCGGTCGCTGTCTGCCGTGGGCCATGGACCGGCCCTGTATTGTCTGCCAGGAAAACTGCCCGGTCAGCCCCAAGGCCATCAGCACCCGGGAAGTCTTTAATACCATCGAAACCGGTACCAGACTGACTGTTGCAACGGCTGATACTTTCTACGTGGAATTTCAAAATTCAGGCCTTGAACCGGCGAAATATACCACCGGAGATTATTACTGCACCATATCCCCCGCACCTGATGCCCGCCGCCGGCGAATCGTCAGCAACTGGGAGCGGGGATTGAAGGTGGAAGCCACAATTCCTTTCGAGACCCCCCCACCAGCGGGAAGCCTGGTTCAAATTCAGATACGGCTTCAAACACCGTTTGTTGATCCGCAAAGATGCATCGGTTGCGGCATTTGCCAGCATGAGTGCCCGGTTTCCGGTAAACGGGCCATCAGGGTGACAGCCGACGGAGAATCCCGGGATCGCGACCACGCTGTTCTTTTGAGGGGATAGAAAACAGAAGTGGGAATCAGCTGGATTCGGAAGGCGGAATTGACCGAATTCGGAAGTCGGAATGCGGAAAAACCGGCAGATTGCAAGGAGCAGAGCGCAAAGTGCATAGGGTAGCAGAAGCTCGGTGGGTGGGAATGGCAGGAGTTTGGGAAGGTGAGAGGGTGAAATAAAAAGAAGGTGGAAGTGGGAATGCGGAAGTCGGAAAAAGAATGCCGCGTGATTTCGCTTTTGCCTCAGACGGAGCACTTCTATAGTGCAAGGCTCCTCAAGCGGAACGCTCTTGCATCCTATATCGAGTATGATCATGACTGATTCGAAACAAACCCTCTCACGCAGAGATTTTTTAAAGACCGCGACCGCCGCCGGCGCAGCTTCAATAATCGCAGCTTTGGACAATCCGGTAACGGCATCTCAACCTCAAGCAGTCATGCCGACTCGCCCCTTCGGCAAAACCGGCATCGATGTACCCATTCTCTCCTTCGGGGGGAGCCTGAATACTTCCCTGAGCATGCTGGTGCTCAAACAAGCCGTCCAATGGGGCGTGACCCACTGGGATACGGCCAACTCGTATATGGGCGGCCGGAGCGAAACAGGGATGGGAAAATATTTCGAAAAGTTTCCTTCGGACCGCAACCGGATTTTTCTGGTCAGCAAAACCCACGCCTGGGATACGGACGGCATGAGCCAAGACCTTGATTTATCTTTAGAACGCATGCGAACCGATTATATTGATCTGTATTTGATGCATTCGGTAAGCAGCAGCAGCGAACTTACCAGAGACAAAAAAGCCTGGGCCGAAAAAAAGAAGGCCGAGGGCAAAATCCGGTTGTTTGGTTTCAGCACCCATTCGAACATGGAAGCATGCATGCTGGCGGCTGCCGGTCTCGGTTGGATTGACGGCATTATGATGAGCTATAATTATCGCCTGATGCATACCGATGATATGCAACGGGCAACCGACGCCTGCACGGCGGCGGGCATTGGTCTGACGGCCATGAAAAGCCAGGGCGGCGGGCAGGTAAAAACGGACAGCGAGACCGAGCTTAAACTGGCCGGTCGATTTTTACACAAAGGATTCACGGATGCCCAGGCTAAACTCAAAGCCGTTTGGGAGCATCCGAATATCGCCACGATATGCACCGAAATGCCCAACATGACACTGTTGATGTCCAATGTCGCAGCGGCAATGGACCAAACGAAAATTTCGGTCCGGGATCTGAACCTGCTGAGGCAATACGCCCGCGAAAAACGCTCGGATTACTGCTCCGGTTGTACCCGGATCTGTCAACCGGCGGTGGCCGGCAGCATCCCCATCGGAGATGTCATGCGCTATCTCATGTATGCCCGCAGTTACGGTGACCGTCACCGGGCCAGGACCCACTTTCAAAAAATCCCGCTGCCAATTCGCCGCCGGATGGCAAGTACCGATTTTAGTCCGGCTGAAAAAAAGTGTCCCCAAAGAATGGCGATCGGTGATCTCATGCGGCAGGCGCTGATGGAGTTAAGTTAAAAGCGAGCATGGCGCATAGCTAAAAGCGAAAAGCTTGGAGGCGAGAAGGCTGGAACGCCAGGAAGCTATAAAGCCGTGAAAGGCAAATTCGATTTAAATCAATCAACTATTCAACTTAATCAACCCATTAAACCCAATAAGCTCATTCAATTCATTGGAGGTTCAGAACATGTCTACCCGAAACAAAAACTGGTCCCGCAGGGACTTTTTAAAAACAGCCGGGATTGCCGGTGCGGGTTCATTGCTGGCACCGGCGGCGCACCTGGCAGCAGCGGCCGGTGAACAGAATCAAATCCCACAACGTCCGTTCGGCAAAAGCGGCATCGATGTTTCAGCTCTCTCGCTGGGGGGGATGTTCGACATTAACTCCAACATGATCATGATGAAGCAGGCGCTGCGTTGGGGCGTAACCTATTGGGATACGGCGGACTGCTATCAAAGAGGCAGCGAAAGAGGCATCGGAAAATACTTTGATAAATATCCTGAAGATCGCCAAAAGGTGTTCCTGGTGACCAAATCCGACGCCGGGGATCCTAAAGGCATGTCCAGACTTCTGGAACGATCCCTTGAAAGAATGCAAACCGACTATATCGATCTTTATTTTCTGCATGGCGTCTACGGCATTGACGAGTTGGATCAAAGCACCCGCTCCTGGGCCGAAAAGACCAAAGCCGCCGGCAAAATCCGTCTCTTCGGATTCAGCACCCACCGCAACATGGAAAATCTCATGCTGGCAGCGGCTAAACTGGGCTGGGTCGATGGTATCATGATGACCTACAACTATCGCCTGATGCACACCGATCGCATGCAGCGTGCAGTGGATGCCTGCGTAAAAACCGGGATCGGATTAACCGCCATGAAAACCCAGGGCGGCGGCTCGATCAAAACCGATACGGACACCGAACTCCAAATGGCCGGCCGTTTTTTACAAAAAGGGTTTACCGACGCCCAGGCAAAACTGATGGCGGTCTGGCAAAATCCGAATATAGCCAGCATCTGCTCCCAGATGCCGAACATGTCAATTCTGATGGCTAATGTCGCCGCGGCCTTGAATCGAACCAAACTGTCGGCTCGGGACAATGATCTGTTGCAGCGCTACGCCCGGGAAACCCGCTCGGATTATTGTGCCGGCTGCACCCACATTTGCGAATCTGCCATTGAAGACAATGTTCCGATCGGAGATATGATGCGCTATCTGATGTATTGCCGCAGCTACGGGGACCGCGATATGGCCGTCAGGGAATTTAAGAAATTGCCGGGTAATATACGCCGAAAAATAGCAACCACCGATTATTCCGCGGCCGAACAAAAATGTCCGCAAAAAATGGCCATCGGCACGTTGATGAAAGAAGCGCTGGCAGAGCTGGGTTAAGAAATTAAAATCTTAATTATGAATTCAGTGCCTCAGACTAACCCGATTTAGGGTTTAGGTAATTGCCAACCATGGCTTCGGCCTCCGCCCGTATCGCCTGCCGCAAGGATTCCGGTTCAATGACCCTGGCGTTGGCACCCCATTTCAGGATCCAGAATTTTATCTCGGCGATGCCGGCCACTTCAGCTTCGAATATAATCGCACCGTCTTTTAAGGTCTCGATATTCTGGGTCTCATGCCAAATTTTTTCCCGGATATATTCGGCGATCTCGGCCGCAAACCAGACCTTGACCCTGACCGGCTCACCATGGAACACGCCGAAGCTGGATTTCATGAATTCATCGACATTAAAATCCGCCGGCATCTCGAAGATCTCATTGGTCGTTTGGAGGTTGGTGATCCGGTCCATGGCAAATATGCGAATATCTTCACGTAAACCGCAGTTACCGATCAAATAAAAGGTGCCGTCAAAAAACCAGATTTTATACGGTGCCACCTTGCGCCGGGTTTTCTTTTTGCGGCTCATGGTGTAGTAATCGATCTCGATGCACTTTTTCCGGACCGCCGCCTCACTGACCTTATCGATCATATCGCGCAATTGACCATACTGTTTGTATGGTTTCGAACTCACCGCCAGGCTTTTTTCAATTTGACCGAGGTAATCAATGTACGCATCAGGCAAAGTGGTTTTAATTTTGTCGAATAATGATACCAGGGAGTCATAAAAAACCGTGTCTTTTAACACCCCCATCATGCCCCGGCTGAAATACAGAGCCATCAGCTCCGGCAGGTTAAACGGAATCGGTATGCTGTGCCTGGCCGAATCCAGCAGGGACCAAACACTCTTGCCGTCCACCCTATCCGTATAAACCGGAAATCCCGCTGTCTGCAACGCTTCGAGATCCCGATACACCGTCCGGGTGTGACAGCTTAAATCCTGCGCCAGAACCGAAACGGTTTTTCCATGCCGGGAGGAGATCAAGGTCTGAATGATCCGCCACTGCCTGGCCAACTGATCGCCACGCGCCATAGGGCTGCTCCTATTTAATTTTCCCAACCTGAGTGATTTGCCGGTGAAAATCCCGATTTAATCATGCAAACTAACCTGCGGGGAATTAAACCTCTGTCCGCCTTTGGAGGGTTTATCCGCCTTGAAGGACTCGTCCGCCGCAGGCGGATTAATCGCTCAATTTAATTAATTATAATTTTTGGGCACTCCAAATTAGCACAGATCACCTAAGATTTTCAAAGCAATGGTGATCTTTTTTCTTAAAAGAACAAATTTTTATCCTGTGCAATCCTTTTTTATCCGTTTCTCATCATAAAAATTATTTTTTTTCGGGAACTGTGACCGGATCTGTCACACACTTCTGTTAAAAATGATGTCAGCATCAAATTAATAACCTTAATCAACGGAGGATTCCAAAATGACCAAAGATATTTCTTATCCCGACTATTACGATTGTTATGAGTATCATGGCAACACCACTATTGAACTGACCCGCCGGCAGAACGGCATGATCATTTGGCGGGACTGGATCCTTTTCGATACGGTGGAAGAAGCCTCCGAATATTATAACGACGCCTGCTTGGTTCATTAAGGACAATTAATTAATATCAGGTAGATGCATTAGACATCATACCCGCGAAGGCGGATATTCAGGCTTTCGAACGACTTTGTGCAAGGTCGTCAGCCTTGCCTCCGGCCTGAGGGCCTATGGCCCGGAGGGAACAGTGAACTCAAAACCCGTTAACCCTTTCGAGGTATTTATCATGGAAAACCAAGTAATTACTGGAGTTGGCTGCTTTGCCGGACTGGAAAAGTTGAGCAGGATATTTTTGAGAATGGTGCAAACTTACACCCTGGGGCAATTAGAAGGAATTGAAGGCGTCAACTGTGGTGAACCCGGCCAACCGGAGGTCACCGGGCTGCTCAAAGCGCTTATTGCCGGAAAAGCAGCCAGGCAGGATTCGTCGATCCCCAATGCCGCCGCCGGACTTGAAAACAAAAAAATCACCGGTTTTTTTCTGACCCTGAAGGATCAAAGGCTTAAGTTATCGATCTTCGCAAAAAATGGTGACAGCCTACCGGAGAGGCATTCGGCCATATTGGATGAATGCACCCGGATCAGGCAAAAACGATTAAACTGACCCGGTCATGCGGAAATTCCATCAACCTTAGAGTAAAGATCCGGGGGTCCAGAGGGGCCGGCTTTAGTCCACCCCGGCTTCCGGCTCGTAGAGCCTACAGCTCGGAGAAAGAGGTGATATGGGTGATTACATTTACCCGCAGTGTTCAGGTGTTCCGCCGGAGACGGATCAGGTGTCAGCAAGCGAAGTCGACCCACGGTGTCGGAGTCGCTCATGATATGGACTTTCTTACAGCGATGTTGGCCTTCAGCTGCAACCCAATCAGTGTTCAGGATTCAGGATTCGATTTTTACTGATCTGCCTCCGGCAGAAAACCTGATCCGCCGCCGGCGGAAAACCAATTAGCAAATTTGGCTATGGCAGAGCCGATCATCTCTGACCTGGCCCACAGGACCAGGTTTTCAACAGCAGAATAAAAAACCCCGCCGGGTTACAGCGGGGTATGATCTTTTCTATGATTTATTCGCCCGGCTTAAATTCGGATTACCGGACTAAAATCTCTGACGGATAAGGGTCCGATGAAAGATGCCGACAACCGGTCTGGCTAGTCTTCCGGCACATGACATTCTTTGCATCCGGTAGGTCCGGTGTTGGGGAGATTTTCCACCAGCACGCGGCCTGACAGCTCTAATTTTTTGTTCTGGGCTTTCATCTCCTTATGGCAATTAATACACCTTTTATGAT
>Ga0210064_1000135_pt1 | contig 34699 bp, 29 predicted proteins | sample Muzzi_CordC_D2_FD_185531 | JGI IMG/M metagenome (GOLD analysis project Ga0210064, IMG submission 185531) | Wetland microbial communities from San Francisco Bay, California, USA, that impact long-term carbon sequestration - Muzzi_CordC_D2 (SPAdes) | ecosystem: Environmental > Aquatic > Marine >... | reverse complement strand
GCCGCCGATCACATCGATCAAAAACATGTTTTGATGGGCCAGGGTCAGAAAGGCCCCGCCGATACCCATCAGCGCGCCGCCAAAAACCAGACACAGGGTCCGGGTCAGGGTGACGTTGACCCCGACGGTGTCGGCCACCACCGGATTTTCACCCACCGTGCGGATCTTCAGCCCCAGCCTGGTTTTATACAGCAGTATCGACAAGAGCGGGACCAGCAGCCAGGCGATATAGGTCAGTGAATATTGGGTGAAGAGACCCGGCCCGATTAGCGGAATTTTTGAAAGCAGCGGCAGGGTAATCTGCTTGAACGGCTCGATGGTGGGCGGCACCGTGGGGGAGCCGAAATGCAGCCGGTAGATAAACATAGCCAGTCCGGTGGCAAACAGGGTTATGCCCAGTCCCGAGACATGCTGGCTCAACCCCAGATTGACGGCCAGAAAGGCCATCAGCAAGCCCAGCAGCATGCCCACCATGGCTGCGGCCAGCACACCGGCCCAGATCGACCCCGAGTTAAAGGTGACCAGAAACCCGGTCATGGCCCCCATCAGCATGATCCCTTCGATGCCCAGGTTCAGCACACCGGCGCGCTCGGTCAGGATTTCCCCCAGGGTTGCAAAGATAATCGGCGTGGCCATTCTCATCATCGCCCCGATCAGCCCTGAAATAAATGCGACGTCCAGCAGTTCGCTCATTTCTTGCGCACCCGCCTTATTTTGTATTCGGTAAACAGCAGAAAGATGAGCATTACCATCAGCGCCATGCCCTGGATAACTTCGGCGATATACGTGGGAACACCGGTCATGCGGCTCATGGTTTGGGCACCGACGATAATCACACTAAAAAACAATGATGAAAACAGCACCCCAACCGGGTGCAGATTCCCCAGCATGGCAATTACAATCCCAGAATAGCCGTAGCCGGGAGAGATATCCATAATCAGGCGGCCCTGGATGGCACACAGCTCCCCGACCCCGGCCAGCCCGGCCAGTCCGCCGGATATCAGGGCCGTCCACAAAATCACCCTGGTGGTATTGATTCCGCCGAAATTGGCGGCCCGGTCGTTCACGCCCACGGCCCGGGACTGGTAACCAAAGGTGGTTTTCTTGTTGACAAACCAGATGACCAGCACGGCCAAAAAGCCCAGCGGGATCCCCAGGTGGAAGCGTGAGCGCGCCATCAGGATGGGATAGCGAGCGGCTTCAATGATGGCCGCGGACCGCGGCCAGCTCGAGCCGGACTGCTGCAGGGGCCCAAAAAGCAGCGCCCCCATAATATGGACCATGACATAATTTAACAGCAGGGTGGCAACCACATCATCCACTTTGAGCTTGGTTTTGAGCAACGCCGGAATCGCGGCCCAGAGGCCTCCGGCAATAAATCCCCCGCCAATGACGATCGGCAACACCAGGGTTTTTGGGACGCCGCCCAGGGAAACGCCCAGTACGGTAGCCGCCAGAGCGCCGGCCAGCAGCTGACCTTCAGCCCCGATATTCCAGAACTTGGCCCGGAAAGCAAAAGCCACCGCCAGCCCGGTCAACATCAGGGGGCTGGCCTTGACAAAAGTCTCCAGCAAATTGAAGCGGGTCCCCAGGGCACCGTAGAACAGGTAGAAATAGGATTTCCAGAGATCCCCGCCGGCAATCAGGATCGGAACGGCGGATAGAACCAACGTCACGACTATGGCCGCAATCGGGATCACAATTTTGCCCCATCCCGGCAAGGGTTTGCGCTTGACAAGCCTGAATCCGATCACCGGTGCACCCCACTCATCCACAGACCGACCTGTTCGCGGGAGGCACCCTCACTGAGTGCTTCGCCCATTATTTCTCCCTCATACAACACGACGATGCGGTCACTCAGGTTAAATACTTCATCCAGATCTTCCGAAATCAGTAAAATACCCGCCCCCCGGGCGCGCTCCTGCAGGATCCGCTGATGAATATATTCCATGGCTCCCACATCGAGGCCGCGTGTGGGCTGCGCGGCGACGACCACCGCCGGTTGTCCGGCAAGTTCCCGGGCCAGCATGATCTTTTGCAAATTTCCCCCGGACAAACTCTTGGTCACCGCTTCGCGGCCGGCCGTCTTGATACCATAGGCAGTAATCAGATCATCGCTGAAGCGGCGGATCCTGGACGATTTCACCAGCCCGTAGCGCTGAAACTCCGCCGATGTATGATTTTCCAGAATCATGTTCTCCTCAACCGTCAGATCCATCATCAGACCGGTATCGATTCGATCCTCCGGAATGCGGCCCATTTTCAACGCGATGGCTGAGGCCGGGCTGCCGAATTTAAGCCGGCGGCCGTTGACCTTGATGCTGCCGGCGACCGGATCCCGCAACCCGAAAAGGATTTCGGCCAGTTCGCGCTGACCGTTGCCGGAGATACCGGCCAGGCCTAAAATTTCGTTCTGACGAACGACCAGGCCAAGGTCCTTTAGCGCCGGAATATTCTTGTCATTTAAGGCATTGAGATTTTCGATTTCCAGCACGGGACGACCGGGCTCAATTTTCTTTTTCTCGATGACTTCCAGCAGTTCCCGGCCCACCATGAGGTTGGCCAGCTCCCGAACGTTGGTATCGGCGGTCCGGCGTTGAGCGACGACCCGGCCGGCACGCAGGACGACGATGCGGTCTGAAATGTCCATCACCTCATTTAATTTGTGGGAGATAAAAACAACCGATCGGCCTTCTTCGACCAGGGCTCTTAAGGTTGTAAACAGATCCTCGGTTTCAGCCGGGGCCAGCACGGCGGTGGGCTCATCCATGATCAGGATGTCCACATCCCGATAAAGGGCTTTGAGAATTTCAACTTTTTGCTGTTCGCCCACCGACAGGGTCCAAATCCTGGCATCCGGATCAATCTGCAATCCAAAGCGGTGCTGCAATGCCAGCAGTTGTCGGCGGGCGGATTTGAGATCGAGGAAGATGCCTTTGCCGGAACCCGTACCGATGACAATGTTCTCAAGTACGGTCTGGGAAGGGACCAGGGCGAAATGTTGATGGATCATCCCCACGCCGCGTGAAATGGCATCTTTCGGCGCAGCGAGGTTGACCTTTTCCCCTTTAATAAAAATCTCGCCTTCATCGCAGGTGTAATACCCGAAAAGGATATTCATCAGGGTCGTCTTGCCGGCCCCGTTTTCACCCAGCAAGGCGCAGATTTCGCCGGGATAGAGGTCGAAGGAAATATTACCGCTGGCGGTAACGTCCAGAAACCGCTTGGTTATACCGGACATTTTCACCACCGGTTGTTTGCCGTTTTCCATCATTCAAATGCCTGAAAATTGCGAGCAACTAAATATGGGAGAAGTCGTTAGACTCCGCCGGGCTGAATATTCAAAATCTGAGCGCAACGATTATGAAATGTGACAGGCTTGGCAGAGACAGCTGCAGGTGCCTCTGGTTTTGGCAGTTTTGGTTTTGTGGGAGTGGCTTTCAGCCACGATTACAAATGTTTGATCAACCGACTTAATCTCGGCTGGCCTGCGACGAGCTCAGTCGAGTCGAAGCCGCTCCCACCAAACAGCAAAAAAAATTTTGCCGGCCGCCACACCTCTGTGGTTTACGGCAAGGCCGGTGCATTGAAACCGTCATGGGACGCAATCCATGCACCGACCCGATTATAAATTTAATGCCTAAAAGTGTCTGGCCGGTCTTAACTGCCACTGCCTGAAGTTTTTTATCGATCCACAAATCAGTCTTCCAACAACGGCAGTTGGGCCTGACAATTTTAGTCGGACACCGGTTTTTGCTCGTCAACCGGCACCCGGTAGGTTCCGTTTATAATTTTCTGCTCGAGGTCCTGAACCTCTTTAATAACGCCTGCCGGCAGGGTCTTTTCAAAGGAATGATACGGCGCCAGGCGGGATCCGCCTTTGCCCATCATGGACCATTCGCCAAGATCCATGGAGACCCAGGCTTTTTTCTTAACCATTTCGATGGCAAACTTGATCGTGGGGTACATATCCCAGATGGGCCCGGTGATAACCACAGCGGGACCCAGCGCATTCTGGTCCGACATATTGCCGAAGGCCAGCACGCCTTTTTCTTTGGCAGCTTCAAAGACCCCAAAGCGCTCGGCATAGATCAGATCCGCGCCGGATTCGATCTGGGCGATGGCCGCCTCTTTGGCTTTGGGGGGATCAAACCAGCCGCCGATATAAGAAATTTTGACCTTGACCTTGGGATTGACCATGAGCGCCCCGGCCTTGAAAGCATTGACCAGGCGGTTGACTTCGCCAATGGGTATGGCGGCAACCACGCCGAGCACATTGGATTTCGTCAGCCGGCCGGCAATCACGCCGCACAGGTAGGCCGGTTCGTGGATCCAGTTGTCAAATACGGAAAAATTGGGCGCCACCGGACCAAACTCCGAACCAAAGGCAAAGGCGGTTTCGGGATAATCCTTGGCAACCCGGCGAACCGGTTCCTCACCTGCCAGAAAAGCGTCGCCCACGATCAGGTCAAACCCTCGTTCGGCATACTCTCTGAGAACTTTTTCAAAATCAGCCGCCGCGATTTTTTCGGTAAATTCATACTCGATGTTGCCCATTTCCTTTTGGGCCTGAAGACAGGCCCGATGGATTACGCCATCCCAGGGTTCCTCAATGGCCGTTTGAAAAATGGCAGCAATTTTAAAAGGTTTTTCCGCACTGGCGCTAAAAGCAAATGAAACTGACAACAAAACAAGCAGGACAACCAATGCAACTTTTTTCATGGTAAGATCTCCTTTCAGTTATAGGCGTAGGATGTTAATCATACTGTGAAAATTTAGACTGTATCCCAATGCACATTTCGCACGTAAATCCGCGATCCGAACCGTGTTGGTTTAAAAAGGCCAACGTCTGGTGCGATTACCCTGTTTTGATCATACACCTCCCTTCTGTGATAAAAACAGGTACAGCTTTTTTGAATCAGTCGAGCTAATCTGAGATTTGCCGAATCCCCGGTCAATTTCAAACACCCGGGAGCTTAAATATGGACCACTTGCCGGAATTATGGTGATGAGAATTTCTAATTTGAACAAGTACCATAGAGGAGCATCTCGGATTTGTCAATTCCAATTCTTTATGTTAATAGCTGAATTTCACACGCATAAACCATCCGTAAAAACTGGAATCAAATTGCCGCAATTGAATGGACACGGTGTTTGGTGCCCAACAATTCAGGTAGTAAATTACTTCAGCTTTCGCAAATTACCGTTACCTCAGTATGAATGTTTCATTTATAAACTGCAGCAAGAAGATGCTCGGTATTTTAAGCGGTGTATTGCTGTTCACATCATCGATTCAGGCATTGCCGTACGAGGTGCTGGTGATCGGAATTGCCGCGGAATCAGACGAAGCGAAAATCAGAGAATTTCAAAAAGATGCCACCCGGCTGAATGCGCTGCACCTCAATGGTTATCCGGCTGCCAAAGCCTACTATAACGTATTGGCAATGACCAATGGGCAGGTATTATTTGTTTTTGGATTTCGGGGCCGGATTCAGGGTATCCATGGCAAAAATTATCCCACCACGGTCAAAAACCTGCGCCGCATGCAACGCAACGGAGTACCGAAATACCCTGACCTCAAATGGGTGCCGGTTGAAGAGATCCGTCGATTATTAAAAAAAACGCTGCTGCCTGAGATCGGTCAACAGGTGGACAATAAGAATTAAAATCGCAGGCGATGAATTACCCCGCTGCCCCGAATGGCGGGATCGCCGCTTCGCTAGGACAAGCAACGGGGTATCAAGCGGAAATTATAATCGCCCCAAGGGGCGGGGAATTAAACCCTCGTCCGCCGGAGGCGGATTAAAAAGAAATGGACAAACTCCAGATGGATTGCAAATTATCCGACGAAATACGGCCGGTCACCGGGCCTGGCGGTCTACGGCGCCGATCCGACTGAAATTGGACTGGTCGTGCTGGACATGGTGATGCCGGACATGAGCGGCGGCGATACGTATGACCGGCTTAAGCGAATCAATCCGGCGATCAAAGTTTTGCTGTCAAGCGGCTACAGCATTGACGGCCAGGCAACGAAAATCCTGAATCGAGGCTGCAGCGGCTTTATTCAGAAACCATTTAACATGAAAGCTTTCTCCCGGAAAATGAGAGAAATCCTGGATCAATAAATAATCTGAAGGAGACGCGGATGATGTATATTGACGGACAATGGACCCATGCCGAAGGCAATGCGGTTTTTGACGTGTTTAATCCGGCCAGCGGTGAAAAAATCGGTGAGGTACCCGACGGTGGTCACGAGGATGCGGCCCGGGCGGTGGATGCCGCCGGCCGGGCCTTTAAGACCTGGTCGACGTTGACAGCCTACCAGCGTTCAAAATATCTGTATGACGCTCACCGCCTCATGACGGAACGCATAGACCAACTGGCCCGGGTGATGACCGCAGAGCAGGGCAAACCCTTGAAGGCGGCCCGCAAAGAGGTCCAATACGGTGCCGACTTCCTGCTCTGGTATGCCGAGGAGGCCAAACGAATTTACGGGGAGACCATTCCGGCACCCCGCCCGGATCAGCGTTTTATCGTCATGCACCAGCCGGTGGGGGTAGTCGGCGCCATAACGCCCTGGAATTATCCCATGTCGATGATCACCCGCAAAATCGCGCCAGCCATAGCGGCCGGATGCACCATTGTCTTGAAACCGGCCGAAGCCACCCCGATGTGTGCGATTGAAATCTTTAAGATCCTCCAGGAGGTCGGCATTCCCGCCGGTGTCGTCAATCTGGTGACCGCCCGGGAGCCGGCCCCTATCGGGGAAGAATTTTTAACCAACCCGGTGGTGCGCAAACTGACCTTTACCGGATCGACCGCCGTCGGCAAATTGCTGGCCCGGGGGGCTGCCGAGCAAATGAAACGTATCTCGCTGGAGCTTGGCGGTCATGCACCATTTATTGTTTTTGAAGATGCCGATCCGGTGTATGCCGCCAAGGGAGCGATGCTGGTTAAATTCCTGAACACCGGACAGGCCTGCATCAGTCCCAACCGGATATTTGTTCAGCGCAGCATTATCGATGACTTTGTGGCCGAAGCCCGCGCCCGGGTTTCCAAGATGCAGGCCGGCAACGGCCTGGAGACCGGGGTGAGCATTGGTCCGCTGGTGGGGCTGGACGCTCTGGAAAAGGTCCGGCGCCAGGTCGACAATGCCCTGGATCTTGGTGCAACCCTGGTTTGCGGCGGCCGGCGTCTGACCGAAGACCATCTGGCTCAAGGTTATTTCTATGCGCCCACAGTGTTAACCGACATCACCCCCCGGATGCAAATATACCGGGAGGAAACATTCGGTCCGGTTGCGCCCATAATTCCGTTTGATACGGAAGAAGAAGTCATGGAGATGGCCAATGACACCCATTACGGTCTGGCATCCTACGTTTACACCCGCGACATATCCCGGGCCATGCGCGCCTTTGAAAAATTGCGCTTTGGTATTGTGGGCATCAATGATATTAACCCCACCGCAGCCGCGGCGCCCTTCGGCGGGATGAAAGAAAGCGGCCTTGGCCGCGAAGGCGGCCGTGAAGGCATCAGCGAATACCTGGAAACCAAGCTGGGGGGGTTTTCGGTGTAGCATATAGTGTTCAGGTATTCCGCCGGTGGACTGCTGGCTGCTGAAGGCGGCCAGTTTGATCGCAAAAGAACCCATGAACGTCGAACATCGAAAAAAAAGCCAGATCCTGTGATCTGGCTTTGAAAAAAAACTGTTGCGATACTTCACCCCAACGTTTGCAGATTTGGGGTTCATTCAGCGGCTATCATTTAACCACATTAATCTTGAAATCTTTTAACTTAGTAATTCCTTTTTTGATGGTAATCGTCCATTCTCCGGGTTTATCGACGCTGTTTTTGTCAACCACCCGGTAACGGATCGAACCTTCTATCTTATGCGGCGTCAACCGCCTGGGAATACCTTCGTGTTTGTATTCCACGAGGATGTCGTCATAGCTGGCCCCCTTGGGTACAAAAAACATCATCCAGACATTGAGTGTTTCTCCCTTGGCGACATTGTTGGGATCCGTCATTTCAGTGCATTCAAAATTTTTTACCGCTTTGCACAACTTTGCTTCCGTTAATACTGGACCTTCTTTCTGACCGTTGTAATAGAAATCAACAACCTCTTTGATCGATTTGGCGGTGGGTGCCGCAACTGCCGCCGTATTTAAAGCCAGCAACAGTCCCAGGACGACAACGGGCAGACAACAATGGTAGGTTCTCCTGATCATAGCATTCTCCTTCTTGTTGAAGATTAAAACTGATGGGAATTACCGGGAGACGAGCCGCACGCAAGAAGGTGGGTAAGAAGGCTCCTCTGGTTGCCTATAAATTTTAAGCAAAAGGTGTTCCATAAAATCCACAATGCAGAAATCGTTCAAGATATCTGTAACTTATAATTTTTCCGAAAGATTAGACCCTGCAACTATTCAAGCCGAAAGTATACTTAAGTGAACAGCCGGCGTATATTTTTGTGAACGCAAGGCGGGAAAAATTATAGCGCACGCAGCGGCGGTTGCCTCCCGGAGCCCGCCGAAAAAGCGGCAAATTTCTTATTTTGGAAACGAGCGGGGCAGAAAAATACATGGCCCTACCCGCTAAGCGATCTCCTCGTCTATAATAGACCGGTCGCCCTTGAAGTGGTTATCAATCCGAAACTTTTTTCTGACCAGGATTCTTTCGGTCAGCACGACAGTCGCCGGGTAATCGGTTCGGCGCTCACAAAGCTTATTAAAATAAGCTTCAGCGTCGGCCGGGTTGTCAAAGGTCTGGCGCTTGATTTTGCGGGCATCACCAATCCGAATCATGACTGAATACATTTTCAATTCCTTTGAATGAACACCAGGGATACTATCAGATTATATTGCAATCCAGGGTGTTATATTAAATTCGAACCCATTGCTTAAAACCAATACCCAGTATCAGATACTGAATACCTCTCAATTGAGTTTCACCCAATTGAGGTGGAACCCTAAAGGCGGGCTGCCGGACCCGCCTTATAATTTCCGACTATGCAAAATTATTTTACGCGCCTTCACCACTGACGGCAAATCCACTGGGGCCCAATCCGGTGGCAGACGGAGTGCCCGCAATTTTCGCGAGATAGGTGTCACCGAGTTTCGCGATGTGGCTGTTAACGTTGTCAAAGTAGTTATAGTGAATTTGTTCTTCATCGATGATATCTTCAAAAATTTTCATACTGATGCTGTCGCCATTGTCCCGGCACACCAATAGGAACTGGTTGTAGGTGTCGATGGTATCATCCTCCAGTTCGGAATCGAAAGGAAAGATCTCTGCGACTTTCTGGCCTTTTGAAATCTTGCCATCGTGCCCGGCAACCGGCTCGCCGTCGAGTTCCTTAATGCGTTCGGCAAATATTTCCGCATGCCGCATTTCATCGATGGCGATGAGTTTGAGCTTGGCGGCCAGTTCACCGTAGTCCATGTCGTCCAGATTGTAATGCTGGTTCATGTACTGGTAAATGGCCTGCAGTTCCATTGCACGCGCCTTGTTCAAAACGTCGACGACATTTTGCCTTCTTTTTTGCTTTGATGCCTTTGCCATGTGTTGTCCCCCTTTTGCTGTTTGGATGGTTGCACAAATTTATTGAAATTAACCGCTCTCAACCGGTGACCGGATCGGGAACCGCCCTTCGACCTGCCTGTAATCATGACTTATCTAAACGGAATTTCGATGTCAATTAGAATTCTCCGGCCAGGGTTGTGAAACAATAAAAGATTATGAATTAGTTTTCAAATCGGCGGCGGAGCCATCTTCTCGCTTTTGCCTCACATGGTAATGGTAGAGGTGGTGCAGGGCTCTGGCCGCCCGCCCGGCTGATGGGTAAGCCGGGATACCGGCCTTGCAAAACTGAGCCCTTAATCGCGCGCCCGTATCGGCCAGCTGCGGGTCCCCACCGTCCGAGTCGATGGAAAAAACCGTTGGCTTGGCAGGCTGCCGATTTTTTAAATACGCGAGTGTCGCCGGCGTAGGATCGGCTAAATCCGGAAAGTGGTAGGCCGTTCGGGGGATGAGCCGATCGACCAGAATTATGGAAACCGCCGGGTCCCCGTAGCCCAACTCCAACACCTGCGCCAGGTAGTCCGCATCGATAAAGGTGCGCCACATGTCAAGCGGATTTCCGGCAATCGATCCGGCCGTCGGCACGCTGCGGCGCAAAAAATCCATCGTCGTTGCGGACAGCGCCGGAACTTCAAATCCCTGCCGGCTAAACGTATCACTGTAAGCCACGCTGTTTCCGCCCCCGCCTCCGATCAGAAATACACCATTGCCGGCCGGCGCGGGCAGCAGGCTGAAGGCCATGAGGGCGTCCACGCATTCGTTCATCGAGCTTACCCGGGTGACACCGGTTTGGCGATAAAAAGCCTGCCACAGTTTTTGCGACCCCGCCATGGCCCCGGTATGGGATGTCGCCGTGGCCGCCCCGGCCGGACTCTCGCCCCCTTTCCAGAGAATGATCGGTTTATATTGATTCACCGCCTTGGTGATCTGCAACAGCTTGGGGGCATTTTTGACGCTCTCCAGATACATGGCGATAACGCGAATATTGTCGTCCTGGCCCATCATGGACAGAAAATCGGTGCTGTCGAGAACCGCGGCATTCCCAAAGCTGACCGCCTTGTCGACCCCGATGCCGAGAGAGGATGTATACTCGGTCAGACGCTGGGTCAGACCGCCGCTTTGTGAAATTATCCCGACGGAACCGCTTAATCCGGGTATCGCCCCCCAGGCGGTCAATCCCGCCCCGGGGCAATAGGGGCCCATACAATTGGGACCGATGATTTTGAGGCCCTTTTCCCTGGCAATGGCAACGATCCGCTCCTCCAGCAGCTTGCCTTCCGCCAGCCCGGTTTCTTTAAAACCGGAGGTCAGGATGTGAATATGCCCTAACCCAATGCGGGCGCAGTCTTCCAGAATCGCCGGCACAAACCCGGCAGCCACACACACAATCGCCAGATCGGGCACCACCGGCAGGGACAGCAGGTCCGGATAAGCCTTGAGTCCCTGGATCTCATTGGCCTTGGGATTGATCGGATACAGCTGGCCGGGATAGCCGCCTTGCTTGAGTTTCATCAAAAAACTCGTCCCGCCGAATTTGTAATCGCCCGCAGAAACTCCGATTATGGCGGTATGGGCGGGATGGAAAAATTTTTCGAAATCGGTCTGGTTTAAAGTCATGGTTCAGGTATCCGTCCGTGCGACGGGCGGTACGTAGTCCTCCAGTTCGGCACAGGGCAATTTCACCACTTGCCCCAACTCAGCGGATCGGTAAAGGGCCATCAGTATTTCCATTACAGCCACCCCGTCATGGAAGGTTTCGAGGGGTTTTTTACCTTTGCGGAAACACTCGACCATATGCCGGTTTTCGTCAACATAACCGTACACACTGGGCTCATCATCCAATACGGGCATTAACCCCTGTTCGGCGTTCTGCTTTTCCACCAGGTCTTCGCCCTGAGATCCTTTGACTTCACGCGACATAAATATTTTCAACCCGGTGTTCAGCGAACTAAACTCCATGGCATACTCGGGTCCCAGCAGCTCCAGCTGAATACGCAGACCCGGTCCGACGTACGCCCAGGACGTGGTCGCTTCAATGACCAGTTCGGTACCGTCCTGATCCTCCAGCGTCAACAGGGCCCGGGCAAAATCCTCGGCCGGACGCTTGCTGTAGTCCACCTCCGGTCCCATCATGTTCTTGAGCCGCTGAACATAGTCCGGTTTGGACCATTTTAAGGTCGCCACCGTGCCGTTGGCGGATTTTAGGCGCAATGTATCCCTTGACTGGCCCGGCTCGGTCAGCAGGAAACGCGCCACTTCAACGCTGTGGCACATCATGTCGGAAAGAACTCCGCCCCCCTGGAGATCACCGCGCCAGAACCAGGGCTCATGGGGACCGCTGTGCTCCTCGGCCGCCCGGGCCAGATAGGGGCGTCCCGTGACGGCCGCCGCCCGACGCCAGATTATTTCTTTGCCGCGCAGCACAGGCGTGCAAAACACCTGGTTTTCAAGGTATCCGTGGTTAAGACCGGCGTCTTCGGCCAGCTGCAGCATTTTACGGGCTTCGGCCAACGTGCGGGCCAGCGGCTTTTCACAGGCCACGGCCACAACGCCGCTCTGCCCGCCTTTCACCAGGCGGTTGATGGTCTCCATCACCGCCAGGCGGGTAAAATTGGGTGAAAGAATCCAGATTGCATCCACATCAGGAGATTGCAGCAGCGACTCGAGGGAGTCGTGGACCGTGCATTGTCCGAGTTCGGATTCATTGACGATCCGTGCAAAATTTTCGCGATGATCCGGTGTGGGGCTGAAAACCCCGTTGACTTCCACGTTGCGCACACCGAGCAGGGCCTTGAGGTGGAACTGCCCGATAAAGCCGCTGCCGATAAAGCCCAGACGCAGTTTTGTGAGAGGATAGTTTGTTGCCATTGTTTCGTACTCCTTTAGATTGGTTTCGAATTTCAAGCTTGTGATTTAGGAGATGTACCGCCGAGAATTTGTCTTGACCGGCTTCAGGAAAATATCTGCGACCGCCCCGGGCGGAAACTTTCACCAGGGATTAGGCCGTTAGACTCTCAATCTTCGCTGCCGCCCGTAAAAAAGCATCAACACCATCAGGGTGATCCCGTAAACGATCTGACGGCCGAACTCCTCCATTTGCAGGGTGGTCAGGATACTCTGCAGGACCACCAGCAAAAAAGCGCCGGCCATGGTGCCGGTATAACTTCCCTGACCGCCGGAAAGCGGCGTTCCGCCTAAAACCACTGCGATAATCGAGGGCAGCATGTACTGTTCGCCCACCCCGATAAATGAGTTGCCGGTATATCCCAGTACAAAGACACTGGTCAATCCGGCAAAAAAACCTGAAAACCCGAACAGGGCAATCCGGTTGCGCCAGATGGAGACGCCGGTCAAAGCGGCCGCCCGTTCGTTGGTGCCGATGGCATAGATGCGATAGCCCAGCGCCGTGCGGGTCAAGAGCCAGGCCATAAACACCCCGACCGCAACCCATACGAAAAGGATGCCCGGAATGCCCTGCAACACGGGCTGGGTAATAAATTCGGCCAGGGCCGGTGCCGCATTTCCCGAGGGAACCCCCCGTGTCATGGCCACCAGGGCGCCCTGCACCACGCCCAGCATGCCCAGGGTCATGACCAGCGGCGGGATCCGCAATATGGTAACGCCGATCCCGTTAAGGATTCCGATGCCCAGTCCGGCCCCGGCGGCGCCCAAAATGGCCGGCAGAATCATGGCGTTGTTGCCCTGCATAATGTTGCCGGCGATCACCGCGCCGAAACTGATAATGGCCCCCACCGAAAGATCAATGCCTTCGCGGCCCCCCAGAATCACCAGATTCTGGCCGGCGGCCACGATCCCCAGCAACGCCGCAATGGTCAGCAGTTTAACGATCTGGCCGGGAGAAGCAAATCCCGGTGATACAGCCTCTCCCAGTCCCAGCATTAAAACGATCAGCAGGCAGGGCACCACCATCGGCAGACGCAGCAGTGCCTTGAGATCAAATTTGGATCTCGCCGGAGTTTTGGATTCTGCCGAGGATGCACCCGTCATCAAAATCTCCTAGCGCCGGGCCACGGTTACGCCACCGGCTAAGGCGGCCAGCACGATCAGGCCCTGGACCAGGTTCTGGTACTCAAATGGCACTCCGGCAAAAAATACGACGCTGCCGATCAATCCCAGAATGACCGCCCCGAAAATAGAGCCCACCGGGCTGCCCCGCCCGCCGCTCAACGCGGTTCCGCCCAGCACCACGGCCGCCACGGACCCCAGAGTCATTTTGGCCCCCAGCAATGGATCGCCGCTGGCCGTATCTCCCGTAAGGCATAAGGCCGAGATAGCGGCAAACAGTCCGCAAATCATAAAGGCGCCGATGCGCAGGCGCGGCACCGGCAGCCCGCTCTGATAGGCCGACTGCATGTTGCCCCCGACCGCCAATAGAGATCTTAGAAAAACCAGTTTGGCAACCCATACTACGATGAGCGCCAGGCCCGCCAGAACCCATATGACAAACGGTATGCCGGCCAGATTTTCCCCATAGGTTTCCCAGTAAGCATCGGGCGCGGCCAACCCGGCCTGGGGCAAAATCCACAGGGCCAGGCCCGCAAAAACAATGCCGCTGGCAAAGGTGGCGACAATCGGTTGAAATCGCAGGACCGCCACACAAAAACCGTTAACGGCACCGCAGCCCATACCGACCAGCAACCCGACCAGGATACCGGCCAATATGGCGCCGCTGCCCCCGCCCAGTCCCGCCATAACCGAAACCGTAACCACATTGACCAGTGAAATGCTGCTGCCCACCGACAGGTCGATATCACTGGCCAGGACGACATAAGTCTGCCCCACCGCCAGAAGGATCAAGGGCAAATACGTGCTGATATCGGCAAAGATGGACACCGGCCGCAACGTCTTCGGTTGCAGAAAACCATTCAGTGCAAACAGCAGCAGACTGACGGCAATAGCCGGCAAATAGGGTCTGCGGGTAATATCGATTCGTTTCCAAAGGGAACTGATGGCTGAATTACGTTGACCGTTGGTCATGTGGTTACCCCATATGCCGCCTGGTAAAGGTTAAAGGCGTTCATTTGCCGGCCATCCAGTTGTTTTACGATCCGGCCGCCGTTAAATACCAGGATACGATCCGTCACGCCCAGAAGTTCGGCGTCCTCTGATGAATAGAGAATAACCGAGACACCCTCGGCGGCCAGATCCCTCATAATTTTGTAAAGGTCAGTTTTGGATTGAAGATCGATGCCCTTGGTGGGGTCGTCCAGCAGCAAAATTTGGGGCCGGGTTGTCAACCAGCGACCGATGATCGCCTTTTGCTGATTGCCGCCGGACAGCGACGAAATCGGGGCCGCAAAACCGGAAAACCGCATCTTCAATCGTTTAACGACCGCAGATACTTTTCGTATCAGGCGCTGTGGCGAAAGAAAAAACAGGTTGCTCTTGGTCAGATCGGCGGCCACCAGGTTTTCAAGAATGGGTCGGGCCAGAAAAATCCCATCGCGGTTGCGGTCACCCGACAGGTATGCAACCCCCCGGCGAATGGCTTCGGCGGGCTTGGACGGTCGGCGTTCACCTCCGGGCAGTCTTATGCTGCCGTTGCTTGCCGGCTCCGCGCCAAAAAGGATACGCAGGGCTAAAGATTGGCCCTGACCGTGCAGCCCGCCAAACCCGAGTATCTCACCCCGCTTCAGCGCAAAAGAGATGCCTTCCAGGCGGTGCCCGCAAAGATTTTCGACGGTTAAAACCGAATCATTATTTCCGATTTCAAGCCGGCGTCCGCCAGCTTCCACCGGGGTGATGCGGCTGCCCACCATATGCTTGACCAGGGTGTCCTGATCCGTTTCGGTTAGGCGCAGGCACTCCACCGATCGGCCGTCCCGCAGGACGGTCACCCGGTCACCGATCTCAAAAATCTCGTCCATGCGATGGGAGATAAAGATGATGGCCCGGCCCTGATCCCGCAATCCCCGGACCAAATCAAAGAAGACAGTCACCTGGCGCTTGTCCAAAGAAGAGGTGGGCTCATCAAAGATGATGATGCGGGCCTCGGTGGCCAGGACCTTGAGGATTTCCACAATCTGGCGCTGATCGGTTCGCAACTCCTCCACCGGGGTGTCAAGGGTAAATCCGGCACCGGTCACGCCGGCGAACTGCTGCACGAGGTCGTCGGCCCGGCGACGCATGGCGGCACGGTCCACCAAACCCGGGCCCCGGCGCGGCAGGGCGGCCAAAAACAGATTTTCTTGCACGGACAGCTGGGGAACCAGGCTGAGCTCCTGATAAAAAACACCGATGCCTTGCCGCGTAGCGTCCTTGGGTCCATTAATGGCCGCGACGGCGCCCTCAATGCGCACTTCTCCAGCGTCCGGCATAACAGATCCGGCAATTATTTTGCACAGGGTGCTTTTGCCGGATCCGTTGGACCCGATGAGCACATGCACCTCACCACGCTCGACATCGAGCTCGGCATTTTCCAGTGCGATAACCGCTCCGAAATGCTTGTCAACGCCTTTTATTTCAAGGATACCCATAACTACTTAAAGTAAGCAGCTGCCTCTTTGATGGACAAAGAGCTGGACACCGAGTAGTGTCCCGGTTTTCCCTGAACCTGCCGATAGGCCTCGTCGAAATTGTTAGCGTCAATAAACGGGATGGGAATGTAAAGCGCATTGCCGTATTTGCCGGCACTGATCGGTTTTTTAAACTGTTTGCCCAGAAGCAGGTAGACCGTCACGTTCAGTGCACTGGCCATGCAGCCCGGCGGATTCACGGAAGCCCCGGAATTCAGGTTTTTCTCTTTCCAGGTCTCCAGAAAATCCTTGCGGATTTCTCCGGTGGCGGCGATATCATTGCGGCCCTCGGCCAGGATGGCGCGCCAGGCGCCGGCCGCCATTCCATCCTGCACCCAGACACCGTTTATGTCCGGGTAAGTTGCCAGCAGATTCTGCATGGCCTGCTGGCCCTGAGCCTGGTCCCAATTGGCGTTAACTTCGTTCAGGATCTTGATGCCGGGATACTTGCCGAAAACTTCCCGGTAGCCTTCCACGCGCATCTGGTTGGCAGGGTGGCCGGCGACCCCGTTAATGGCGACGACATTGCCTTTGCCCTCCAGGGTCGCAGACAGCCACCGGGCAGATTTCATAGCCCAGCCTTTTTGATCGATACCGACGTAAATGGCATCTTTGGACGACACTTCGGCATCGGTTGAGACCACGAGAATGCCTTGCTTTTTGGCCTGGCGGAAGACGGGATCGAAGGCGGTGGGGCTGTTGGGATTGATGATGATCGCATCGACACCCTGGTTGATAAAATTGCGAACATGAGCAATCTGGCCCTGGACATCAACATTGGCACTTTGAACCAGCACTTTGATATCCACGCCTTGTGCTTTCCATTTGGCGGCAGCAGCTTTGGCCTCGTCGATCATCTGGGTACGCCATTCGCTGCCGACCCAGCCGTTGCTGAGACCAATCGTAAAACTTTTAGCCTGTGATGTTGCGGAAATAATCAAACATGCGGCAACCATCATAATTAATATTACACTGAGCTTCTTCATCATGCTGTCTCCTTTCAATCGAGGGTTTATGTTTAAGGATCAAATCCTCTACCAATTACCTCCTTCCCCCGTTAAGCAGTAATCAGGTTTAAATATATTGACAGATGCCGATCTTTCAAGAAAAATTTTACAAAATAGGAATTTGGTTTGACAATCCAACAAACGGTCAATTCGCATGACTTCGAAATATCTTCAGCAGCAAAATCAAGGTCGGAGCCAAATGGAAGAACAGATCAAATATGTCAATCGGTTTGGTTAGGGTACCGTTTTTAAGCATGATCAATTTTTCCAATACGTGCGGCATCGGGCTAAACGGAGCCAGAATCATAAAAACTGCAGCCACAACAATAATTGAGTACGGAATTTTATCTAAAAAAGCCCCCATAATTTCCCCGCCCAAGCAGTAAGGTCAGACGATCCGGATATTTAAAGGTATAATTTAAATGCACTCATCCCAATTTTTAGGATTTTAGTCAATCTCCAATTGAAGTTAGCTTTTGCATATATATTTTCACCTTGTTTTTTAAATCTCCGCAAGCCCCAATTGGTTCAGTTTGTCGCGGCTCGGATGGCCCATGGCGTCCCATCCCCTTGCCCGGTAATAGTCCCCCAGCATCTCGTCAAGATGACAGACCATGCCGCTGGCCGGTCCATCGGGCAGGGGCTGCTTAAGGATACGCTCGGGCAGGGTGTCGTCCTTATGAGAGAACCCGGCCCGCGTCAAAAACAGGCGTTCGGCGTTGAAAATCCGCTCACCGGCCAGGCAGATCTCATCCAGGGTATAGTCGGCTCCGGTCGCAGCATTAAGCAATTCCATGATGCCCTGGGGACGAATCGTCCGATCCGGAATGACCAGGTTGCGCATCGAAAAAAATACGCACAGACCGGCCGCGTCGATCACGGCGAAGGTGTCCTGCCAGTCTTTAATCAGCTGGGCCTTGTCGTCCCAGGTGAGGGGATCTATCTGAAATGGTACGCCCAGGATTTCGATGTAGGCCGGATCGCCGCGCATGTGCGACGCGCCGATCGGGGAGGTGGCGTAGGCCAGTCCCATGCCCTGTTCCGCCCGCGGATCATAGCCCGCAAACTCCTGCCCCTTGACCGTAATGGCCAGCTCCGGATGTCCGAACCGCCGGGCCAGCCGCAGGCTGCCTTCGGCCAGCAACGCACCGAATCCCGTCATTTCCGCCGTCAGCCGGGTGAGTTCCACCAGAGCCTTGGCATCACCGAATTTAAGCGGCATACCGACGTCTTTTTCCGTGATGATTCCCTTTTCGAACATCTCCATGGCGCAGGCGACAGTGCAGCCCATGGTGATCGTGTCCATGCCCTGCTCATTGCAGATGTAGTTGGCCTTGGTGATCGCCGCCAGGTTGTCGATCCCGCAGTTTGAACCCATGGCATAAATGGTCTCGTACTCGGGCCCCTCGCCTTCGCCCTGGAAATCCGGCTCATCCACCCGGCTTACGCGGCCGCAGCCGATCGGGCAGGCATGGCAGGCTTTGGATTTGACCAGATATTTTTCGGTCAGGGCCTGGCCGCTGATAGCTTCCCACCCCTCGAAAGTTCCCTGCTGAAAATTGCGGGTCGGCAGCGCCCCGACGGTCTGGGTGCCGGTAATGGTCGCCGCGGTGCCGTAAGTGCGCAGTCCCGGCGGCTCGCCCTTGAGGCTGTCGCTGAACTTGCGGTTGAATTTTTTAGCCAGTTCCTTGAATTCAGCTGCATCAAACAGGAGGACGGGCGAATCGCCGTGGACGACGACTGCTTTGAGGTTTTTTGCGCCCATGACCGCACCGACCCCTGACCGGCCGGCGGCGCGGTCCCCGTCGTTCATGATGCCGGCGAACAGCACGCCCCGTTCACCGGCCGGGCCGATACAGGCCACGCGGGCCTCCGGAAGCGTTTCGCTTTGCAGCTGCGATTCGGTGTCATGGGAGTTTTTGCCCCACAGATGGGCGGCCGGACGCAGTTGGGCGCGGCCGGCATTGATCCACAGGTAAACCGGTTCGGACGCTTTACCGCTGAATATGATCATGTCGATGCCGCTTTTCTTCAGCATGGCCGGAAAATTTCCGCCGGAGTTTGAACAGGTGATCGCCCCGGTCAGGGGGGATTTGGTCATCACCATGTAGCGTGCGCCGGTGGGCGCCCGGGTTCCGGTCAGCGGGCCGGCCGCCATAATGAGAATGTTATCAGGTCCGAGGGCATCACAATTGGGGTGGAGTTCCGCCAGCATGGTGAAAATGCCGAAGCCGCGTCCACCGATGTAATTTCTGGCCATTTCTGCATCCAGGAGTTGATCCGTGACCTGCCCGCCGGACAAGTCGACCCGTAGAACTTTTCCTCGCCATCCATGCATGGTTATCCTCCTTTTGAATAGTAAATCCGCCCGGCGGCCATCGCGTTCCGTGGCCCAGTCTGTTGCCGGGCAGTTCGTCGCCGATCACCGCTGCAGATCCGGGCTTGATTCGGGGCCTAATTTCGGGCTATATTGTGAGTCGAATCATGAAAATCAGCGTAAAAAGCTACCATGAGTTGAAATCGCTCACCGACGGCCTGCCGCAAGGCGCGCTAATGGAATTGGATCCCGGCGACACGGTCCGAAAGGCTCTCACCCGCCTGGCGGTTTCATCCCAAAAACTGCCGGGGTTGGTGCTGTTCGTTAACGGACGTCCGGCCTGCCTGGAAACCCAGCTCCATCCAGGCGACACCCTGTCTTTCTTCTCACCGCTGGCGGGCGGTTAAATTCACGGCCGACCGGGTGCGTCCCCGGCATGGGATCCGCTTAGGCAGTCCATAATTTGATCAGTATCCGCCACGTCGGCCAGCCGATCGATCAGCGCCAAAAATTCGGCCTGGTCCTGTGCAGAGATGATCCCAGCCGACAGTTTTTTAAACTTGGCCGTCAATCGGATTTTATCCATCGGATTGGCCGGATCCCCGAGCGGATGCCGGACGGTCTGTTGGAGGGTCCCGCCGGCAGTTTGCAGGCAGACCCGGGCGCCGGTTTCCTCCGGAAACCGGTCATCCAATTCGGGGTCGAGATGCAGGTTAACCCGGTGCGCCAGCGCCACTATGTCCGGTCGCTGCAGCCAGTCCGGGGATAGCGGCATCAGCGCCGCTGCCCCGCCGACCACAGCCACCGCAAGGCAGAAAGGCAGGCTGTACTGCGCCCCTTCGAGAGTGGCGGGATCAGCATAGTTGTTGAGCCGCAACGTGCGCTCAAAGGTGAACACGTCCACCGTGTGGATATCTGCCTCCGCCAAATTATGGCCCTTGACAAGATTGATGATTGCATCCAGGGCCGAATGAATCCAGCGGCAGCAGGCATACGGTTTAAAATAAAGCGATTTGAGCGCACTGCCGGTGCCCAGCCCGGCGGTGATGGCGGCCGCATCAAAGTAGTCCGCGTGGTCCAGGATATCCAAGGGTCCGGTGAATCCTCGGCGCGCCATTTCCAGGGCCGTCAGCCCGGTCATCACCGCCCATGGAATTCCCTCTTTGGCCTGATTGCCCATCACCGTGCTGTAGCCTGCCGCAGACAGCCCCGGCGATAGGACGCCGGCAACGGCAAACGCCTGGGCCAGGATCCCAGGATCATCCCGGCCGAGCAGACCGGCGGCGGCCACCGTGCCGTAAGCACACCAGCGCCCGGAGGAAAGTGTGTCCAGGCGCTTGAAGTCGCGCGCGGCTGCAACCTGCACGCCCACCTCGTACCCGGCGGCTAGGGCGGTAATCAGGTCTCGTCCACAGGCGCCGGCTGCCGGTCCCACTGCCAGGACGGTGGGCACGATGGCCGCCCCGGGATGGCCGCCGGCGCGCCGGTGGCCGTCGTCCAGATCCAGGGCGCTGGCGGCAGTGCTGTTGGCCATGGCCGCGCCTTCGGCCCGCAGCCGTCTTGGACCAAACCAGATGGCGGCCGGACCGTCGGCGTAAAGTTCAACTACCGTCCGCCGCGTGGCCCGGGCGGCCGCAGAATCAAACCCGCCCGCTGCGCAGCCGATCAGGTCGATCAGGGCATTGGCGGCGGCCCCGGCAACCACGGCGTTCGGCCTCGTTTGCGCCATGTCGCCGACATATTCTGCCAGAATTCGGGTGGTCCATTTGCTCATGACGCTTGGGCATCTCCTATGACGGGTCCGGCGGCGGCGTCCACTGCCGCAGCCGTGTCTGAATCCAGCAATCCCTCGGCCAACAGATCGCGGCGCGCCCGGTCGACCGCCTCCAGCCAGGGATCGAGCGAAACCTTGAGGTAAGCCGCCTTATACCGCCGAATGTTCAAGGGTTCGTTTTTAATTTCAGATTGCCGCACGTGGCGGCTGAAAAAGACACCGGCCCGGTCGCAGGCCTCCAGCAAGGCATTCTGGATTTCGGGTGACAGAATCCTGTATTTGGCCTTGTTGACGGCCACACTCAAGACCGGGGGCAGATCTCCGAGCAGCGAAATATAGCGGACATGCCGGCAGAACTCCAGGGGGTAAAGGTGGGCCTTGTGGGTCGGCAGCACATCGATATCACCTGATCGCAGAGCCGCACCCACCTCCGACCAGGCGACCGCCACCGGACGGGCACCCAGCGCCTGCCAGAATCGCTGTGTCAATTGATTTTCGACCACCCGGACCCTGAGACCACGCAGATCCCGGGGAGCGACCACGGGCCGGTTGGAAGCCAGCACCCACTCCAGCCCCCGCAGCCAGTTCCACTGCCGATTGATCAGGCGGATCCCTGCTCGGCAAAGCGGTTCGTACAGTTGCTGCTTAAAAAAGCGGCTACCGAGAAAGGCCTGTCGGTGATCTTCAGAGTTGAAGGCATATGGCAGGGAAAACACCTTGAAACCGCTGACGAACTTGCCGTAATAGAAAGGCTCCTCCACGAACAGGTCGATGAGGCCCTTTTGGAGCTGATCGACCTGGGCGGTGGCGGAGCCGATCTGGGAGGGGCGCAGGGGGATCAGCTGCAGATGCCCGCCGGCCAATTTGCGAACTTCATCGGCAAACCACCGGATGGCTTCGTTTTCCGGGCCTTTGACCGTGGTCAAGGTTCCCAGCACCCGGGGCATCTCATCCAAACTCTGAAAGAGGTAGCCCACCGGACGATCAAAAATCCGGCACAGACGTGCCAGAGTCTTGACCGACAGGGTGGCTTTGCCGTTTTCGATCTTGGAAAGCTGCCCCTGGGAGAGACCGGCTTGACCGGCCAGGACCGGGGTCGTCATCCGGGCCGCCTGCCGCAGTTCGCGGACCCGCGCGCCGACCCGCCGCTGAATGTGTTTTTCCAGGTCGTCGGTTTGTTCGGGTCTCCGTTCCATCCGATTAAAAGTTCTCGCTTTCTTCAATCCGGTGCTCCAGTTTCATCCCCCGCGTCTTGAGTTCGCGCAGCAGATCCTTGGGGGGCACATCCCGCGTCGGAGACAGAACCCCGGCCGCTGTGATCCGCTCTTGGAGAATCATCTGAGCCGCGATGCTGGCGGTGTAGCCCACGGTTCGGTTCATGGCAAACAGCCCGGTGTTCAGATCCCGGTAATCGATGAGCTGATAGGTCACCCGTCGCTGCCGGCCTTCCTTAAGCCCCCAGGCGGTCACCCGCAGGACGATGACATCGCGTTCACGGGCGCCGAACTGGAGTTTCGGCGTCAGGTGCCGGACCAAAAACTGCCGGGGTGAGATCGACCCGCCGTCGATCGGCAGAGGTGCGTCGTCCAGAAACCCCAGCCCGGCCATCACCGCCCAGAAGCGCCGATGTCCGGGATACCGCAAAGCAAAGCGGCCCATGTCCCGAACTCCAGCTCCGAGCCCAAAAACCTGGATGTAATGGATGGCGTCGCCATTGGGATAGGCCTCCAGCGGTCCGAGTCCCGGGATCTCAACGGTGTGGCCGTGTTCGTCGCTAAAGATTTCTTCCCCGGCGATGGCGACTTCGCGTCCATTTTTCAGAATGCGGGACGATCGTTTGTAGGCTTTAAGAACGCCGTCGAAGGTCCAGGTGATCTTGTAGTGCAGAGGGTTGTCCCCGGCACAGTCAGGCTCGGGCAGGCCGGTCCCGTAAGAGTATAAACCGTGCACCACGTCTAGTTCGTCCACGGCCAGCCGTCCGAGAACGAGATCGATCCCGGGGTCCATTCCCATTTCGGGCAAAAGGGTGACCCCCCGGGCCCGGGCTTCCGCATCCAGTTCGATCACCCGGCCGGCGTAACTGCTGCTGACAAAATTGCACCCGGCCGTCAGGGCCGCCCGGGCGGCCGGATAATTGAAGTCGGCCGGCAGCATGCTGATGGCAATCTGCGGTGCGACCGTTTGGATAAGTTCCAGCAAAGCCCCATCCCGGGCGGCATCCAGCCCTACCGCCCGGCACTTGGCGTACCCCTTGTCCTCGAAAAAACCTCGCATCGCCTGCGGGTCGATATCCGCCACCACGACCTCTGTGACCAGATCGCTCTGCTCCAGATCGTGAATAACCGCCTTGCCCTGCAGGCCCAGGCCCAGTACCAGTACTTTCGTCATTTTTTCCCCTTCTATCCGTCAGATGTTGCGAAGCCGGGGATCTAAGGCATCCCGCAGCCCGTCGCCCAACAGGTTGATCGACAAAATGGTCAGCATGATGGCCAGACCGGGCAAGGTCACCAGCCACCAGGCGTCGGTAATGTAAAGCCGGCCTTCCGCCAGCATTCGCCCCCAGGTGGGCATCGGCGGCGGCACGCCCATGCCCAGGAATGAAAGTCCGCTTTCCCAGATAATGATGTTGGCCACCCGCAGCGTGCCGAGCACCATCAGGGGTGAAATCACGTTGGGCAGGATATGCCGGAAGATCACCACCCGGTGAGATGTACCGATGGCCCGCGAGGCTTCCACGAACTCCTTTTCCTTGAGTGACAGGACGCTGCCCCGGATGGTGCGGGCATAGGTCACCCAGTCGGAAAGTCCCAGCACCAGGATCAGGTTGAAGATCGAGTTTCCCAGCACGGCGATGACCGATATGGTCAGCAGCATAAAGGGATAAGCCATGAAGATATCGGCCATCCGCATGATCAGGCTGTCGAGTTTGCCGCCGTAGTAGCCTGAAAAAAGTCCTAAAAAAATTCCAGCCAGCTCCGCGACCAGCACGGCCGCAAAGCCGACCAGCAGCGATACCCGGCTGCCGTAAAGCAGACGGGACAGCACATCGCGGCCGAGGTTGTCCGCCCCCAGGGGGTAAACCCAGCTGCCGCCTTCCTGCCAGACCGGTGGTGTGAAGCGGGCCAGCAAATCCTGCTCCAGGGGATCCACCCCGTAAAAGAGCGGGAAACAAACGCTGGTCAGCAGGATGGCTGTGATCATGATCCCGCCGATCAAGGCGCTGGGGCGCCGGGCCACCTCACCCAGGGTCTCTATCATAAACCGCAGCCGGGGTGAAATGACTTCGAATATAGATGTCTTGGCAATAATTTGCGAATTCATTTGTCCTCAAAATAGCTGATCTGGGGATCCAGGTACATATAAAGCATGTCGACGATGAAGTTGACCGCGACAAAGATCACCGCCAGCACCAGGACGGTGGCCTGCACCAGGGGGTAGTCCCGGTTGAAAATCGCCTGGACCACGAGACGGCCGACACCCGGCCAGGCAAAAACGGTTTCGATGATCACCGTACCGCCCAGCAAAAACCCGAACTGCATGCCCGCTACGGTGACCAGCGGGATCAGTGCGTTCTTGAAGGCATGTTTGGCAATGACCATCCGTTCTTTGAGGCCCTTGGAGCGGGCCGTGCGGATGTAATCCAGGCTCAGCACTTCGAGCATCACCGAACGTGTCAGGCGGGCGAACATGGCCATCAGGCTCAAACCCAGCGCCACGGACGGCATGATCAGGTGCGCCAGGGTGCCCCGGCCCGAGGTCGGCAGCCAGCCCAGGTTGACCGAAAAGATCATAATCAGCATGATTCCCAGCCAGAAGTGCGGCATGGACAGGCCGAACAGGGCGCCGAGCATGCTGCCCATGTCCAGCAGCGACCCGCGCCGCACCGCCGAGATCATACCGATGGGCACCGCCACCACCAGCGCAATCAGCATGGCAGCTGCCGCCAGTTCAAGGCTGGCGGGCAGCCGCTCGAGGATCAGCTGCATGGCAGGAATCTTGTAATACAGCGAGTTGCCGAAATCACCGCGCAGCGCCTGCCAGGCAAACCTCAGGTACTGAACGTAGATGGGATCATTGAACCCGAGTTGTTCCCGCAGGTCTTCGATCTCCTGGTGGGAGGCGTCGCCCGGCAGCATGAGCATCACCGGATCACCGGACAGGTGGATAAAAAAGAAGCTGATCACCGAAATGCCGATGATGACGTAAACGGTGTGCCACAGTCTTTTGAATAGATATTGCAGCATAATGTTTACATCTTCGGCTTGGCGAAACGCATGTTCAGGAATCCGTCGCGCCGTCCCTGGTAGTCGACATCGTTGGCCACGCCGAAGACCTCGGGCACCACATAGAGATAGGCCCAGGGGGCGTCCCGGTAAAGCAGTTCATCGATCTGGGCGTAGACTTTGGCCCGCTCGGTGCGATCCATGATGGTGCGCCCTTTGTCGAGCAGTTCGTCGACGGCCGGGTTCTTGTAGTAGTAGTCCCGGCTCTTGGAATTGAACAGGGAGTACATGTAGCGATCCGGCTCGGGGGCATCATCCCACCAGTAGATGTAGAGCTGGTGTTTTTTGCCCTTGTAGCGTTCCCACATCACGGCCCGCTCAAACGGCTCGAGGGTGACGTTGATGCCGGCCTTGCCCATGTTGGCCGCAATCGCCTCGGCCTGCTCCTGGATCTGGGACATGTAGGTGGGATACGCCAGCCGCGCCTGGATGCCGTCGGGATGACCGGCCTCCTTGAGAAGGGCCCGGCTCTTGTCCGGATCGTAGGGATACGGCTTCAAGTTGGGGCTGGCGCCGAAGGTGCGCGGACTGATCGGGCCGGCGCAGATGATCGCCTGGCCGTCGAAAAGCGCCTTGTTGATCAGCTCCTTGTCGATGGCGTAGTTGATCGCCTGGCGGACCCGCACATCGTCGAAGGGCGCTTCGTAAGTGTTGATCCCCATGTAGGGCATCACACCCATCTGCGGCGTCAGGTAGGCCTTGCCGGAATTCTGGATCTTTTTGCGCTGGTGGACCGGAATCCCGCTGATGACCTGGGCTTCGCCGGTCAGCAGGGCGGCGATGCGGGAGGCCTCCTCGGGGGAAGCCTTGAAGATAAGGTTCTTGTAGGCCGGTTGGGGGCCGTAATATTTGTCGAAAGCTTCCAGCACGATCTCCTCACCCCGCACCCACTTTTTCAGGCGGTAGGGGCCGCTGCCGATCGGATCGGTGTTGTACTTGGTGTCGCCCACTTCCTGGATGTACTTGGGCGGCACGATCGGCAGGTAATAGCCCAGCATGTAAAGGCCGGGGGCATAGGGCTCTGCGGTTTTCACAGTAAATGTGTAGTCGTCGATCACATTCAACTCCGTGAAAGCCGACAGCTTGCCCCGGTTGGGGCTTTTCAGCGCCTCGTTATTGATACGATCATAGGAAAATTTGACGGCCGCCGCGTTGACCGGCTCGCCGTTGTGAAACACGGCATCCTTGCGCAGGGTGATTTTCCATGTCAGATCGTCGACTTTCTCCCACTTTTCGGCCAGGGCCGGCAGCACGGAGGCATCTTCCTGGGGGTGAAACAAGGTGTCGTGAATGTTGTAGCAGACGCTCATGGTTGTCTGGATGGAGCTTTGCATCAGATCCAGGCCGACGGGCTCGGCCTCCTGCATCACCACCAGGGTGTCAGATGCTGCAACCGCAGCCGGTACGCCGGCCAGGGCCAGGCAAATGAATACGCCAAGGGTTAAGAACGACAATTTTTTCATAACAAAACCTCCTTTTCGTTTGAGTTGTGTGTATTTCTGTTTCCAAACAACTTGCTTGCAATGCGCTGGCGCCCTGCTCTCACGGGGGCGATGCGCCGGGTGCGGTTGGGCGCCACTCGGGGCCATCGCGGTGCAGGTGGCAGGCTGCCAGGTGGCCGTCGGCAACCCGGCGCATGACCGGGGCCTCCCGTTCACAGACGGACATGCGCTGCGGGCAGCGCGGGTGAAAACGGCATCCTGGCGGAGGATTCAACGGAGAAGGCACGTCCCCGCTTAAGATGATCCGCTGCCTTTTGCGACGGGGATCGGCGACCGGCACGGCCGACAGCAACGCCAGGGTGTAAGGATGACGGGGCGATTCGTACAGGGCCTCGGCCCCAGACATCTCCACAATCTGTCCCAGGTACATCACCGCCACCCGGTGGCTGACATACCGAATAACGCTCAGATCATGGGAAATAATAATGTATGAAAACCTGAACTGCCGCTGCAGTCGCACCATCAGGTTGAGGACCTGGGCCTGCACCGAAACGTCCAGCGCCGAAACCGGCTCGTCGCCGATGATCAGCTCGGGCTGCAGCACCAGGGCCCGCGCGATCATGATCCGTTGGCGCTGCCCTCCTGAAAATTCGTGGGGGAAGCGCCGCATGTGCTCGGGCAGCAGACCGACCGTGCGCAGAATTTCAGCTACCCGCTCCCGCCGTTGGCGACTAGCGCCGGCTTTGTGGGTCACCAGAGGCTCTTCGACGATGCGCTCGACGGTCAGGCGGGGATTCAGCGAGCCGAAGGGATCCTGAAAGATCATCTGCATTTGCCGCCGCATCCGGCGCTCCTGCAGGGTATCCATCGCCAGGACATCCTCTCCTTTGAAATAGACCTGACCGGCAGTGGGCTGGATCAACCGCAAAATGGCCCGGCCGGCGGTGGATTTGCCGCAGCCCGATTCTCCCACCAGGCCCAGCGTCTCTTCCGATCCCAGACAGAAGGAGATGCCGTCCACGGCATGAACATACTCCCGACGGCTGCGCAGCAAACCGCGGCGCACCGGAAAGTGCTTGACCAGGTTGTAGACTTCCAGCAGCTCAGGCATGATCCACCATCCAGCAGGCCACCCGGTGGCCGTCGGCAACTTCACGCAGGGACGGTTTCTGATTGCGGCAGATCGAATCGACCTGCGGGCAGCGGGGATTGAAAGGACAGCCCGTCGGCAGGTCCAAAAGGCTGGGAACGACTCCGGCAATCTCGTAAAGCTCGGTCTGACCGGCGCCTGCCGCCAGGGACGGAATGGCCTTCATCAGCCCCCGGGTGTAAGGATGCAGGGGCGTTGCGAACAGGGACAGGGTGTCGGCTGATTCCATGATCTGCCCGGTATACATGACCGCCACCCGGTCAGCGGTTTCGGCAATCACTCCCAGGTCATGGGAAATGATCACAATGGCTGTACCCAGTTCCTCGCGCAGTTGGCCCATGAGATCCAGGATCTGGGCCTGAATCGTCACATCCAGGGCGGTAGTGGGCTCATCGGCAATCAGAAGCGCGGGTCGGCAGGCCAGGGCCATGGCGATCATCACCCGCTGCCGCATGCCGCCCGAAAGCTGATAAGGATATTCCCTGACACGTCGCTGCGGGGCCGGCACTCCTACTTTTTCAAGCATTTCCGCGGATTTTGCCAGAGCTTGGGATCCCCCCAGGGACCAGTGGACTCTGAAAACCTCCGACAGCTGGTTGCCGATGGTAAACACCGGATTCAGGGCCGACATGGGTTCCTGAAAAATCATGCTGATCCGGTTGCCGCGGATCTTGCGCACCTCCTCGGCCGTGGCCCGGAGCAGATCGTGGCCCTCGAATATAATTTTGCCGCCGGCATAAAAGGCCGGGGGTTTCGGCAATAATTGCAGAATCGACAAGGCCAGAACGCTTTTGCCGCAACCGGATTCTCCGACGATACCCAGCACGTCTTTGGACCCGATCTCGAGACTGACATCGTCGAGCGCCCGAACCGTGCCTTGCGGCGTTTTAAAGTGGGTGCGGAGGTTACAAATTTCCAGCAGGGGCATCCAAGGAACTCCCGGACTATAGATGAATCCGATTCAATAAATGGTTGAAAAGCAGAATATTTTTATGAATTATCCTTACTGATAGCGGGTTAAAATATTCTTGTCAAGAATATTTTAGTTTATTTTTGCTGTTCGCGATAGAAATTCAGTTGGAAATCGAAAAGCTTTCGCGGTAACCGCTGACACTATCGGACATCCGGCAATAAACGTTGACCCATCTGCGGAAAAACCGTGAAAAATTTAATAGAAACTGCTATGCTATAAATCAAAAAATTTTCAAACCGGTACCGGTATTCGTATTAATTAAAAAAATAGAGGAGATCTATTACCATGACCCTTAGAAAAATAGTTTTTTGTTTAAACAGCTTGGCTTTGATTGCTGCATTGATCGCATGCGGAAATGATATATCCGAAACCAATCCATCGAATCAAGCCGGCCGGCAGGACCAGATACCGGTTCAAGCGCCTTCTGATCCTCAACTTGCAGCATTCAGTGGGAAAGTAGTGGAGAAGCAAGATGTTAGCCCCTATACATATGTTCGCCTGGAAGATGAGACGGGCAATCAAATCTGGGCTGCCCTTCCCCAGGCCCAATTGGAGATCGGGGAGGAAATTGCACTGAAGGACGGCTCAGTTATGACTAATTTTAACAGTAAGACCCTGAACCGGACATTTGAGTCCATCGTCTTCGCCTCCAGTTTTGTCAGAGGTTCAGAAAATAAAAACGCCCAGGCTCCGGGAGGTGATAACGGCGGATCTTCGGGTGCCGTTCAATCCGAGATCGCCCCCCACGGCATGGCCTCACAATCATCCGGCGGCAGCACCCGTGCAATTGTGTCTTTCAGCGGGGTCAAGGTTGATAAATCAACTGCTCAGAACGGCTACACGGTTGGTGAACTGTTTGATAAAGCCGTCGATTTGAATGGCCAGAAAGTAACCGTAAGGGGGCAAGTTGTGAAGATATCCCCGAACATCATGGGGAAAAACTGGCTCCATATTCAAGACGGCACCGGAGACCCGACGTCAAATACCCATGATCTGGTAGTTACCTCATCCGCTATTGTGGAAAAAGGCACCACCATCTCCCTTGAAGGTGTCCTGGCGGCTGATAAAGATTTTGGTTTCGGATACAAATATGATGTATTGATCGAGGATGCAGCAATCGCAAAATAACTTTGAGAGACCATTGGGGACATTCCGGTCCGATTATGATGCCTATTTTTCTGGAGACATAAAAATACAGTGTCCAAAAATCCGTTAGTCAATAATCAACCCGTTCCCTTAATTCTTTTTCGATTTTAAAAAACGGCAATCGTTTGAAAGCCACTTGAACTTTTCCCGGTCACGGCATTCCCGCCCTGATAAGATTGATATTCTTTTCTCTGCGTTCCACAGCCAGTTCGCCTCGATATCTTGGACCATTTCTGCGATCGGTCCCGCTTCTGCGTTCTTGACCGGTTCTTCGCTCAGGGATACGCCCCATATTTTTAAACTTCCGTCTGTCCTGCCCTGATCTCGTTTCGCCATTATCCTTTATGTCTAAGCCGTCCACTGAAAAGTCCATGGGTGGAAAGATCCCTTCTATCTGCATAAAAATAAGTTCTCATTGATTTGGTCCTACGAAATAAAACGATGAATTAGCACAGAGGTGATTTTTTAATAGTAAGAACTTTGGAAAAAAAGTCCATTAGTCCACTGACTATAATTGATGAAAATTTTTTACCTTTCGCTACGATTTGAATACAATTTTATGTTCATAACTTGTTCATAGCCTGTTTATAACTTTTATATATCTGAAATTTCTATATAAACTATCAAATTTATAACTGCTTGTTTTTATTCAATTATATAGATATTTTAAATTATTTGTATAAATTTAAATTAGATATAAGTTGTTAATAAGATAAGATTTGGGTAAAGGTATTTCATGATAAGGTCATGGCAGCGGATGCTTACCGGTATGTCAATACGGGGTATGAAAAGGGGGATGTTATCCTGAACCTGGGATACGGCAATTAAGGTTTTCTTTAGACAAAACGTCAAAAAAATCAGGGGAAACCGGCCTTCTTCAGCGTATCGATGAAGCGAACTCGCATCGTCGAGTCTTTAAAGGGCAGCTTCCGGCCATATGCTTCGCAGTTGAAGCCCGGTTCCAATTGCATGACATGGGCGGCAGTCTGTCTGGCCCTTTTCATATCACCGGCCTGGCAATAGGCATAGGCCAACATCCTTTGCAGGGGAAAATACGAAGGGTAGTCCTCAAGATAAGGCTCCAGTTCCTTCACCGCTTCTGCGTGACGCTCCAGCAGGTTGTAAACCATTCCTAAGTACATTGAAAGGCGGACATGCCGGCCCGGGTCCAGGCGCTTGGCTCGAATGATGGGCGCAACCGCCTCCTCCGGCCGCCCGGAACATGCCAGAACATAGCCGTAAAACGACAGGGCATCGGCATTGTTGGGTGCAATGGCAAGCAGCCGCTTGATGACCTTTTCCGCCTTTTCGTGCTCCTCCATCCACAGGTAGGTGCAGCCCATTAGAGAAGCGGCCTGAGGTAGGTTTGGATCGAGATCTATGGCCCTTTCCGAAAAATGCAGCGCTTTTTCAAGAACCATTCTGTCTTCGCTCCAGCCGAAGGGCCACTCGTCGAACCAGGTCCACCCCATGCCCACATGCGCCGGAGCGTAACCCGGGTCAAGCTCCAGTGCACGCCCGTAGATCTCTCGGGCTTCGAGATGGGATTTGAAGGTTGAATCCAGGCCCAGCCTGTCAGCTTTTTTAACCAGATCGTAAACTTCCGGGTTGACGCTGCTCCGGCTGGTGCGCCGCTCCTTTTCTCTGCTCGTCAGCTTCACTTCCAAGGCCGAAACCACCTTCCCGGTCACCTGGTCCTGAAGGTCGAATATATCTTCGAGGTTTCCGTCAAACCGGTCCGCCCAGATGTTCTGGTTGAGCAAACCGTCGACCAGTTGGGTGGCGATCCGCACCCTCTGACCGACACGCCGGACAGTTCCCTCCAGGATATGGCGCACCCCCAATTCCCGGGCAACCTGGGATGGTTGGACCGATCTCCCCTTGTAGGCGAAGGCAGAGTTCTTGGCGATGACAAAAATGCCGGATATTTTTGACAGATCGGTAATAATGTCCTCTGTCAAACCGTCTGAAAAGTAGTCCTGATCGGTGCCCTGCCCCATTATGACCAGCGGGAGCACGGCTATGGATGGTCTGTCGGGCAATTGCAGTATAGCACTGCCGGAAAGCTGTTTGTTCTCTGCTGCGCCCTGAAAAGTTGAAGCTTCTTGGGCCAAAAGCCCGTTCATCCTTTGCGCCTCCTGCGAAAGGAGCACCTTATAGGCCCTAATGGGCTCGGCAATGTTTTTGACCTGCCTGGCACCGATAAACTCTAACGGCAACCCGGTCTTGTTATTGACCTGATCGTATACCGTACCGGATATACAGATGCCGCCGGCATCGCTCAACCCTTCGAGCCGGGCGGCAATGTTGACGCCGTCGCCGTACAGCCTTTCGCCCTGGGAGATGACATCGCCAACATTGATGCCGATTCGGAATTCCATCCGCCGGTGAACCTCCAAAGATTGGTTTTCTATCGCCAGCTTTTTCTGAATGGCCACGGCACAATCGAGCGCGTCCAGGGCACTGGCAAACTCAGCCAGAAGGTTGTCTCCCGGCGAATCGACAACTCGCCCGTGGTGAACTTCGACAAACTCACTGATGACCATGCGGTAGCGGGTGATGGTCTCGACTGTGGCCATCTCATCGTCACCCATGAGCCGGCTGTACTCTTTCACATCCGTGCTCAGGATGGCAGCCAGTTTTCGAACGATCTGATCCGTGTCCTTCGTCATATCGTTAAATTATCAAAACTTGTTTTGCCTAATTGAATTGGTATCAGTTCGTTTTATGGTGAGAAAAGTGGTCATCTGCCTTTTGCAGTATCGCCGGCCCAATAATCAGCTGTTTTGTTACGCTTCGATCCTTTTTTGCGGGAAATCCCCTCCGGGCCAAACGAACGAATATAATCAAAATAACGCTTTTTTAGCATAATTCAATCCTTACGCCAAAAGCCGCTTTTAAATTCAGTGAAATTGTGGACATCCCAACTAATTTTGAATTATAAAGATTTATATGCGTATTATAATATTAATTTTGCTGTTTTTTGCCACAATCAATTCCCATGCGAATGAAATGGTCATCACCCAGGGACGGGCAACCACCGATATAGAAAATTTATATGAATGCGCCGACCGCTATCGTAAAAGTGGTATCGGACATTTTATCGATAAATCTGAAAAGAGATGGATAGTACCGGCCCCAGTCGCTTTTTCCAAAGCCCGGAAAGCGACAGATCTATATAATCAATGTACTCATGTCACGCCGGCCTCCATCAATGATGTGAATATTGGGTAATGTTCGTGACACTTCAAAAGTCCGTGTAAAACAATTAACTTGCCGGGAAGATTGTTTTGCGGCTCATTGGTCCCTCCCAAAAGACTGGCTTAAGAAAGATTTTGATGACAGTTCCTGGCCTTCAGCGACAGTCTATACCAATGACACGATTGGTGTGAACAATAAACCCGCGTACATGAATTTTTCTGAATTATTCATCGGCAAAAAAGCTAAATTCATATGGTCCTCCAATGTTGTGTTGGATAATCACGTCATTGTACGAAAAACAGTAAAATAAAAAATTAATGTTCCATATTTTGTGGCAATAAGAGATATACATGCTGTAAAATTCATGCATCAATAAAGGCAAACCATCTGTCTCAGAGAACTTACCCGGTGTTTGGAGACCTCCTATCAGGAGAGCTGTTTTTTAAAAAACAAGATTGTGCGTTCCCAGGCGATTTTCGCCTGCGCTTCATTATAACGGGGGGTTGAATTGTTATGGAAGCCGTGGCGGGTGCCTTGATAGGTATACATATCAAACTCTTTGCTATTTTCTTCCAAAGCTTTCCGGTATTCCTCGCGTAAAGCATTTATACGAGGATCATTTTCAGCATAATGGATCATAAGCGCTGCCTGAATTTTGGCAACATCTTCAGTTGCCGGGGCTTGACCATAAAACGGAACACCGGCATCCAGGTCTTTTCCTATTGTCACTGCAAGATTATTGACAACACCACCACCCCAGCAGAAGCCCGTTGCTCCCAGCTTGCCATTGGACAACTGATGGCCTTTTAAGAATCTGGCACTGTTTAACATGTCCGTGAAGAGTTTTTCTCTATCCAAAGACTGTTGCATAACCTTTCCATCTTCATCGTTTCCGGGGTAGCCGCCGATCGGAAAAAGCCCATCAGGTGCAAGTGCGAGAAAACCTTCAACAGCGACGCGTCGGGCCACATCTTCTATATAGGGGTTTAAGCCTCTATTTTCATGAATAATCAGCACAGCGGGAAATGGTCCATCACCGGCAGGCTTAACCAGATACCCGCGCATCCTGCCTGACGTACCGCCCGCAGAGTCATACTCAACATAACGGGCCTTGATCCTTTCATCGGTAAAGGAGATTGTTTGAGCTTCGGCATAGCGCGGCAGCAGAGCTTTCGCCATAAACAAACCTGACCCGCCAACGACAGCCAGTGCCGAGGCTTTATTAAAGAAATCCCGCCTTGTCATCCGGGTGTGGCAGTATTCATCGTATAAGTCATAAACCTTGGCATCG
>Ga0210064_1000134_pt1 | contig 35112 bp, 26 predicted proteins | sample Muzzi_CordC_D2_FD_185531 | JGI IMG/M metagenome (GOLD analysis project Ga0210064, IMG submission 185531) | Wetland microbial communities from San Francisco Bay, California, USA, that impact long-term carbon sequestration - Muzzi_CordC_D2 (SPAdes) | ecosystem: Environmental > Aquatic > Marine >... | reverse complement strand
CAACCTGACCGATACCGGCAACACCCTGGCGCTTGGCAACCTGGATTTACTGGTGGGAAGTGAGGAAATCATCCTGCTGTTGCTCAAGGGCACAATCGACGATCTGGCGGCAGTTAAGGGAATGAATCTGGCTTTCACCATCAAGGGACGGGATATTTCCAAAGTGACCACGGCGGGAGGGACGGAGATGGAGTCCAAAGGCGCCTTTCGTGTTTCCGGCCAGTTTGTGGATCCCGCACCGCAAACCTACAAACTTTCGGCGTTCGATGCGGTTTGGGGGGACAGTCAAAGCAGTGGTTGGCTGGAGTTGGACGTTTCCGGGCAGCGTCCGCAGTTAAAGGCTGAACTGTCCTCAGACAAACTGGATCTGCGCCCCTTTTTAAGACCGCTGCAAAAAAAAGGCGCGGCTGATCCCCAAACTGCAAAAGGGGTTTCCCCAAACGAGAAAAATCCTAAAGCGAACACGCCGGCAGCAAAATCCACAACCCAAAATGCCAGGGTGTTTCCGGTCGATCCGTTGCCGCTGGTGCAACTTCAAAAGATCGATGCCGAAGTAAAATTCCGGGGAAAGCAGGTTCTTTTGCGGACGATGGCGTTCGATAACATTGTCGTTGATACCCTGCTCAAAGACGGCAATCTTGACATCAAGCCCTTAAAATTTAAGATCGGCGGCGGCCAGGCCGACGGTTGGTTCAATCTGAAGTCGCAGAAAAAGCCCGCTGAGCTGGGGGCAACCCTCACCATCGATCAGTTGGCCATCGGCCCGATGCTCGATCAGTTGGAATATCCGCGCAGCATCGAGGGCAATCTGGATGCGGTGATTGATTTGGACGGCAGCGGCGACTCCATCGCCGCTCTGATGGCGGGACTCAACGGCGATGTTCGCATCGCCTTAAAAGACGGCAAGGCTGAAAGCAAATATCTGGATCTGCTGGGAAAGTATCTGGGCAGCGGTGTCCTGCAAATGCTCAATCCTTTTGAAGAGAAAAGAGAATACACCCCGGTTAATTGTTTCGTCAACAAAACCGATATCAAAAACGGTCTGGCAGAGATAAAGATTTTGCTGGATACCGACCGCACGAGCATTTTCGGCGCCGGTGATATTAACTTGAAAACCGAGCACCTGGATCTGGGCATCAAGCCCACACCCAAAAAAGGGGCCTTGCCCGCCAATCTCAGCTTCAGCCTGAACCAATTGTCACAACCGTTTCGATTGGGCGGCACCCTCGCCAACCCTTCGCTGGCCATCGATCCGGGACGAACAGCGTTTTTGATCGGGAAAATGGCCGGTGCCGTGGCGCTGGGCCCGATCGGCATTGCCGCATTTTTTGCGGATGTATCCCTGGGCAAGCAGGACCCGTGCGCTGTCGCACTGGGGGAAGCGGACATCAAGGGTCAACCTTCGGACACAAAGAAAACCGACGATTCATCCAAAGAGGCCACTGCCGGTGATGAAAAGGAAAAAGAGAAAAAGTCGGGCGGGTTTTTTAAAAGGCTGTTTGGAAAATAATAGTTCCAGGATTGAATAAAGTGGTTTAGGATATGCTTCAGAGTAATATTGAGCAGTGGCCTATAATGCTGCCAGAGTAATGGAGCGTCGGAGTTTTGGAGTAATGGGAAAAGCCGCATTTTCCAACATTTCAGTACTCCAACACTTCGAGATTTAAATATTTATTCCATTGTTATCTTAACCGAAACATTTTTACGTAAAATTTTATTATCTTTTATAACACCGATAATCATCCCGTTTTCCCCTTCAGGAAGCGGGGTGAGGGTAAAACCCGCCTCGGGTGTGGTGGCTTTCATTCTAACGCCCTCTTCCTTCCAGCCAATTAATTTTACCGGAAAGATTTCAGATGTTTGTTTTTGTCCCGCAGCCAGTAAATAAGTCGGCTCTTTTTTGACTTCCCTCAATACCTCAAAGGTTAATCCGTTCCATCCGAAATGGCCGTATTTCTTTCCGTTTCGCAGATAAAATGTTTCCGACCAGTCGATAAACAGGTCCCCGCTTGTCTTGTTGGTAATCTGACAGCGGAATCTGTTGTAGTAGCTGTAGCCTTCGGCATGCAACGGTTCCAGTTTAACCTCAAAAGCTGAAGTACTGACCGTTTGCATCGGCGGGTTGCTTATGTAGATCTGCTCTTTGGCACATCCGACTAGTACCAGAGAAATTATAGCGACACCCCACAGAATATTCTTATACATGATTGCTACCTCCATAATATTGCCTGCCTCATGATTGACAGTCCTGGTTTTGTTATAAACTGTTTTTATAGAGTTATAAGGTTGAAGAGGTGGATTACTATTAAGAAGCATATTTTTTTATCTAAACTAAGTCAGGCTCGAAATCAAGTCAATAAGTTCCTTATAATAAAAGAAGAGTAAAGATCCGGGTCCAGAGGGCCCGGCTTTGGTCCACCCCGGCTTCCGGCTCGTAGAGCCTACAGCTCGGAGAGAGGGGTGATATGGGTGATAACATCTTCCAGCAGTGTTCAGGTGTCAGGTGGTAGGTTTCAGGTGTCAGCAAGCGAAGTCGACCCGCAGTGTCGGAGTCGCTCATGATATGGACTTTCTTACACCGATGTTGGCCTTCAGCTGCAACCCAATCAGTGTTCAGTATTCAGGATTCGATTTTTACTGACACCTCATCTGAAACCATGATCAGATTTGACCGATGGCAGAGCCGATCATCTCTGACCTGGCCCACAGGACCAGGTTTTCGGCTTTGAATAAAGTGCAGCTGTTCTTTCGCACCGTTGATACCTGCGGCGCCGCGGCACAAGTCATCCTGTGCGATGGACCGGGTCGTCGTTGACTCTTCTCCTTCAACCGATTATATTGATACGGGATCCATCTTAAGGAGCGTTGCTATGATCCCACTCTGGATACGGGCCTCATTCATCCAGGGTTTTGCCGAACATATCTGCCGGACGTTAGATGCTGGGTGTCAAATTAAATTAACATAGTAACAGCGTGGTGTAATTCATCGGAACGATCACAGAAAGGAGCAGAATCGTGAAAAACAAATGCCGACCGCCAAATATAAGCTATTTTTTGTTGCTGATCTTCATTTGCGGTATACTGAATCCGGTAGTTAGTTCTGCCGAAGGTATTCAACTTTCAGCGGGCCAGACAGTTTATGTACCGATTTACTCCCACATTTACAGCGGCGTCAAAGGACGCCCCTTTGACCTGGCAGCGACCCTCAGCATCCGAAATACCAACCTCAAGTCTTCGATAACTATAACTTCTGTCAAGTATTTTGATTCCGGGGGCAAAATAGTTAAGGATTACCTGGATGCGCCTATTGATTTAGAATCCTTGGCCGCGACACGCTACATCATTACCGAAGACGATAGAACCGGCGGCTCCGGAGCAAATTTTATTGTCAAATGGAAGTCTGAACAACCGGTGAACCCACCCGTCATAGAAGGCGTGATGATCGGCACCCAAAGCGGACAGGGAATTTCCTTTGTATCGCGAGGGCAGGTGATAAAAGATGATCGATAGGATCGAATGGGATGGTGTTGACAAAAACACCATATAAAATATATTTAAATGGTAATCGACACCTCTGCCCTGATTGCAATCTTATTCGGTGAGCCGGAACCGAACTTTTCGTTCAGGCACTAATTCGGAAAAAAGGAGCAAATTTTATGGCTTCATCAATCCCCATTGTATGCCCCTACTGCGGGGTTGGCTGCAACCTTGAACTGTTGCTGGATGAAAGCGGCCGGCCGGCCAAAAGCAGTGCTTCCGGACGCAATCCTGAATTAAACGCCAAATATGCCTGTGTCAAGGGCTTCACGGTCCATGAACTATTAAATCACCCGGAACGGCTGACGCAACCCTATCTCCGCAAAGCGGACAAACTGGAATTGGTTTCCTGGGAAAATGCCATCGCCGCCGCCTCGCGGGCCCTGATGGTGACGATCAACAAATACGGACCGGAAAGTGTCGGCCTGCTTTGCAGCGGAAAAATTCTTAATGAAGAAGCCTACCTTTCACAAAAGTTCCAGCGCGCCGTTATCGGCAACAACCATATCGACAATTGTGCCCGACTGTGCCACGGTCCCACCGAGGCCGCTTTAAGACAGCAGTTGGGCTATGGCGCCGTCAGCACTTTTTTGGAGGACTATGAAGCCACCGAAACGGTATTTCTGGTGGGGGCGCACACAACCTTTACCCACCCGGTCATCTGGATGCAGGTTAAAAAACGCGCCAAAAAAGGCGGCCTCAATCTGATTCTGGCCGATCCCCGTGAAACCGATCTCGTTAAAAACGCGGCCGTTCACCTGAAAGTCAAACCCGGAACCGACATTTTCTGGATTAACGCGTTAGGGAAAATTATCATCGACAAAGGCTGGCACAATCAGGAGTTCTGTGAAAAGCAGACCATCGGTTTCAAGGCCGTGTGTCAGACGTTTGAAAATTTTGATATTGATTCGGCCTGCAGGCGCGCCGGCGTTAAGCGTGAGGAACTGGAAAAAATCGCCGAGCTGATTCACAATAAAAAGACGATATTCATCTGGGGCATGGGGCTCACCCAGCATGCTCATGGAACGAATAACGTGACGGCTCTGGTAAACCTGGCCCTGCTGACCGGCAATATCGGCAAACCCGGCTGCGGTTTGTCGCCTTTGCGGGGCCAGAACAACGTGCAGGGCGCCGGTGATATGGGCGCGCTGCCCAATTTGCTGGCCGGACATTTGGAGGTTGACGACAAAGCCGCCCGGATTCATGTCGGTGCTATCTGGGGCGCTGAAGTTCCTTCCGGCAAAGGACTGGCCGCGCCTGAGATGATCCATGATATTGCTTCCCGCAAAATCAGGGCGCTTTATGTTATCGGCGAAAACCCGGCCGTTTCCGAACCCCAGTCCAATTTTGTGACCTGGATGCTTCAGAAACTGGACCTGTTGATCGTGCAGGATATCTTCCCCAATGAAACATCCAAGTATGCCCATATTGTCCTGCCCGCCGCAATGGTGGGCGAAAAGGACGGTACCTTCACCAACGCCGCACGACGGGTTCAGTATACGGCCGCCGGAATAAAGCCGCCCGGTGAGGCCAAACCGGACTGGCAAATACTGCAGGAAATGGCCAATGCCATGGGGGCAGACTGGCAATACACATCGACTGAAGATATCTGGGAAGAAATCCGCAGCGCAGCGCCGGTGTTCAGCGGCATCAGTCACAGCCGTCTCAGGGAATCAAATGGAATTTTTTGGCCCTGTTATGATGAATCCCACCGGGGAACTCCCCGGCTTTATGAGGACGGGTTCGGTTTCCGGGATCGGCGCGCCAGATTTTTGCCGGTTGATTTACCGGAAACTCTCATGGAGCCCACGGAAGCGTATCCTTATATATTGATCACCGGACGTCTGCTGGAGCATTTCAATACGGGGGAGATGTCTCGTCGAACCACCAAACTTTTGAGACTGCGACCGGCTTCGTATCTGGATATGAACCCCGCGGACGCCCAAGAAGTCGGTCTGGCTGAAAATGATACCGTACGCATGACCAGTCCCCACGGAACGGTCCTTTTGCCGTTGAAGCTGGATGCCAGCATGCAGCGCGGATATCTGTTCGCACCGATACACTATAGTGAGCCGAACTTCAATTCCCTGATGAGTGCCGTACCAATCGATCCCGAAGCCAGGATGCCGGCCTTGAAGGTGGTGCCGGTGAAATTGGAACTGGCGCAAAAGGCTGTAGGAGTATCTTCCAGCCCGTAGGGCGGCCGCCCCGGAGGGAAGGCCGCTCCCCCAGAATAATATCGAGCATTCGTGCCCCTGATTTTGTCAAGACCCCTGTCCGGCCTTTATAATCCACCCCTGGATATCGGCCTCCGCCAAAATTGTTGTTGCAATCTCCAACTGTTTAAATTAATGAATAAACAATTTGAACTGGAATTTGACAGTTTCCGTTCTGTGCTCATTTGTCGGGCATACAAGAAACAAAAATTTTCGACTCATCATAGCTTCAAAAAAACCCAGCAATTTCCGGCCGGTTCGGTACAGACGGCCTCAGGATATTATATGCCAACCAATTAGGCTTTAAGGAGTGAGACATGCAGACATCCTCAGGCATAAAAGGTTTTCTATTCAACCAATTTGACCGGATTCATGCCAAAGCAAGTGCACCTGCAATTCTTGGACTGCTAATCGTGCTGCTTGTGATCAGCGGCTGCGCGATGGTCGGGCCGGATTACGTCAAACCTGCAGCACCGGAGCCTGAAAAATGGCTGGAGTCGAATGAATCGAAACTTCAAACCAAGGATGCCAACTTCAGCGACTGGTGGACCGTATTCAATGATCCGGTTCTCAATGAGCTGATTCAAGCGGCCTATCAGCAAAATCTGCCGCTGCAAATTGCCGGACTGCGAATCTATGAAGCCCGCGCCCAGCTGGGAATTGCCTTCGGTTTTCAATACCCCCAGACACAGCAGGGGTTGGGCTCGGGGTCCCTCAACCAAATCAGCCAAAATGCGCCCAATTCGGCAGGCGCGGATCGATATTATTCAAATTATGACATCGGCCTGGATGCGGCCTGGGAACTGGATGTCTGGGGTAAGTTTCGCCGCGCGGTGCAAACCGGGGTGGCCAGCCTGGAGGCGTCTATTGCGGACTACGACGACGTCCTGGTATCGTTGACCGCCGAAGTGGCGCGCACCTATGTTGTTTTGCGCACATCGGAAGAACGCCTTGCAGTCGCCCGCCAAAACGTCGAAATCCAGAAAAGGTCCCTGGAGATTGCCGAGGTCCGGTTTAAAGCCGGGGCGGTCACCGAACTTGATGTCAGTCAGGCCAGAGCACTTTTGCGATCCACTCAGGCGACGATCCCCGGTTTTGAAACCAATATCCGGCAGGCCCAAAACGCGCTGGCCATTTTGCTGGGCAAACTTCCCGGTGAAATCGATGCCATGCTGGGTGGTCCCGGTCTCATCCCGAAGATCCCGGCCAAAGTGGCGGTGGGCATCCCGGCGGAACTGCTGCGCAGACGACCGGACATCCGCTTTGCCGAGCGTCGGCTGGCTGCCCAGAGCGCCCAAATCGGATTTGCCAAGGCGGATCTGTTTCCGCATTTTTCGCTGTTCGGTTCCTGGGGATTTCAGACTTCCAGCCATACCGATTATCGCTCAAACAATTCCAAATTCAGCGATTTGTTCAAAAAAGACAGCATCGCATATTCGACCGGAGCCGGCTTTAACTGGGATTTGTTCAACTACGGCCGCATCACCAATCAGGTGCGGGTTGAAGACGCGCTGTTTCAGGAACTGGCAGTCAACTACGAAAATACCGTCATCCGGGCCGCTCAGGAAGTCGAAGATGCCATGGTCGGCTTTCTGCTCTCCCAGGACACCGTTGGTTTTCTGGCAGACGCCGTCAAAGCCTCCAAACGTTCGGTAGATCTATCCATGATCCAGTACCGTGAAGGGTTGGTCGATTACCAGCGTGTCCTGGACACCCAGCGTGATTTAGCAAGCCAGCAGGATAACCTGGTATTTACGGCTGGATCTGTCGGGACAAACCTCGTCACCCTGTACAGGTCTCTGGGCGGAGGCTGGGAGATCCGTGAGGGTAAAGATTTTATTCCGGCAAGTATCAAAGAAGAGATGGAAAACCGGACCAACTGGGGCAATATGCTGACACCGCAAAAAACGGAATATCCGCCGTCGCAGGATGTCCGCTCGATTATCCATAAGCCGGATTGGTAAGGTTGTTGATTAGTTGATTCGGTTGGATGGATCATATTAACCAGCATAACGAACTAAATTTATCCAATGAATTTTACGCAGTAACAGCATAGCGTATTTCATCGGGACGATCTTAACGATCGTCAGGACAATTGCCATGACCGAGGAATTCGATCCCAGAAAAAGTTATCTGGCTGTCAAGGCCAATGAAAAGATGATTGCCTACGTCGGCTTTGCGGTCCAGCTTGAAGCGGATGGCAACAGTAAAGAGGGCATAGTTAAAATATCATCGCTTCATCGTCCCTACGGTGGAGGGTATCTGACACTGACTTTTATTGTTGACAAAGGCCGGGACGATATCCTTAAAATGCAGCTTGAAAAGTTATGCGATACGATCACAGAGGGTTCACTCCGACCGCACCTGGGCAAAGATTTCGAGAAGATGGTCAAGGTTGATCTGAATATGCTGGAAGAAATCAAAGGCTGGTATATCGAAGAAATTAATGTATATTTTCGCACTATTGCAGAACGGGAGAAGGTGTTGGTCGAAGAAAAGCTGCTGCCGGCGCTGGAATGTATTCTACCTTGTAAATTCGAACCCGTGGAATGGTGGCCGAAAGGTCGCAAAACCGAATTATCGGGTGACGCGCAGATCGAAGAACAAATATCCCTGAAGGGATTATTCAAAAAATGGTTTGGATCGGGATCGTAACCATACTCTCAGAGCGTTAAAGGTCAAAACTTTGGCTCTGAATTACACTCAGCAAACTACGCACCATCAGCTTGCACAGGAGGCAAGATGCCGTTAAAAGTTAAGTCAACAACGAGAGGGCCGGGCGTTATCATCGTATCCCCCATCGGATCCATTGATGCCCATACCTATTCCGTTCTGGACGAAAAGATAGATGAAATCTTAAAACAGCAACCGGACATCATTATTTTCGATATGGAATTTGCTGATTACATCAGCAGCACCGGCATCCGGGTGCTGCTGAAAACCAAAAAGGCTTTGAAGGAAACCGATGGCCGGATGGTTTTCATGAACCTTCAACCTCAAATCCAGAAAGTCTTTGATATCCTCAAAGCCATTCCAACGCTAAAAGTATTTGCAAGTATCGAAGAACTGGATAATTATCTGGACGTCATGCAGAAAGCGGCTCAGAAGTAAAATATCCAGCGGTGAATGGGTATCTAAAGAAATCGTAATGCATAGATACCCCCCGCTAATTCAAAACGACGATTCTCAGTAAAATGGATCCGGTAATTTAAAAATGAATAGGGTTATTATTTTTACTCTGATGGGCTTACTTTTACTTTCCTGTGCCCATGGCAAAACAGACAGTTTCCCGACCCTGAGCAATCCCGCCGCCAATGCGCAGGTGTATGTCATCCGGGACAACAACCTGATGGGGTGGGGGTTTTCTTTAAAAGTTGCGCTGGACGATTCGATTATCGCCCGCCTTCGCTCCGGGGAATACGTTACTTTCTATGTCGCGCCCGGATTCCACTCTTTGGGAGTATCCGAACCCACCGTTACAGTACCCTTTGACAAGGGCAACACTTACTATTTTCTGATCAGTGCGGATTATACCAATTTCGGTTTCGAGCTCCATCGAATCAGCAACCAGCAAGCCGAAATGTGGCTGGCCAGGACAAAACCGATAGAATAGCAGGCGGCCTGGTGCCGCCTGGATCGCTTCGCTTGAAGAGCGTTTCACTTAAGGAGTGGCCTTACGGCCTTAAAGAGCGCTTCGCTTCAGGCAAAAAGTCGATGACTAAACGCTTCAATCACCAGTATCGCGGGAAGCTGCGAACGATCCGCTTTCCCCTTCAAGCCCTGCAAGGGTTCTCCTAAAGGTCCGAAGAACCGCTCCTTCAGGCCGTCAGGCCGCTCCTCGAGCGCAGCGCTCATTTTATCCCACCAGCAGCATATACACATCCGAGACGTTGGTGCGGGTCGGTCCGGTGATGATCAGATCATCCAGCGCTTGAAAAAAATGATAGGAATCATTGCGCTTTAGAAAATCCAGCGGATCAAGATGCTTGGCCCTGGCCCTGGCCCTGGTTCGGCCATCGGCGATAGCGCCCGCCGCATCGGTCGGACCGTCCGTTCCGTCCGTGCCCCCGCTTAAAACGACGATATTTTCCATGCCGTCGATGATCATGGCAGATGCCAGCGCAAACTCCTGGTTACGGCCGCCTTTGCCCTGGCCCTGAATGGTAACCGTGGTTTCGCCGCCGCACAAAATACAGGCCGGCGCCGGTATCGGGTTGGCCGAGTTGCGAACTTCTTTGGCAAATGCCGCAAACATTTTGACGACTTCCCTTGCTTCTCCTTCCACCGTCGAAGAAAGTATTAAGGACTGATAGCCCTGGCGCTGAGCTTCCTCCCTTGCGGCAATCAGGGCCTGAATGTTGGTACCCACCAACTCGGAAAAACATTTTCGGAAGACATCATCACCCGCTTTGGGGGTATCCTCGATATCGCCCGCCAGGCCCTGTTGTATGAGTGTTTGCACGGATTCCGGCAGCTTGTGCCAGATGTCATATTTGTTAAAAACGTCCCGGGCATCACCAAAAGTGCTGGTATCCGGCACTGCCGGCCCGGATGCAATCACATTCAGATCATCTCCGATAACATCGGAAAGAATCAGGCTGACCACCGTTGCCGGATAGGCAATACGAGCCAGGCCGCCGCCCTTGGCCCGGGAGAGATGCTTTCTGACGGTATTTATTTCATGAATATCGGCCCCACAGTTCAGCAGCAGTCGCGTCACTTCCTGCTTGTCCGCTAAGGTCACGCCTTTGGCCGGGGCCACCAGCAAAGCGGATCCCCCTCCGGATATCACGCACAGCACCAGGTCACGTACACCGGCCTCATTGGCCAGCGCCAGGATATCTTCGGCGCCGCGAATGCCGCGTTCATCGGGAACCGGATGGCTGGCCTCGTGGATCCGCACATGCTTCAACGGAAGTCCGTGACCTTCTTTGACGACAATCACACCATCTGCGACACGGTCTCCCAGCAGCTCCTCCAACGCTTTTGCCATGGGTGCACCGGCTTTGCCGGCCCCCATCACCAGGATGCGATCGTAATCCTTAAATCGAAACCGCTGATCACCGATTTGAAGACCATCGCCCACCTCCCTAACGTACCGGAGAATAGCCTCCACCGGATCAACAGCGCTGAGGGCAGCCCGAAAAATATCCATCGCATGCTGCCGCATCGTTGCTTCCTGATTCGCCTGTGCCGTCATAACTTTCCTTTCTTCCGCATTCCGACTTCCGACTTCAAAGTGTTGCCATCTTGTCAATCAAATCTACCACCCGGTTCGAATAGCCCCACTCGTTGTCATACCAGGAGACAATCCGGACGTAGCCGTCCTGCAGGGAGCAGGTTGACAGGGCATCAAAAATACTGGAATGGGGATTGCCGATAATGTCGCTTGAAACCAGCGGTGCTTCACTGTATTCGACCACCTTCTGCATAGGTCCGGCGGCGGCTTTCCGCACGGCGCCGTTGACATCCTGGACAGACGGATTTTTCCCCAAGCGGGCGACTAGGTCCACGATGGAGCCGTCCGGCACCGGAACCCGCATGGCCAGGCCGTCCAGTTTGCCCTGCAAACGCGGCAGCACCTTGCCGACCGCCTTGGCCGCACCGGTGGTGGTGGGAATTATGTTTTCACCGGCAGCCCGGCTGCGTCGAAAATCCTTGTGGGGAACATCGGCCAGACGCTGGTCGTTGGTATAGGCATGCACCGTGGTGATAAAACCCTCCTCGAGCCCGAAGGAGTCATCCAGAATTTTGGCAATCGGCGCCAGGCAGTTCGTCGTGCAGGATGCATTTGAAACGATGCGGTGTTCCGCTTTGAGCTCATCATCGTTGACGCCCAGCACAATGGTGGCATCGATTTCTTCTTTAGCCGGCACCGTTAGAAGTACTTTTTGAGCCCCGGCAGCCAAATGTTTTTCCAGCGAGGCCCTGTCACGAAATACACCGGTGGATTCGATAACCACATCAACGCCTAAATCTTTCCAGGGTATCGCGGCCGGATCCCGCTGTTCGGTCATGACAACTTTTTGGTCGCCGATGTACATGGCATCATCAGTCGCCTTCACATCCTTTTTAAAAATTCCCATCACTGTATCGTATTTGAGCAGATAGGCCAGCTGTTCGTTCTCAAAAAGATCATTAATGCAGACGACATCAATATCGTCGCGCTCACTTAAAATACGAAAGACGCTGCGTCCGATCCGGCCGAAGCCGTTTATTCCAATATGTGTCGCCATTATGCCGCCTCCTTTTCCAGTTCGGTGAACCGGTTGATGAGATCAATCACCCGATGCGCATACCCCCAGCCATTATCGTACCAGGCCAGGGTTTTTGAAACATGATCTCCCATCACCATGGTCGCCAGGGAATCAAAAGTAGCCGAATAGGGGCTGCGAATGATGTCACTGGAAACAACAGGTTCCACCTCGTAATCGATAATCGTGCGCCATTTATCGGTCGACGCCGCTGTTCGAACCACCTCGTTGATGGCCGTAGTTGTCACCGGTTTCTCATGCCAGCAGACCAAATCCACCACCGAACCGTTCGGCACCGGTACGTTCATGGAACTGCCGCTGATGCGCCCTTCGATCCCGGGTATCAATGATGAAACCATCACGGCCGCATCGGTTTGCTGGGGAATGATGTTTTCAGCTGCTGCACGGCCGCGCCGTTTGTCCTCGGCCGGCACATCCGCCAATCGCTGCTGGTTGGTGTAAGCATGGACAGTGCTCAGAAATGACCGGCGGATGCCGAATGCTTCATGTAAAATCTTGATAATTGGCGCTGCGCAATGAGCGGTGCAGGAACCGTTGGAGACAATGCGGTGCCCAGGTTTTAGCCGATCGTCATTGACTCCCATCACCACGGTTATATCGGGCGGGTCCTGGGGTGGGGCACACAGAATCACCCGTTTGGCCCCGCATTGAAGATGCTTCTCGAGTTGTCCCCGCGACCACTTGCGGGCCGTGGCTTCGATAACCACATCGACCCCCAGATCTCCCCAGGGCACATCACCCGGTTCTTGCTCGGCAAGCATCGGGACCTGGCGCCCGGCCACGTAAAGATTACCTTCCTTGATGCTGACTTCATCCGGAAATTGGCCCAGAATCGTATCGAAACGAAGCAGGTACTCAAGTGCTTTGTGATCAGCAATATCGCTGATCGCCCGCAACCGGAGATCCTGGCTCTGGTAAAGAATGCGAAAGAGATTTCTTCCGATCCTGCCAAAACCCATTAAACCTATACCGACAGTTGACATGCGACACCTCCTTGCTGATAGTGTTGACCCCCAATTGTTCCGACCTGAAAAATAAAATAAGGAAACTGCGTGAACACTGCGCTTTCGGATCTGCTGTGGGATATTTCTGCCAGGATTCGATCGGCTATGCTGATGGATGGCTACCGGTTATTAGATGATTGCACCACCAATCCGCTCCCGACTGGAATTCCCAGGCACGAAAAGATAATGCCACAGTGGTCATACTGCAATTTAGGATAGGGGAGCGACTTATAGCTCTATTAATCGCGGCTATAAGCCGCTCCCACAGCTAAGAATTGATCATGGTGTTTTTTAAATTCCGAAATCCGCATTCCGACTTCCGACTTCAGTTTTCTGTCTTCTGACCTCCGCTACTCGGCGATCAGCTTGTTGCGGTTTTGGACCCAGGCATTGCGGATCATGACGTAGGGATCCAACGCCGCTTCCTTCAGGGCCTCGTATTCTCCGATCCGCAAAGACGTATCGTTGACGGTCTCGCCGGCACGAATGCCCAGGGACACCCAGATGTCGTCAAACAACCACCAGATGGGATCCAAAAATGTGTCGCCCAATCTTCCCATACCGGCCCGCAAACTGGAAGGTCCAAAAAACGGCAGCATCAGATAGGCGCCGGAGCCGAAGCCCCAGACCGCAAAGGTCTGACCCAGGTCTTCCGGGCTGGTCTGCAGATGCGGATAATTGGCCGCCGGAGTTAACAGCCCTAAACAGCCGGCTGTCGTGTTGATAAAAAATTGACCGAATTCGTAACCGGATTTGCGAAATTTTCCCTGCAGCAGACAGTTGATAAAGCGCACCGGAAAACGGATATTGTAAAACGCATTGCGTATGCCCTGCCGCAGTTCTATGGGAATTATAAAACCGTATCCTCTGGCCACCGGTTTGAGCACCCAGAAGTACATTTTATCGTTGAAGACATAGATCCCCTGGTTCATCTCGATCCAGGGGTCCGGGATCAGTTTAACGTCTTCGGTATCGGCATATTCATCATCATCGTCGTAGTCATCATCCGCATCTTCCGCATCATCCGCATCTTCCTTGGCCGCGTCCGATTGTTGGTCGTCTGTTGCCTGGGTTGCCTGGGCCAGATAAAGGGTGGCTTCATTATTAAAGGCTCCCGCGGGATTGGGGCCAAACAGAAAAAGTACGCTGAATATCACTGCGACTACCACTGCGGCTACCGCCCATGGCTTTTTCACGGTATCGATACTCCTTTCGCTGCTTTTGTTGACGTTTTTTCCTTTTTGTTTCATTTCGACCATTTAGTATAATGATCGGAAAAATTAGGGCATCAGCCTTTGCCGACTTTGTCCCGCAATATCTGCAACAGCTTTTCGGCCGAATCCTTGGCCAGAATCTCTCTGAACTGGGTGCGGTAGTTTTTGACCATACTGACCCCTTCAATGATAACGTCATAAACCTTCCAGCTGCCGCTTTTATCGGTCAGCCGGTAAAAAAGCGGAATTTTTTTGCCGTCCGAGGTTTGCAGAAAGCTTTGGACTTCGGCGCTGCCTTTTTTAAGCATGGTTTCCTTGTCAAAAATAATTTTTTGATCCGAGTAGGCCAGCAGCCGGTCCGCATACACTCCCTGGAGAAGCTCCTTGAACAACGGGACAAATTCTTTTTGCTGCTCCGCGTTCATTTTTTTCCATTCCCGTCCCAAGGTTCTTTTTGAAAGCTCCTCAAAATCGAAAATCTGGCTTATAACGTCACCAAGTTGCGTAATTTGCGCATCTTTAGACTTGGCCTTAAATGCCGGATCAGTCAGTGTGCCGATAATATTGTTGACTCCGGTCTCTACGGTTTCTTTCGGTGTTGCCGCATAGCTTTGGAGCGGTATTATCAACAACACCGCAAAAATCAATAAAGCCCGCGTATATCGCCTATTCATATTGTCCTCCCTCCGGAACTTATCGTGTTTGTTATGATGGTTATGATCGTCCCCATGAAATTCGCTTCGCTGATACTTTTTTTAATCTTACCTCTGCGCGCTGCTCCTCCAATCCCAAATCAGCAACCAATTGATCGCCGACTTCGATTCGACTGAGCTCGTCGCAGGCCGCATTCTCCCTGCCCGCCATCGCGAGCCGCCCAGGCGAGGCGGGCGGGCCAATTCCGAATTCATCGCTATTCTTTCTTGTCTTCCTTATCTTTCCCGCCGCCCACGTCACCAAACGCATATTTGCTGATCAGGTCCATGATATCGGTGGGGGCGTTGGTGTCAGTGATGATGTCGCCGTCAGCCAGCAGGTCCCCGCCGCCGCCCGGATCGATCGCCACGAACTTATCACCGATCAAACCTTCCGTTTTGATCGACGCAATGGCATCATCGAATACCTCGATGCCTTTGTTGACTTTTAATTCCACCTTCACCACCTCGTTTTCCTGATCCATGGTAAACTTATGCACCCGGCCGATCTCCAGTCCGAGCATGTTCACCGGATTGCCTTCCCTCAGGCCGGTCACTGTGGTGAAACTGGCGTTCAAGGTATAGGTATTGTCGCCGAAGAAGCCCACGTTGCCCAATTGAACGGTCATATAGCCGATACAGATTAAGCCGATCACCACAAAAATGCCCACCACAGTTTCCTTGGAATATTTTTTCATTGTGCTTTTCCTCCGCTTTCACACTTAAATCGAGATATTTCTTTCTGGTTAAATCTAGCAAACTCCATGACGGACTCGATCTCAATCTGGGGTTTACCCTGGGCCAGACCGGCCAGCACGGAAAACTCGATGCAATTTTCATCCTCACCCTTTTCGCCGCGCTGCATTTCGATACCCTGAATCCCGTGTGCCTGAAAGTCCCTGGTAAAATCCTCCATGATCCGATTGGCTTCATCAATATCCGAGTAAGGTAACACCGTTGCATATTCATTGATGGTCTGCCGCGACGAAAATCCGCCCACGGCACCAAAATGTTTATTGATATAAGAGCCCAGCGAACGAATAATTTGCTGGGTTGCATCATGGCCCAGATGTTCGCTGATGGCATCGATATTATCCAGCGTAAAGACCGCCGCCGCATAGGTGGCGTCCGGTTGCCGCTGGCTCAGATCGGTTTGATAACGCACCTTGAAATGCCGTTTAGAATACAGCCCCGTCAGTTCTTCGCCCAGGCTTTCAAGGCTGCTGATCAGCTCTTGGCGGAAGGGATGATCAAGGGATTCGAATTCTTCCGGGTCGCCCTGAAAGACGATTTTGCGATCGTACAGGGCCAGGATCCGGTTGGAGATAAAATAAACATCCGGGATTTCGTGGCTGATCATCAGCGCCGTGAACCCGAAGCGTTTCTGGTATTCGGCCACCATGCTCAGAATGGCATTTTTGCGGATCGGGTCCTGCCCGGTGGTGGGCTCGTCAAAGAGCACAATGTTCGGGTCGGTGACCAGCGCCCGGGCCAGCGCCGCCCGCTTCTGCATGCCGCCGGAGATCTCCGAGGGGTACTTGTCGGCCACTTCGGTCAGCTCGGTCTGATCGATGCGCGCCATGGCCTTGGCCTCGATTTCCTTTTTTTTTAATTTGGTCGTGTATTTGAGCGGCATGGCAACATTTTCAAAGACCGTCATTGAATCAAAAAGGGCATTGTTCTGAAACATGTAGCTGATCTGGCTGATGTACGCGTTCCACTCCTTCTTGCTCATCTTGTCGATGGGTTGGCCCCTGAACAGAATCTGTCCCTCATCGGGTTTGAGCATCCCGATGATGTGCTTGAGGGTCACGCTCTTGCCCGTGCCGGAGAGACCGATCAGTGTCGTCACCTCGCCTTCATAAATCGAAAAATCGATGCAATTTAATATATTGCGGGTGCCGAAGGTTTTGCTGACGCCTTTAAACTCGATTAATGGTTCTCTTTGGGTTTCCATGGTGATTCCTTTGCTAGACGATAAACGAGGTTACCACGTAATCTGAAATCAGGATCATCACGCACGAAATCACCACCGCCGAGGTGGTGGACAGGCTGACACTTTTGGCGCCGAAACTGTCCGTGCGCATGTGCGTAAAAAAGCCCTGAAAGCAGCAAATTGTGACAACCAGCAGGCCGAAAACAATCGACTTGTAAAAGCCGCCCATGATATCATCTATCTGGGTGCTCGACATGACCCGGTAAAAGTAGGTCCCGGAATTAACCCCCAGCAGCAGGCAGCCGCTGACCCAGGCACCGATGATGCCGATCAGATCGAAAAACGCGGTTAAAATCGGAAAACTGATAATCGCGGCGGCCACCCGGGGGCTGATCAGATACCCCAAAGGATCGATGCGCATCGTGGAAAGCGCGTCGATCTGCTCGCTGATGCGCTGGATGCCGATTTCCGCGGTCATGGCCGAACCCGCCCGGGCCGTGATCATGATGGCGGCCAGCACCGGTCCCATCTCACGGATCAACGTCAGGGCGATGGCGGTGCCCAGCACCCCCACCGAGCCGAATTTGACCAGCACGAAATACAGCTGCAGGCCCAGCACCATCCCGGTGAAAAAACCCACCAGCATCACGATCTGGGCCGATTTGGCCCCGATAAAATAGACCTGCTGAACAATGTCCGGGATGGCCTTGATCCGGAATATCATGAAAAAGGAGCGAAAGAAAAAAATCGCCATTGCCCCCAGATCGTTGTTCAGCCTGAGTGTTTTACCGCCGAAAAAATCAAAAAAGGAATTCAACAGTCCTTTTTTGGGGCTTAGCCCAGCACTCTCAGTGGTGGTTTCAACCGTAGGATTTTCTGCCATTTTCTAATTATCCCTTTCTCAAATAACGGGTTCGCCGACAATGCCGCCAAAAAGTTAACCCCCGGTGTCGCTTTTATGCGTTGGGTATCATAAAACTGCAGGTGTCAATTTATCTACCAATACAATAAAAAGCAAGGGCCTTTTGCTGCTTAAATTCAATTTTTTCAGGAAATTGAGGTTAATACCTCTCGCAGTTTTCATTTTATGCATGTTGGGAACTTTTTGGTGCGGGCGCTGTTGAGCGGCACGCTTGCAAGTTTTCGGGAATAGTTGCACAAAAATTACATATCATAATCATAACTATTCTCAATAAAAATTTGACAAAAATATACAATAACCTATCAAATTTCTGCATCGTTGAATCGGAATAAAGGATTGGGTCGCTATTCCACATCGATCTTTGAGTCCAGTGAACTTCCATTTTTCTCTTTAGCGATAAGCGCTTTGCGCTGCACGCAATAGTATTGCTTTTTATGAACCTTTTAAGTAATAGTAAGGACAAAGCAGTCGACATTCCCGCAGAAGGGTGTAAAACATGAGGGATTTCAAATCGATTACGGATTTTAAGAATGTGGCCTTTATCTCCACCCGCATTGCCGGGACGGACGGTGTTTCACTGGAAATCGAAAAATGGGCCAGCGTTTTCGAACAGGAGGGATTTACGTGCTTTTACTTTGCCGGCGAATTGGATCGGCCGTCCGAAAGATGCTATATGGTCCCCAAGGCCCATTTCAATCATCCAGAAATCAAAGATACTTACCTGAAATCCTTTAATTTTACCAAAAGAGAACGTGCGGTTTCAAAGAAGATCTATCATCTGGCCATCGAACTGAAGGATCATCTGTACGAATTCGTCGAGAAATTCGATATCCACCTGATCATCCCCGAAAATGCCCTGACCATTCCGCTGAATATTCCCCTGGGCATTGCGCTCACTGAATTTATAGCCGAGACCAACATTCAAACCATCGCCCACCATCATGACTTTTACTGGGAGCGGGACCGTTTCATGGTCAATGCCGTGCAGGACTACCTGAACATGGCGTTTCCGCCGAACTTGCCCACTATTCACCACGTTGTCATCAACTCGGTGGCGGATGCCCAACTCGGTCTTCGCACGGGCGTCTCCTCGCATGTCGCACCCAATGTCATGGATTTCGCAAATCCCCCGCCGCCGCCCGATGACTACACCCTTGATGTGCGCCAGGCCCTCGGCATTGCTGAGGATGAGCTTTTCGTGCTCCAGCCGACCCGGGTAGTGCAGCGCAAAGGAATCGAGCATGCCATTGAGCTGGTTCACCGGCTGGGAAGAAACGCGAAACTGATAATTTCCCACGCTTCCGGCGATGAAGGCTATGACTATGAGCAACGGCTGAAAGAGTATTCCAAACTCATGGGAGTCAACACTGTTTTTGTTTCCGATATCATCAACGAACAAAGAGGACAAACTGCAGACGGCCGAAAAATCTACACTCTGGAAGACATATTTCCGTATGCCGATCTGGTTACCTACCCGTCAACTTTTGAGGGATTCGGCAATGCTTTTCTGGAAACGGTATATTTTCGCAAGCCCATTGTCGTCAATGCCTATTCCATCTATACCAAAGACATCAAACCCAAAGGTTTTTCCGTCATTGAAATCGATGGGTTTGTGACATCCGATGCGGTCGCAAAGACCAACCTGATATTGGACAATCCACCGCTGCGTCAGGAGATGGTTGATCATAATTATGAGTTGGGTTTAAAGTACTATTCATATTCCGTCCTTCACCGGGGGCTGCGGGGTTTTTTGATTTCAAAAGGCCTGGTAACCACGAGGCGTTGATTTTTTTAGTGTTACCTGGATCCAGGATCAGCTCCTATTGCCAATGGTTTTCATCACAAGGGCCTGAATCCGGCACAAGATTTTAAAAAATTATTGCGTTAACGTTAAATGGGGAAAATCCATGCAGGGCATGCGAAGAATCAAAGAGCTGCTTAGCGAAATATATGGTTCGCCAACAGGTCAAGCGGCTTTTGAGCGGTTGCAGCCGGTGATTGAAAAATTTCCGGCCCAAAAAAGAAAAAAGAAAGAATTCTTCTCCCAGGACGATGTCGTTTTGATCACCTACGGCGACTCTTTTATAAAAGACGGGCAGGCGCCGATCGCCACCCTGCATGAATTTGCCAGAGATTACCTGCAGGGCGCCATATCCACGGTCCACTTTTTACCCTTTTTCCCCTACTCGTCGGATGATGGGTTCTCGGTTATGGATTTTTTCAAAATAAATCCGGAACTGGGTTCCTGGGAAAACGTAACGGATATCGGCAACGACTTCCAGCTGATGTTTGATTATGTGGTCAATCATTTTTCCGCAAAGAGCCAATGGTTTGATAACTATTTGGCGGGCAAAAAAGGATTCGAAGACTTTGCCATTGAAGTCGATCCGGCCAGTGATCTGACCCGGGTCACCCGCCCCCGGTCTTTGCCGTTGTTATCGGATTACAAAAAAAATGACGGGCGCCGGGTTTATCTCTGGACCACATTCAGTGCCGATCAAATTGATTTTAATTTTGCCAGCCTGGATGTGCTGGTTAAAATGACCGAAGTGCTTCTGTTTTACGTTCAGCAGGGCGCAACCACTCTCAGGCAGGATGCCATCGCCTATTTATGGAAGGAAATCGGCACCACTTGCATCCATTTGCCGCAAACCCATGCGGTTGTGAAGCTGTTTCGTGCAATCCTGGACCTTGTCGCGCCGGATGTCATGATTCTGACCGAAACCAATGTGCCCCATGCCGAAAATATCAGTTATTTCGGCAATGGCCGGGACGAAGCCCAGATGGTTTACAACTTCACCCTGCCGCCGTTGCTATTCTACTCATTTGTCAAGGAAGATGCGACCGTTCTGACGGATTGGGCCAAAGGGCTGCATCTGGCGTCTGCCAGCAACACGTTTTTTAATTTCACCGCATCCCATGACGGCATCGGCGTCCGCCCCCTGGAAGGCATTCTGCCGCCCCGGGAACTGGATGCGCTGATCGATGTCGTTAAAAGGAACGGGGGGCAGGTTTCCTACAAAAGCAATCCGGATGGCACGGACAGCCCCTATGAACTGAACATCACCTATGTCGATGCAATCCTGGCCGATAAAGATTCCACACGGGCGGATCGGTTTCTGGCATCCCAGTCAATCCAGTATGCCCTGCCGGGGGTGCCGGCCACCTATGTCCACAGCCTGCTGGGTTCCCGCAACTGGACCGCAGGCGTTCAGCAGACCGGCCGGGCCAGGACCATTAACCGGGAAAAACTTCAGGTAAAAAAAGTTATCAATGAATTAAATAATCCGGCATCATTCCGGTCGCAGGTTTTTTACCCCTATATCGATTTAATCAGGACCAGAAAAAAACAACCGGCATTTCATCCGAATGCGGAATTTGAAATTTTAGAAATGGGACCCCAAGTATTCGGCCTGCGGCGATCATCGGATGACCAGACCATAACCGCGTTGACGAATGTAACTTCATCGGAAGCGACGGTCTCGATTTCGAAAACTGAAACAGCGATTTCGCTAACTGATCTTATTTCAGGTGAACCGGTTACCTCAAAAGATCTGAAATTGAAGCCTTATCAATATGTCTGGCTGACATCAAACTAGTTAGATTTTTTAAAAGCTTGATTCACAATTTCCTCGGCTTCCGTTTGTATTTGTACAAGATGTTCCTTGCCTAAAACGCTTTCGGCATAAACTTTGTATATGGCTTCAGTTCCTGAAGGTCGGGCGGCAAACCAGCCATTTTGCGTGATGACTTTAACCCCGCCGATTTCAACATGATTTCCCGGTGCGGTTGTTTGAATCGCTGTAATTTTTTCGCCGGCCAGCTTGGAAGCGGTTATATTGTCGGAGGACAGGCGGCTGAGGATTTCCTTTTTCTCCGGGGTCGTCTGAACATCGATGCGGGCATAAATATGGCTGCCGAACTTTTTTTCGAGCTCGCGATAAATTTCGCCCGGATCTCTCTTTAAAACAGCCGTAATTTCCGCTGCGAGAAGAGACATGATCATCCCATCCTTGTCCGTCGCCCAGAGCTTGCCGTCCCGTCGAATGAACACTGCGCCGGCGCTCTCTTCTCCGCCGAATGCCAATTTTCCGTTCATTAAATCATCGACAAACCATTTGATGCCGACCGGAACTTCAAACAGCCCGATCCCAAGATGCCTGGCGACCTTATCGATCATCGAACTGCTGACGATGGTTTTGCCGACTGCCAGATCGGGACTCCATTTTTTTCGATGCTGGAAGAGAAACCAGATGGCCACCGATAAGTAGCGGTTCGACTCCAAAAGCCCGGCACCCGGCGTGACAATGCCATGTCTGTCAAAATCCGGATCGTTGCCAAAAGCGACATCATAGCCCTGCTTTAGCCCAATGAGGCTTTTCATCGCCTGCGAAGAAGAGCAATCCATTCTGATTTCGCCGTCTTTGTCAACTGTCATAAAGCTGAAAGTCGGATCATACCGGCAATTCATGACATCAATGTTTATGCCGTACTTTGCCGAAATGGCATCCCAGTAATGCAGACCCGATCCCCCTAAAGCGTCGGCTCCGATTTTCAGTCCGGCGGATTTTATTGCATGAATATCAATTATATTTTCCAGGTCCTCAACATAGTGCTCAATATAGTCCCGCCGGGTAACCTTAGAATCATTTATCGCCCGGGTGTATGGCATTCGTTTAACCTCTTGATTGCCGTTTTTGATAAGATCATTGGCTTTTTCAGCCACCCATTTTGTAATCTCAGGATTGGCCGGACCACCCGATGTGGAGTTGTATTTGATCCCGCCAAATTGGGGGGGATTGTGAGAGGGCGTAATAACGATTCCATCGGCCAATTTTGAGTTGCGATTTCTATTGCAGGCGACGATGGCATGGGAAATTACCGGCGTGGGTGTAAACCGATTATCTTGCTGAATGACCACCTCAACCTCATTGGCCGTTAAAACCTCGATCGCAGTCGTATGTGCCGGCTCTGAAAGTGCATGGGTATCCATGCCCAGAAACAACGGGCCATCGATTTTTTCTTTTCTCCTGAAATCGCAAATCGCCTGCACGATAGCCAGAATATGGTCCTCGTTGAAGCTGTTTTGAGTCGACACCCCGCGATGGCCTGATGTCCCGAATGACACCCTTTCTGAAGTTTTGGCGGCATCCGGTTTTTGTAGATAATAGGCACTGACTGCCCTGGGCACATTGACCAGGATGGAGTCGGGCGCTTTTTTCCCGGCCAATGGATGCAAGCCCGTTCTCCAGGATTCCAAAATGTTCATGCATATTTTGTTCATTTCTAAAGCCCGGGGCTCGGTATTTGCTTCGTTATAGCAGCGCAACTCAGGCGCATTGCCTGATGGGCGCAGGTGCACCACCTCATCGCTTTTGAATGTGATTCGCAGACCATCTGTCTGATTTAGGGAATCAACCTTGCCAAACTGGTTGTCGAACGCGGCCTCGATGACCGGTTTGTTTTGCAATTCATCCCTGGCAGTCAGTTCCCGGATTTGTTTCGTGCTTGCTTCAGTCGCAAAATTTTTCAGTCGATTGCTGAAGGTAAATCGCTGGGGTAATTCAGCCAGAAGCTCACTGATTTTCATCTTTTTTTCAATGGAAAGCATCAGAATAGCAATATGCAAGACAATGGCATCCCGGGTCGGCAGTGCGGTTAGAATTTTGCCATCAGCTTCAATATCAGAGCCCAGCAAAAAACCGCCGTTGGCCTCATATCCAACCGCGCGGTTCGCTCCTTGATTCAAAGCCTTTTGCATACCTTCAATGACATAGGGCGAACCGATCTTCGTTCGGCGGACCGTTTTAAATAAATTGGATTTTTCCACAGCGGAGTTGCAGGACACCGGCGCCGTCACCGCATCGGCCTTCAGAAAGGATGCGCAAAGGATACCGGCGACATCGCCTCGCAGCCACTTACCGTTTTCATCGCTGATCAAGGGGCGATCGCTGTCGCCATCGGTTGAAACAATTGCGTCAAATCCGAATTCCGCAGCCCATTGTCTGGCCAGTGCGACATCTTCCGGGCGGATCGCCTCGGTGTCCACGGGAATAAACGTGTCGGAAAAGCCGAGTTTTTCAACTTTTGCACCCAGGCCGGCAATAATTTTGACCATCAGATCCCGTCCGACGGCGGAATGCTGATAGATCCCAATCCGTTTGCCGCGCAGGCAGTCCCTGGGAAAAAAATCAAGATACCGGTTGATATAAAGCTCCGTGGCTGCCCCGCTTGGCGCAATTAAATCGATCGGGTTCGCAAATTGGCCCGCGTCATCAAAAAGCCCTTCGGGAAGCGCAACCGTTTGACGCTTGATACCGGCTTCATCCGGTTTTAGGATTTCTCCCGCCTTTTTGTTGAACTTGATGCCATTGCGGTCGTCGGGTATGTGGCTGCCGGTTATCATGATCGTCGGAATCGAATTTACCAATCCATAGTAGGCCAGCGCAGGGGTCGGCAGTTTACCGCAGTTTACCGCAGAATATCCCCTATCCTGTGCGGCTTTGGCGACTGCCCCCATAATTCGATCCGTGCTGGAGCGGAAATCACCGCCAACTGCAATGTTGCCGTTGCCGGCCAATTCACCCGTCTCTTCAAGGTACTGGATGAACGCCGTAGTATAGCCATAGCAGACCGCGTCGGTCATATCCGAGGCGAGACCGCGGGCCCCGCTGGTACCAAACCCAACGCCGCTTTGGGCCATTAAATCATTCATATCGACGGTTTGAACTCCCATGCTAATGAATCCTCCAACGCTTTGCTGACTTATCTATTTATACTAAAGGAACATAAACCATAAGTATAAATTTATAGGAATATTTTGATTTGTTTGTCAATCTCCGATATTTACCATCCGGTGCCACGAGGCACAAAGCCGCAAAAAACGACCGATAGGGGGAAGTGATGCCCACAGGTCAAATGAAAAAATCTAAAATCTTTAAAATCCCGGCGAGAAATGCTATACGCTAGAATTAGGTTTTCAATACGATAATCACTCTGCCTTGAATAACAACTCATTCGAAATATGGGTTGTCCCTTGAAACTTGAAAAAACCTGGTTAACCCAAACGCCGGCGTCTAAATTACTAATAAATCCGCCCGGACAAACGCGCAGGGCTTAAAGGTGGCAATTGAGTCATTATTTCTCATCAAAATCGGATTAAGCTATTTTTCAGGGCGGAGTAATTAACTTAGAGGTACCCATTATGGCCTTTCCCGCCCATAAAACCAAACTTGTCTGCACCATCGGCCCGGCGTCTGATTCACCGCCCATTCTTGAAAGAATGATTGGCGCCGGCATGAATGTGGCACGGCTGAACTTTTCCCACGGTGATTTTCAAAGTCACCGGGAAACCATTCAAAAAATACGGGCCGCATCCGAAGCAGCCGGGCAGCGGGTTGCCATCATGGCTGATTTGCCCGGCCCCAAAATGAGAATCGGTGAAATTGTCGAAGAGCCGATCCAACTGCAGCCCGAAGACAAATTCACCCTGACCACCGAGGATGTTGCAGGCGACAGCCGGCGGGTTTCGGTGAGTTTTTCACAGCTGACCAAAGCGGTTAAACCGGGCGACCGGCTGTTTTTGAACGACGGCTACATCCAGATAGAAGTTGAGCGGGTCGCCGGCAATGATGTCCACTGCAAGGTGCTTGTCGGTGGACAACTCAGCTCCCGCAAAGGCCTCAATCTGCCCGGAATCGATCTGGGCATCAGCGCGTTCACGGATCGCGACCGCGAATGCCTTGAATTCGCCATGCAAAATGGGGTGGATGCCGTCAGCCAATCTTTTGTTGAAACCGCGGCCGACATCAAAGCCGTGCGGCAGGCAGCGGCCGCAATGGGGCATGATCCCTTTATCATCGCTAAAATCGAACGGGCCGGCGCCCGCAATCACATCGGAGACATCCTGCGGGCCGCCGACGGCATCATGATCGCCCGTGGTGATCTGGGCGTCGAAATCCCCATTGAGCAGATTGCCGTGGCGCAAAAGAACATCATGCGGGTGGCCAACCTGATGGGCAGGCCCGTCATTACCGCCACCCAAATGCTGGAATCCATGACCACCAACCGGCGTCCCACCCGGGCCGAAGCTACCGATGTGGCCAATGCCATCCTGGATGGAACGGACTGTGTCATGCTCTCCGGTGAGTCCGCCATTGGTCAATATCCTGTTGAGTCCGTCCAAATGCTGTCCCGAATCGCCGCCGCCATCGAGCCCTACCGCAACTCGATGTCGATCAGAGAAGCACTTCAGGCCAGCCGGGAAGCCGATGAGATCAACTTGAAGGACCTGATTGCAATGAGTGTTGAAACCACTCTCAAGCGTGTCACCCCGCCCACCGTAATTGTCCCCACCCGAAGTGGCGCCACCGCCCGCAGCATCACCCGCTTCCGGCTGCCGGTCTGGATTACGGCGGTCAGCCGCCAGGTCAAAACCTGTCAGGATCTCATGTTTTCTTACGGTGTCTTTCCGGTCTGCGAAACCGAACATCCGGAAGACTGGAAACCCTGGGTTGTAAAATGGCTGGCAAGCCAGGGGGTTTCCGGCGATCTGGTCGTCATGACGGAGGGACCGTCCGCCACACACCCGGATCGCAATATTCGGATGGAAATTATCGATCTTACCAGGAAGTAATTTGACAGCGTTGATGGATGCAGAGAAAAAGATAAAAAGGGAGACACTCGATATGACAAAAGCAAAAAAACTAAAACAGCTGAGCTTTGTCCTGCCCGACAAGATAGGATTACTTTCGGAGGTAGCCGCATTTATTACGGCGGCTAAAATCAATATCGAAGCCATCTGCGCTTACGGTATGGGCAACGACGGTTATTTTATGATCATCACCGACAACAATGCCAAGGCCAAAAAAGTGCTTTCTCATATGGGAGCCGAGGTGAATTCTGAAGACGTCATTGCCGTGGAGGTGCCCAATAAAGTAGGTCAGCTGCAGCAGGCCGCCAGGAAAATTTCAGATGCCGGAGTCGACATCTCTTATGTTTATGGAAGCCCCGTGAAGCAGAAAATGACCCTTATCTTCAAGACTTCAATCGATTCTATTCCGGCTCACGCCTTAATCGGATCCAATCCGAATGAAAACTACCCTCCCGGTCGATCCTCTCATAGGTGTGCGCGCCGAAGTAATCGCGCTGGGCCTGCAGCAGATTTTGGGGCAGGCGTTGACTGCGATAGCCGTCGTAATAATTCAACCCCGCACTGAAGGCCGGTATCGGTATGCCGATCCGGGCGGCAGTGCTGACAACCTGCCGCCACCCCGTCTGACTGGTTACCACCGCCTGTGTGAAATAGGGATCCAGCAATAAATTCTCCAGGCCGGCGTCGCGGTTAAAAGCTTCTTTGATCCGTTCCAGAAATGCGGCCCGGATGATGCAGCCCCCGCGCCACAGCATGGCAATCCGGCCGAATTGCAAATCCCAGTCATAGGCGGCGGAAGCCGCCTGCAGCTGGACAAACCCCTGAGCATAACTGCAGATTTTGGAAGCATAAAGGGCCTGGCGCACCGATTCGATAAATGGCCCGGGTTCCACCGATTGACGCCATTGTTGCAGCCCCAGGCCGGGACCGGATAGAATGCGGCCGGCACGAGTGCGCTTTTCCTTTTGCGCTGAAAGAATTCGGGCAAATACTGCCTCGGTGATCAGGGTGGTCGGAACGCCTAAATCCAGTGCCAGCTGGCTGGTCCATTTGCCGGTTCCTTTCTGACCGGCTTTGTCCAGGATCATGTCCACCATGGCGTGGCCGGATTCAGAATCCATTACCGAAAATATATCCCGTGTAATTTCGATCAGATAACTGTCAAGCTCGCCCTGGTTCCACAACGCAAAAATATCGTACAACTGTTCATTAGTCAGGCCCAGCCCATCTTTCAGTAAACTGTAAGCTTCGCAGATCAGCTGCATATCCCCGTACTCAATGCCGTTGTGGACCATTTTGACATAATGACCGGCCCCGCCGGGTCCCACCCACTCACAACAGGGAACATCCTGACCGGGACCGACCTTGGCTGCAATTGCCTGAAATATCGGTTTTACGTGTGGCCAGGCCGCTTCAACCCCTCCGGGCATGATGCTCGGACCGTGCCGCGCCCCGTCCTCACCGCCGGAAACACCGGCACCCAGATAGCGGATATCGCGTGCTTCAAGCGTTTTGATCCTGCGTTCGGTGTCCAGGAAATAAGAATTGCCGCCGTCGATCATTATGTCACCGGGTTCGAGCAGATCTTCAAATTGCCCGATGGTCTGATCAACCGGATCACCCGCTTTGACCATCAGCATCAAGCGCCGTGGTCGTTTAAGGTTACGAACCAATTCTTCAGGACTGCGACATCCAATGATGGTCTTGCCCCGGGCGGAACCCGCCACAAACTCATCAACTTTTTGGGTGGTTCGATTATAGGCCGCTACATGGAAACCATGATCGGCCATATTCAGAATCAAATTCTGGCCCATGACGGCCAGCCCGACCAGGCCAATGTCGCATTGCGGATTCATGTACTTCCCCTTTCTTTGTTGACTCGAATGATCTTCGCTTTTTATTGAAGGACACGGATGAACACGGATTATACGGATTTAAAAATTTTTAGCGTGCCTACCAAATATTATTATGTCTATCTGACTCATATAGAGAGACAAAGTTAAGGGAAGGATATCTATCTTATCCCCCCTTCCTCGATCCCTCCCGCAAGGGGCGGGAGGTTTAATAATAATTACTATGGCTTTTTATATAACCATTTAAGTTTGTTTTTAAAAAATCTGCGGCAATCTGTGAAAATCCGTGTCCTAAACTTTAAATGAATGAATCTATACCTTAATTGAATCAGTCAAACAGCCGGCTGCGGCTTGATCTACCAGCCACAGCAATTTTCCTTGTACCGGCCGGATGAGTTGGGCCGGCAAAAGTTGGGGCCGAAAATCGCCTTCTAAGATCTCTTTGAGTACTTCCGCCTTATCTTTACCGCTGACCAGAAATATAACCAGCGCGGCATTGTTCAAAACCGGTGCCGTCAGGGTGATGCGGTGGGTCTGAAATTTTTCAATCCAGTTGGCCACCACAAGCCGCCTTGTCTCTTGCAGGGCATTGGTTCCGGGAAACAGCGACGCCGTGTGACCATCGGCTCCGATACCCAGCAAAATACAGTCAAAGCGCGGCAGTTGACCGGGTCCCAGATTAAAAAAAGATCGTAATTCATGCTCATATCTTTCTGCGGCAGCAGCGGCATCTGATTCTTCGGCGTGCACGCGATGAATGTTTTGTGCCGGAACCGGTGCTGATGCAAATAGGGTTTCACGGGCCATGCGATAATTGCTTTGCGAATGGTCCGGCGGCACGTGGCGTTCATCGCCCCAGAAGAAATGGCATTTTTCCCACGGCAGTGAGGCCCTGACAGACGGCTCACGGCCCAAACGTTCGTGCAGCCTGCGGGGCGTAGAACCACCGGACAACGCGATGGTGAAAGGCTTTGCGGATGATCCCGTCTCATTGGATTGACGTACGATCATGACGGCTGCGGTTCGACTGATTTCGTCAAGATCCTTTACCATCTTTACGACAGCCCCGTCAGGCCCGGAACGTTTATTGTCGATCGGCATTGCGTCACACTATTTGACTTGAAGTTTTCAGTGACTAGATTTAACCTAAATTGAGAGATTGATAGTCTAATCTATGTATGAAATTAAAAAAGTAAAACCTGATGGTCCCGAAAAATCGGATTCTCCCATTTTTTGGATTCCCGCCTGCGCGGGAATGACAGTAAGGCAATATCATATAGATAGCCTAACCGTCCTACCCGCGCAGGCGGGTATCCGGTCTTTAAAACGACTTTTCACAAGATCATCAAACTGCGCCCTTAAATGCCGGGCCGAAACCGTCGTTAAGTTGTCAACAGATTAATCAGGAGGGTTAAATATGCTGCCCAGGATCAACCCCACCCGGACCCGAAGCTGGCAAAAACTAAAGGAACATTTCGCCGAAATTAAAAATGTCCATATGCGGGATCTTTTCGCCGAAGACCCCGCCAGATTCGACCGCTTTCATATGCGCTTCAATGACATTCTGCTGGATTATTCCAAAAACAGAATAACGGATAAAACAATGGCGCTGCTGATCGAGCTGGCCCGGGAAACCGGGGTGCCGGAAGCTGTGGCCGGCATGTTCAACGGTGATAAAATTAACGAGACCGAAAACCGCCCGGTTTTGCATATTGCCCTGCGCAACAGAACCAATTCACCCATCATGGTCGACGGAGAGGACGTCATGCCGCGGGTCAATGACGTGCTGCAAAAGATGGCGGAATTCTCCAACCAGGTCGTATCCGGAAAATGGAGGGGCTACTCCGGCAAAAAAATCACCGATATCGTCAATATCGGCATCGGGGGATCGGACCTGGGCCCGGTGATGGTCACCGAAGCATTGCGGCCTTATGCCGTCCCGGGGTTAAGGGTTCACTTTGTTTCCAATATTGACGGCACTCATATCGAGGAGACCTTGAAAATACTCAACCCGGAAACCTCCTTGTTTATGATCGCCTCAAAAACGTTTACCACCCAGGAAACCATGACCAATGCCTTCAGCGCCAGAGATTGGTTTTTAAACCAGGCCGGCGAATCCAACCATGTGGCCAGGCATTTCGTCGCCCTGTCAACCAATACCGCCGGGGTTGAAGCATTCGGCATTGATAAAAACAATATGTTTGAATTCTGGGACTGGGTCGGTGGCAGATATTCACTGTGGTCGGCCATTGGATTATCGATTGCCTGTTTCATCGGATTTGACAACTTTGTCGATCTGCTGCAGGGCGCCCACGAAATGGATCGGCACTTCCGGGATACGCCCTTTAAAAATAACATTCCCGTAATATTGGCCCTGCTTGGAATCTGGTACACCAATTTTTTTGAAGCCGCGACCGAAGCGATTTTGCCCTATGACCAGTATATGCTCCGTTTTCCAGCCTACTTCCAGCAGGGAAACATGGAAAGCAACGGCAAATCAATTGATCGAACCGGAGAGAAAGTCTCTTACCAGACAGGTCCGATCATCTGGGGAGAGCCCGGCACGAATGGACAACACGCTTTTTACCAGTTGATACACCAGGGAACCAAAATAATACCGGCGGACTTTTTGGCCCCGGCTATCAGCCACAACCCGATCGGCCAGCATCACAATATCTTGCTGTCTAATTTTTTCGCTCAGACCGAGGCCCTGTTAAATGGCAAAACCAGAGAAGAAGTCATCGCAGAGTTAAAACAGACCAACAAAACAGATGACGAAATTGAGAAATTAGCCCCCCACAAAATATTCGATGGCAATAAACCCACCAATTCAATCTTGTTCAAGAAGTTGACACCGCGAGCTTTGGGCAGCCTCATCGCAATGTATGAGCATAAAATCTTCGTCCAGGGCGTGATCTGGGATATTTTTTCCTTCGATCAGTGGGGTGTAGAACTCGGCAAGCAACTGGCCGGCAAAATTCTGCCGGAGATGGAAGATGACAAACCGGTTGCCACCCATGACGCGTCTACCAACGGGTTGATCAATGCCTTCAAGAAGATGAGAGGATAAGTAGGTTATAACCCCTCAAAGGCTTGTCCGCCTCAGGAGGGTTCAGGGTTCAAGGGTTCATGCCGCACCGAAGCCGTTAAATCGAATGCGCTGCACAATTACTTCGGCATCACGTCGTGACAGGAAAAAATATGCTTTTTCTGCGCTCTCGGCGGACTCTGCGGTGAACTATTATACTAAAAAAGCGCCGCTTTCGACTTTACAATTATAGTATCATGAATACATTTGCAGCATCATAACTTAACGACTACTATATGAGGAGAAAGACAATGAAGTTTGCAAAAATCATCCTGGTTTCAATTCTGGCGTTAGCATTTTTTACCGGCTGCGCCCAGATGCAGCAGGGATCCAGCGGTACGTCCGCATCCCCGGTGCTGGACCGCATCCAGCAGCGCGGCGAGCTGATCGTGGGCACCATGGGCAACATGCCGCCCTTAAACATGACTGCCAAAGACGGCGAAATCTTTGGCCTCGAACCTGATCTTGCCAGGATGCTGGCCGAGGCGATGGATGTCAAGGTAAAATTTGTGACCAAGCCCTTCAACGAATTGCTGCCGGCCCTGCAGACCGGCGAGGTTGACATGGTTTTGTCCGGCATGACCATCACACCTGAGCGGAATCGAAAGGTGGCGTTTATCGGCCCCTACTTTATTTCGGGCAAAGCATTTCTCACCAAAGCAAAAACCATCGCCTATGCGGATGAAGCCGCAGACGCGAATAACCCCAATACAAAAATAGTGGCTCTCAGAGGCTCAACCAGCCAGGCATTTGCCGAAACCTACCTTGACAAAACAACCCTGTTTACCACCGGGACCTATGACGAAGCCGTGGACATGGTGCTGCAGGATAAGGTGCATGCCATGATCGCCGATTATCCCATCTGTGTCGTCTCCGTATTCCGTTATCCGGAAGCCGGCCTGCTCTCGGTCGTCACGCAGTTGACCTATGAGCCGATCGGCATCGCCATCCCGGCCAATGATCCGTTGCTGATGAACTGGACCTACAATACGCTTAACAACATTGAAGGCAGCGGCATCCTGGATGAACTGAAATTGAAGTGGTTTGCCGAAGGGGACTGGTTGAATAAATTGAAATAAGTCTGGATGCTGTTGACTGGTCACTGGCTGCTGGATACTGGATGTTTCTGGATTCCTATCCCGGTGCAATACTGAATATCCAGCATCAAGAATCGAGCCTCCAGTATCGACCTCGTGAAAGTGGCTGTCTTACGCCGACTCCACTTAGATTTGGTATACAGTTTTATCTATCCTTATGGCCTATTTGAGTGTGATCTTCGCGAAACGTGCATCCCCACCAGCCAAGCAACAACGATCACCAGATACATCTGTCCGACAACGGCCTCAAGAATTACCAGCGAACTTGCTTTGTGCGTCAACGGGGCAACATCACCGTAGCCCAGGGTGGTAATCGTCACAAAGCTAAAGTAAAGATACTGAAATGTATCACGGGACCGACTTGCGGGGATTGAAAAAGAGCCGGGATAAAAATAATCCAAAATTAAATATGCGAATGTCCACATCATGGCCAACAATAAATAAACAACCACGGCGGCATATATGACCTCTTTGGTAACCTCTTGCTCATTGAATATAAATTTTATCAGCCGGCTGATGACAAATCCGATAAACAGCGCCGCGAACAGTTGACCAGCGACCAGGGATTTTGGCGATTGATAGAGGTAAGCGGACCAGATGCCAATGAACATCGGGATCGCCAGGATCAGCGCGATGTAGATATGCACTTTTTCCCGGCTGACCGCATATATCCCTAGAATAAAGATAATCGTAAAAAATAGGTTCGTGATAACCCGATAGGGGAATATCACATCTAAAAACGGACCGCCGATCATCATACTTATAATTGCCGCCAGCAAAAATACGATCCGATGATTAAAAAAAAATTTGGATAAAGAAGCGAAGGTTTTATTTGCCATTTAATTTAGAGTCCGTTCAGCTATGAGCGGTTTTCCGACATACACAGCCTTCCGCATGTTTTAACCGAAGCCGTATAATTGAAGGCCACGATTCTGAGAGTGAATATGCAACTTATTGCGATGCCGTGTAAGCCCTGTGTAATAATTAGCGGAGAAGTATGAAGAAAATCAACAAGAATCGAGCTGAAATGATGGATTAATGGAAGGATGGAATAATGGACTGGTATTAATCGGAATGATTCTCAATTTTATTTTAAAAATAGATCCAATCCAATTTTTGACCCAATATTCCAATATCCCGGTATTCCAACATTCCAGCAATTTGTATGCGAGTTGTCACAATATGATGCAATGCATACCGCTTTGATTCTGGCTCCCTGGATTAAAGCATCAATTACTTAAGATTTCCGGTCCAGTTCCTCGATCTTGTCCTTGAGTCGGCCGATGATTTGCCGGGGTGATTCCTTGCTCAGAATCCATTTGAACTGGGCCCGGTAGTTGCTCACGGCGTTGATCCCCAAAAGACTCAGGTCGTACACCTTCCATTGCCCGCTGCGATGGGTCATCCGGAGTTGAACCGGGACTTTCAGGTTGCGCCAGAGCACCTCGATCTCAACCCGGGCTCTGGATTCACTGATCATTTGTTGCCCCAGATAAACCACCCGCTCCTTGTTATATCGATCCTGCAATCGCCCCAGGTAAAATTTAGCGAGAAACTCGCTGAAAACCTCTACAAATTCATCTCTTTGCAAAGGAGAAAATTTATTCCAGTACGAGCCCAGCACTCTTTTTGAAAATTCTTTGAAGTCAAAAAACTGCAGCATAATTTCCCGCAGCTTGTGCTGTTGCGCCTGCTTTTGGGAAACGTCCTCGAATTGAGGGTCTTCCAGCACGCTGATCGCCTTCTCGATACCCTGCTGAAGTGCTTCCAGCGGCTGCTGCGCGATCGATATGGAAGGTTCAATGAGTGCATTGAATATAATTAAAAGCAAAAAGAACGCCGTGTTCCGCATAATCCAAACCATAATCAAGTTATTTCAGTCGACAAATGTTCGAAGGCAATAACATAGGACTGAAGGGGCGGTCTATCAAGGGTTGATCGTAAAACCTGATCCGGTACGTATTGCAGGTTTCAGATTTCAGGTGTTCCGCCGGAGGCGGATCAGGTGTCAGCCCAGCCGCCGGACAAGAAAACGGCCGGTCTAATCGACAGAGAAATTAATGAACATCGAATATTGGGCGTTCGATGTTCGACGTTCAATCTATTCAGTGTTCCGAACAGACGGAATTTCATACGAGCGCATTTAGCACGATTGAGGCCTCATATGAAACTTCACAAAATTGATTGTTATTTAGGAGTAAATTAATGGCTTTTGGGAATGGCTTCGACTCGGCTGAGCTCGTCGCAGGCCAGCCACTATTGAACGGGTCATCGCGGTTAAAAACCGCTCCCACAATCCAAAATAACCGACACAAAACTACAAAGTTTCCTTTGCGATCTTTGCGATCTGACTGGACGCATTTCAGGCCAGTAGCCGGGCTGAACCTTCATAGTAAGCAAGGCCGTTTGGTTTCCCAAACGGCCTTGCTGTTGATGATTGGTTTATTTGACGAATCTACTCGGCCGCGGCCGGCACATCGGTTTTGCAAACGAGTGTGGGATCGGCCAACAACGCCAGCTCTTCATACCGTTTGTTGAACTGGTCGACCAGCATGGCGTGCAATCTTTTGGCTTCATCCGGAAATGTCCGCCTCAAGGAGGCATATCGGATCTCGCCTTGCAGGA
>Ga0210064_1000133_pt1 | contig 35278 bp, 36 predicted proteins | sample Muzzi_CordC_D2_FD_185531 | JGI IMG/M metagenome (GOLD analysis project Ga0210064, IMG submission 185531) | Wetland microbial communities from San Francisco Bay, California, USA, that impact long-term carbon sequestration - Muzzi_CordC_D2 (SPAdes) | ecosystem: Environmental > Aquatic > Marine >... | reverse complement strand
GGTAGGTGGGTCATTTTACGACTCTCACGAAATCACATACTTTAATAGCTCTCTTAATTTCAAGACTTCATTTTTGAAGGTCGGAAGTATCTTTTTTCCCATTTCATCAATTTGTTCGGCATTGAAACGCTTCTCAAATCTTAGTGCAAAATTTGGTCTTGGATTTCTTTGGCTTGCAAAGTTCAATTCGTTTTCCGAGAAAAAACGCCCGGAATGATGCTTTTGCTCACCTATTTTCATTTGAAATATTAAGGTTCTTCGAAAATTTGGCCATTCTTTTTCAAAATTTTTTATTGATGCTATAATATTATCCGATCTGAAATCTTCGACGCTTATGGGATATCCCGGAACCAGATTCCATCTGAACGCACGTGGCCTAAATTGAAGCCTGTAGTAAATCGGAAAAATTAAATCCTTAATAGACGATACGATGCTGTCAAACTCCGCAGGTTTATTGTTCATACATTGCATTATGCAGTTGATGGAAGACTTGGTTTCTGCGTTTACGGAAATCTCTATTCCATATTCTCTTAACAGGAAATTTAGATTTGGATAATAATTCACTCCGATCTTAGAATCATCATCATAAAAATAGAGCATACACCAGGTCGCGCTGGATAGACCGACCCCCGGAAGGTGAGTTTCATAGTTCTTAAAGTCAAATGAAGGTTTGACTGCGTCTGTTATTTTCTGTAAAAATTTCTCAATTTTCCTTCGAAGCGCTCGTTTAAAATCTAAAAAATCCTCATCTGGAATCTTGCCGATAGACCCCAACATCTCAAAATCGCTTGCAGAGAAACCATTGAACTCTGAGATTCCAATCAACTCCAAAAAAGAACGGAATTGAGAAAACAAAAATCTATCTTTTTCATTTAGGCTTTTTTGAAGGTTAATAAAATTTTCGCTGATGTCTTCCCAGGTGATTCTTCGGGTTAATGTGTCAGAACCCAAATACTCTTTGATATGGCTTTCAATTTGCTCGGTTATTAATGGGCTTTGAGTTTTTGAAAAAAATAATCGCCCCCTTCCGCTTCTGCACACAAGTTGTCCTGAGAAATCGAAGCTGACACTGACCAAAGGAAATTAGTTAAAATGCAATGATGACGATGGGCAGCAGCCGGTTACAATCCATTTGGACGAATTTCACGTTTATAATGAAGGCTGCAAGGTGGTCATTTCTCCTTTCTCGCAAAAATTTTTTCCGATGGTCCTTGCATCCACGTTTAACCATGATTAATGTTTTTCTGGGTGCAGCATCCATAATAAGACACCCATTTACCCCTCCCCAAAAAGCCTGTAGCAATCGAGAGGGAGGCTATAGGCTACAAGACAATCCTCTCGTCAAGGGTGGCTCAATCAGAAATGAGCTGCCCTTTTGATGTCCATGTCACGCCCTCAAGAATATACCGCTTTTGCCGATATACAGATAGAGGCCATAACGACACCGCGTCTGAATTAATAAATTGAGGTAAGCCCCATGCAAATACTCTGCATATCATGCCAGTCACGATTCCGTTTAGACAGGGATCTTGTAGAAGCAACCGGATCGCTGGTCAGATGCTCAAAATGTGGATACATTTTTATGGTGTATCCACCTGCTACTGCTGCTGAACCTGTTTTAAAAGAAACCAATATTGATCAATCAATACTGTTTGATCTCTTTAAAGTAGAGCAGACGGCCAAGGATAGAGAAATCATTACTGATACTTCCAAAATATTCAACATTAACAAGGTTGATGAGATTACCTCCTTTCGAGATTTTGAGGAAGAAGAGGATGATCAAGATTCGGAGATTGAAGATATTGACCTTGCTGAATTACCCGATCTTTCCGAGTATGAAGAGATGATCGATTGGGATATCCCTCCCGATGAAGACGATATTGCTGAGCTTGATAAGCAATTCTATCACAATACCCAGGATTTAGATATCAATGAAGGCTGATATCGATGTGTTCTGACTCATACCCATATCCCAATTTTATCCAAACCACTTATCTATCCCCACCGGCCAGAAGGCCTGGATATACTGGTCAACTTTGCACATGTCCGATCTCTGAAGCCGATTAACCCCTTATCGGTTACAAAGGCACCTTGCTGGTTATTGCCGCGGGAAAAAACGTAATAAAGTGCACGTTCATATTCAATTCGCCATGGACGTGCCATGCGCTTTTCATTTCAAATCCGTTGAGCTTTAGTCAATCTGCAATCATTGATCAAGCCCTGAGCCCAAATTTTCTGCGAGAATAATTCTTTTTAGAACGTGAGTGAATAGCTTTTACCAAACCGGCAAGGTGGGCTCGGCATTGGGGTCGGAAACTCGCCAGAACTTCTAATTTTAACTTTCGTCCCTTGGATAATTGTAAAATAGCTTTATGTTGAGGGATAAAAAGCGAGTCCTCGAACGTTAATATAGTAAAAACCAAAAATCAAGGTGACTGGTATGAATTCAGCAATTTCTGAAATTGGCGGTCTAACTAAAATTTTAAGGCGTTTGAGCACACTATCCCTGATCGGACTGATCGTCCTTGCCATGGTGGCTTTACCCCATAGTATTAAAATCAAGGCCAAATCGGGCTGGGTCGGCATTTCCCTGGCAATGGCCGACGACGGAGATGGCGGCGGCAGTGGAAGCGGTGGTGACGACGGCGACAGTGGCGGTGACGACGGCGGCAGTGGAAGCGGTGGTGACGACGGCGACAGCGGTGGTGACGACGGTGACAGCGGCGACAGCGGCGGTGACGACGGCGATAGTGGCGGTGACGACGGCGATAGTAACGGTGACGACGGCGACGATTCCGGGCACGCCAGTGATGACAGCAGGGGAAGTGATAGCAGCGACGACCAAGGATCTACCGGGGACTCGAGCAGCGGCAAAGGTGATGCCGGGAGTTCAAACGACAGCCAGGGCGGGCTGGGCGGTGTTGGTGGAATTCAGGGACTTTCACCTGTTTCCGCAGCCGATGAAGAGGGCCTTGTCGGCAACTGGGGTTCGAAGAACTGATATCGCACCGGGATGAAATTCCAAAATGAAATCATAAACTCATGAGCTCAAATCGCATCAAGCATATAACACCTTGGGAGGCGGCTCTTCGACAGGAGATTGTCAGCTTCCTTCCACGGTTGCGCCGTTTCGCCAGAAGTCTTGCCCGGGATCCTGGCAGGGCTGATGATCTTGTCCAGGCAGCCTGCCAGCGTGCTTTGGAAAGGCTGGACCAGGTTCGTGAAGGGACCCGGCTTGACAGCTGGCTTTACCGCATCGTCTACACTCGCTGGATTGATAAATTGCGGCGGGGCAAGGCCCGGTCTGCCAACCTTGTGGTGTTGACCAACGAAGCGGTCCTGGTCACATCGAACGCTAAGGCGAACAATGACAATGACCTGGCCGCAGCGCTGGATATAAAGAAGGCACTCGAGACCCTGCCGGCCGAACATCACGCTGCGATTATGCTGGTGAGCGTGGAAGGTTATTCCTATGAAGAGGCTGCATCTTTGCTAGACGTACCCGTAGGAACCGTGGCGAGCCGCGTGGCGCGAGCGCGAACCATGCTCGGCAGGTTTCTGGCTAACGAACGGTCCCAAGGCCTCCAGGCATCCAAGCCTCTCACAGGGGAGGGAGCAAAATGAAAAAGACATACGATGAAACAATACTTTCAGCCTATATCGATGGCGAACTGGACGCCGCCACCATGCATGATGTGGATTTGTTCATCCAGAAAGACGAAGAGGCGGTAAGATATATGATGGAAACGGTCAGGGCCACCGCACTGCTGCGGGCCAACGTGAACGCTGTCCTGCATGAGAAAATCCCGCAGCGTCTTTTGGACTCACTGAGACCTCAACAAATTGCCCGATCCCGCCGCAAGCCGTTGATCCGCAACCTGATCCGGGTAGTGGCTGTTCTTATTCTCGGATTTCTCGGGTTCGGCCTTGGCAGTCTGATGGAGCGCAAAACCGGGGCCCATTTACCCGCTGTGATTACGCCGCTGCCGGCACGCTATGGCGATGTCGTCGATGCCGCCCTGGAATACAACCTGAGCGGCACCCCCCGGAAATGGCTGGCACCCAGTGCTGCGGTTGCCATCACGGTTACCCCTGTAAAGACGTATCGGGACAAAAGCGGTGTTTATTACCGCGAATACAAGCTTGAAGTTGCCGCCGGGACCGAACATAGCCGCATTAACGGCCTGGCCTACCGTGCGGCAAACGGCAAATGGAAAACCAAAGTGCTTTACTTTTAAGAATATGAAATTTATCCGGTGCGGTTTGCAAGGAGTCGGTTATGAAAAGATATAACTCCACAGATCCTCGAATTCTGATAAAGATTGCCATAGCGATCATCACAATTATAGCGGTCTATAGTTGTGTAACGCTGCCACAGGCCCCCGGACCCCAGCTCACTCCTGCAACGCTTCCCTCTTACAGTAAAGGGACCACCTTTGTTTACTCCGACGGCAGGTGGGAGACCGTCACAGATACTTCCCAGGGGATGGTAACCTGGAGCGACGACCGCGACAACGTCTCAAGCGGTTCTCCGGACTTTACTTACCGCCCGTCGAAATGGGAAAGTAAAACCCGCAGCGCAACCCGGCAGTTCGGACCGCGCACGGACTTATACTCCCAAAGCGCCGCCACGCTCTGGCCCTTGCGCACCGGTAATACCGCCAATTATTCAGAAACCGGAACCTGGATTGAAAGAGACGGTACCGATTCGTCTTACCAAACCAGCTGGAGCTGCGCGGTTGAGGCAACCGAACGGATCTCGGTAATGGCGGGAGACTTCGACACCTATAAAATTGTCTGCAAGCGCTATTATGTTTCCAAAAGCAATAAAAGATCCAGCCTGCGGGAGGCCAAAACCTGGAACTACGCACCCGAGGTGGGGCATTATGTTCTTGCCACCACCAAGTACTATTACAACAGGAGCCTGCGGAGGCAGGAACTGCTTGCCGTGCTGCCGTCTCTCAATGGCCTTGCTGCAGAAGCGCGCCGTCAAATGGAGCTCAGTTTTCAAAAAGCCCTGGAGGGCAAGAGAAGCGGCCAATCCGTCCGATGGACGAATGCCAAACTACAGGCTTCAGTAGAAATCATGCCCACGAAAACCTTCAAAACACCTGATGGAAACTACAGCCGCCGCTACGTTCAGAAGCTGACCCTGCCGGCCGGCCGGAGAACCTACTACGGTATGGCCGTCAGGGGATCTGACGGTGTGTGGATTATTCCGCGCCGATGACAGCAAAAAAATATGTACTAAATCCAAAGGATTATCTCATGCGTTACGCCAGATTGTTTGCGATTCTTTTATTTTTGCTTCTGGTTGCCTGCACAGGCGGCGGAAGCGGTGACTCCGGCGGGGCAGAGGGGCAAAACGGGCTATCTTCAGGAAGCGGTACAAATATCGTTACCGATACCGCTCTTCTCGCCTTTAATGATCTGGGTATGCACTGCCTTGATCGCGAATTTTCCATCTTTTCCATTCTGCCGCCCTTCAATGTGGTCAATGCCCAGGTAGTTACCCAAGACGGCAGTGGAAAACCGGTGGTATTGGGTGAAAGCGAAGTCGAACTTCGATATACCCATACGACGGATTCGTCCGGTTCTACCAATTCGACCAGCATTGGCAAAACTGATTTCTGGCAGCATGCAGAGAGCCTTTTCGGCGTAAACCTGCAACCTGGAGAAGGCCTGACCGGCCTTTACATGTCGGCTGACAACCCGGATAATCAGAACGAACAGCCTATGGAATTCAATTCCGTGCATGGGTGGTTCAGCGCCGAGGGGATTCCGATCACAACGCTTGATGACTCCTTTAAGGCCAATACCTACCCGCTGATGCGGGTGTCCGCATACGACAAAAGGAGCAGAGATCTGATTGGATTTCTGGATGTCGTGGTGCCGGTTGCCTCGGAGACTGATTGCCAGAACTGCCATACCACCGGACAAATTGCTGCCGACAATCCGGTGATTACGTGGTCCGGTGATGGTGACCTGGAGCTGCAGAGTAAAAAAAACATCCTGATACTGCACGATGCAGCTAATGGGACCAATCTGGCAAATTCAACCCCTGTCTTGTGTTCGCAATGCCATTATTCTCCGCCGCTGGATCTGAACGGCACCGGGCCCACCGGGCTCCAGCAGAACCTGCCCACCTTTTCCAACGCCATGCACGCGTATCACGGTGACCTCGTCGATAAACTCAACAATCCCGTTTTTCCTCCTGGAGCACCGGTAGAGGATACCTGCTACCAGTGCCATCCCGGCAATGTTACCCAGTGCCAGCGGGGCGCTATGAAAACCGGCGGTATGGACTGCAATGCCTGTCACGGCGACATGCTTTCCGTCGGTGGTGTATTTGCGTTAGAGTCAGGGGGCTCAATTGACGGCAACAACGACGGTGGTGAGCGACGCCCCTGGCTGGACCTGCCCCGCTGCCAATCCTGTCATACCGGAGATGCCGTCAACCATTTGACAGGGGCGGGGCTGGTGTTCGGCAGCTCCGGAATTCGCCTTGTACAAACCTACCGGATCGGAGATCCTTCCGCCTCCCCACTGCTTGCGGCAAACAAACGATTTGCAGAGAAAGACAACACCCTGTTTCGCAACAGCAAGGGACATGGCGGGCTGGCATGTGAAGCCTGTCACGGCAGCACCCATGCCATCTGGCCCAATGCGGATGCCAACGCCAATGATAATATTGCCGCTGTGAAGCTGCAGGGATATGCGGGGACCATCATTGAGTGTGCTGTTTGCCATGCCCCCGGAAGTCTGCCTTTGACCACCGGCGGTCCCCACGGTCTGCACAATGTAAATGACGCCCGCTGGCCGGATGAAGAACACGGAGCGATTTTCAAGAGGAATGAAAATGGCTGCAAAGCCTGCCACGGAAATGATTTACTCGGAACGCCCCTGTCTAAAATGCCGGTGGCCCGCAAATTTAGAATCGAAGATGATGAAATTGTCACTTTTGCAAAAAACGAACTTGTGCGCTGCAATCGATGCCACGGGATGCCTGGCGTCTGATTGATGAAACTTGGAGGTTAATTCAAGCCCTTTTCGTTTTTTTGATTCAGGAATGTCTATCGAATGTCCAATACCAACGGCAATTTTATTTCCACAACGTCACCGACTTCAATCCCATGCCGGCGAAACCAGCCCTGATTGACTTCAAGCGCATAGCTTGCAGGCCTCCCGGAAGGATATAGCTCCGCAGTTTGTATCGGAATCATGTCCTGGATGCTGAAGATCTTGCCGGAATCATCAAGAAAAGCAATCGACAGAGCAATAGACGTATCCTTCATCCAAAATGTATGAGTACGGAGTTCCGCAAAGACAAACAACATCCCCTGATTAGCCGGCAGTTCGTCACGATGGGATAATCCACAGCTACGTGAGGCGGGGGTCGTCGCCAGCTCAACGGTAAGTGCGTGGCCTTTGATAGATATGGTGGTGGTGGGCAATTCAATTGGACAGGCCATCGCTCTCATGGAAAGCAAGATTAATATGCCTGATAATCCAATAATAATTCCGACAAATCTCACATGGCCGGAGTTGCAAGCAAATAGTTTTCGCATCGCTTTTTTCCTATATTTATCACACCAATAACCCATAGTGAAGCTCGTGTTCAATTTTTTGCAATTGACTGGGAGCGAATTCAGGCCGCAGCAACTAGTATCGCGGCTGCAAGCCGCTCCCACCCGACAGGAATTTAATCTATATATGGCTATCCAGAAAGGCCAAGTTGAAGGAAAGCCATCAACATTTTCCCCCACCCTCAATCCCTGCCGCCGGGGGAGGGAAGTGAAATCCCACCTACCAGGGCTTTGTAGATAACCAGATTATTTTATTGCCAAAGCCCTGGGAGGGAAGTGAAATCCCACCTACCAGGGCTTTGTAGATAACCAGATTATTTTATTGCCAACCTAAACTTTCCGAATCAGTTGCACCGGATTCAGCAAAAGCAGCAGAAACATATGATTATCTTGATATTTCGGGGATACTATTATAAAATAAATAGTAAAATGTAAATCAGAAACGAAAAGACAAAACTGCCAAACAGTGACACAACGATAGGAATCTAAATCATAAAGTTTATGACAACCGGATTACCGCAATTATTCCTTTCAAAGCTTTTACAATGGAACCAATAGGACTTTCAGTTTGCATCAGCCTGGAATTTGAAATCTTGCCGGCAGCCTTCGGATTAGCTTTACATAGTAATTCTACCAGTTGTTTGAAATTAAACGTCGTTTAATCCCGGGAGGAATTTATGAAAAAATTTATTTTGCTGTTCGCTTTTCTTTGTATGCTGACTTTGCCGGCGACATCGTTTGCAATTGGTGTCGAGTTTTCTATCGGCGGGTGGTACCAGCAACCCGACGGCACCCTATCCTTTGACAAAACGACCAACGCTGATGACCTCGACCTTGAAAATGATCTCGGCTATGATGATAAGTGGCAGCCCATTGCTCGCCTAAAAATCGATATGCCCAGTTTAGTACCCAATCTTTACTTGATGTACACCAAGATGAAATGGAGTGGAACCGGCAGCAAGGATGTGAATTTTAGTTTTGGCGGCGAAAATTTTCTCGGCAATGTGGATTTTAATTCAGAGCTAAAAATGGATCACCTGGATGCCGCCTTTTATTACGGCATACCTGCTGTCAATACAGCGACCGCGGATGTTCTCAATATCGACCTCGGGCTCAATTTCAGATTGCTGGATTTCAGAGCTGAAATCGAACAAAAGGATGTCGATCAGAAAGAGTCAGAGAGCTATTTCCTGCCGATCCCGATGCTTTACGCCGGTATGCAAATTGAGCCGACAAACTGGATTGCCCTGGATCTGGAAGGTCGCGGAATTTACTATAGTAACAACCATTATGTCAGCCTGATCGGCCGATTAAAAGTAAAACCATTCGGGCCTTTGTTTATCGGCGGCGGCTATCGCTACGATACTATAAAAATTGACTATGACGATGTTGATGTCGATGCAAATTTCAAGGGTCCGTTTGCTGAGGCCGGTTTTGAATTTTAGATAGGTTGAAACGTATAAATCAATTCGCCGTCGGCCGCAAGCTTGACCTGCAGATGCCCGCGCCAGTTTTTATCATCCGGGCCGGGGTAATCCTCACGGAAATGGGCACCCCGGCTTTCTTCCCGGCGCAAGGCACCTTGTAAAATAAGTTCTGCCGTCTGCAGGGCAAAACGCAGTTCCAGCTGCCGTTGCAGGCGAGGGAGCTCCTCGGTGATCGGCGGTTCAACCAACCCGACCCGTATCGCCGCCACCGCCTTTAAAGCACGTTCCAGTCCCTGCCGGTTTCTCAGTATTCCACCGTCATCCCAAAGGGTTTTACGCAGCTCGCCAAGCTGACGGGTTGCGGCCGATTCAGCATGATCCATCGTTGAATTAATGGCCGGTTTCATTCGATCTTTCGGGTTACCATCGATCCGGCAGGCCGGAGCCTGGTTGGCCCACTCGCCGGCCGCCTGCCCTGCCCTGGCTCCGAAAACAACCGTTTCGGTCAGGGCATTTCCTCCTCTGCGGTTGGCCCCGTGCAGACCGCCGGTTGCCTCGCCGGCTGCAAATAATCCCGCTACAGAAGTTTGGCCCCGGGTGTCGATCCGGATGCCGCCCATCACATGGTGCGCCAATGGGGCAACACGTATCGGTCGATGTTTGGCACCGTAGCGTTCGCCCAGGGCCTTGCGTGTGGAAGCCGAAAATGGATCGGCCTTCCATTCGGCCTCCGTCACATCGCGAAGATCCAGCCAGACACAATTTCCCCGTCGATAGATCTCCCTATAGAGCGCCTGAGCCAGATGATCCCGGGCTTTGATGCCAGCCGGCCTTTCGGTAATCGTGTATTTCTCATAGATATCTTCGTTATGATCGTTGTACAACCGACCGCAATCGGCCAGCAGTGGTGGAATTAGAAACGACGGTAAACCGGGCTCTGCCAGGCCGAGTGGATAAAATTGCACAAACTCCATATCCTGCAAAATTGCACCGGCCTGAAGGGCCAGACAATAGCCGTCTCCCAGCATTCGCTTGGGATTGTCATGCCGGCAATAGATTCCGCAGGCTCCTCCGGTGGCCATAACCAGCGCTTTGGCGCGGATGGTAAGCCAGCGGTTGGAATCCGGCACATAGGCCCGGGCACCTGAATTCTCCGGCTGGATCATTATTTCTGTAACCATAAGACCACTTAAAAAGCGGACGCCCAAGGTTCGGGCCTTATCTGCCAGGCAGTTGATGATTTCCTCACCCCAGATAAACGAGCGCCCTTCGGATATCAAATTGCCCTGGTGAAAGCGGCCTTTGATGCCCCATTTGACAAGTTCCAACAGCCGCGCGGGACCTTCTTCGACCAGGGCGTTCACCAGTTCCGGCTGGTTGAGGCCGCGCCCGGCTTTGAACGTTTGTTTTAAATGGGTCTCAAATGATTCACCCTGCGGAGTGCCGGCGAATACGCCGCCGCTTAAAATCGTACATGTCCCTTTGCCCGGTGAACCCTTTGAAATTACCGCAACATCACAACCGGTATTTTTTGCGGCAATAGCGGCTCGAAGGCCGGCTGCGCCGCTGCCGATCACCAGGACATCACAACTGAATTGCTCCAACATCCTCTCCTCTGTGGGTTTAGCCAATCATTGCTTTGGTTTGAGTTTTTCATTTTTTTAGGGTATTATATAGAATATTTATCTTGGTTTAAAAAGGAATATTTGGACTTTTATCTATGACAGCCCCCAAATCATTACATCATCGTCGACCGAGCGACAGACGGTCACGTCTTGACCGCCGATGGATAAAATCACATTACCAGGGCGAAGAAAGGCGTAGCGGCAAAGACCGCCGGTCGGAATTCGAATTCAGAGGCTTGAATAGAGACCTGCCGGTACCGGAAGACTCTGAATCAAAAAAACTTGTCGGTTTGGAAAGGCTGCTGGTGTCAAATACCATTCAGTTGGAAGCCGTCACCCGCCTGCTGCTTGAAAAAGGAATTCTAGAAGAAGATGAATTGCTGGCCATGATGAAAACAGTTCAGTCCGAATATCAACGCTATCAACAATCTGAATAGTTAATACCTCCTCAATTTTAAAAATAGAACACGGGATGCACCGGATATCAGAGCGGCATGAAGGATTGGTCTTACCTGCCCCGGTCAATCGATCAACCCGTCTGCCATTCAACCGATTGAAAAGGAGAACATCATGCATGATAAAGCCAAGGCCATGGTTCTGGCTTCCTTTGCGGCCGATGCACTGTCGCTTGGCGTTCACTGGATATACAACACCAACGTTATCGATAAAAAATGGGGGCGGGTGCAAAGCTATTTTAAACCGGAAAGACCGACCTTTCACCCCACCAAGGACCTTGGAGAATTCACCCATTACGGGGATCAAACACTGGTGCTATTGAAATCAGTTGCTGAAAGTTCCGGATTTGAGAAATTCAAGTTTGCCGAAAAATGGCAGCATTTTTTTAAATCCTACGCGGGCTATTTTGACAGGGCCACCAAAGCCACCATCGAAAATATTAGGGCCGGTAAGGAATTGACCGAGGCCGGCTCCGATTCGGATGAATTTGCCGGTGCCGCTCGTATTGCGCCACTGGCTTATCGTTATCGCAACGACCTGACCAACTTAATAGCCAGTGCCCGAGCTCAGGCCGCGGTGACTCACAACAATCAAGGAGTAATCGATTGCGCCGAATTTTTTGGTCGGGTGGTCTTTTACGTTCTCCGGGGAGAAAAGCCCACAACGGCAATTACCAGCACGGTTGCGCAGCGATTTAACCACGAGCCTTTTAAAACATGGGTTGCCGATGGTAAAAAAAGTGTCGCAAAAGACACCCGCCAGGCAATGCTGGATCTGGGACAACAGTGTGAAATTCCGCAAGCATTTCCAGGTGTGATTCACCTGATCGCCAAGTATGAAGATAATCTGAAGGAGGGCCTGGTGGAAAACGCCATGGCCGGCGGTGATTCAGCGGGCCGCGGACTGACCGTCGGAATGGTTCTGGGTGCTCATCTTGGATTGGATGCCATACCGCCAAATTGGCTTTCCGACCTTAAAGCATACCCGAAGATTGTGGACCTGATGGATCAGATCGATCAGAAAATGGGCGATTAAACATGAAGACAATTGCAACGCCACTTGAAGGGCTCCTGGTCATCGAACCCCGGATATTCGGCGACAACCGTGGATTTTTTCTGGAGACACACCATCAGCTCAGATACCGGGAATGCGGAATTGATCGCATCTTCGTGCAGGATAATCTTTCATTTTCGGTAAAAGGAACGCTCAGAGGTCTCCACTTTCAAATTTCCAAACCCCAGGCCAAGCTCGTCCAGGCTCTGACAGGCGAAATTTTTGATGTGGCCGTGGATATTCGGCCGGATTCGGCCACCTTCGGTAAATGGTTCGGGATTCAATTGTCGGATCAAAATAAATACCAGCTGTTCATCCCGGAGGGGTTTGCACACGGATTTTGTGTGCTCAGTGAAAGCGCCCACTTCGCTTACAAATGTTCAGACTATTATGATCCTCAAGATGAAGGGGGGATTCTCTGGTCGGATCAGACCCTGGCAATAGACTGGCCGGTCAACAACCCGATAATATCCGAAAAAGACAGCCGTTTTTCACCCTTATCGGAGCTCACTCCTGAGAAACTTTACCCCCAGGTAACCCAAACATGAAACTGCTCATATTCGGTGCCGGTGGACAGCTGGGATACGAACTCATGCGGCAAGGTCAAGCCCTGAATCTGGATATCCAGGGGGTTGACTACCCCCAAACCGATATCGCCGTTTTGCCTCAGGTCACCGGTGCCTTTTCCGATTATGGGCCGTCACTGGTGATAAACGCCGCGGCTTACACCAATGTTGACGGCGCTGAGTCAGAGCCGGAGCTGGTCACGGCGGTCAACCGGGACGGCACCGCCCATATTGCCAGCTGCTGTGCTGAAAAAAAAATTCCACTCATTCACATATCAACCGATTATGTTTTTGATGGTACCAAAGGATCCCCATACCTTGAAACAGATCCTGTTTCACCGATCGGAGTTTATGGGCGCAGCAAAGCCGCAGGCGAAACTGCCCTGCGATCCATTTTAGAGAAGCATATCATCGTGCGGACTGCCTGGTTGTATGGCTCGCACGGACATAATTTCGTAAAGACCATATTAAAACTTGCCCGGGAAAAAGAGGAGATTCGCGTGGTTTCAGACCAGTATGGATCCCCGACCAGTGCGGCGGATCTGGCGGAAGCAATCTTGACCGTTGCAGGTATTTTACGACAGCGCGCCGCGGTTAACTGGGGAACATTCCATTATTGTGGGCGGGGGATTATATCCTGGCATGAATTTGCCCAGGCCATAGTGGATATTGGCCGGCATCACCAAAAGGTACGGACCAAGCGGGTCACACCCATAACTACCGCTGATTATTCCACCCCAGCCGTGCGACCGCCCTATTCGGCCCTGGAATGCGGTCTGATCACTAAACACTTCGGGATATCACCCAAACCCTGGCACAACAGCCTAAAAATCACCGTCAAGGAAATTCTCGCATCCCCCCGTGGACTGCCGGGGGATTGAAACCGAGGCTATCCCATATGAGACTCCCGGGACCGATGTCTCCATTTCGTTTAACTCGACCGCTTCGGCGACCGGCGGCCAGGCTGCAACGCACCGCATTACCGTCCCACAAAACAGCATCTAACATTCTTGAATATAAAGAAAAAATAACCAGTGACACATAGAATATCTTGATTTTTTTCAAATTTCATTTTAACATTCAAATATGGAATCAATTCCAGATAAACATACACCGGTGCTGGTTGTCGACGACGACGATGGACTCCTTTTAAGCATCAAAGCAACATTGGTCAGTTCCGGTTTGCCCGAACCGGCGCTGATCTCTGATAGCCGCAAAGTCATGGCTCTGATGCGAGACCATTCTTTCCAGCTAGTCATATTAGATCTGATGATGCCCCATCTTACCGGCATCGAAGTCCTTGAAAAAATCAAGGGTGCGTATCCGGATTCAGAATGCGTGGTCGTCAGCGCCAATGACGAGGTCGCCACCGCCGTTGAAGCCATGAGCCTGGGAGCTTCCGATTATCTCGTAAAACCGCTCAACAGTGAAAAACTTATTGCATTGGTTAATCGCAGCCTTGAAAAATATAGTGTGCAGGATGAACTGGCGCGATTCGGCCGGAAAAAAGTTTTCGCCGAATTAAAAAACCCCCAGGCTTTCGCCGATATGGTTGCCGAAGATGAATCCATGGCGCTGATTTTTCACCAGGTTGAAGCCGTCGCGGGTACCGATTACAGCGTGGTAATTAATGGTGAGTCCGGCACCGGCAAAGAAATGCTGGCCAGAGTTATTCACCGGCTCAGCAATCGTTCAAAGGCTCCCTTTTATGCCGTTAATATGGCATCATTTAGCAAAACCATATTTGAGGATGAATTTTTTGGTCATGCCAAAGGTGCCTATACCGATGCTTCGAGCGACAGGCGCGGTTTTTTTGAGGCAGCCCACGGCGGGACGCTTTTTTTGGATGAAATCACTGAACTGGATCCGTCTTTGCAGGCCAAACTTTTAAGAGTTATCGAAGAGCGCGAGTTCTATCGGTTGGGCAGCACCGAAATTCGAAACGTCGATGTGCGCATCATTGCTGCAACAAATCGCGATATCAACGAAGAAATAATCAAAAATCGATTTCGGGCAGACCTGTTTTACCGCATCAATATGTATAACATTAAGATTCCCCCACTAAGGGAGAGAAAGGATGATATTCTGCCGTTGGCGGGGCATTTTCTGAATATCCATACCAGGTCTAATCATAAAAAAATCACCGGCCTGGCGCCGGATCTGGCAGAAAAGCTGTTGCAATCTTCATTTTTAGGCAATGTCCGGGAACTTGAAAACATAATTGCGGGCGCCGTTTTACTGGAACGGGGAAAGACTTTGACTCTGGCTTCCGCCCGCAACCTGCTGCCCTACAATGGCCCTGAACGCCGCAAAAATGTGGAATTGCTGACGTTAGACGAACTTGAAAAACGCCATATCAAACGCGTTCTCGATGTGACAGGCGGCAATCGACCCAAGGCGGCCGAGATCCTGGGGATTAATGTATCAACCGTATATCGCAAATTGGAAAAATATAATCTAACTGAAAATTATTGAGAGGATGAGTCGATGTCAGATGGCTTGGATGTTATTGTTGTCGATGACGATCCGGGTATTTGTGAGATCATTACGGAGTTGATTGAAAGCTTTTATACCTGGGGCAAGGTATACAGCTTTTCCAATCCGGATAAGGCCATCGCCTTTTGTCTGGAGCGGGAGATTGGTGTCGCAATCTTTGTCATAGACGTATTCCTCGGCGGTCTGAGCGGCTTTTATTTCTTGGACGCCATCGAACAAAAGTATCCCACCGCCCATGAAGACACGATCATCATCAGCGGAAATGCCAGTGATGATGTCGTTAATATGTGCCTGGCCTCAAATGTAAACTATCTGCTGGAAAAACCGCTTAAACCGTACGCGCTGCAGCTCGCAGTGAGGGCCATAACGGCCAAATATCTGGAATTTGCCAAGAAACTATTAAAAGATGAGCAATATGCTGAAGATGTGGCCAGATTGTAGCCCGGACAAAATGTGATAATAAAGGACGGTTACCGAAATTCTGAGGTCTAGTATCACCGATGGCTGATATCGAAAAAATCCAGGGCGGCGCCCTGTTGCAGCTTTTGACGGAGCTGCAGCTGGAAAAAATCCCACTGAAGATGCAGTTGCCGCATGGAGATGACTCACACGTAACATATATCACTGATATTCGCAAGCGCAAGAGAGACCGCCACTTTCTGGTCAAATCCCCTGAGGGCTACCGGGAGCTTAGCGAGGAGGCAGGACAAACGCGCTTGCGGTTTGAATTTATTGATAAAGAAAATATCAAGTACATCTTTGCAACCGACACCTGGGAATTTTCCAACGAAATGATCTGGATCAGATTTCCGGAATTTGCCCATCGCTACCAGCGACGAAAACTTTTCAGACTGGATGCACCGCACGGCACCCGCCTGTATTTCAAAGTTAATGATATACGCTTCAAGCTTCTCGTCATTAATGTCAGTCTGGGCGGTAGCCTCGGTGTACTGGTCAGTATGACGAAACAAATGGAAAAGGAATTGAAATTGTACGACTCGAAAATACTGTACAACGTCGAGCTGTTATTTCCCTCCAAAGATCGTCAAAAGGTCGGATCCCTTGTCAGCATTAAGCGATGCCAGATTAAAAGGCAGGAGAAAAATCCGGTAACCAACAAATTTGAATGTGCAATTGAGTTCAAAGAAATTAGTGAAGCGCAGCAGAAAAATTTAACGGATCTTTTCTACAAGTGGCAAAGAGATTATCTGCGAAAAAGAAGAATCATGCGGGCCTAGCATATCGTTCTCAAACCACGAGCGTCATACCTTCCCGGGCAAAGATGATCTCCATTGGGTTTTGCTGTCCGTCGCGTAATTGCTTGGCGATATCATCAATTTGTGAATCCGTACGCAACGGGTCATGGTGGCAAATAACCAGGCGTTTTACCGCTGCCCGTTTCGCCGTTTCAACGGCATACTCAATGGGTGAGTGTCCCCAGCCCTTTTTCCCGGACTCGTATTCGGCCAGGGTATATTGTCCGTCATGAATCAACAGATCGGCACCCTGAAAAAAAGCCTCCATCCTGAAATTTTCCTCCCGGGCAGCCAGATTTCCCTCCGCAGATAGCAATTCATCGTAGTCCGGGTCAGCCGGATCCATGCTGAATACATTGTAAAACGGCTCCGTATCAAAAGCCGTGCAAATGACGCAACCCTGAAATTCGATCCGATAGCCCAAGGCCAGCAGCGGGTGGTTCAGGTATTTGGCAATTAGTGTAATCTTATCTCCCAGGTCATACCGGCCTTCCTTAAGATCGATATAGTCTATGTTGGCTGCCAATTCTTCCTGACGGACCGGGAAGTACCGATAGGACATCTGGCCACCGATTACATCTTTGAGTGGATCCGCTTCACAGGTTATGGGTCCGTGAATTTTGAGCTGGGTGCCGGGGAAGTAAATCGGGGCAAAAAAAGGCAGTCCCAGTATATGATCCAGGTGGGTGTGGGTTAAATAAATTTCGGTGCGGATATAACCGTTACCCAAATGATCAGCGATCAGGGCATCACCGAGGTTGCGAATTCCGGAACCGGCATCGATAATGATCTGTCGATTGCGATCCGCTGCCTTAAAACGCAATTCCAGGCACACCGTGTTTCCGCCATATTTGACCGTTTCCGGTCCCGGACTCGGAATGGAGCCCCTGACGCCCCAGAATTTTATTTCAACGGCGCTATCCATTTTGGGCCATCTCCAGAAAGAACTTTGCCCGCTCAATTTCGCCGGAAGCAGATTCTTGCAAATCATCTAACATCGTCCAATCCACACCCACTTCAGCCATCAAAAATGCAACTGCTGCCTGGTCGATGAAATGATCCCCGGCGTTGCCGATGTCAAGATGAAGGGTCAATTGATTGGCCAGCGCCACAACGCATACAAAATCGCGGTTTTTATCCGATCCTTCGGCCGGGTTATGGTGGTATGCAAGCGATTCGAGCAGGGTCGATCCCAGGTGCCATTTTTTCCCAATTATGCTCCCGACCGCCCCGTGATCAACTCCCAGATATCTGGCTTCATTGTGGTACAACGCTTCCTGCTCACCCTGGAGGGTTTCGCAAACATGATAGTATTCAGCCGGAAATTGCATATACAGGGGAAGTTTTCCCAGATCATGCAGCAGACCGGCAACAAAAAACGCTTCCAGATCCGGTATGGGCACACCTTTTAAAGCAGCCAGCAACTTGGCGACCACACCGACACACAGTGAGTGCCGCCAGAATTCATCTGAAGAGAAAGAACGACAGGCACTCTGACCCTTAAAGTTATCAAGAATCGCAAAGCTGAGCGCCAGGTTTTTGACCGTATTCACTCCGAGCATAATAATTGCCCGGGTCAGGGAAGCAATGGGTGTGCCCAGCGAAAAATAGGCTGAATTGATGAGTTTCAGTACGCGCCCGGTTAGAACCGGGTCCAGTGAGATAACGCGTTTGAGATCATTGGCAGAGGCTTTCGGATCATTGCAGGTTTGCAGCACTTTAACTACGGTGGTCGACAGGCTGGGCATCCTGGTAATGTAAGCCTGGATTTTTTTAAAATAACTCGCCCGGTTAATGTCGAAATCGTTCATGGTGGGGGCTGGGCTAATATTTTTAAATGATTGAATATTTTTAACCGTCAATATGCAATCCCGATTTATCCGGATCAGGGTGCAATGTAGTCACCCCGGTAAAATTTGGTTACCTCAAGTGAAGCGGTTACCAGTGTCTGGTTTATTATATCCTTAAGTTCCTCGCCCTCGGGCAAGGAATCTAAAACCGGCGTCAGATTATCCGTTTCCCGGTCGATTTCCCGAATTATCGGGTCAATATTTTTCAAGGTAATTCCCGGATCTGCCAGTTTGTGACGGTATTGATCGAGCAGGCCGATCAGGTTCTCAGTACGATCAATTGCATATTGTTTGTCAAAATTAGACGACGTACTCATCTGAACCCCATTCAAAGGATTGATAAAGGTTGTCTGGCGAGTTCCCGTGACGTCCTTCTTCGAATTTTCCACACTTTCTTTTAAAATGGTGCCGAATTCCTTGCCGGCCGGTGGCTGAGGGTTTGTCCTGGCTTCCGGAGAAAGATTCTTTGGTATTTGATCATTGTCATATATTTTCATCATGGCGTCATCCTTAGTCATTAAATTGAATTATATTTTCATTATCGATCCAAACACTGATGGCGGAGAAGATCGACCATTTAACCATTTAATACACTGCAAAACACTGCAAATTTCATGCACAGCACTCAATATTTTTTCTATTATATAATGTATTATATTTTCAGATTATTAGACATAAATGTCCGAATGTAAGGCACCGGGTTGACATTTCAGCGGCAATAGATGCCGATTTGCGGCCGCCGGATGGAAATAATTGCCCGGCCCTTTTTTAATTTTCATTAATCAATAGTCAATTCCAGCCTGGCAGCATTAGGCTGCTTCCGACAATAACGACAACTCATCACTGCTCAACACCTCGTCGATATCCAATAAAATTTTTACTCCGCCCTCCATTTTTGCCATCCCAAGTATATAGTCGGTATTTAACTTAGCACCGAATGTGGGTGTTTTTTCGATATCGCCGCCTTTGATATTGAGAACTTCAGATACCGCATCGACCACAATGCCGACCAGTATGGTTCCTGATGTTCCTGCTATTTCCACGACGATGATGCAGGTTCGTTCAGTATAGTCAATCGAGGTCAGGCCGAATCTCAGTCGAAGATCCATCACGGGAATAACTTTTCCCCGAAGGTTGATCACGCCTTTAACGAATTCCGGCGTTTGTGGCACCGAGGTTATCGGCAGCATTCCGATGATCTCCTTGATTTTCAATATCCCGATACCGTATTCCTCCGCGGCCAGGGTGAATGTGAGATATTTGCCTTCTTTATCAGCCATCGCCTTGACTGCCTGATCTATTTTTTCATCGACTTCCGACATTATTTTATCTCCTCACGATTTTTCCTTAAACGGCTGGTGATCTTTATCTGGGATTCATGGGCACGCCCAGCACGAGAAAAGCCATGGCTGGTTCGCGCAACGGATATACAGACACGCGGATTTCTCTGGGGCTTTGTCGGTCATTTTTAATCCATATGATACAGTCTTCCTTTATCTCCGGCTCGCCCAGAGCCAGTTTTCTGATCGCCTCAATGACTTTGGGCAGGCTGTCCGCATGCACAATTTTATCAATGCCCATGCCGACAAGATCTTCTTGTTGAACGCTGCAGATATCAGCACAATGGGAATTGCCGACCCACATATACAAATCTTTAAACACCGCTGCGGGCAGGTCAATTTGATAGACAAACTGAAGGCGATGCAGATAGGTTTCATGGTAATACCGACAAGCGCTGCAGTCGGAACACCCCATCAACCCGCTGTCTTTGACCGTAAAACAGGTCTGCAATTGATTTTTAAATGCAATGCAGCCATGGCATTTTAGCCCATGTTCACTGCCGCTCCAGTACTGCCAACAGTTTTGAAAACTTTTAAAGATGGGCCCGCTGCAATTTTCCGCCTGCAACCCGGGAGGAATTTGTTGGCCACTGGACTTGAGAAAAAACAACAGATCGCTAACCGGAATCGTGTAATTTCTCCCCACCCGGGAAGCGTGCAGTTTCTTGGAACGAATCCAGTAACCGACAGTGGTGCGTCCCACCCCGCAAAGGGCCGCCGCCTCGGACACTGACAATGATTTTGGGGATCCAGCCATAATTTCGACAACTCCTTGGTAACTAATGCATATATCGGCCTCGCACCGGAAAACTTAATAAATTAATAGGTTTTCTGATCATGTTTTATGGTTTGAAAAATTTATGAGCCAGACAGACCCATTCCATGCAAAAATTGCCTAGCTGTCGGATTTTTGACGGAATTAATGATCAAAACCAGGTTATGCACCGGATTTCAGGAAGGTTGGCTCAACCCAATTCACAGCCATAATTATATATAAAACATTGATTTTTTAACATTTTACAGTCTATTTGAAAAAAAGTCGGCCCTGACGACGGCAATATTTTGATCAACTGGCACAACATTTGCTTCATAATACTGGCAAATGGAATGAAGTTTCCTCCTTTCCTTCATTCCCACCTCCGACTGACCCTGTTAGGCACCCCCCCTAACAGGGTTTTTTCGTTCCTGACGATCGACCCCATACCTTCAGCCAGTTCGTCCGGACTAAAAACTCACAAACTAAAAACCTTCTGAAATTATTTTAAAAAATGATTTATTTAAATGTTCCGCCCGGATACCCTAACGCAATTGATGGTTGGAAATATATCCCGTTTTCCGGATTGACGACTCTCGAGCGCAGGGCTTTCTGCAGGAGGCAAATTAGGCCCGGGAAGCGACTTTTTGGGAATTAGACAAAAAATGAACACGGTGTCGAAGGTTGGGGAGTGTCGAAAAATTGGCGGATCGGTGTTTGGGGGTCGCGAGGAAAAAATCGCGGCTCTGTTTTTCTACCACTTGTTGGTACCTGAATTTTGATCCGGTTTCTTTTTTTTGGGCTCAAAGACAAGGCAGCTTTTGCCATGCATGGCACGTCGAACCTCCAAAATGGGTAATCGCCGGCTTTTAAACTCCATGGCACGACAACCGTGAGGAAAGTTGACTTCCCAGGTGATGAAATAGTGGATGCATCGATGACAGTTTAGGTTCACTTTCTTTTAATGCTCTGACCTGCGGTCGCTTCTTTCCCTGCGGGTGTCAACAACGATACCCATGCCCTGCAGCAGGTCAAAGGCCGCTTCCTGCTGGGAATAGTATCTTTCCCCGGTCACGGCAATGATAGCCTGGATGACCTCATCGCTCAACCCGGCCTGTTTAAGTTCGATCACGTCCCGGGCAGTCGTGAAACGGATGGAACGCGTGTTCCTGCCATAAACGATGGGTTCCGAATTCTTTAGAAAAGAGCCTTCTTTGATCAGCATTTGGAGCGTTGTTTCACCGACCCCGGCTTTCTTCATGGCCACAATGTCATCGACGCTAAAGGCGGCGGTTTCGATCACTTTCTCCTGGACGATGATCTGGATCGTCCGGTCGCTGACACCGGCTTTCTTCAACTGCACAACGCCTTTGCCGCTCAGTGCTGCTGCCGGTTGCGCAAAAGTGATGATGAAGAAGAACAAAAAACCGCTAACGACAATTTTTTTTACCATTATTTTACCTTATCGCAAGAAATCCATCAAACTGGTCTGCATGATTTTGGCCGCCGTCGCCAGTGTGGTTTCATAGGCAACTTCCAGATTAGTCAGTTCCAAAACTGTTTTGGCAATGTCGGCCTGTTCAGTATTTGCCAGCGCCCCTTGCACCTTGGGCTTTAGATTGGCCCAGTATTCGTCTGTGAACTGCAAGCGATAAAGCGCCGGTGCATATTCAGACCGCCGATCATTAATTTGAAGGCGGGCGTCATACAGGGGGGTGACCGTTGCTTTGATTTGAGCGCTTCCGGCCACTTGATCGGGATTTTCCAGACCATCAATTAAATTCTTAAGTTCGTCAAATAAATTGACCCCGCCATTGGCTGCATTTTGGAATATGTTACGGCCATCGGCATCAAAGGTGATTTCCACGTTGTCACTGACCATCAGACGCACCTGGCCGTCATCGCCGTGGTAGGTGACATTAAAATCTGCATCGCGGGAAAAAGGCGCCGTATCAGTGGCATGACCGGAAAATATATAATTATTGTTGAATTTCGAGTTGGCAAGACCGATGAGCTGATCATAAAGATCTTTTATCTGGTCAGCCACGAGTAGTTTTTGCTCAGCCGTAATTTCCAGTCCGGAATAATTTTCAGCCAGGCTTTTGGCAGTCTTAACCAAGTCAGAAGCAAGGTCCAGAGATATCTCATTGAATTCCAGCTGACTGACTCCCTGATCAATATTTTCCTCATATTGTTCGATCGCTGCAATTTGTGACCGATAGCCTAACACCCGCCCCATACCAATCGGATCATCGGAAATTTTGTTGATGCGCTTTTGGGAAGCAATCTGCTCCTGGGCCTTGAGAATATCCTTGGCCTGTTGTTGAATATTACGGATAAAATTACTGGTCGTAATTTTCGGCGTAACCCTCATGGGTGCCTCCTTCCTCATCCGGACAAGCCGGAATTGACTATTGAATATTGAGAATTGAATATCTGTAGAAGTCGCTTCGCTCCGTCATTTTGTTGATCGGTCTTTGTAAAAACGATCTGCCGAAGGCAAACCTTAAATATTCAATCGTAAATATTCAATGATTATTGTTAGATCATATTTAATACCGACTGCATCATCTCATCAGCCGTCGTGATCAACTTGGCGGCTGCCTGGTAGGCATTTTGGTATTTAACCAGGTTGACCATCTCTTCATCGATGGAAACTCCTGAAATCGATTCACGGTAATTTTCCAGCTGATGCACCATATCGGATTGATGTCCGTAATTGCCGCCGGCTTGCTGGACCTCGTACCCCACATCACCGATAAATGACTCGTAATAAGCCTCAAAGGTTGCCGTATTGTTGCTTAAGATCCGGGCACTTTTTAAGTTGGCGATGGCGATTGCATTGCCGTTATCGCCCGGTTTATCGCCGGGCACCGTGTCAAAAATTTCCGCGGCAGCAAGCAACTGATCATCCAGCACAATTGCCGGGTTGACCTGCATGTTCCGGGCGGAGGATCCTCCGTTCAGCGCCACGGTGTCGCTGCCTGCTCCCAGCGTCCAGGCGGTACCTCCCGGGGCCGTCGCCACCGCTGCGGCAATAGCCGAATGGCCTTGGAGTGCGGCGGCGATTTGAGCGCGGGTTGACACACCGTCTTCAATGGCAATCTTAATATCTCCCGTGACGGGATCAGTGGTTACCGTTTCAGATCCGGCGGTTCCACCTGGGACTAGCGTGACGGAAAGGTTTCCCACCCCACCCGCTTCAGCTGTGATGGTCAACACTGAATTCAACACCCCTGAAGCGGCCGCAGCGCCGGTGAAATAATCATTGCCGGTTGAACCGTCGAGCCCATAGCCACTGCTTTGCAGCGTATTAACCTCATCCATCAGGCTTTGAGCCAAATTATCAAGTCGATTCATATAGTTTCGAATATCAAGATCTCTAACATCCAACCAGCCTTTAACTTTGCCGCCGGAAATGTTGCTGGTAATGTCCACCGTGTTATTGCTGGCGTCCACCCAGACCATATTTTGATTACCGAAAGCATTTCTCTGAGTCGACAATCGATAGGCATTGGTTCCTTCCACCAGGGGTTGTCCGCTGCCCACCGAAACCGTGACACCGCCGGCGGAATTTTCAAAGCTGTCGATATTGACCAGGTCCGAAAGTTCGTTTAGTAACACATCCCGCTGGTCCCGATAGTCGTTTGCCGTATTGCCGCCGGATTCAATCTGGATAATTTTCTGATTCAGGTTGGCGATCTTCTCGGCAAGCAGATTGATTTCATCGATACTGCCTTCAATCATAGTATCAATATCTCGCTGAATCGTTTGAAGATCCTGATAATTCTTGGAAAAAGTCTCGGCCATAATTTCACTTTTGGCGATGAGCACGCTGCGCTCAACCGGACCGGAGGGGTTATTGGAAAGATCCTGCCAGGCCATCCAGAATTCGCTCATGACCTGATTGAGCCCGTAACCGCTGGATTCCTCGAAAACCATTTCGACTCTTTCAAGCATATCATTTTGGGCTTCCCAATTCCCCCGGGTCTGGGTTTCATTATTAATCTGCACCCCCAGGAAACGCTGATAGACCCTTTCGACATCGACCGCCGTTACACCCGTACCCACTGTCCCGATACTGGTGTTGACCGGTACATCGCTGGACAGATTCAAACGCTGCCGCGTATAGCCGGGAGTATTAACGTTGGCAATGTTATTGCCGGTAACATAAATTCCTTTTTGCTGAGCCAGAAGCGCTTTGCTTCCGATACTGAGTACTCCGTAAATATCTGTCATAATCAACCACCTTTCCCAGAGGATTTTCGGGCCCGGGTACTCCCCTCAAGCTCCCTGATAATGGCCCGGGCGATATTCGGCAGCGGCACAATATCGTCAACCGCGCCGATTTTGACAGCTTCTTTGGGCATTCCGTAAACCACACAGGTGGCCTCATCCTGGGCCATGGTGTGGGCTCCGCTTGCTTTCATGGCCAGCATTCCTTTGGCGCCGTCGGCACCCATCCCGGTGAGCATCACACCGACTGCATTGCGCCCTGCGCTTTTGGCCACCGACTGGAATAAAACATCAACACTGGGCCGTTGATAATGTACTCGCGGTCCGTTTTTTATCCTCACCGCATAGGTGCCGCCGTCGCGGGTTAGGATCATGTGCCGGTTGCCGGGTGCGATTAAGGCAACTCCGGGCACGACATGATCGTTGTCCTGGGCCTCACGCACTCGCATCGGACAAATTTCGTTCAGCCGCTGGGCAAAAGACGTGGTAAAATGTTCGGGCATATGCTGCACAATCACAATCCCGGGTGTTGTGCCGGGCATTTCAGTTAGAACCGCTTCAATGGCCTTGGTCCCCCCGGTGGAGGCTCCGATGGCAATCACCTTATGGGTGGTTTTAACCAGCAGACCGGATGTTTCGATCGGTTCAACCTTTGCCCGGGGTTTAACAGAATTTCGGTTAACCCGGGCCACAGCCGCCGATCGTATGGCAAGCACCAGATGGTGGGAAATATTTTTGGTTGAATAGGCCGCCCCGGGCTTGCAGAGCACATCAATTGCTCCCAGGTCCAGCGCCTTAAGGGCCAGTTCACTGTTTTTAGGGGTCAGAGAACTCAACACCACCACCGGCATCGGAAAATGCTTCATCAGCTTAGCCAGAAAAGAGAGGCCGTCCATTCTGGGCATTTCCAAATCCAGGGTAATGACGTCCGGCCGCAGCTCAATGATTTTATCCCGGGCAACATAGGGGTCCACCGCCGTCCCAACGATTTCGATATCGTCGTAGCGGGACAGTTCCTCGGTCATCACTTTGCGGACCACCGCCGAGTCATCTACAATGAGCACTTTTATCATGGTATTTCGTAACCATTTAGATTATTGAACCTGTTCGGAACCATAATTTAGTCTTAACTCCGCAGGCTCCCCCTGGATAAAGAAATACAGGTCAATAAATCCTTCTTCCAGCGTTAGCCTGACGATACATGCCGGCCGCTCATTCTCCGGTAAATTTTCAGCTTCCCCGGAGGAAAGAATTTTCGGGGCCTCGATGTTGAACTCCACCTGGTCACCGGCGACGGTCGGCAGTAGGTTACCGCAGATGACATTAATAATCTCCTTGAGCGCATCATGTTGCTGGACGTCGGAGATTTCAGCGCCGTCATCCAGCCCGAGCATGTTGCCGGCAAGTTCCGGAATGACTGATGATGAAATCCGCATCAGCAGTGAGCCGTTAAAATATCCGAAAAAGGCAACTCGTCCGACGACTGTTGGATCCGGGCCGTCATCGACCCGCTCGCTATCGGGAAACGCAAATAAAAAGGCCAGTTTTTCCAGAGTGTCATTGGCAACTTGGGTTAATCGGCTTTTAAGCAGCTGCTCCATCGAAAACTTTATCTCCTAAAATGTCTTTTACGGCATCGCGAATTATTTCAGGGGTAAACGGCTTATGAATGAATCGCGCACCTTTTTTCTGTAATCGTTCAACGCGGGTTTTGCTGCCTTCAGTCGAAATGACCACGATCGGAATATCCTGAATATCAGGGTCTTTGAGCATTTGATCGATCATTTCTTCGCCGTTCATCACCGGCATGTTGATGTCGGCAATGACAAGGTCTATCCAGTGCTGATTGAGGGCCTCAAGCCCTTCCCGTCCATTGGCGGCCTGATGGATCTCTCCCAGCTGAAGGCCACTCAAGCGGATGGTCTTGATAATCATCGCTCGCATCACGCCGCTGTCATCGACTACAAGGACATTAACTGCCATCGTTACTCCCATAATTTACCATAAACCCGGCCTTACTGAGCCGTTTGATCCCCTCCCGCGGGAGGGCCCTTCCCGTAAATAGAAATTACGGATCCGTTTAGCTGTTTCCCAAAACTTCCGACAGTTCTTCCACCCATTGCGTGGTCTGACTGGCCACCTTTTCAAGATGGTGTGAAGTCAGCCCCAGTCTTTCTACCACCGCCGCCGAGGGCTGATGTTGCAACCCGTCCCGGCCGACTCCAATTCCGATCATCAGACACAACACATTCGCCACATGAACAACGTCCAGCATCAAATCGCTCTGATCGGCAGAATCCGGATCGTGATGCCAGCGGACTGCGTTGACGATATCGGGTGGTAGGGACCACTGGCTGAGTATGCGGGCTCCGATATCCGCATGATTGGTTCCCAGCACCATATCCTCGGCCGTTTCAAAAGCCAGTCCGCGGGATAGAGCACTTTCAATTTTTTTGAAGTCATCAGCCACAAATTCACCCAATACGAGTTTGCCCACGTCGTGAAGTAAGGCCGCGGTAAAAATCTCTTCAGCCGCTTCAAGATTCAGTTCTTTTATCAGGCCTTCAGCCGCGACAGTGACTGCAATTGCGTGACGCCACAGCTCACCCGGCGGAAGATCATACCCGGGCACCGGTTTATCCATAATTGCACTGACACAGGATGCAATCACCATTTGAATCAGGCGTTTTAAGCCCAGCAGCAGCACTGCCCGTCTGACTGAACCGACCTTGGAAGGGATGCCAAAATATGCCGAATTGGCCAGCTTTAATAAATTGGCGGTCAGGCCGGCGTCCTGCTGCAAAATCTTTTCAATCTGGGCGACATTGATTTTTGGATCATCAATCAGCGCCAGCAGTTTTACCGCGGCTCCCGGCATACTGGGAAATGCCTTAAGCAGCACTGCAATATTATTAAGGTCCCGCGACATTTGTTTTACCCTCAGGCGGATCGAGCAAGATCCCCGGGTTAATTAAAGGTCAGTGCGTCCGATAAATCATCGACCCATTGGGCGACTCGCTCTTTGATTTCATCGAACCGACTGACATCCAGACCCAATCGCTCAACGACGCTCGGTGACAGTTCAGCACAATAGGTTTCGTCTTCATTACCGGCACCATTGGTTTCGCACAGCAAATTCGCCAGATAAATGACATCGATCGACACCCCGGTTTTTTCCGGAAAATCAGGATCGTGGTGCCACCGGACGGCATCGATGACCTCTCGCGGAAAAGACCATTGCGTCAAAACCTGGGCACCGACTTCGGCATGATCCGTGCCCAACACCATATTTTCAGCCACCACGTAAGGCACCCCATTTTGAGCTATTTTTTCGATAGCCTCCTGTTCTTCTTTTACGAAATGCCCCAGGATCAACTTGCCGATGTCATGCAGCAGCGCCGGTGTGAATATATCTTCGGGCTCGATGTACTTTTTGTCCTTGACCAGCGCTTCGGCCGCAATCGATACCGCAATCGAGTGGCGCCACAGATCTCCCGGGGGCATGTTGTACCCGGGCACCGGCTTGTCCATGACGGCGTTGACGCAGGATGCAATAACAAGTTGAATCAGTTTCTTTATACCCAGCAGCAGAACCGCTTGCCGGGTTGATGCGACTTTGGACGGAATCCCGAAGTAGGCTGAGTTCGCCAGCTTCAGTACATTTCCGGTTAATCCCGGATCGTGGCGCAATACATCTTCGATTTCATCCACCGTGGTTTCAGGATCTTCCAGCATCCTGAGCATTTTGGCACCGGTGGCGGGCATGCTGGGAAAGGATTTAATTTTGGTTAAGATTTCTTTGACATTGGTTTGCGTCATAATTCCCTCTTTTGGCCGTTGCTGCTGATAATAGTAAATCCTGTGGCAACATCCAGATGAAGGGTGCGACTGGTGGTGCCGCCGACATCCTCGGTTTCCAGCAAGATATTATTTTTCCAAAGCAATTTTTTAAGAATGGTATAGTTGCGCTCTCCGATTTTAAACATTTCATTCTTGCCTAGCGGATTTCCGCAGCCGGCTGCTTTGATGACCATGCGGGATTTCTGCCCGCCGATTTCATACAGCGCCTTGAATAAAGCCGGCACTCCGGTATCCACGAACATATATGGGTTGGCTTCGGCCTTGGCCGGATTAATTTTCGACAACGGCAGCATGGCATGCAAAAGCCCCCCCACTCTTCCGACCGGATCATAGACGACCAGCCCCAGGCAGCTTCCCAGTGCATGGGTCACGATCAGGTCGTCATCACGACCAATTTTCATATCTCCCACGGCAACAACATGTCTCATCTGCTTCTAATCTGCCCTATATCAAAGCCTATTTCCGATAGGTAGCCGGTCGCATATATCGGAAATTGTGGTTAATCGCCGACAGTCCCTCGGAATGGCCCACAAATAAAAAGCCGCCCGGCTCCAGCAATTCCCAGAAACGATTAATCAATCGCTGCTGGGTCGGCCGGTCAAAATAGATCATGACGTTGCGGCAGAAGATCACATTAAAGGGACCTTTCATCGGCCATGATTCCAATAAATTCAACCAGGCCAGCCGAACCATTTTACGAACCTCATCGGCAATCCGATAACTGCCCGAAGGTTGGCCGTTGATCTTGTTGAAATATTTCCTAAATTGCGGCGAAGGCAGATTCTTCAAAGTTTCGGCTGAATAAACTGCCAAATGAGCCTTTTCAAGCATTCGTTTTGATATATCGGTTGCCAGGATCAGTGCGTCTTTCCTGTCAATGCCCGGTACGTGCTCTCTGAGCCATATTGCGAGCGTATAGGGTTCCTCGCCCGACGAACAGGCCGCACTCCAAAACCGCAGTCTGTGACTTTTTAGACCGGGTAAAACATGATCCCGCAAGTAGTTAAAATGTTCGACTTCACGGAAAAAACTGGTTTTATTGGTCGTCATGACGTCAATTAAAAGTGCCAGCTCATGACGGCCTTCTGAACTTTCGATATATTCCAGATACTCTCGAACGCTGTCAATTCGTTGAGCCCGCAGCCGTTTCATGAGCCGGGACCGAACCAGGGCTTCCTTGCCTGGTTTCAGGTTAATCCCGCATGATCGGTACACAAGCGCACTGATCTTATGGAAGTGCTGCTCACTCAATTCCACGGACATCAGGTTCATGTGTGTTACCTTTTCCGGAGCCGCCGGAGAATTGACTATTGAAAATCGATCCGCCGAAGGCGATCTTTAAATATTCCTTCTGCAATCTTCAATATTCAATGATAGCAGTCAGGCTGCCTGCGTCCGAACAATGCTCGTTTCAGCATTTTCCTGGTTTTCACTGCTATGTCCGTTATTGGCAAATTTTACCAGACCGCCGACATCGATAATCAACCCCACCCGGCCGTCCGGCATGATGGCACCCCCGGAAATGCCGGGGATATTTTTCATTGTTTCGCCCAGGGATTTAATGACGACTTGCTGCCGACCGATGAGCTCATCAACCAGCAGACCGGCCTGTCTCTCTTCATCCTCCACGATAACCACAACCGCGTCTTCAGGGTCCTGTTGGGCATCATCAATATGATAAAACCGCGCCATTCGATACAGGGGTATCAGACTGCCCTGCAGGGTGACAATCTCCCCCTTATTGAGGACGGTTGAAAGGTTCTTCCCATCCGGTCTGATGGAACGTATGATAGAAACGGTTGGAATAACATAAGTTTCAGACCCCACCCGGACCACCATCCCATCAATGATCGCCAGCGTCAGCGGCAGGCTCATTTTAAAAACACTGCCCGTGCCGTATTCGGACTTAATTTCAACCTGACCGCGCAGCGATTCGATATTTTTTTTGACCACATCCATTCCGACACCCCGGCCCGACACATCGGTGACGACCTCGGCGGTGGAAAATCCAGGCTCGAAAATCAGATTAAAGACCTCGCGATCGGAGAATGTGCGCTCAACGGAATCGGTCGGATCGCTGATCAAACCCTTTTTCCTGGCATTGGCCAAAAGTACATCACGATTCAGTCCCTGGCCGTCGTCTCTGATCTCCACCACGACACTGCCGGCCGAATGATATGCCAGCAGTTGAACGGTTCCATATTCCGGCTTACCGCTATGGGCGCGTTGTTCGGGACTTTCGATGCCGTGATCGACGGCATTGCGAACCATGTGAACCAGGGGATCATTGATGATATTTACCAGATTACGATCGATTTCGGTGTCCTCACCTTCGGTCACGAAATTGACATTTTTACCGACTTTGCGCGACACATCCCTGACCAGACGGGCCATTTTGTTAAACGTGGCTTTGAGCGGCACCATGCGCATCGACATGCTGATATCCTGCAATTCCCGCACAATTTTGCTGGTATGAGCCACCTTTTTGGCGAGTTCATGATTGTCGCTGTTGGCAACCAGATAGTCCTGGGCAACCATCGAGTGGGCGATGACCAGCTCCCCCACCATATCAATCAAACGGTCCAATCGCTGGGTACTGACCCGCACAGAGGATTCAACCACCGGCTGACCGCTGTTGATACGTTTCTGGGCTCGCAGGGCTTGGCCCACATCTTTGGTTGAGGCTGCCTTTGATTTGACCACGGCCACCCCTAGCTTGTCAGCCGGATGATTCGCGGCGGCTGCTTCTATTTGCTCTCTTTTAGCCTTGCCTTGTGCCACCAGCATATCGCCGACTCTGGGGGCGGCAATATCATCCGTTTCTTCTGAAATTCCGGCTGCTTCAGGCTCGGATAGAATCTTGACCAATTCATCATAGCCGCCGGGTTTGAGCAGCGGTTGGCCGGACAGGGCCGCCTGCACACCACTCATCAGCTCTTTGATCATATCCAGAGCCCGCAGGGACAAATCAGCATATCCGCCGCTGTAGCGTATTTCACCGTCGCGCACACGGCTCAAGAGCGATTCCGCGTGATGGCCGAATTCGGAGAGCAACGCAAGCTCGAGAAAGGCCGAGGTGCCCTTGACCGTGTGAAAGGCACGAAAAACCTTTCCGACGGATTCCATGTCTTCCGGATCCGTCTCCAGCGATAAAAGTGCTTCTTCAGCACTGGATATCAAATCGCTGCCTTCGGCAATAAATTCGGCAATCAGCTCCGTGTCTGCATCCCGGGGCATATGGTCAAAATCGGGATCATCCGCGGCAGACCCGGCGTCGGGTTGGGCAGCCGTATCCATCACATCGGAGGACGCCGTTACATGGCAGAGACCCGCCTTTGAATTCATGGCCGCTTCCAGCAAAGATCCCACCTGATTTAAACTTTGATCCGAATTTTCAACCTTACCGTCCAGAATATCGTCTATTTTCTCGACCGCCTGGGAAATGAAATGATGATGTGCTTGTAGCTCCTGGCCGGTGCCAACCAGGCCAAGCAAAGACTCACACAAGTGTGCCAGTTCGACGTGGCTGCCGGGTTCGATCTGAATCAGATAGGCAGCGGCATCATCCATGGAATCAATGGCCGGGGGGCCGGCTTCCGCGGTTTGCCCGGCAGGTTCAGCGGTGCCGGATTTTTCTGCCGAATTAATCATGCTGGCCAGTTTTTGCCGGACTTCATCGGCCGGCTGACCACTGTGCGGCTGATCGGATAATCCTTGCGCGGCTGCATTCAGCCCTTCCCAGATGGCGTCCACCAGCGACAGGGAATCCCTGGCGTTCTGCTCACCCATGATGCTAAGCCCTTGAAGAATCAACCCCAGCAGGTCTTTTACCCCACTGTTCTTTTTCGTGATCGAATTTTGGACACCTTCCAGTTCTAAGCTTAATTTGTGCCAGGCGTCGCTATCGTTTAACCCGACGTTATCAAGATCATCCCCTATTTTTTTAAGTGTTTGGACAAGTTTCTGATTTTTTTTTGCCATCGAATATTGTTTGACTCCTTTGCTTTTTCCGCTCACCGATCAGTTTAAACAACCAGCTGTCATACCTCGCTGCGAACACACTTGCCGGTTGATTTTGTGCTCTTGATATTTCCCGTGCGGTAATAGACCGTATTGGGTGTCAACAATTCATTGAGCAGATTAAAAGAGTCTCTTATTAAATCCCGGGAGTGCTCAATTATCTGTTGGTTGCGCTGGTTGTCCGCCTGCAGCCGGCAAAGCACGGATGAAAAATCCTGGCAGACAAGATTCAGGCTTTTGGCCAGCGGTTCCTCCACCAGTTGCGATATTCCGGTTAAAGTCAGGTCTCGCGCCCCGTACCCCAGTTTATCTGACAGATCGGCCACCAATAGACGTCGCTGCGCTTCCTTTTGCTGGATTTCAACCAGAATCTTTTCTTTTTCGATTATCGTTTTATTCAGGGCATTTAAGTCCGACTGAACGGTAGCCTCTTTTTCCCGGTCGATAACCACCTGCATCGACCGGTATAGATCGGTTTCCCCTTTTAGAAGCCCTATCAGCTGCTCGATCTTTGATTTTATTTCCATTGCGGATTTCCCCGGTCCAAATACTATTTTACAGTGTTGTTATCGGTTGAAAATCACTAAAACTTTAGGTCCTTGAAATTTAGTCTGCTGCCTTTTGTGGTACAATCCGTTTATCGGACAATTTTCCGTCTTCAAATGATTGAATGTTTTCGACTGAAAATGGAATATTTAAAATTTACCGCTCCCCGACATCAATTCCTGGCCTTCATTGCGATCCAGGCCCTACCTGGCGGTTACCCTTGCCGCCCAGTTGCTCCAGCAATATGGCTGACAATCCGATACCGCCGGAAACGGAGATCTTGCGCGACAGCTCAACATCCAGCATGGATGTAAAAATTTCTTCCGCCCGACCGCCGCTTATAAACCCGGATTTGTCAACCGAGGCGCGCATTTCCTGGAGCAAATAATTGACGAATAGCGACTCTATCTCCGTACAAGCAGCAAGCAATTGGGGATCATCCTTGTCGGCCGCAAGGTTCTTAGCCGACTTTAGCGCGCTGCCGATTTTCTGGGTCTGGTACTGCTGGTTGAAATGAGCCGTGCTTTGCAAAAGCAATGTATTTTTATCATCCATTAAATGATCTCCAATTCAGCCTGTAAGGCACCGGCAGCTTTCAACGCCTGAAAAATGGCGATCAAATCCCGCGGAGAAACCCCCAGGGCATTTAACGCTTTGACCACCTCACCGATACTCACGCCGGATTCCACGACAAAGATCGGATTGTCGCCCTCTTCGACCGTCACATCGGATTCAGGCGTCACCACGGTACGACCGCTTCTGGAAAACGGCAATGGCTGAGAGACGTTTTGATCTTCCTTAATCTCGATGCTCAAGTTTCCGTGAGCGATGGCGATAGTTGCAATTCTGACATTTTCGCCCATGATGACGGTACCGGTTCGTTCATTGATGACCACCTTGGAAACCGAATCCGGCGTGACACCCAATTTTTCAATCTTGGTTACCATGGGTACGATATTACCCAGGTAATTTTCGGGAACTTGTACCTCAATGGTCCCGGCATCACGGGTGCGGGCGATGGTTTCATAGAAGGCGATGTTGATGGCCGCCGCCACCCGGGAGGAAGTCGTAAAATCAGGATTGTGCAGGGTTAACGTCAACGATTTCTTATCATTAAAGCTCGTCGGGATTTCTTTTTCGATCAAGGCGCCGTTAACAACTCGACCCACGGTCGGAAAATTTTTTTGAACCCCGGAACCCGAGGCGCTGCCGACTTCAAAGCCGCCGGTGCTGATGGGACCCTGGGCAACGGCATAAACCTGGCCATTGGCCGCTTTGAGGGGCGTAAAAAGCAGCGTACCCCCCTGCAGGTTCTCGGCGTCACCAATAGAGTTCACCAGAACATCGATGCGACTGCCCGTACGGGCGAACGCCGGCAAATCGGTGGTCACCATGACAGCGGCCACATTATCGACTTTTATGTCTTCCGGCAGCACCGTGACCCCCATCTTTTCCAACATGCTGGCCATGGACTGATTCGTAAACGTCGAATTATTACTGTCCCCGGTGCCGTTCAACCCAACGACCAGACCGTAGCCGACCAGCTGATTCGAACGGACGCCCTTTATTTCGGCAATATCCTTGATCCGCACCCCATGGGCAGTTCCGGCCAAATACAGCATACCGGCCAGAATTATAGCGAGCTTAAAAATTGATGAGTTCATTGACTTTATCAAAATGTCCCCTAAAATTTCGATTTATTACGGAAAGTTAAAAAATTGAAGCACTGAGCCATGCACTCAGATGGTTTTCTATTGTTTTTTTTAAAAAGGCCAGACGGTATTCATCAAATTGGTCAGCCATCCGGGACGCTGCCGATCATTAACAATACCGGAACCACTGTATGCAATTTTGGCATCCGAAATAAAGGTCGACTGGATGACGTTGTTTTCGGCGATATCCCGCGGCCGGATGATACCCGATAATATGATCATCTGGTTCTCATAGTTGACCATCACTTCACGCGTACCGACTATTTTTAAATTGCCGTTGGGCATGACCTCCACGACCCGACAGGTGATAAAGGCATCCAGACTGCCGCTGCGCGAGGTTTCGCCGTCTCCTTCAAATTTACTTTTCAGATTGCCTTTTATCGACGGGTTGCCGAACGGATCAATTTTGGGCCAATCACCATGGATATCCGGCAGGATATCATTTTGCCACCAGTTCTCCAGACCGAAAAGTTTCTCAATGCCGGCTTCGAGGT
>Ga0210064_1000132_pt1 | contig 35428 bp, 31 predicted proteins | sample Muzzi_CordC_D2_FD_185531 | JGI IMG/M metagenome (GOLD analysis project Ga0210064, IMG submission 185531) | Wetland microbial communities from San Francisco Bay, California, USA, that impact long-term carbon sequestration - Muzzi_CordC_D2 (SPAdes) | ecosystem: Environmental > Aquatic > Marine >... | reverse complement strand
AGGCCTACAAGAGCGTTGGTATCCGGGACATTACGGTGGTACGCGGTTATCGCAAGGAGACCGTGAGCCTGCCCGGCCTGAAGTACGTGGACAACGCGGACTACGCCGACACCGGTGAACTGTACTCCCTGCACCTCGCGCTGCAGGAACTTGGCGAGGAGCACGATGTCATCGTTTCGTATGGTGACGTGCTCTTCAACCGCTACATTCCGCAGATGCTGTCCGAGGCTAAGGATGACCTGGTCATCGCCGTTGACACGAACTGGCGCGAGTCGGCCAACCGCAACCGCCAGGCCGACTACGTCTCCTGCTCCATGCCCAATTCGCGCAGCGCCTTTACCAGCACCGTGCAGCTGCAGCAGATTGCCGATCACATCGAGGAATCCGTGACGCACGGTGAATGGATGGGCTTTCTCAAGATCTCGCACGGGGCGCTGCCCGGGGTCAAGGCGCTCGTCACCGAACTGGTATCGCATGCGGAAAACCGCAGCGCCAAGCTGCCCGTACTGATCAACGCCCTCATCGCCCGCGACCGGCCCGTGCGTGTCCTCTACACCACCGGCCACTGGCTCGATATCGACTCGCTGGCAGACGTCGTCGAGGCGGGCAATTTCTGACGCCCCGACCACGGCAGGACACCGTCACCATGATCAATGCCGACACCTTCATGAAGAAGGCCGCCGCGCTTGGCTTCGGCCTGTACGCCGGCGTGCCCTGTTCCTATCTGAAGCCGTTCATTAACACCGTAATCGATGCCGCCGGTGTGCGCTATGTGGCAGCCGCGAACGAAGGTGATGCAGTGGCCATCGCGGCCGGTGCGCAACTCGGCGGCACCCGGGCCGTGGCGATGTTCCAGAATTCCGGACTCGGCAACGCGGTCAACCCGCTCACCTCGCTCACCCATATCTTCCGGATCCCGATACTGCTCATCACCACCCTGCGCGGCGAACCGGGCGGCGCGCCGGACGAGCCGCAACATGCGCTCATGGGCGCTGTTACCACCGCCATGCTCGATCTTATGCAGATCCCCTGGGAATGGTTTCCGACGCAGGACGGCGAGGTGGATACCGCCCTGCAGCGGGCGCTGGCCCACATGGAGGCCAACGGCACGCCCTACGCGCTGGTGATGAAGAAGGGCAGCGTCAGCCCCAGCCCGCTGGAATCGCAACTCCCGGCGCGCCCGAGCTATCCCTGCAGCAGCAGCGATTGGCACGCGGCGGCGTCGGCCACGCGCGGCGAGATGCTGCAAGCACTGCAGGCCAGCGCACGCGAGACGGATGTCATCCTGGCAACAACCGGCTACACCGGCCGCGAGCTGTGCGCCCTCTCCGACCGTGATAACCAGCTCTACATGGTCGGTTCCATGGGATGTGTCTCGAGCCTGGGGCTGGGACTGGCGCTGCTGCGCCCCGAGCGCCGGGTCATTGTCATCGACGGCGACGGTGCAATGCTGATGCGCATGGGCGCACTGGCCACCATCGGTTACGAGCGCCCGGCCAACCTGGTACACATCCTGCTGGACAACGGGATGCATGAGTCCACGGGCGGTCAGTCGACCGTCTCCCACTCGGTTGATATCTGCGCCGTGGCGGCCGCTTGCGGCTATGCGCGGACGGGGCGTGCGACAACACCGGACGAACTTGGCAGCTGGCTGCAGGACGCAGGCGAGGGTCTGGGCCTGCTGCACGCCAGGACCCTGCCCGGCGTCGCGGAATCCCTGCCACGCCCCGACCTCACACCGGAACAGGTTGCCGGCCGGCTGCGGAACTTCCTCCACGGGGCTGCATGAAACACCGCACGGTCCTGCTGAACCCCGGTCCGGTGACGCTGAGCGAGCGCGTGCGCAACGCCCTGCTGCGCGAGGACCAGTGCCACCGCGAACCGGAATTCGCCGCATTGACGCTCGACATCAAGGCACGTCTTGCGCGGGTCTACCCCGACGCGGGGCCCGGCTTCGAGGCCGTGTTACTGACCGGTTCGGGCACCTGCGCCGTCGAGGCGATGCTGTCCACGCTGGCGCCGAACCATGCGAAGACGCTGGTCATCGCCAACGGGGTTTACGGCGAGCGCATCGCGGCCATGCTGCAGGCCCATGGCAAGCCCCACGTCGTCGTGAAGTCCGACTGGCTGGAAGCAATGGACCTGGCAGCGGCCGCAGCCGCGCTGGAGGCGGACCCGGGCATCACCCATGTGGTGGCGGTACATAACGAAACCACGACCGGGCGGCTGAACGACATCGATTCCCTCGCGGATCTGTGCCGGGCCTACGACCGGCAGTTGCTGCTGGACGCCGTGTCCAGCTTCGGCGGCGAGGCCCTCGATTTCAACCATCCCGGCCTGCTGGCGGTTGCGGCCACGGGCAACAAATGCCTGCACGGTATCGTGGGCAGCTGTTTCGTCATGGTACGCAAGTCCGTGTTCACCACGACCGGGAGCCAGGCGGCAACCCTGTACCTGGACCTGTTCCGTTACCAGAAAGAACAGCTCAGTGGTTTTTCCCCCTATACGCAGGCCGTGCATGCGTGCTTCGCGCTGCAGGAGGCGCTGGCAGAACTCGAGGATCAGGGCGGCTGGCAGGCACGCCGGACGCGTTACCGTTTGCTGTCCGGAGCCATCCGTACCGAACTGACCGGACTGGGGATACAGCTGTTGCTGTCCGCGTCCGACTGCTCGAGCATGATCTCCTCGTTCCTGCTCCCGGCAGGCTGGGACTACCGCCGCTTGCATGACGCCCTGCGCGAGGCCGGTTTCGTGATCTACGCGGGGCAGGGGGGGCTGTATCACGCCATGTTCCGCGTGTGCAACATGGGGGACATCCATGACAGTGACCTGGAGCGACTGCTGGCCACCTTCAGGACACTGTTCGGCCGGGGAGACACGTGAAGGTACGCACGGCGGTCATCCTCGCAGCCGGCATGGGCACCCGTCTGGGTGAACGGGGACGCCAGTTACCCAAGGGCTTTTTACAGCTGGGCGAGCGACCCATCGTGGAGGAGTCCCTGCACAGGCTGCAGCGTGCGGACATAACGCGCATCCTCATCGTCACCGGGCACCTGAGTCGATTTTATGCTGACCTTCAGCAAGCTTACGGCGGCCTTGTCCAAACCGTAAACAACCCGGAGTTTGCCGATTCGGGAAGCATGTATTCGCTTTATTTGCTGCGCGATCACCTCGATGAAGACTTCCTGCTGCTCGAGTCCGACCTGATCTACGAACAGCGCGCACTCGATACGCTTCAGGCTGCGGAACAGGACAACGCCGTCCTGCTCTCGGGCTTCACGGGTTCGGGTGACGAGGTCTTCGTCGAGACGCGCGCCGGCTTACTGGTCGACATGTCCAAGCAACGCACCCGTCTCGGGGGACAGGCAGCCGGAGAGCTGGTCGGAATCAGCCGCATTTCACAACCCCTGTTCGCCCTTATGGTTGATTATGCAGCCGCGGGATTCCGCAGGACGCTGCACCTGGACTATGAGACTGATTGCCTGGTCGGAGTATCCCGCGATACCGCTATCCACTGCCCCGTGGTCGAGGATCTGCTGTGGTCGGAGATCGACGATGCGGCCCATCTGGCGCGCGCGCAGGAAACGATTTACCCGAAGATCCGGGCACTGGATGCCAGTGCCAGAGGGTAGCCATTCGCAATCGGACATGGACTCAATATTGCGAGACAAGCCCCCGGGCGCATATTCGGGCTGAAACCGGTGTCGCTTACCGGCCGGCAACCGCCATAAAGGCTGCGCCAGCGCGTCCCTGGACCGCATACAGATACCCCTGGCAACCTGCACAGCAGCCGGGCTAGACCAGCGTCAGCCACCCGGCATAGGTTTCCCTGCGTCCATGCACCACGTCAAAATAGAGCGCCTGCAGGCGTTCCGTCACCGGCCCGCGACCGCCGTGTCCTATCATCCGATCATCCACCTCACGTATCGGTGTCACCTCCGCCGCCGTACCGGTAAAGAAGGCTTCGTCTGCCAGGTACACTTCGTCCCGGGTGATGCGCTTCTCCCGTACCTGCAGTCCTTCGTCCTGCGCCAGCTGCACGATGGTGTCACGGGTGATGCCCTCCAGCGCGGACGTCAGGTCAGGCGTGTACAGCACACCGTCACGCACGATAAAAATATTCTCGCCGCTGCCTTCCGCGACAAAGCCGTCGACATCCAGCAGCATGGCTTCGTCATACCCCGAGGTCAGCGCCTCGTTCAGCGCCAGCATCGAATTGATGTAATGGCCATTGGCCTTGGCCTTGCACATGTTGATGTTGACGTGATGGCGGGCATACGAGGAGGTCTTGATGCGGATGCCCTTTTCCATGTTCTCGGCACCAAGGTAGGCACCCCATTCCCAGGCGGCCACGATGGCATGCACCTTGAGATTGTCGGCGCGCAGGCCCATGCCTTCGGATCCATAGAAAAACATCGGGCGAATATAGGCGCTGTCCAGCCCGTTTTCGCGCACCACGGCTCTATGGGCCGCGTTGATCGTTTCCCGGTCCCAGGGTACCGGCATTTTCATGATATGTGCCGAACCGAACAGGCGGCGGGTGTGCTGCGGCAGACGAAAGATAGCTGTCCCCTGCTGCGCCTTGTAGGCTCGCACGCCCTCGAACACGCCCATGCCATAGTGCAGCGTGTGGGTCAGCACATGGACCTGTGCCTCGCGCCACGGCACCATTTCGCCATCCATCCAGATGACCCCGTCCCGATCAGCCATTGACATACATCAGTCTCCGAAAAATCTGAGTAAAAAGTGAAAGGTGAAAAGTAAAAAATTGTTCAGGCCCGGAAGCCAGCGACGCACCTTCAATTCTATCTCTTCACTTCAAACCTCCAAGAAAGAGCTGCTTAATTCAGCTTTCGTCATTCCAGCGCAAGCCAGAATCCAGTTGACTAACAAGTACTGGGTCCAGGTCCTCGCTCCGCAACGCCGGAATGACGGATTGATCAGACTGTCCATGACTTTTCACGTCTCACTTTTTACTTTTCACTCCCCCCCAGCAACCTGTCCCAGATGCGGGCGACCGCCTCCCGGTGCGCTACCAGTTCTTCGGTGCCGGTCAGCGGTGGTTTTTCCTGCAGTGCCAGGTGATTGATACGCTGCCGGATTGCGCAATAGGCCTCCGCCAGCAGCCGGACATCCTCGTCGGGCAGCAGCCCGAGCCGTGCAAAGGCGTCCAGCAGGTTCAGGTTGTCCGTAAACTTGAGCAGTTCAGCCTGCGCGCCCGACCAGAGCAGCACGCCACATTGAACCATAAATTCAACATCAACGATACCGCCCCGGCTCTGTTTCAGATCGACCCTGCCCGCGTCTGACTTGTCCAGTTCCTGGCGCATTCGCTCGCGCATTTCCACGACTTCCCGGCGCAGCTCCCCGGCCTCACGCGGCCGCGCCAGCACTCCTGAACGGATACGCTCGAAACGGCGCGCGATGTCTTCATTACCGCAGACCACGCGCGCGCGCACCAGTGCCTGCTTCTCCCAGGTCCAGGCACTGCGTTGCTGGTAATCTGCAAAGGCCTCCAGGCTGCTGACCAGCATGCCCGACGCGCCGTTGGGACGCAGTCGCATGTCGACCTCGTAAAGAATGCCGGCGGAGGTGAAGGTATTCAGGATGTGTATGATCCGCTGGCTGAGGCGGGTAAAGAACTCGTTGTTGCCAAGCACCCGCGGACCGGATGTCTGTTGTTCATCGCCGCTGCTGCCATGCAGGAAAACAACGTCAAGGTCGGAACCATAGCCAAGTTCGTAACCGCCCAGCTTGCCGTAGGCGACGATGGCGAAGCCGGCCTCCTGCAGCTTTCCCTTTACCTTGCAGAGCGGCCGGCCATGCCGGGTCACCAGGTGGTCCCAGGCCAGCTGCAGGGTCTTTTCCAGAACGACCTCGGCGATCCAGGTCAGGTAATCGCCGACTTTCGCCAGAGACAGGCCGGCAACGATATCGGTAGCGGCAACGTGCAGCACGGCCGCCTGCCGGAACTGCCGCAGGCTGTCCATTTGCTGTTCGAGATCCTCCGCCGGTATGCCGGACATGCGCAGCTCCAGCAACCGCTGCAGTCCCTGCCTGTCCAGCGGGTCATAGAGCGAACGGGGATCCAGCAGCTCATCCAGCAGTATCGGGTGCTGCGCGAGCTGCGCAGCGACCCAGGCACTCGCACCGCACAACCGAATCAGTTGCGCAAGCGCCGGCGGATACTCCACCAGCAGCGACAGGTATGTTGTGCGGCCGGCGATGGCTTCCAGCAACTCGCCCAGGCGCCGCAGGACCTCCGCCGGCTCCGCCTCTGCAGCGGCTGCCTGCAACAGCTGGGGCATGAGTTCATCCAGCCGCTGCTGGCCCTGCTCACCGAGAAACCGTGTCACAACCCCCTTGCGAAAGGCCTGCAGCCATTGCAGGGTTTCTTCGGCGTCCGGATACCCCGCCTCCGCCAGCACCTTGATTGCGTTCTCCCTGCCCGCCAAACCACGCCAGACGTCATCCAGGCCGGGCGTCCTGCGCCCCTCTCCTGCCCCGGCCTTGTCACGGGGGGCCGCAAACACCAGCTCGAACTGCTGCTGCACAACGGTGCGGTGAGCCGCAAGCGCGGCGGAAAATTCGGCCCATCCGGGGTAACCCATGGAGAACGCCAGCCGCACCCGGCCGGCATCGCTCTCGGGCAGGGCGTGCACCTGCTGGTCATCGTATTCCTGCAGGCGATTCTCGGTACGCCGCAGGAAAACATAGGCCTGCGCAAGTTGCCGGGCGACATCCTCAGGCAGGTAACCGAGCATAACCAGCGCGCTGAGCACGTCCAGCACCGGGCGTTGCCGCAGCGATGACTGGCGCCCGCCGCGCACCAGCTGAAAGGCCTGCACGATAAACTCGATCTCGCGGATCCCGCCCGGGCCCAGCTTGATATTGTCCCGCATGCCCTTGCGCTCGACTTCACGGGCAATCTGCTCCTTGAGACCACGCAACGACTCAAAGGCACCGAAGTCCAGATAGCGCCGGTAAACGAACGGCCGCAGCAGCTGCATCAGCTGGTCCGCAGCCTGTGCCGGCCCGGCTACCGGGCGCGCCTTGATCATCGCGTAGCGCTCCCATTCCCGTCCCTGCAGCTGGTAGTAGTCCGCCAGCGCATCAAAGTTCACCACCAGCGGACCGCTGTCACCGTAGGGACGCAGGCGCATGTCCACACGAAACACAAAACCATGCTCGGTGCGATCGCCCAGCACCCGGATCAGCTGGCGGCCAAGATGCAGATAAAACTCCTCCGGTCCTGGCAGATTGCGCGGCCAGCCAGTGCTCACCGGGGGATAGGCAAAAATGAGGTCGATATCAGAGGAAAAATTCAGTTCCCCAGCACCCAGCTTGCCCATACCCAGGACCACCAGGGCAGGTGACAGTTTTTTTGAGCGACCGCCGGCCTGCTGCAACATCCTGTCACCCAGCGTTGCAAGCGCCAGTGAAATGCTGGCATCAGCAAGACCCGAAAGATCGGCGAGCACCTCACCCAGCGGCGCCCACCCGGCCAGATCCCGACAGGCGATGCGCAGCATCTCCCGGTGGCGGAATCTGCGCAGTACCTCGCCCAGCCCGGACTCATCAACAGTTTCGCCCAGGGCGGGTTTCAGCTTGCGTGCATGCTCGCCGACGGCATAGTCAGCCAGCAGGTCGCCGCTTTGCAGCAGGTCATACAGAAGCTCGGGTTCAAGGATACAGGCCTGCGAGGCAAACTCGCTGCAGGCCCAGATACGCTGCAGGCTGTTGCGGAATTCCGGATTGCAGGGAACCACAAAACCCGCTTCCCGAGAAGACTGCGCAAATGCCTCCCAGGCATCCTCCTGCCCATCCTGCAACTCCGCCGGGATGCTTGTTGCGCTCTGCCGGTTGATGGGCGCCGGGATGCACGCTCGGGACTTCATGGTCATGGTTTGAGTTGCATTTTCGGTAGCCCACAGATTCATCTGGTCAGGATTATATACACGCCGAGGAAAAAAAACGGGTTGATAGTGTTCGCCGGCGCGACCGGTTCGGACAAGTCCATCCCCACCGGCATCACTCATTTATTATCGCGATCCTCACAACACCGACCACATCTTGCAGGCGGAAGGCCGAACAGAACACACCATCGCCCCTGTGTCTTGGTATCATGCCCTGCCAATACTCTGGACAGGGAGCAGCATGGAAACAACAGGAACTGCAACAACACACGGCGAACTGGCCCTGGTTACGGGCGGTGCCGGCTTCATCGGCTCCCATATTACGGAGCGACTGCTCCTGGACGGCTACCGGGTCCGCATACTGGACAACTTTTCCACCGGCAAGCGGGAGAACATCCCGGCATCTCCGCTGGTGGAGGTCATCAGCGGGGATGTCGCGGACTTCGAGACCGTTCAGAATGCCATGGAGAGCGTTGCCATCGCGTTTCACGAGGCAGCCATTGCCTCCGTGCCGGAAACCGTAGGCAACCCACTCGCCAGTGAACGCGTAAATTACCGTGGCACACTCAATGTCCTGGAAGCCGCCCGCCATGCCGGCACCCGGCGCGTGATGTTCGCCTGCTCCGCCGCTGTCTACGGAGACCTGCCGGAATTACCCAAGCATGAGAACATGCCGCTCAGGCCGCTGTCGCCCTATGCAGTGGACAAACTCGCCTCCGAGCATGCTTGCCAGATGTACTGGCACCTCTACGGGCTCGAGACCATCTCCCTGCGCTATTTCAACGTCTTCGGGCCACGCCAGGACCCGTCATCCCCCTACTCCGGCGTAATATCGATATTTGCCGACTGCCTGCAGCATGGCAGACAGCCTGCCATCTACGGTGACGGCGAGCAGACCCGGGATTTCGTTTACGTTTCCGACGTGGTCGAGGCCAACATGCGCGCCGCGACGGCACCGGCAGCGCCGGGCAGCGCAATCAACGTGGCAACCGGCGGCACCCTTACGATCAACGGCCTCCTGCAAACCATCTGCAAAATCAAGAACCAGCCATTCGCCCCCCGGTATATGACCGGCAGGCAGGGCGACATACGGCATTCCCGTGCCGATATCAGCGCTGCCGCGGAAATTCTGCAGTGGCAACCCGCAGTCGGGTTCGAGGCAGGTCTGCGGAAACTTTTCGACTCCTGACGGCCGGCAGTTTCTCACCGGCCGGCAGCTTTGCTATATTGCCGTCTGCCGCTTCCGACCAGGCCATCCTGAATGCCTGCCGGCGGCTGCACGCGCAGTTTCCAATCACGCCTTACTGAATAGTGGACCGACCAATGCAGGCAGCAGCCATGCGGGCACACCGCGATACGATTTTCGTCGAGGATGCCGCCGTCATTCACCAGGAACCCTGGCCGGGAGAACAGTATATTCTGCGGCTGGAGGCCCCGCTGTGTGCCGCACATGCACAACCGGGCAGTTTTGCGCACCTGCAGTGTGAACCCGCCCTGCCCATGCGCCGGCCCCTGTCAATCATGCGGGTCGACGCCGAAGCCGGCTGGGTGGACTTCCTTTACAAGGCTGTCGGCAGGGGAACGCGGGCACTCGCCACACGTACCGCCGGAGAAATCATCAGCAGCCTCGGCCCCATCGGCACGCCGTTTGTACCTGACAGGTCGCGGCCACGCACGCTGCTGCTGGGTGGAGGGGTCGGCATTCCACCCATGGTGTTCCTGGCGGACCGGTTAAGGCAGGACAAACACTGGCAGCCTGTGGTCATGATGGGGTCCGAGGTGCCGTTTCCCTTCGCGGCGCAGCCCTCCCGCTTCCTCCTTTCCGGGATGCCGGAAGCGGTCATCGCCTCGATGCCGCTACTGGAAAACTGGGGGATCCCCTGCCGCCTGGCCAGCCTGCAGGGCTATCCTGGCTGCCACGAGGGATACATAACTGACCTTGCCCGTCACTGGCTGGATGCACTTAAACCGCAGTCACGCGCAGAAGTCAGCCTGTTTGCCTGCGGGCCGCACCCGATGCTGGCGGCAACCGCCAGGCTGGCAGCAGAATACGACCTTCCCTGCCAGGTCTCGCTGGAAGAATACATGGCGTGTGCCGTCGGTGGTTGCGCCGGCTGCGCGGTTCGGATTAATACGGCGGATGGCCCGGCGATGAAACGGGTGTGTGTTGACGGGCCGGTGTTCGATGCGCGGCTCATCGACTGGGGCAGTTGACAAAGCCGGTCTTGACGAGGCCGGAGAGTATTGCTGCCGGCCAGCGCGGGATCCCTGACCGGATCCCGCGCTGGCCACATTTGATTATTCCTGTTCCTGCAGGAAAACGTTGTCCATCGCAACTGCATACTTGTCGACGTCGCCTTCATCCAGCTTGACCATCAGGCGCACCTCGTTGGCGGAATCGGCATAATGCAGGGCATCATCGTAGGTGATATCGCCTGCCTTGTAGAGTGCAAACAACGCCTGATCGAAGGTCACCATCCCCTGCTGGCCGGACTGCTTCATGATTTCCTTGAGCTTGTGCACCTCTCCCTTGCGGATCACATCGTGGACCAGCGGAGTGCCCAGCAGTATTTCGACGCATACCCGGCGCCCCTTGCCATCCGCACGCGGAATCAGCTGCTGGGCAAGAAATGCCTTGAGGTTCATTGACAGGTCCATGAACAGCTGTGGCCGCCGTTCCTCCGGGAAGAAGTTGATGATACGGTCCATGGCCTGGTTGGCGTTGTTGGCATGCAGGGTAGCCAGACACAGGTGGCCGGTTTCCGCAAAGGCGATGGCGTGGTTCATGGTTTCGCGGTCACGAACCTCACCGATCAGGATCACATCCGGTGCCTGGCGCAGGGTATTCTTCAGCGCCACCTCATAGGACTCGGTATCGATACCCACCTCGCGCTGGGTGACGATGCAGCCCGCATGCTCATGCACGAACTCGATCGGGTCCTCGATGGTAATGATATGGCCGGTGCCATTCTGGTTGCGATAGCCGAGCATGGCTGCCAGCGATGTTGACTTACCGGTACCGGTGGCGCCGATAAATATGATCAACCCGCGTTTGGTCATGGACAGGTTCTTGAGAATCGGGGGGAGATTCAGCTCTTCGATGCTCGGAATATAGTTTTCGATACGGCGCAGCACGGCACCGGCGTGGTTGCGCTGGATGAAGGCACTGGCACGAAAACGCCCGAGTTCGGGCTCACTCACAGCGAAATTGCATTCGTGGGTCGCCTCGAATTCGTCACGCTGGGCGGGTGACATCATGCCGGTAATCATCTGCATGGCCTCATCTTCCGAGAGTGGTTCCTTCGACACGGGAACGGTTTTCCCGTCAACCTTGATGGTCGGGGGAATACCCACGGTGAGAAACAGGTCCGATGCCTGCTTCTGGTGCATTAGTTTCAAGAGTACTGACAGTTCCATAACCTATCTCCGAGTTCAGGCTTTATCTGAAGGTTTCCTTCTGGGCTGCTTTCATACGCGCGTCCTGTTTGGTAATCAGTCCCTTGGACAACAGGTCCTGCAGGTATTGGTCAAGTGTAATCATGCCTGCAGCCTGTCCGGTCTGGATAGAGGAATACATCTGCGCCACCTTGTCCTCGCGAATCAGGTTGCGAATGGCAGGTGTGCCGATCATGATTTCCCAGGCCGCGATGCGTCCGCCCCCCACCTTTTTCATCAGGGTTTGCGCGATCACGGCCCGCAACGACTCAGACAGCATCGAGCGCACCATGGTTTTCTCCGCTGCCGGAAACACGTCGATTACACGGTCGATCGTCTTGGCAGCCGAGGTGGTATGCAGCGTTCCGAAAACCAGGTGCCCGGTTTCGGCGGCAGTCAATGCCAGACGGATGGTTTCGAGATCACGCATCTCGCCGACCAGGATAATATCGGGGTCCTCGCGCAGTGCGGAGCGCAGTGCCTCGTTGAACCCGAGCGTATCCCGGTGCACTTCACGCTGGTTGACGAGGCACTTCTTGCTCTCATGCACGAATTCGATGGGGTCTTCGATGGTCAGAATGTGGGCATAGTGCTTGTTGTTAATATAGTCGATCATCGCAGCCAGGGTGGTGGACTTGCCGGAGCCGGTTGGCCCGGTTACCAGTACCAGGCCACGAGGCGTGTCCGAGATCTCCTTGAAAATGCCAGGTGTACCCAATTCCTCCAGCCCCAGGATTTCTTCCGGAATGGTTCTGAAGACCGCACCCGCACCACGATTCTGGTTGAACGCGTTGACACGGAACCGGGCCAGGCTGGGAATTTCGAATGAAAAGTCAGTCTCGAAAAACTCCTCGTAATCCTTGCGCTGCTTGTCATTCATGATGTCGTAAACAAGACCGTGCACTGTCTTGTGATCCAGCGCCGGCACGTTGATCTTGCGCATATCGCCATCGACCCGGATCATGGGCGGCAATCCGGCAGAAAGGTGCAAATCCGACGCACCGTTCTTGACACTGAAAGTCAACAATTCAGCAATATCCATTCCTGCTCCCTTGCTATATATGTACTGGTCAACCTGCTATCGACTGCACCATTGGATTCTTGAAAACCACCTTGCATTCCGGCAACTTGTCAAAATCAGCGCGGCTCGTCGGCGTGCTTCGGCAGTAACTCCGCGTCGAAAGACAGCGACATCAGACAATTTTGCAGCCAGTGGATTTCAGTATGCCGCATCAGCCTGGTTTGGCAATCCGCGCAAAAACAAATACTGTCATATTTCAGTCACATAATATACAACCACCCCGCAAGCCGGAAACTGCGAAACGGACGAACACACGCAACGACACAATCACGCGCACGTCTTGTCGCACGCCATGGGCATCCTGTATCGTCACCATCATGAAAAACACCACACTTGCATTCATCGGCTGCGGCAATATGGCCAGGAGCCTGATAGGTGGTCTGATAGCCGATGGCTGGAATCCCGCGAGGATTCGTGTCGCCGATGCGGACCCCGACCAGCTCGAACGGATCTCCAGAACATACCCGGTATCAACCCATACACAAAACACTGCGGCGGCAACCGGTGCAAATGTAATCCTGCTGGCGGTTAAACCGCAGATAACGGCAGGCGTTGCCCGGGAACTCGCGGACACCATAGCACAGCAACAACCGCTGGTGATTTCCATTGCGGCCGGTATCCGCGAGTCGGCCCTGCGCGGCTGGCTCGGAGAGCAGACGGCAATCGTGCGCAGCATGCCCAATACCCCGGCCATGGTCCAGAGCGGCGCCACGGCGCTGTATGCAAATTCCGCAGTCAGCGAGACCCAGCGCAGCATTGCTGAATCCATCCTGCGTGCTGTCGGACTGGCACTGTGGATAGAAGACGAAGCACTGATGGATGCGGTAACGGCGCTGTCCGGCAGCGGGCCAGCCTATTTCTTCCTCTTCATGGAGGCCCTGCAGGCTGCAGGCTGCGAGTTGGGGCTGCCGCCACAGACTGCACGCCTGCTGACATTGCAAACCGCTTTCGGCGCAGCCAAGATGGCACTGGAAAGCAGCGAGGACGCCGCCACCCTGAGAAGGCGCGTAACCTCACCGGGTGGCACAACGGAAAGCGCTGTGGCCATCTTCGAGAAAAACGGGTTTGCCAGCCTGGTGAACCAGGCACTGCAAGCGGCTGCAACGAGGTCGCGGGAACTGGCTGACGAATTCGGATCCCGCTCGTGAACAGCACTTACCTCACCAACCCGCTTGAGTTTCTGATCACGACGCTGTTCAGCCTGTATATTCTGGCGGTCATGCTGCGTTTTCTTCTGGGCGCGGTACGTGCGGACTTCTACAATCCGGTCAGCCAGTTCCTGGTGCGCATTACCAACCCGGTACTCGCACCAATGCGCAAGATCATCCCGAGTGCCGGAAAATTCGATACCGCTGCACTCCTGTTGATGCTGTTGTTGCAACTCACCTCTCTGGTCCTGATGGTGGCACTGAGGGGAGCCAGCGTGTCCATCCTGGCACTGCTGCTGCTCGCGGTCGCGGAACTTGCCCTGCTGCTGATCAACATATTCATCTTCTCAATCCTGATACAGGTCATCCTCAGCTGGATAAACCCCGGCACCTACACCCCGGTAGGCGCATTGCTGCACAGTCTCACCAACCCGGTACTCGCGCCGATCCAGCGCATCATCCCGCCTGTCGCCGGCTTTGACCTGTCGCCACTGTTTGCCCTCATCGGCCTGCAGGTACTCAAGATGCTGATTCATCCGCTCATCGGTGTATAGCCTGTGAAGCTTCAGGTACCCGGGCAATCCGCTTCACCCATGCCGCTCACGGCACCCTGCTGCAGGCAGGACCGCGGCACCCTGCCCGGTTAAGGCATCAGACGTTGACTTCGCAGTGGCACCAATGGGACGGTGAAGACCTGGTGCTGGCCGTCCATATTCAGCCCAGGGCTTCGGCCGACTCCCTTGACGGCACTCATGGCGAACGCCTGAAAATCCGGCTGACAGCAGCTCCCGTCGATGGCAAGGCAAATAGCCACCTCATTCGATTCCTGGCGGAACACTTCGGGGTTCCACGCCGCCAGGTCCAGTTGCTTTCCGGGGAGAGCAGCCGGACCAAACGGGTTCGTATTCAGCGCCCCCGACGGATCCCTGCCGGAATCCCCCCTCGAAGCACGCACAGGAACGATCCGGGCTAGCCGGCAGGACACGCCGGGAACAACCCGCATCACCATGAACCAGACGCGGCGGGGGTGGAACACCATACCGGGTTAAATGGCCTCCAGTGCGACTATGAAGACGTCGAATCGTCTGGAATAATCCGGAATTAGCTATAATGACAACTGCGGAGGAAACATAATGCGTCCAAAATACTTTCTGATTCCAATCTTTTTGTTGCTGACATTACTGTCACCACTCAGTGTCCTGGCTGAAAATTCGCAGGACTTCGGTGACTATGTCATCCATTACAATGCTCTCGCCACCGACATGCTGCCCCCGGCAATCGCACGCGACTACCGTATTACCCGCAGTCAGAACCGCGGCATGGTGAATATAACCATCCTGAAGAAGGTGCTTGGCAGCCCCGGTCAACCTGTACATGCCCGCGTGGAAACTTCCGCAAGAAACCTGGCTGGCCAGGACCGCAATATCAGCATGCGCGAAATCCGGGAAGGCAATGCGATCTACTATATCGGTGAATTTGGCGTCGCCAATGAAGAAACGCTGAACTTCAAGGTACGAGTTCGTCCGCAGGGAGAGCGGGACTTTTACGAGGTCGAATTCAGTCAGGACTTCTACACCCGTTGATGCAAACATCATCCCGCAACCCGCCGCCAGGTGCACTTGCCTGGCGCGGAACATGAATTGCGCACAACAGCCTGACGGCTGCAGCACAAAATAGCCGGAGGCGCTATTACCAGTCCTGACAAAGCCGGCACACGCAGCTGGGGCGAAGCCGTTGCGATCTACCTGCAACCGCGCATTGCCGGAATGATATTTCTGGGTTTTTCCGCAGGACTGCCATTCCTGCTGGTGTTTTCCACCTTGTCCGCATGGCTGAGCACTGCCGGGGTCGACCGGACCACCATCGGTTTCTTCAGCTGGATCGGCATTACCTATTCCATCAAGGTATTCTGGGCGCCGGTCGTCGACCGGCTACCACTTCCACCACTAACCCGGATTTTCGGCAAGCGCCGCGGCTGGATGCTCACGGCACAATTGACTATCGCTATCGGACTGACCGGCATGTCACTCACTGCGCCCGGAACCGACCTGACGCGGCTTGCCCTGTTCGCACTGCTGGTCGCATTCGGTTCCGCCACCCAGGACATCACCATCGACGCCTGGCGCATTGAGGCCGTGGAGCGCGACCAGCAGGGTGCCATGGCCGCTGCCTATGTGCTCGGTTACCGGCTGGCGCTGCTCACAGCCGGCGCCGGGGCACTGCACCTGGCGAATATCACATCCTGGTCCCTGACATACCTGGTCATGGCCGGCCTCATGGGGGTCGGCATGCTGACAACCCTGATCATCCAGGAACCGCGCCACCTGACCGATGCGCGGGTTCAGACCCTTGAGGCAAGGCTGGAGGCATCCGCAGGCGTCTATGGCAAGTCCGGAAGCCTGGCACGACTGGTTGCCTGGTTTTCAGACGCGGTCATCAGCCCGTTTGCGGAATTCTTTCAGCGCAACGGCGCCATGGCAGTGTTCATCCTGCTCCTGGTGGGCACCTACAAGCTTAGCGACATCACCATGGGTGTGATGGCGAACCCGTTTTATATCGACCTGGGTTTTGGACTGGGTGATATTGCGAATGTCACCAAGGTCTTCGGTTTCTTCATGACCATCGCAGGTGCTGCACTGGGGGGGATACTCGTGGCCCGCTTCGGCATCCTGCGTCCACTACTGGCCGGCGCGATTCTCGTCGCGGCAACCAACCTGCTGTTCGCCTGGCTCGCCGTCAATGAACCCCGGTTGGTCACCCTGGCAGTCGTTATCAGCGCAGACAACCTCAGCGGCGGCTTCGCCACGTCGGCATTCATCGCCTATCTTTCCAGCCTGACCAATACCGCCTACACCGCCACGCAGTATGCGCTGTTCAGCTCGCTTATGACCCTGCCGGCAAAATTCATAGGCGGATTTGCCGGCTGGATGGTCGATATCACGGGTTATGCCAGTTTCTTCCTGTACGCAGGCCTGCTCGGGGTCCCGGCAATCCTGCTGGTGCTGTATCTGCTGGGGCATGAACAGCCCACGCTAACGGACAAGTCCGTCACCGACTGAGACGGAACGGGGCAATCAGCGGGGTAACAGGACGTCGCCACAGCCCTCGCTCGAAATATCCAGCTGTAACATAACGTTTTTTTATTTCCCCAAGTCCAGCACGCGCAAACACTGCCTTACAGGCAGGGTGGTTTATGTGGTTATCACGAACACATCGACTACGCTTTGAACAAGAGGGCAGGCATGCAGGAAAAACGCGCACAAGGCCAGCGCCGCTGGGGTTTATTCCCGGAGTTTCCGCTGAAGGACAGCAAGGGCGTCATTGTAATCAGTGACCGGCGGCGGATCTGCGACCGGCGGCTGGGGAATACATCGCTCGAACAACGTCTGCTGATGTTGTCCGAAATGCCGCCGCCTAACCCCGACCGGGGAAACAATCACTAGCCCGGACATATCAGGAACTCCGGCGCGCGAAAACAAAACGGCGCCGTGCCAGGCACCGGCAGTAAAGATGTTTCTTCACCACGCCGCCCGGGCCAGCCCTCTCGACAGACCATGATCTGCCACTGCCACCCTGCAGGAAACCGGGCGTCTGTAACAACCCTGCTACAACGGATAGTCATAATCCATGATCAGGGGGGCATGATCAGAAAAACGCTTGTCCTTGTAGATCCTGGCACGCTGCACGGTAGCCGCAATACCGGGAGTCGCCACCTGGTAGTCAATGCGCCAACCCACGTTTTTGGCCCAGGCCTGCCCCCGGTTTGACCACCAGGTATATTGCTCCGGCGCCTGGTTCACCTGGCGAAAGGTATCCACAAAGCCGCTGCCACCGAACAACTGGTCCATCCAGGCACGCTCTTCCGGCAGGAAACCGGAATTTTTCTGGTTGCCGCGCCAGTTCTTGAGATCGATTTCCTTGTGAGCGATATTCCAGTCGCCGCATAGTAGGTATTCGCGGCGTTTCAGTTTGAGCTGGCGCAGGAAAGGCATGAAGCGGTCCAGGAAACTGAACTTGACGGCCTGTCGCTCCTCGCTTGAAGACCCTGACGGCAGGTAAACCGAAACCACAGAGAGGGCTCCGAAACGGGCCTCGATATAGCGGCCCTCGGCGTCCATATCCGGCCAGCCAAGCCCCGTGATCACTTTGTCCGGCTTGCGCCGGCTGTAGATAGCGACACCGCTGTAGCCCTTCTTCTCGGCGTCATGATAATAGGCATGCCAGCCGCGCGGCCAGAACACGGCGTCTTCCAGCTGGGCGGCCTGCGCCTTGGTTTCCTGAATGCAGACCACGTCCGCCTGCTGCCGCAGCATCCAGCCGAAGAAACCCTTCCTCGCGGCGGCACGAATTCCGTTCACATTGACCGTTATAATGCGCATAGTTTTTAATCCGGCGTGTATCATAACGGCACACGCAAGTTTTAACGACCGGTAACACCGATGAAAGATTACCAGCATGATTTTATCGACTTCGCCATCCGCGCAGGCGTGCTGCGTTTTGGTGATTTCACCCTGAAATCCGGCAGAACCAGCCCGTATTTTTTCAACGCGGGGCTGTTTAACACCGGTGAGCAGCTGGCACGGCTGGGCCGTTGTTACGCGCAGGCCATCACTGACAGTGGCATTGGTTTCGATGTCCTGTTCGGCCCGGCCTACAAGGGAATCCCGCTTGCCACGGCCACCAGCATTGCCCTCGCCGACCACCATCAGCGCAATGTACCGTGGTGTTTTAACCGCAAGGAATCCAAGGACCATGGCGAGGGAGGCAGCCTGGTCGGCGCAGGCCTGCATGGCAGGATCCTCATTATCGACGATGTCATTACAGCCGGAACCGCCATCCGCGAATCTGTCGAGATCATACAGACCGCAGGCGCCGAACTCACAGGTGTCATCATCGCACTGGATCGCCAGGAGCGCGGTCGCGGCCAGCAGTCGGCCATCCAGGAGGTCGAGGAGTCCTATGGTATCAGCGTGACGAGCATCGTCAGGCTGGAACACCTGCTGGAGTACCTGCAGCAGGAACCGGGGCGCGATACCGAGTTGAAGAAGATTCAGTCCTATCGCCGGGAATACGGTGTGTAATGCGCCGCCGCCCGGGGAAGTTCTGATTAATTACACCAGTCGCGTCATTGCGAGCGCAACGTACCGGGAGAAGCTGAGACCGGGAACCGGTCGAGCATCTGGCCTGGTCCATGCCGGAAGCAACCAGCGCGGCAATCTCGTGATTCGGAATCAGTCACCCGGGAGTAATCAGAGCCCCCTGGATCACGATCCGCTAGTCACAGTACGCAGGTGCGTGTTCAGCCAACAATCAGTTTCACACCCATCAGCAGGGTCACTATCTCGAATGACCGCTTGATCCAGCGATTGCCGGACCTGATTGCCAGGTGTGCCCCGAGGTAGCCGCCCAGCAACGAGCCCAGCAGCAGCGCCGGCAACCACGCCCAGCGGATCTCACCCAGTATGCCGAGTGTCAGGGCACCGCTACCATTCCAGAATACGCCGACCAGAATCAGGGTGTAGGCAATTGCACGCCGGTAATCAAGACCAAACCAGCGCACCAGCCACAGCGTGACAAACAAACCGGTCCCGGAAGTCAGGGAACCATTAAGGGCCCCGATAGCGAACAGCACCAGGCCACCAATCAGACTGCCGCGACGATCCCTGTTTGCCGGCTGCACGGTTTGCCCCAGACCGGGGTTCAACCAGGAATACAGGCCCAGTCCTGCCGTCAGGATTCCCAGTGCGATCTCGGCCGCCCGTTCCGGAACACTCAGTATGATATTTGCACCGGTCACGACACCCGGAAGGCCAAACAGGAGTATGGTCGTAACCAGGCTGCGCTCCAGCGCCTCCTCTCTCAAGTGTCTGATAGTAGCGCCGATACCCAAGGCAACGCTGGCCACCTTGTGGGTAGCCAGCGCCACAGCGAAAGGCAATCCCAGAAATATCAGCACCGGCAACTGGATCAGCCCCGCGCCCCCCCCGGAAAAGGCTGAAAACAGATTTGCCGCCAGGGAGACAAGGAAAAGGACGAATTGATCCATGCCGTACAACTTTAACTCCCGATTGACTCAAATAGCTATTTACATGAACGGGCGACACCATAGAATACATCCTGTCCGAGTCGATCACCCCACATTATGAAAGCCACTTGCGTCAAATCCTGCTGCCTGCTGTTACTTCCGGCAATACTCCTGTCCGGCAACGCCCTGGGTGACCGACTCTACAAGTGGGTCGATGCTGATGGCCAGGTCCATTACAGCAACCGGCTGCCGCCGGAAGCGGCCAAACGGGAACGCAAGGTCATTAATGAACAGGGCAGGACACTGAAGGTTTACCGGGCCCCGCTTACCGCCGAGGAAAAGGCGGAGCGGAACCGAATCGAGGAACTTGACAAGAAAAAGCGCGCACTGGCAGAGAAGCGGGCAATCCATGACCGCAGCCTGCTCGCCACCTATTCAAACACGGATGACATGTATGCCGCCATGGAAGGAAAGCTCTCCTCGGTTGAATCGTTGACCAAGCTGACAAACAGTCGCATCAACTCACTGCAAAACCGCCTGCTGGTGCTTACCGAAGACGCAGCCAGTTATGAACGCAGTGGCAAGCAGTTGCCTGACAAGCTGCAGCGCCAGATATCGAACCTCCGTGGACAGATCACCCAGAACAAGGCGTTTGCAGCAGACAAGAAACTGGAGATGGATGATATCAGACTGCAGTTCGAGGCCGACATCAGGCGCTTTACAGAACTGACGACTGGCAAACCGGACTCTGCCTCCACAACAATACAGCTCTCCTCGCTGGAAACCGCGAAAGCGAACCCGAACATCGAACTTACCCGTTATGATCGCACCTTGCTGGCGACCTATGACAGCGAGCATGACCTGTTATTTGCACGCGATGAGGAAGTCAGCAACCTCAACGCTGCCATCAACGACACCGCAAGCCATCTCGACACCATGCAGATACACCTTGCGGAACTTTCGGAAAATGTCGACGAGTATCAGGCACGCAATGAGCCCCCCCCGGACAGCCTGGTTGAACGCATGAAGGAACTCATCAGGGAAATAGCCGACACCCAGAAAGTCCTCGAACAGAAACGCAGCGAGAAACAGTTGCTGGATGACAGGTTCGCAAAAGATATCACCCGCTTTCGCAGCCTCACGGCAAGCAACAACTAGCTATTCCGTCAGGCGGGCAATCTGAAACGGACCCCGCTCAGGCGCGGATCAGCGTACCCACACCCTCGTCAGTAAACAATTCCACCAGCACGGCGTGTTCCACACGCCCGTCAATGATATGCGCCGCCTTCACGCCACTGTTGACCGCTGACAGGGCACATTTGATCTTCGGCAACATCCCGCCATGAATGGTGCCGTCCTCGATCAACTTGTCGACCGCCGCCGCACCGAGGCCGGTCAGGAGATTTCCGTCCCTGTCCAGTAATCCCGCAGTATTGGTCAACAGCAGCAACTTCTCGGCGGCCAGTACCTCGGCCATGTGACCTGCCACCAGATCGGCATTGATATTGTAGGAACGGCCTTCCGCACCGACGCCGATCGGTGCAATCACCGGAATGAAATCACCCTTCACCAGCAGATTAACAACGCTGGCGTCTATGCTCTCCACCTCGCCAACATGACCGATATCGATGATCTCCGGCGCATCGTCAAGCTCCGGTGAATTGCGGCGCAGGGTCAGTTTGCGGGCGCGGATCAGGTCACCGTCCTTGCCCGTCAGTCCGACGGCACGGCCACCGTGACGGGTGATGAGGTTGACGATCTCCTTGTTGACGAGTCCGCCAAGCACCATCTCGACAACATCCATGGTCTCGCTGTCGGTAACCCGCATCCCGTCGACAAACTCGCTTTCCTTGCCGATCTTCTCCAGCAACCTGCCGATCTGCGGCCCGCCGCCATGCACGATGACGGGATTGATGCCCACCAGTTTCATCAGGACGACATCACGTGCAAACCCGCTCTTCAGGGTCTCGTCCACCATGGCGTTACCGCCATACTTGATGACCACGGTCTTGCCGCTGAAGCGCCGGATATAGGGCAGGGCCTCGGTCAGGACATGTGCGACATTCCTTGCCGCGTCGGTTGTCAGTGACATGGCGGAAACTCCGGATGCGGCCGCGACCTGCGCACCGCCCCTGTATTCAGTAACAAGTCAGTGGACTCCATGGGTACCAACCATCAAAAAGGCAGCCTCAGACCCGGTTCGACCTGCAGCATGACGCGCCGGAATTCGTCCATGATGCGCGCCAGGGCAGCAGTATCATCAGCCTCGAAGCGCAATACCAGTACCGGCGTGGTATTGGAGGCACGCACCAGTCCCCAGCCGTCATCGAAATCGGCGCGCAACCCGTCAATGGTCGAAACAGACGCGCCTTCGAAGTGCGCCTTTTCCAGCAACCGCTTCATGAAAACCGGCGGTTCACCTTCCTGCATGGCTACGTTCAGTTCCGGGGTATTCACGCTGTCAGGCAGCTCGGCAAAGATCTCGCCACTGGAACGCACGTCAGCGGCCAGGATTTCCAGCAGGCGCACACCGGCATACAGACCGTCATCAAACCCGTACCAGCGCTCGTTGATGAAGATATGGCCGCTCATCTCACCGGCCAGCAGCGCACCGGTCTCCTTGATCTTGGCCTTGATAAAGGAGTGCCCGGTTTTCCACATCAGCGGCGTGCCGCCGTGATCCCGGATAACCGAGTCCAGGAAGCGTGTGCACTTCACGTCATAGATGATCTTTCCGCCCGGGTTGCGATCCAGGATATCCATCGCGTACAGCATCAGTACGCGATCCGGCCAGACAATCCTGCCATCCGACGCCACCACACCAAGCCGGTCACCATCACCATCAAAAGCCAGGCCCACGTCCGCCTGCTGTGTCTGCACAGCGGCAATCAGGTCCCTGAGGTTGTCTTCCTTGCTGGGATCCGGATGATGGTTCGGGAAATTACCGTCGACTTCACAGAAGAGTTCGATCACCTCGCAGCCGATCGACCTGAAGAGTTCCGGCGCCACGTTGCCCGCCACGCCATTACCGCAATCGATGGCTACCCTGAGCGGCCTTTCCAGTTTGACATCGCCGCGAATGCGTTCCAGGTAATCAGGAACGATATTCACATTCTCGACATTGCCCTGCCCGGAAATAAACCTGGCGGCCTCGATCCGCTCGCGCAGCGACTGGATGGACTCACCGGAAAGTGTTTCGCCATCTATCACAATCTTGAGGCCGTTGTAGTCCGGTGGATTATGGCTGCCCGTCAAGATGACACCCGTATGAGTGTCAAGATAATGGGTCGCGAAATACAGCACCGGGGTCGGCACGCAGCCAATATCCTTGACGTTGCAGCCAGTGGAGATAATGCCCCGGATCAGCGCGCTGGAGAGCACCGGCCCTGACAGGCGGCCGTCACGGCCGACCACCACGGTATTGCGTCCGCGCTGCAGGGCCTCACTGCCGATGGCACAGCCAACCAGTTCCACTGCCCGGGCCGTCAGTGTCCGGTCGACAATACCCCGTATGTCATAGGCACGAAAAATCGAGGGGTCAATGCTGCCCGCCCCTTCCTCAGCCGGTATATCAAAAGGTTCTTCTTCCACGATCAGATTGTCACTGCGAAGCGCTGACCCGAAGTCCGCTGCCACGCCGACTTCGTAGTTACCTGTAACCGCTGTGACCACGGCTTCCCCAGCCGGCTCGTCCTGCACGGCCGCCGGCGCGTCTTCCTGCCCGGAATCGGCAGCCCCTGATCTGCGGGTGGTGTGCGTATTCGCCAGCTGGGTCATGAACTGAAGGGTATCCCGCAACTCGGCCAGGCCATTCGGGTACTCGCGACGGGCGTGCCCGGACCGAAAATCCTTCAGCAGGGTCACCATGCTGACTTCGTCCACCCGCAGGGCATTGCCAAGCTTGCGGAACATCGCGATGACCAGGATTGCCAGCAATCCAAACGCCGCAGCCAGGGCTGCCAGGACCCAGCGGCCGATACCACCCAGGTAAACCATGGTAGTGACGGCTGGCCAGTAGGCTATCTGCCAGCGGCTCCCGGCGATCGGCACCACCGTGACCGGTTCGCCGCTGCGATAATTCCGGTCTCCGTGCGTGGCCACCAGGATCGGCAGCCCTTTGGAACCTGCCTGTTGCAGTTCGATATAACCATGCAATTCCTGCAGGTCATCCAGTATCCCCTGCAGGACATCGTTGGACAGTGACAGCATGATGTGCCCGACAATCCCGCTGCCGTCCGGATCCATGATGCGCCGCACGATGTTGATATGCTGCTGCGGCGTATTGAACAGGTGCACTTCCATGGGCGGCTCCCGGGTACCCGCTTCCGCCAGCCGCATCTGGGCGATGGCTGCATAACTCAGCGGTGGCGAGGATTCCATGTCCACCTGGTCGAGCCCGGGCGGCAGCAGCTGGACGTTGATGGCGGTCGGGAAGACATAGCGCAGGGACTCTTCCCTGGCATGCAGCTGCGCGGCATCACCGGCAACCAGCAGGGCGGATATTTCGGGATCCTTGGCAAGCAGGGCGGCACTGGCGCCATAGTACTCGACCATCGCCGCCACCCGCGTCGCCACCTGTTGCGTCGTGTTATTGACCTCGCGATCCATCGCACTCGTGATAGAGATCGACATCAGCTGGAAAATGAACAGGGCCAGCAAGGCCAACAGCACCATCGCCCCCAGCAGGATACGGTTGCGCACCTTCACCAGGCTGGCGGGCTTTGCAGCGTCGACCGGCTGCGGCATGTTATGAACGACGGGTTGAGCGGCATGCGCCCTGCTGCGTCTGGGAAAACCGGGTAAGGAAAACTTCATGGCTGTACTTTACACTGCGCTGGTGCCGTAATCATGCCAGAATCACGCCGGGCGCGCCCGCCTGAATATCGGGTACTCCTAGTACTGTTTCAATCTGATGATGGCGGATATTATGGCCACGGAACCCACGGAAAAACACGGAAAGAAACAATACCCATTTTAATAACATTTTTATGTCCTTCCGTGGATTCCGTGGCTATTAGAGAAATACTGACACCCGGCTTGACTTGTCAACATCTGTTATTTTCAAGTTGAAAATGCACTAGGGCTTATTTCCGTCCCGTGTGCCCGAACCCGCCGGCCCCACGGTCACTGACAACAAAATCATCAACAATCTCGAAATCGGCATGCACGACCGGCACAATCACCATCTGTGCAATGCGCTCACCGGGCTCGACGATAAAACTTGCGGTGCCGCGATTCCAGCAAGAAACGAATACCTGCCCCTGATAGTCCGAGTCAATCAGACCCACCAGGTTGCCAAGCACGATGCCATGCTTGTGGCCGAGTCCTGAACGAGGCAGCAGCATGGCGGCCAGACCTGCCTCCTCGATATGGATTGCCAGACCGGTCGGTATCAGGTGAGTTTCGCCGGGAGCGATCTCCAGTGGTGCATCCACGCAGGCACGCATATCCATTCCGGCGGCACCGGCCGTGGCATAGTGTGGCAGGGGGAATTCATTGCCCAGACGCGGGTCGAGTATCTTAAGCTGTATCTTTTGCATTCAGGGAAACCACCGTTGTTCCGCGGCGCTTGCCGGCATATAACCTTGCAATAATCTCGACAAGCTGGCGGGCCAGCCGGGCCTTGCCGGTTCGGGCAAGCTGTGCCTCACCATCCATCCAGAGCACCTGCAGGGCATTGTCATCCCGGTCGAATCCCTGCCCGTCGGCCACATTGTTGGCGGCGATCATATCAATCCCCTTCGTGACCAGCTTGTGGCGGGCATTGGACTCCAGCCCATCGGTTTCCGCGGCAAAGCCCACCGTGAATGGCGCATCGGGCAGAACGGCCACCGCGGCCAGGATGTCGGGGTTGGCCTGCAATTCCAGGTTCAGGCCCGCGGCAGATTTTTTCAGCTTGCGGTGCGCCGTGGTCACCGGACGATAATCCGCAACGGCGGCGACACTGATAAAGATGTCGCAGGCAGCGGCATGTTCCAGCACCACGGCATACATCGCGGCGGCATCCTCGACATCGATACGCGTCACCCGCTGCGGGGTCTGCAGCGCAACCGGGCCGCTCACCAGCGTGACGTCAGCGCCCGCCTCGGCCACCGCCGTCGCCACGGCAAAACCCATTTTTCCGGAGCTGCGATTACTGATGTAGCGCACCGGATCGATGGCTTCCCGGGTCGGCCCGGCAGTCACCAGGACCCGGCAACCCGCGAGGCTGCCCGTCCGGAACAGGGCGGACAGCGCATCCAGTAGCTGCTCCGGCTCCAGCAGCCGGCCGGGGCCGACCTCACCACAGGCCTGAGCACCCTCAGCCGGCCCCATGATCCGGATATGCCGCCGCCGCAGGGTGTCGATATTTTCCACGGTAGCGGCATTTTCCCACATGGCACGATTCATCGCGGGGGCGACGGCAAGCGGGACCTCACTGGCCAGGCAAATCGCGGCCAGCAGGTCGTTTGCACGACCCTGGGCCAGCCGCGCGATGAAATCCGCGCTGGCCGGCGCCACCACCACGGCATCCGCCCAGCGGGCCAGTTCGATATGACCCATGGCAGCTTCCGCGCCGGCATCCAGCAGTTCGCTGTAGACCGGGTGCCCCGACAAGGCCTGCAGGGTCAAGGGAGTAATGAACGACCCGGCGCCCGGTGTCATGACGACACGCACCTCCGTGCCCGCATCCCGCAGCAGGCGGACCAGTTCGGCACTCTTGTAGGCCGCGATACTACCGGTCACGCCGAGCAGGATGTGTTTTCCGGATAACTGTTTCATTGCGAGGCAGTTTAACAGATGACCCGGGCGCCCGGCCAAGCTTGACACATACCCGCGCAGGATCAGTCGATGTGGCTGTGGTCCTGCACCCGCGCACGGAATCCGCTACGGCTTACGGGCGGAGCGCTGATTTGCAAACAGACGGAATGTGCCTACAGGCGGTTGCGCCACTATCCTCTGGTGATCCCGGCCCTGCCGGAGCGAATATCCGGCCATGCATTCCATCCGGGACTGGCCCGCAGACGAGCGGCCGCGAGAGAAACTGCTGGCACGCGGTCCGGCCGCGCTTTCCGATGCCGAACTGCTGGCCATTTTCCTGCGCACCGGCGTCCCGGGCAAAACCGCAGTAGACCTGGCGCGCGAATTGCTCCAGTCCTTTGGTGGCCTGCGGCCGCTGCTGGAAGCCGAGCGCAGCCGGTTCTGCGCCCACCACGGACTTGGCCAGGCCAAGTTCGCCCAGCTGCAGGCGGTGCTGGAAATGGCGCGCCGTCACCTGCAGGCCGAAATGCAGCGCAGCGACAGTCTCGAAAACCCCGCTGCCACGCGCCGCTTTCTCTGCAGCCGGCTGCGGCATCATCCCTACGAGGTATTCGCCTGCCTGTTCCTGGATAACCGGCATCGCGTCATTGTGTTCGAGGAACTGTTTCGCGGCACGATTGACGGCGCCAGCGTCCACCCGCGCGAGGTCGTTCGCCGCGCGCTGCAGCACAATGCCGCGGCGGTCATCCTGGCGCACAATCATCCTTCCGGGGTGGCGGAGCCCAGCCGGGCCGACATCCAGCTGACGCGCCGCCTGACCGATGCCCTGGCACTGGTTGATATTCGCGTGCTGGATCACCTGGTCATCGGTGACGGCGACGGCGTTTCTCTGGCGGAACGCGGCCTGCTATAAGGCCGCTGCAGAAACGATGTCCAGGCTACTGCATGGCCTCCGCCAGCGGCCGGAACTGCAGGGTATAGAACATTTCCAGGTAACGCTGGGTTTCGGCGCGCTCCAGGTCGGTGACATAGCGCCAGAAGCCGTACACCCGCGACAGTGTCATGAGCCGTTCCGCATAGCCCTTCCAGGTATAACGCCCATTGACCCGCGCCAGCGCGGCGCGGGAAATTCGTGTCCAGGTCTCCGGGTCCTCGCGGCAGCGGGCAAAGAAATCCGCCATGCGCTGCGCTGCCCGGGCCCCGTGATTGGGATCGATATGGAACCCGGACACCCCGTCCTCGATGATTTCCATGGGGCCGCCGAAATGGGTCGCGAAGGTCGGTAGCCCGGTACCCATGGCCTCTATGACCGTCAGGCCAAAGGCCTCGAACAGGGCCGGCTGGACGAAGGCGCCACCGTGATCGGCTATCATGCGGTACAACTCTCCGGCGAACCCCTTGTCCAGGTGCATGCCGAGCCAGCGAATCTGTCCGTCCAGCTGAAACTCATCCATCAGCCGGTGCATCAGTTCGATCTGCTCGCGCTCCTCGTTGTCCGAAGCCGCCCACGGGTCGATGTGTCCGGCGACCATCAGCAGGTTGGCGCTGTCCCGCAGTTCTGGGCACTCCCCGTACCACCTAACCAGGCCGGTGATGTTCTTTATCTGGTCCATGCGCGCCATGGTGAACAGAATGGGCTTGTCACGCTCCGCCAGTACCCCGCGAATGTCGTGGCGTGTCTCCTGGCCGAACAGCAGTTCCTCGAACTCGGGATGCAGGTGGCTCAGACGGCGTTCCGTTTCACTGGCCGGGAAATAGACGTCAGGGTCGGCGCCCGGCGATACGATGTTGAACTTGGGATCGAAGACATCGATGCCGTGCACCACGCGGTACAGGCCGGGCATGGTGTAGGCACCATGCGCCTCGTACTGGCCGACGCTGTTCTCGGTGCCCGCGATTTCCTGGTAGGTCGAGGTAATAATAAAATCCGCCTTGTTCATGGCGATGAGGTCGGCCGTGAACTGGCAGGAAAAATGATACTGGTGATCATTGGCCCGCCAGTAGAGATCCGAATAGAGATACTTGGTCTTTTCCAGTGCATGCGCAATGTTGCACTGGGTCACGCCAAGGCGCTGCGACATGATGGAGGCCACCAGGTTGCCGTCGGAATAGTTGCCGATAATGAAATCGGGACGTCCGCCCAGCTCGGCCAGCACCTCGCGTTCCGCATCCAGGCTGAAGCGCTCCAGATAGGGCCAGACTTCGAAGCGGGATATCCAGTGCGGCAATACCTCGCCGGCCGCGTTAACGAACGGCACCCGCAGGATACTGGCATGGCGGGTCCCGGTGATCGGTTCCATACGCTGGTCACAGGTGGTGCCGTCGGCCATGGGTATCTGGCGCGTCACCACAATGATCTGTGGCTCGATCTCCAGCCCCTGCTCCGCCAGGCGAGCGCGCATTTCCTGCTCCAGGGCGCGCACCTGGTCCAGGATGTAGACCACCTGCCCGCCCGTGTCCGGTCGACCCAGCACATCGGACTGGCCGAACCAGCCATGCGGGGAGAGGATCACGATGGAAAAGATCATCGGTATGCGCGCCAGAAAACGCTCCAGGTTGTCCGGTGACGGCGCTTCCAGAATATCGAGCAGCAACTGCATGGTTTCGCGCATCCGCCGGACATCCCTGCCCCAGCCGGGCTCGAAACCCAGGGTACGCAGTTCCGGGCAGACCTGGTTGCAATCCGCATCAGGGTCCTTGCCACGCAGAAACTCATCCGCGTCACGCAGTGTCGACCGCAGTCCATTAACATCCCTGACCATCTCGTTCAGCATCAGTTGCTGGCCACGGTAATTATGGACACTAAGAAAATCCAGCAGGCGCTTGTCGCCCTTGCCCAGATCCTCAAACAGGGTACTGGAGAGACGCCGGTTCAGGAACTCGACCCCGCGCCCGATGGAACGCGACTCGTGCATTTTGGGGAACTCGCGGGAGAAGGGCTGAAGGTCGATTTCCAGCGGCCAGGCATCCCTCGACTGCGCGCCGTTGACGAGGCGTTCCTTGAATTGCAGAAACAGGTTGACGCTGATATTTTCCGGAAGCAGCGTTTCCAGGTGAATCCGCACGTAGGACCAGCGGCCGACCCGTACGCGCAGGGAGAGGCAGACCCACGCGGCATCCACGGCCGCCTCCTGTACCCAGCCCAGCAGCGTTCCCAGCGGCGTCCCCCGCAGGCAGGCGCCGTCAGGTTCGGCACACAAATCGTCAAAGGCATCCTGCACATCACTGCGCAGCAGGAAGGTGCGTTCCAGCCCCTGCAGGTGATGCAGCACCCGGTGGACCTGCTTGCGCTCCTGCCGCATGTATTCCGTCAGCAGCTGGAAAAAATGATCGTCCAGCATCAGGACAACCCCCACTCCAGGATGAACGGCCGGTAGAAAGCGGCGTCGTTCACGGTGGCACCGCGCACCCCGACAATTGCGGAAGCGAACTGCTGCGCCCGTTCCAGCAGCAGCGGCAGGGGCCAGTTGCGCGCCTGCCCCAGCAGCACTACACTGGTGAAGGCATCACCCGCCCCGACGGTATCGGTGACCTGCGCCACATCCCGGGGTGCAACCTGACATCCCTCGCCGACAGCGGTGACTGCGACCGCGCCGGCGGAACCGCGCGTGACAATCAGCAACTGCAGCCCGTAATCATGCAGCAGCTGCGTCATTGCGTCCGCAGGATCCCTGCCGCCCTGGGCCAGCAGGGCAAGCTCATGTTCGTTCAGCTTGACCCAACTGCCGCCCTCGAGCAGCTGCAGAATGCCGTCCCGCTGCCACCAGGGATCCCGCAGGTTCACGTCCACCAGCACGCATGGCGCATACGCGCGGCGGATTTCCTCCAGTGCCCGGCGCGACGCCGCATTGCGCAGGGCGAGGCTGCCGTGGTAGAGCACGGCGCCCTGCTGCAGCGGCGGCACGGCACCGGCGTCGATAAAATCATAGGCCTGGCGGTCGATGATGTCGTATTCCGGTTCGCCTTCAACAAAGCGGATTTCGACCTTGCCGGTAGGGTGGGCCGAGTCCAGCTGCAGCCCGGAAGTGTCCATGTCCCAGGCATGCATGGTGTCTCGGATCCGGTGCCCCAGGGCATCATCGCCGACCCGCGAGACAAACACGGGGGCCATGCCGAAGGCCTGCAGATGCCAGGCAACGTTAAACGGCGCCCCACCCAGCACCACGCTGCCATCCGGAAAGCAGTCAAACAGTACCTCGCCGAAGATGATCGGCCTGAGTGTCTGTGTAGCGTTCATGATTCCTGTCCTGCCTCCTGGGAAACGATTGATGCGCTGGCATGCGGCATGAAGTGCGCCAGCCCCTCCAGCAGCCCGGCACTGTAGTTGCCGTTCATCCCGAGATAGCCTCCACGTGCGAGGTAGAGCGTTTCCGCGTGCCCCTGCGACGCCGCCTCGCGCAGCGCTGCCTCGCGGACTTCCGGGCTGGCATTTGCCACCAGCACGGCGGGGATGGCGCTTGCCAGTACACTCAGGTCATTGCCGCTGTCACCGGCAAACAGGGTATCGGCATAGGAAAAACCGTTGCGGGTACGGAGAAATTCGATGGCATGCAGCTTGTTCGCACTGGCCGGCAGAATATCCAGCAGTCCGATCGCGGCAGGCTCATCCACACTCCAGATCAGGCTGGCGTTCACGGCATGCCGTTCCAGACGCTGCCCGATCTCGGCAAGCAGCGCCACGTTGTCAGCATACAGCGGCACATAGTAACTGAGCTTCCAGGTATTCTGTTTGGCGGTCGGCTGCATCCGCAGTGACCGGATGTCCGTGAGCAGCGCATGGATCTCGGCATGCCGCAGGCCCGCCCAGTCCGGCGCGATCTCCTCCTGCCAGTCCTCCCGCAGTTCCCAGCCATCCGCCGACACCGCGAACAGCGAACTGCCGACGTCCCCGATGACGTAATCCGGCAGTGGCAGGCAATAGTTGTCGATGGCCTGCTGGACCAGCTCACGGTGCCTGCCCGTGACATACACCAGGGTGACATCGGGCCGTTCGGCGACGGCAGTGAAGCGCTCCCGCGCACCGGGGGATTCCGGCTGCGGCCCGTTGGGCAGCAGCGTCCGGTCGAGGTCCGAACACAACAGGATGCCCCCGGTCATGAAGCAGCCGTGGTGCAGTTGTTAAAGAAACGGTAATGCTCGATCGCCTCGATAATGCCGGCGGCGTAGGGCTGCTTCGCAAAGTAGATGCGCTCGATGTCCGCCAGAGAAGACAGCTCCTCATGGTGCCGGTTGGCCACCACGACCGCCATGGTATTGCCGCGCATCATGTCCTCGTCGGCACCCGAACCGCCGGCCACCAGGATATGCTCCAGCGGGATTCCCCACTGATCCGCGAACCAGCGCAGAGCAAAGCCTTTTGAAGCACGCACCGGCGCCACGTCGAGGAACTGCCCGAAGGACAGGGAGGTCGAGACAGCCTGTTCGTGCTGGTGCAGCAGGCTGTTGATTTCGTCCATGCCCGGTGCCAGAGACGGATCGATGTAGTAGCTGATCTTGAAGCGGCTTTGTTCGGATTTCGCCTGCAGGCTGATACCCGGCAGGTCGGCAAGGATGCGCCGTACTGCCTTGGGATTCCACAGGTGATCGATGTGCTGGACCCAGGCATAGTCCGCAGTCAGTCTTGGGGCATAGTAGATCTCCGTGCCGAGACTGGTGATCAGCACATCGGGCTGCGGAATGCCATATTGCTTCATCACCCGCAGCGCCGCATCCAGGCGGCGCCCCGTGGCGATACCGAAAGTGGCACACTTGCGATTCTCCCGGATCACCTCGATGAAATTCGCCAGCGATTCCGGGTCGCTGAGCAGGTTCTGGTCGAGGTCCGAAAAAATCGCCCGGTCATGGTACAGTGAGGGACGCCGCACCGGCGGAACCCGCTGCGTCGGGACCGTCCGTGCCACGATGGGACGCAGGGTCTCCAGGTAACGCTCCACGTGGGCCTGCCAGGAATAATGTCGGTTCACACCCTCGATACCGTTGCGTGACAGGTTACGCCACTCCTGGTTATCGCTCAGTATTTTGAGCAGGGCCTTTTCGATATCCTGCTTGTCCAGCGGATCGATCAGATAGCCATTATTGCAGTTCCGCGTGATATCGCGCGGACCGCCATCCTCGGTCGCCACGATCGGCAGTCCGCTGGCCGCCGCCTCGATCAGGGTCAGGCCGAAGGGCTCCGTCAGGGCCGGGTTGATAAATACCCCGCGTGAAGTCGCGGCCAGCCGGTATAGCACCGGAACTTCATCCAGCTGGTGGTGCTTCGGGTAGGCCACCTTGCCATACAGATCGTAGTGATCGATGCCCAGCAGCAGATCCGTCAGCACCTCCTGGGGGCGACTGTCCATTTCACGGATGTCGTCGCGGTTACCCGCGACCAGGACCAGGTTGGCCGCCCGCTGCAGTGCCCTTGATTCCCCGTATACCTCCAGCAGGGCCGACAGGTTCTTGCGTGCATCCGGCCGTGACAATGCCAGGATCATGGGCTTGTCAGGGTGCTTGAGGAAACGTGACAATTCGTCCCGGATAGGCGCATTCCGTTCCTGTCCATCAGGCGGAAAGAACTGCGTCAGTTCTGTGCCAGGCGGAATGACGCGCATGTGCTCCGGCTGATAGTGATTATAGAGCCCGTACTGCTCCTCGATTTCCTGGTGGGTGCTGGTAATCACCAGTTCGGCGGTACCCAGGACATCCTCTTCCGCGACGATGCGACGGCTGATGTTGTAGTCCCGCTCGATGTCATCCCGCTTCAGGCCACTGGCCAGCAGGCGCTGGCGCTTGACCCGCCCGAGCGAGTGTCCGGTATGTACCAGGGGGATGCCAAGCAGGCTAGACAGCCGGACACCGACATAGCCGGCATCTGCATAGTGGCTGTGAATCACGTCCGGTTCCAGATCGTGTTCACGCAGGTAGCTCAGGATGTTGTCGGCGAACCCGTCGAGGCTGTCCCATAGCTGCTCCTTGGGGATGTAGGCTTCCTCGCCGCACTCAATGCGGATAATGCGGGCCGTGTCGCTGAGACGCTCTTCTGGAAGGGCATAATCCGCACTGACAGACCTGTCCAGCACGCGCCGGGTCAGCAGGTCGACCCGTGCGATGTCTTTGTGTTCCCCCAGGGCACGCGCCAGCTCCACCACATAGCGGCTCTGGCCGCCGGTATCGGCATCTCTTCCCAGTTCCAGGCGGTCGCCCCGAATCAGCCCGTGCACGCTGATCAGCACGATATGCAGCCCTTCCTTCCCGGAAGTATTTTCCTTTAGAGAATTCGTCATGACGTGACTCGCGCATATGTTAACATTTTTCCCCGTCAAATCAATATCATATAAACCAGCCACAGAAGCCGGCATTCACCCCGGCCGCTGACCCGACTTGCGGAAAGCGCGTCAAACTGCTATAAAGCGCGCTCTTTTTTGCAACGTTCAAGTCGTAAATACAGGAATTCCAGCAATGTCCAGAGTCTGCCAGGTTACGGGGAAGCGCCCACAAAGCGGCAACAATGTCTCCCATGCCCACAACAAAACGCGCCGTCGTTTTCTGCCCAATCTGCATGTGCATCGCTTCTGGGTGGAAGCTGAAAAGCGCTGGGTCAAGCTGCGCGTGTCATCCAAGGGTATGCGTATCATCGACAAGGTCGGCATCGATACCGTGCTGACAGATATGCGCGCCCGCGGCGAGAAAGTCTGAGGAGAATACCATGCGTGACAAAATCAAACTCGTCTCCACTGCCGGCACCGGCCATTTCTACACCACCACCAAGAACAAACGCAACATGCCGGAGAAAATGGAGATCAAGAAATTCGATCCCGTCGTGCGCAAGCACGTTCCCTACAAGGAAGCGAAGATCAAATAGCAGCCTGCCCGGGCAGCTTACACAAAAACCCGGCACTGCCGGGTTTTTTATTGTCTGCAGGGAAATGGGGATACGCCAGAGTGGCGTTCCCTTAAGGGATCGTTGTTATACATGAATCATTGGCCACGGAATCCACGGAATCCACGGAATCCACGGAATCCACGGACATTATTAGGGAACCACTGATTAATTCATCATTGCGACGACTACAGGGAGAAGGTGAGACCGGGAACCGGTCGAGAGACAGGCCTGGGCTATGTAGGAGGTAGATAATGCAGGAGCAATTATCGAGGAACGAAGTGACGAAGCAATCTGTAAGTAGTTGATTCACTGGTTATGAGATTGCCGCGCTGGTCGCTCCCGGCCTCCCTGCCTCCCGCGACACTCGTAAATCCCTCTACATCGCGCTCGCAATGACGAGATACTTGAATTAATCAGAGGTTCCTTAGTAAATATTCCGTGTTTTTCCGTGTTCTTCCGTGGCCATTTACCAGGATCAGGATTCAAATAAGCGCCACTCTGGCGTATCTCCATTTCCGCCATCAATCCCGCTCCAGCAGCAGGTTGCCCTTGGCATCTACCCGGCAGTGCCAGCCGGCCGGCAGCCAGGTCGTCGCCACGGTCTCGGTGACCAGCGCCGGGCCGGCGAATTCCGTTCCCGACCCCAGCAATGCGCGCGGCCAGACCGGCACGTCATCGCCACAGCAGTGGACACAGGTGCGGCCCGGCACAACCGCACCCGGCCGCGCGGGCGGCAGTTCCGGCAGGCTGATCGGCGGCGCCGCGCCATGCAGGCTGCAGCGCAGATTCACGAGTTCCACCGGCGTGTTCAGCCGATGGCCGTAGCGCTGTTCGTGGGCGGTGTGAAAAGCCGCTTCCGTTGCCGCAATGCCCTGCCACGCCAGCGTCAGCGTACTGGACTGCCCCCGGTAGCGCAGGTCCAGGCTGAACTCCGCATGAATCTCGGCTGCCGCCACGCCTTCCGCCTGCAGCTCGGCACGTCCCGTCTCCGCCAGCGTTTCCAGCTGTTGCTGCAGGGCCCCCGTCGCGAAGCTTGCGAGCACACCCGCCAGGGTGCGTGACAGCTGCCGCGCGCGCGGCGCCACCAGCATGCCCAGCGCGGACAGCACGCCGGCCTGCACCGGCACCAGGGCATGCCGCATCCCCAGCGCTTCCGCCAGCGCACACACGTGCAGGCCACCGGCCCCGCCAAAGGACACCAGCACGTGATTGCCCGGA
>Ga0210064_1000131_pt1 | contig 35704 bp, 29 predicted proteins | sample Muzzi_CordC_D2_FD_185531 | JGI IMG/M metagenome (GOLD analysis project Ga0210064, IMG submission 185531) | Wetland microbial communities from San Francisco Bay, California, USA, that impact long-term carbon sequestration - Muzzi_CordC_D2 (SPAdes) | ecosystem: Environmental > Aquatic > Marine >... | reverse complement strand
GCGACGGCGAGGCGTCGATCGATGAATACGTCGAGATGTACGATCGGTACCACCTGGCCGAGGGTGAACTCGAGACCTGAGCCGAGCCCGGTCGCAGCGGCGGGCGATCGCCGTCGCGGTCGCGAATGTGCGACGATGGGAGCATGACCAGGCTGCACGCAAGCCGGCTCGCCGCCGTCGCGGCGGCGTGTCTGTGGGCGCTTCATCCCGCTCCCGGACGCGGGGCTCCCCCGGAGTCCGCGGCCGACGCGCGTTCGGCGCAGGCCGAGGTCGGCCTCGCGGTCGACCGCGATCCGTTCGCGCCCGACGAGCTCGTCGTGGCGTTTCGGCCCGGTCTCGGCGCTGCTGCCGCAGCCACGCTGAGCGGGGCGCCCGCCCCGAACTCGGCCGCGGCGGCGCGCCTCGACTCGCTGCTCGCGCGCGTGGGCGCGGTCTCGGTCGAGCGCGTCCATCGCCCGCTCTCCGACCAGCGCGGGAAGCTTCCGAACACCACGCGCGCGCGCGCCGAGGTCACTGCGCGGCGCTTCGCCGCGCGCCGTGCGCGCGCACCGCTCGCCGGGCCGATCCCCGATCTCGAGAACGTCTACCGGGTCCGGCTCGCCGAGGGCTCCGATGTCCTCGCGGCGCTGGCGCAGGTCGCCTCCGATCCCGACGTGCTCTACGCCGAGCCCAACTTCCTCGTCGCCATCGACGCCACACCCCTGCCGGTCCTTCCGTTCGTGCCCGACGACCGCTACGTGACGCAGGATGGTGTCTACTGGTCGGAGGGCGCGTGGGCGCAGGCGTTCCCCGACCTGTGGGGGATCGAGGACGTGGCCGCGGTGGCGGGCTGGAACACCTTCGACGCCGACGGCAGCGGCGACTTCGAGCCGGGTGAGGTGCGGCCGGGCGAAGGGGTGGTCGTCGCCGTCATCGACACCGGGTTGGATTCGGAGCATCCCGAGATCGCAGCCAACGTCTGGCGGAACCCCGGTGAGATCCCGGACAACGGCATCGACGACGACGCGAATGGATTCGTCGACGACGTGGCGGGTTGGGATTTCGTCGACGACGACGGCGAACCCGAAGACGCTCACGGTCACGGCAGCCACGTCGCCGGAACCATCGCCGCCGTGGGGAACAACGGCGCCGGCGTGATCGGTGTCGCGCCGTGGGCGAAGATTCTGCCGCTCAAGGGCCTCGACGCGGGCGGAGTCGGCTCCATCGTGGATCTCGCGCGGGCCGTTCGCTACGGCGTCGATGCGGGCGCCGACGTCCTCTCGAATTCGTGGGGTGGAAGCTTCGATTCCCGACTTCTCGGCGACGCGTTCGAATACGCTCGCACGCTCGGCGTGATCTCGCTGGCCTCGGCGGGAAATTCGTCGGCCGACGTGCGCACTGCGACACCGGCGAATCTCGATTCGGTGATCGCGGTGGCGGCCATCGGGCCGGATCACGTGAAGGCGGGGTTCAGCAACTTCGGCCGCGGCATCGAGCTGTCGGCTCCCGGTGTGAGCGTGCTGTCGCTGAATGCCAACGGCGGCGCGAGCGTCCTCGCCGAGGCGTTTCCGGAGCGGATCGTCGACGGCGACTATCTGTGGCTGCACGGGACGAGCATGGCCTGCCCCCACGTGGCCGGCATGGCGGCGGTCCTGCTCAGCAGCCGTCCCGACGATTCCGCGCTCGACGTCCGCGGGCGCCTGCGCGCCGGGGCCCGCTCGCTCGCGGCGGAGAACCCCGACTTCGAGGGCCTGTTGGGCGGCGGGCGCGCCGATCTCTCCGGCTCGCTGGCCGCGGTGCCGCGTCCCCTGCTCGAGATCGTCGCCGTCGAGAGCAGCGGCCTGCGCCCCGGGTTCGAGGGTCGGGTGGTCGTGCGGCTGCGGAACTTCTGGCGCGACGCGGACGAGGTGTTCGCGCAGCTGTCCAGCCGCAGCCCGCTGGCGAGCGTCCGATCCGGGCGCGTCTTCCTCGGCCACGTGGGCGAGGGCGAAGGGGTCTCGAATGCCGCGGAGCCATTCGTGGTGGAGATCGCCGACACGGCGGCCTTCGGCGACGTGATCCCCGTCGAGCTCACGCTCGACGGCGCCGACGGATACTCGCAGATCCATGCCTTTTCCGTCGCGGTGACCTTCTTCCAGGACGCGACGTCGCGGACCGGGCTGCCGGTGTTCGATCTCATCCCGTGGCGCGTGAACCTCCAGGACTACGACGGAGACGGCCTGACCGACGCGCACTGGATCGGCTTCGCGCAGAATGCGCTGTACAAGAACGTCGGAGACGCCCATTTCGTCGACGCCAGCGACGAGGCCGGCGTCTTCGTGCCGCCGATCGGGCTCTCGCAGGGGCTCTTCTTCGATATCGACAACGACTTCGACCTCGACCTGTTCATGGCCGGATTCAATCTGTGGTCCGCCAGCCGACTGTTCAGCAACGACGGCACCGGGGTCTTCACCGACAGCACGGAATCGAGCGGCGTGGGAGGCTTCCGCGCGTTCGCCGCCGCGGCGATCGACTACGACGACGACGGTCTGGTGGACTTCGCCGGCGGAGCCACACCGTTCGCGGGTGACGTCGCGCGACAGGAGGGTTTCTTCCTGGCGCGGAACGCCGGCGATGGGAGCTTCGACGACGTGACGCGAAACGCCTGCCTCGACGCGAACTACGATCTCACGAACGGCCAGATCGTCAGCCTCGACTACGACGACGACGGAGATGCCGACCTGCTGCTGGTCTCGCTCGCCGAGGACATCAGCCTGCTGCGGAACGAGGGGGACGGGCGCTTCTCCGACGTCACGAACGCGGCCGGTTTCGACGTCTTCAAGCAATCGGAGGTCGCCTGCCGGCGCCACGGGCGCACGGGGCGCGGTCGGACCTGCCCGCTGAACCCGGCCATGGGATCGGCCGTGGGCGACTACGACAACGACGGACACATCGACGTGTTCGTCACCAGCCGCGGCGGCTTCGGAGACGTCCAGCGCAACGCGCTGTTTCGCAACAACGGCGACGGCACCTTCAGCGACGTGATCGCAGCGGCCGGCGACCTCGCGCTCGGCGGGGTGGGCGGGGTGCACTGGGGGAACGCGTTCTTCGACTACGACAACGACGGGGATCTCGACCTGCACGTCACGAACGAAGGCTTCGACGCCCTCGCGAGCAATACGTTGTACCGGAACGAGGGCGACGGGACGTTCACGCGGGTGACGGAGCTCGCGTTCCCCAGCGGCACGGCCCCTTCGGGAGCGGCCGCCGCCATGGGGGACATCAACGACGACGGTGCTCTCGACATCTACGCCCCGTCCGGCAGTCTGGGCTCCGGTGGCAGCGGTGCCGTGTTCGAGAACCTGATCGGATCGACGGGGCACTGGCTCGCGGTCGACCTGAGGGGGACCATCAGCCACGCCGACGCCTTCGGCGCCCGTGTGAGCGTGACGACCGCCGGAAGAACCCAGATTCGCGAGGTGCACACCGGCCCGGTCGAGACGCTGCCGCTCCACTTCGGGCTGGGAACGGCGACCGCGGTGGACGAGCTGCAGGTGCGTTGGCCGAGCGGGCTGGTGGAGACGTTCCACGACCTGCCGGCCGACCGGCGCTTCGAATTCGTAGAGGCGTCCGGCTGCACGCCGGGCTCTCTCGGCGACCCACCGGATGCGAGCTGTGCGGTCGTGAAGCAGCTGCTCGACGAACGCGCCGCCGCGCAGGCGGCGAAGGGGGCCGCCGCGACCGAAGTCGTGTGCGAAGTCCAGGGCCGCCCCGCCGAGCTGCCGTTGCCGGGATCGAGCGCCGAAGGGCCGAAGCCGAGGAAGGACCCGCCCGGGAAGCCGTAGATCGTACGCCGGGCAATGCTGTACCCTGATCGGGACTCCGATGGCCCGCGGTATCGATTGGGGTTCGGATGATGTCGCCGATTCGCAGATCGCACGGCTACCTGCTGCCGCCCGCACTCCTCGTGCTCGCGATGGCCTGCGCGAGCGGCCAAGGCGTGCAGGCGACTCGGGACGACACGGCGGACTTCTCGCGGTATCGGAGCTGGAGCTGGCTCGCCGACGCGCGCGAGAAGGAGCGGCCGCTCCTGGATGTCGAGCGCGAGCTTTCCGCGCTCGTCCAGGAGCGGATTCTCCGCGAGTTCGCCGGGCGCGGCTTCCACTTCCGCCGCGAGAATGCGGACCTCGGCGTCGAGGTGCGACTCGACGTCGATCGCGAGCAACACATCATCTACCGCAACCTGGCGACCCAGAGTCTGCACAGCTTCCACGCCTCACCCTCCTACGAGATCCAGGGGGCGGAACGCGAGGTCGTGACCCATGAGCGGGGCCGGCTCGCGATCCGGGTGCTGGATCTGCGCGCGGGCCGGGAGGTGTGGCGAGGGGAATACGCGGGACGCTTCAGCGATGCATTCACGGAACACGTCGCCGAAGCCGTGGCGAGCACCCTGGAGAGCTTTCCCACGGCCGCGACCGCGTCCTCGCCGTTCGAGTTCGGCAAGGTCGCACGGCGCCCCTGAGCCGCGGCCGGCGGGACCGCGCTGGCGAACCGCGGGGAGTCGGGCGCCAATGCGTGCTCCGGTCGGAAATCCTACTCTCGTCCCGAATCGCAACGGAACGCGGGAAACTGGGATGCTCTTTCGGCAGCTCTTCGACCCCGAAACCTCGACCTACAGCTACCTGCTGGCCGACCCCGGCAGCCGCGAAGCCGTGCTCATCGATTCCGTGCGCGAGCAGCTCGCGCGCGACATGGAGCTCGTCGAACAGCTCGGTCTGCGGCTGATTGCGGCGCTCGAGACGCACGTCCACGCCGATCACGTGACGGGGGCGGGCCTGCTGCGCGAACGGCTCGGTTGCCGCATCATCACGGGTACGCGGAGCGGTGTCGTCACCGCAGACCGGCTCGTTGCGAGCGGCGACAGCGTGAGCTTCGGCTGCCATCGTCTCGAAGTGAGGGAGACGCCGGGGCACACCAACGGCTGCGTGAGCTTCGTCTGCCACGAGGCGGGGATGGCGTTCACCGGTGACGCCCTGCTGATCCGCGGCTGTGGACGCACCGACTTCCAGCAGGGCGATGCGCGAACTCTCTACGACTCGGTGCGCAACCAGCTCCTCTCGCTTCCCGACGAGACGCTCCTCTACCCCGCACACGACTACAAGGGTCGCACGGTCACGACGGTTGCCGAGGAGAAGCGCTGGAACCCCCGCCTGGGAGACGATCACGATCTGGAAGAATTCGTCGCGCTGATGGACGCGCTCGATCTCCCCTATCCCCGGCGCATCGACGAGGCGGTTCCGGCCAACATGGCGTCCGGGGTGACCGAGCCCGAGTCCGCGGAGCCGTCCGATGCCGAGGCCGACGACTGGGCGCCGGTGCTTCGCACCGCGAGCGGCGCGCCGGCCGTGCAGGCGGAGTGGCTGGCGGAGCACCGACACGAGGTGCGACTGGTCGACGTGCGCGAGTACATGGAGTTCTGCGGCGCGCTCGGGCACCTGGAAGGGGCCGAGCCGGTTCCGTTGGCCGGTCTCGCAGAGGCCAGTGCGAGCTGGGACCGAACGCGCCCGATCGTCCTCGTCTGTGCGTACGGGACCCGCTCGGGCAAGGCGGCGTCGATGCTGAACGAGCGGGGCTTCGAGCAGGTGGCTTCTCTCCACGGCGGGCTGGTGCGCTGGACGGAGTGCGGCCTCCCGGTCGTCGACGTGATGGGAGATCGGGGCGGCCAGGAGGCGGCGCTCTTTCTCGGCATGGACATCTGAATTGCGGTGAGCGCTCCCGGACTCGCCTTGTCGATCCTGATCGGGATCTCGCTGGGATTCTTCGGCGGCGGGGGCTCGATTCTGACGGTTCCGCTGCTCGTCTACGTCTTCGCGCTGCCGCCCAAGCAGGCGATCGCGAGCTCGCTGCTGGTCGTCGCCGCGGCCAGCAGCGCGGCCGCGCTTCAGCATGCCGGCGCGGGCAACGTCCGGCCGCGCGTCGCGCTGGTCTTCGGCGCCGCCGGGATGCTGGGCGCGTACGGCGGGGCGCGGGTCGCGGCCTTCGTCGACGGCGGCATCCTGTTGCTGCTGTTCGCGGCCATCATGGCGCTCACCGCCGCGGCGATGTGGCGCGGCCGCCGCACGCCGGACGCCGCCGAGACCGACCCTCGCGCGGGTTCGCGCGTCAAGCTCGTTCTGCAGGGGTTCACCGTGGGCGTCTTCACGGGACTCGTCGGCGCCGGCGGCGGCTTCCTGATCGTTCCCGCGCTCACGCTGTGGGCGGGCCTTCCGATGCCGGCCGCGATCGGGACATCGTTGCTCGTGATCGTCGCGAACAGCCTGGCGGGATTCTCGGGCTACGCGGCCCACGTCGAGATCCGGGCCGACCTCGTGGCGGCCGTGTCGGCGTGCGCGATCGCGGGCTCCTTCGCGGGCTCGCGCCTCGCACTTCGGGTGCAGCCGGGCTCGCTGCGCCGCGCCTTTGCGGCCTTCATCCTCGCGATGGCCGCGCTGATCCTGGTGCGCGAGGGAAGACTGGTGCTCGCGGCCGGTGCCGAGGCGCTGCCCCGGAGCCTGCCCCAGCTGCTGTTCGCGATCGTCGTGCTCGCCGTCGGCGTGGTGGCGGGCCGCGCTTCGCAAGGCTCGCGAGCGGGCCACCTCCCGAACGCGGAGTACGACGAAGGCGCCGGGATCTAGCTTCGCTGCGGGCTCGGGCGGCCCGCCGCCGGGCGAGCCGGATGGGCGCTAACCGTCGCCGGTGCCGACGCGCAGGGCCGGCAGCTGCAACGGGCCCGAGAGTCGCTCGTACAGCACCCCGAACAGGGCGGCGCCCACCAGCACCCCGGCGAGAGCCGCGACGGCGTAGAGCTTGCCCTCACCGACATTCACGAGGATGGGACCCGGGCACATTCCGGTGATCGACCAGCCGGCGCCGAAGAGAATGCCGCCCCAGATGTTTCCGGGGTGGCGGGGCTTGGGGCTCACGCGCAGCGGCGCACCCGTGAGGGTCCGGCCGCGGCGTTTCAGGAACCAGAGGCCGGGCGCCGTGACGACGACGGCCGTTCCGATGATGCCGTAGAGCTGGAAGCTCTCGAAGAGGAACATCTTCTGGATGAAGTCGTAGTCGGCTGCGCCGCTGCGGCTCAGCACCCAGCCGAAGGCGGTTCCGAACGCGATGTAGACGATCGCCATCAGATGCCTCCCCATACGCGGTAGATCAGATTCGTGGTGACGATACCCGCGGCCATGAAGGCGAGTGTCGATTCGAGGCTCGCGCGCTCGAGGTTCGAGAGGCCGAAGATGCCGTGGCCGCTGGTGCAGCCACCCGCCATCCGGGTCCCGAATCCGATCAGCAGGCCCCCGCCGAACATCCAGGCGAGCTTGCCCGCGGGCCCCCAACCGATCACGGTGTCGAACATGCCCAGATCCCAGAACGGCTGCCAGCCGCCGCCGGCGATCGCCGAGAAGACGCCACCGAGCACGAGCCCGCCGAGAAAGGGAAGCCGCCAGCCGTGGGAGCCGGTGATTTCACTGCGCTGGAAGTAGCGCGCGTGCACCACCAGTGCGCAGATGTTCTCGAAGCCCGTCGAAATTCCGAGTCGCTGGTTCGTCGAGAAGAGCAGCAGCAACGTGATGACGCCGATCGCCGCTCCCGCCACTGCCCAGTGCAGCGGCGCGAGATCGTGAAGGATGAGCATGGCGTGAAAATCCTCCGAATGAATCGCGCGTCAGGAGCGCGGCTTGGCCATCGGGATCTGCCGGAGCCGCTTCTGGACCACGGCGACGATGATCGCCGTGGTCCAGCCGAACATGATGATGCCGTTCGCAGCCTCGAAGGCGGAGAGGATCCGCCATTGCGCGTCGAGCGTGACGTCTCCATATCCGAGCGAGGTGAAGGTGACGAGGGAGAAGTAGGCCGCGGTGGCGAAATCCGGGAGTGCTCCCACCCAGGTGTAGTAGCCGGCCCATAGCATGGATTCGATCACGGACGCGAACGCCATCAGCAGCACCACCCCGGACAACGCCGCGGCATGGATCGTCACGCCGTTCGTCGCCCGCGGTTCTTCGGGGGTCGAGCGGACCCAGTGCAGGACCCCGACCGTACATCCGAAGTGGACGAACGTCGTGCCGAAGACCAGCGCCGCTCCCCAGAGGATGTGATGCAACACCCCGCGATTGTAACGCCGCCGGGCGAAGCTGAATGGTGAAGGCTCGGATTTTCAGTGTTTTCGTGCCGCAGCCGCGCGATTCACGGTAGCCTTGCCGAATCGTCGTTCGATCTCCCTCGAAACCCGGAGGACGCATGAGCGAATCCGTCGAAACGAGCCCGATTCCCTCGAAGGGGCAGGCCGGCGCCGACCCCCATTCGATTCCCCTCGACCGGATCGACGTCTCGGATTCCGAGATCTTCGAGACCGATACGCTATGGGGATATTTCGAACGTCTGCGAAAGGAAGATCCGGTCCACTACTGCTCCGAGAGCGAGTTCGGACCGTACTGGTCGGTGACTCGTTTCGACGACATCGTCTACGTCGAGAAGAATCCCGAGATCTTCTCGTCGGCGCGCAGCATCGTCGTAGGCGACCCCGATCCCGAGTTCCCGCTCGAAGCGGGCTTCATCACGATGGACGGGCCGCGCCACGACGCGCATCGCAGCGTCGTCCAGCCCGTCGCCGCGCCGCGCAATCTGAAGCGACTCGAGCCGTTGATCCGCGAGCGGGTCGTCGAGATCCTCGACGGTCTGCCCGTCGGCGAGAGCTTCGATTGGGTCGATCGCGTGTCGATCGAGCTCACGACCGGCATGCTCGCGACCCTGTTCGATTTTCCGTACGAGCAGCGCCGCAAGCTCACCTTCTGGTCGGACATGGCGACGGCCAGTCCGGACATGGTGGGCGCCGTCGGCTTCACGGAAGAGGAACGCCGCGCCGCACTCCGGGAATGCCTCGACGTCTTCACGGAAATCTGGAAGGAGCGCGAGAACACGCCGAAGGGTGAGCGCCTCGACTTCGTGACCGCGCTCGCGAACGCGGAAGCCACTCGCGACCTGTCGCCCTTCGAGTATCTCGGCACCCTGGTGCTGTTGATCGTCGGCGGCAACGACACCACGCGGAATTCCATCTCCGGCGGTGTGTTGGCGTTGAACGAGAATCCGAAGGAATACCAGAAGCTGCGCGACGACCCGGGCCTGATTCCGAACATGGTGAGCGAGATCATCCGCTGGCAGACGCCGCTGGCCCACATGCGGCGAACGGCGACCCGGGATACGGAGCTCGGCGGCAAGCGGATCAAGCAGGGCGACAAGGTCGTCATGTGGTACGTCTCGGGCAATCGGGACGAGTCCGTGATCGAGCGCGCGAACGAGTTCCTGATCGATCGCAAGAACGCGCGGCAGCACCTGTCCTTCGGCTGGGGCGTGCACTTCTGCATGGGCAGCCGCCTCGCCGAAATGCAGCTCCGCATCCTCTGGGAAGAGGTGCTGGCGCGCTTCCGCGAAGTGGAGGTGGTCGGCAAGCCCGTTCGGGTCCGGTCCAACTTCGTGAAGGGCTTCAGCGAGCTTCCGGTGCGCGTTCACCCCTGGTAGCTGGGCCGCGCTCCGTCGGGCCTCGGCCCGCCGAGGTCTGCGCTGCGGTCGGCCGGCTCGCGCTTCGCGCGGCGACGAACGGCGTCCTCAGTCGAGGTGCTCGGCGATGAACGCGAGCACGCGTTCGTTGAACGCTTCCGGCGCTTCGAAGTAGATCGAGTGGCCGACGCCGGGAAAATCCGCGAACTCCGCTCGTGGCAGCTGCGCGGCCGCTTCGCGGATTGCGGCGGGTGGGAACAGCCGATCGTCGCCGCCGCTGCAGAAGAGCGTGGGCGTCCGCCAACCCGCGAGTTCGGACGATTCGACGCGCCCCTCGGCATCGAACATGCGACCGAGCCAGCGCGGATCGAGCCCCGTGTTGAGCGCGTTGATCTGGTCGTACAGGAATGCGCGTGCGGGCTCGCGTGCGGGGAAATCCGGCGCCAGGGCCGCGTTGCCGCGAATGCCGTCCGCGTCGACTCCCTGCGCGATTCCGGCGATCGCGTCGATCACGCCGGGTGTGACGATTCCGCCGGGCGTGCCCGCCAACACCAGGCAGGCGACGCGCTCGGGCGCCTCGAGGGTCGCGCGAACTCCCGTCCAGCCGCCCATCGACTGACACACGAGCGCCGCCCGCTCGATTCGCTCGGCGTCGAGGATCGCCAGCACGTCGCCGCCGAAGTGCTTGGGATGAAAGGCCGCGTCGTCGCACGTCGATCGGCCGAAGGCGCGGTGGTCGAACGCGATGGCGGTGTAGCGCTCGGCGAAGGCCGGCAGCTGCTGCCACCACGACATCGCGTTGCCGCCGGCGCCGTGAGCGAAGACGATCGCCGGGCCGGAACCGTGAACCTCGTAGTAGATGGAGGCGTCGTCTCGATCGACGTTCGCCATCGGGCCTCCTCCGGTCCGACGGCGGCGCCGCGCTCCCGACCGGGCTCCGGAATTTCGACGGACTCGCCCCAGTAGATAGGCGAATCGCCGCGGATCTGCCGGAGGCGATCGGGAGCGCGGCTTCGCTCAGTGCGCCTTCACTGCGACCGGCAATGCCGCCGGGCGGGGCGAGAACTCCGCCTGCTCGGCGCGGCGCCGGCTGGCGAGTTCGTCGGCGATTTCCCGGCGCAGGATGGCGGCGTTGGCCTCGTGAAAGCGGCGTGCTTCGGCGGCGGCCAGGCCGGCTCGCGTCGGGCGAAATTCGCAGCGCAGCTCGACTTCGGGTTCGGCCGCCGAGGCAGGCAGGGCGAGGGCCACCCCCAGCAGGCAGGCGGCGCCGATCCGACACAGCGTCTTGGTGAACGGACTCATGGGATCTCCTTTTCGAGGGGCGCGAGTGAGAAATTAGGGTTGTATTCATGCACGTCATCTAGGAGATATTTCATACATTCTGTGCAAAAATGCAGGGGTGAAATGGGACGATTTGCGGATCATCGGAGCCGTCGGCGAGCGGGGGTCGTTTTCGGGAGCTGCCCGGGAGCTCGGCCTGGACGCCTCCTCGGTATCGCGGCGAATGCGCGAGCTGGAGGAGCGGACGGGGGTGCGGCTGTTCGAGCGGATGTCGAACTCGCTCGTCCTCACGCCCGCGGGCGAGGATCTCAGCGAGACCGCCAGGCGGATGGCGGAGGAGGCCGATGCGGCGACCCGCCGCCTGACCGGTCGCGACACCGAGCTTCGCGGCGTCGTCCGCTTGGCCACCCTCGACAGTACGGCGCGGAATCTGATGCCTTCACTCCAGCGCTTCTCGCTGCGATACCCCGAGATCGAGGTCGAGGTGGTGGTCGACAACAACCCGGCCAATCTCTCGCGGCGCGAGGCCGACGTGGTGCTCCGGGTCACGCGCCATCCTCCCCAGACGCTCGTGGGTCGGCGAATCGCTCGGCACGTCTTCCCGGTCTACGGCGCGGCCGCGCTGATCGCGCGCATCGGAGCCGACGCGCCGCTCGACTGCTACCCGTGGGTTGCCTGGGAGAGCGGGCTCACGCTGGAATGGATGGAGCGCCATCAACCGCACGCGCGCGTCGCACTGCGTGCGAACACCGCGATGGGCGTCGAAGAGGCGGTCCGCGCCGGAATCGGGATCGGCCACGTGGCCTGTTTCGGAGCCGACGCGCGCCCGGGACTCCAGCGTCTGCTGCCCCCCGATCCGGAGCTGGACGTCGACCAGTGGCTGCTCGTCCACCCGGACATGCGCCGCAGCGCGCGCATCCGCGCATTCACCCGACACCTGACGGACGAGTACGCGGCGCAGCGCGATCTGATCGAGGGGCGGCGCGGCCCACCGCCGACCGAGGCTTAGCTGCTGCGATCCGCGCTAGCGACGCGCCACCTCAGCACTCCACTTCCAGCGGCAGCCGGTCGAGTCGGCGAACGAAGATGCTGTGCGCGTGAACGGGGGACGCCCCCGGCGGGATGGCGAAGCGCCGGGTGCTCGCGAGGAGTTCTTCGACGACGATCCGCGCTTCGAGGCGGGCGAGCGGGGCGCCGATGCAGAAGTGGCTGCCGCGGCCGAAGCTCAGGTGTTGCTTGGGATGACGGCGGTCGAGTCGCAGCGCATCGGGGTCGTCGAAGACCGTGGGGTCGCGATTGGCCGCGGCCCACAGCAGCATGAGTCGATCGCCCGCGTCGAGGCGGGCGCCGCCCAGCTCACAGCGTCGCTTGACGAGGCGGTAGTGAAATTTGAAGGGCGGTTCGAGGCGGACCGCTTCTTCCACGAACGCGGGAATGCGATCGGGGTCGGCGCGGAGCCGATCGGCGAGTGCCGGGTCGAGCGCCAGCAGCCGGACCGCGGATCCGATCAGGCCGCTGGTGGATTCTCCGCCCGCGCCGAACAGGATCACCCCGATGCCGAGCGCCGCTTCGATTCCGATCTTCCCGTCGCGAATGCCGCAGGCGAGCGCGTGCAGCAGCGGCGTGTCGGGTCCGCGCTCGGGCGCCGCGAGGGCCGCGCCGAGGTGCTCGCGGAGGTACTCGACCAGTCGGCCGGTCTCGCGCGCGAAGCCCGTCAGCTGCTCCACGCGGACGGAGCCGGCGAGCATGTCGCCGCCCATCATCGCCCAGGTGCGATAGCGCTGGACGTCGCGATCCGGAAGCCCGAGCAGGTGCGCGATGCTGCGCGCCGGGACGGTCTCGCCGACGGGAACGAAGTCGCCGCCGCCCGCCGCCAACCACGGCGCCAGGGCTTCGCGCGTCCAGGCGCGCATTCTCGGTTCGAGGGCGTGGATTCGCCGCGGCGTGAGGCGCGGCTGTGCGAGTGCGCGGTGGACCGCGTGGTGCGGTTCGTCCGCGGTGGCGATCACCTGACTGGCGCCGTCGCCGAACTCGAAGATCGCCGGAAGCCCGTCTTCGCCGCGCACCAGCACCCCCGTCAAATTGGCGGAGAAGTCGTCGTCGCGGCGCAGGGCCTCGTCGATCGACGCCCAGCTCGCGACCAGGTGGACACCCGACTCGCCGATCCGCGAAACGGGGTGCTCACTGCGTACGCGCGCGTAGAAGGGGTGGGGATTCTCGATCACTTCCCGGGTGAAGATTTCGCCGGGGTCGGCGGAGCACAGGGGCGCACGCATGGGGAAGGAATACCACTGCGTTGCCGCTCGATGCGAGCCGGGTGCGCCGGACGAGAGCCGGGCGCCCGTTCGCATTGCGAGCGGGCGGCAGAACCGACCGATTCGGCCGAGTCGCACGCGCACCCGCACGGCGGCGGCAGGCTATGCTGCACGCGCGGCTCGCTGTGGTAGCAACGCGGCTTCCGTGGCGCGGGATTCCGCGATCGCATGGGTGGCGGGGACGCGGTAGGAGAAATCGATGTCGGAGTCGCAGAAGCGGGTCGCGCTCGTCGTGGGTGCCGGTGACTTCATCGGCGCCGAGATCGCCAAGCGCTTCGCGCGTGAGGGCCATGCGGTGTGCATGGGCCGGCGCAACGGCGACAAGCTCCAACTCCTGGTCGACGAGATCACTGCCGCGGGTGGTGAGGCCCATGCCTTCAGCCTGGACGCGCGAATCGAAGAGAATGTCGAGCAGGTGTTCGCGGAGATCGAGCGCCGCATCGGGGCGCTCGACGCGGTGATCTTCAATGTCGGCGCCAACGTCGAATTTCCGCTGCTCGAAACCACGTCGCGGGTCTTTCGCAAGGTCTGGGAGATGGCCTGCTTCGCCGGCTTCTTGACCGGCCGCGAGGCTGCCCGATACATGCTGCCGCGACAGCGGGGCTCGATCTTCTTCACGGGCGCCACCGCGAGCATGCGCGGCGGCAAGGGCTATGCCGCGTTTGCGAGTGCGAAATTCGGCTTGCGCGCGCTCGCGCAAGCGATGGCGCGCGAGCTCGGCCCGCAGAACATCCACGTCGCACACCTGGTGATCGATTCCGCCGTCGACACGGCCTTCATCCGCGAGCGCTTGAAGGAGCACGGCGTCGCAGCGGACCGGTTGCCGGCCGATTCACTGATGAAGCCGGAATCGATCGGCGAGGCGTATTGGAACCTGCACCGACAGAGCCGGGATGCCTGGACGTTCGAGCTCGACCTCCGGCCTTTCGGAGAAAAGTGGTGAGGCGCGAGAGCTTCGACACCGGAAGGACACCCTCCGCGACGTCGCAGAAGCGATCGATGCGCAGAAGAGGGCCTTCGACCGGAACTCTCCTCCGGACCGAAGGCGGTTCGCACTGAGGATCCGCACGACCGACCGGTTCGCCGTCGAGCCATCGAGTTGGGAGAACGCATCGCATGTTCGAATTCAGCGATACTCACGAAGTCATCGAGTCCAGCCTGCGCAAGTTCTGCCGCGAGGAGATCGAGCCCTTGTGCGCGGCGCTCGAGCGGGGGGAGGTCTCGCCCTTCGAGCCGCTGCGGAAACTCTCGGCGACCTTCCAGCTGGACGAGTTGGTCGGAGGGCCGTTGCGCGAGAAGGCCCGGAAGCTTCGCGATGGGAAGCGCGGCTCGCACGGCGAGCGGGGGGCCGCCGGCCTGCTCGGAGATCCCGCGGTGTCGGCCATCTTCGCCAAGGAGGTCGCGCGCGTCAGCCCCGGATTGTGTCTGTCGCTGGTGGCGAATTTCGGCTGCGGTGCGACGATCGCGGCTCGCGGTGATGCGGATCTCATCGAACGAGTCGCGGTTCCGGTCCTGTCGCTGGAAAAGATCGGTTGCTGGGGGCTCACGGAAGTGGGCTCCGGATCGGATGCCTTTGCGATGCAGACCTGCGTGCGCGAGCAGGGCGACGAGGTGGTGCTGAACGGCAGCAAGACATTCATCTCCAACGCACCCATCGCCGACTTCTTCCTGATCTACGCGCGCTTCGAAGCGGCGGGCGAGCCCGCCGGGGAGCGGGACAAGCGACGGATCTTCCCGGTGGTGGTCGAGCGCGGCCGAGCCGGGCTCGAGACGGGGCCGCCGATGGAGAAGTTCGGCATGCACGCCTCGCCCACGGGCGAGATCTTCCTGAACGAGGTCCGGGTGCCGCGTTCACACCTGCTCGGGGATCCCGACGCGCCGGCGCGCGAGCATGCGGAGGAGACGCTCGCGACCGAACGCGCGGCCGTCGTCGCCATGTGCCTCGGAGTGATCGAGCGCTGTCTGGACGAGGCCACGCGGTTCGCCATCGAGCGAAAGCAATTCGGTCGGCCGATCGCCTCGTACCAGCTGATCCAGCAGAAACTCGCCAAGATGGTGGTCGCCCGGGAGAACGTCCGGAACCTGGTCTTCAAGTTGATCTGGCTGCAACAGCAGGGCAAGGGGAGCGAGCGGGAGGTGAGTGCGGCCAAGTGGTATGCGAGCGAGGCGGCCTGCGAAGTCGCGCTCGATGCCATGCAGGTGATGGGTGGTTCGGGCTATATGCGGGAGTTTCCACCGGAACGGCTGTTCCGCGACATCCGTCTGTGGACCGTGGGCGGCGGCACCAGCGAGATCCAGCAGCTGACCATCGCGAAGGACCACCTGCGCGATCACGGCTTCAGCATCGATCTGCGCGGAGGCTACGGCGAGTAGCGTGCGGTCATGGAGTGGCCGGGTGTTCGCGAAACGGCGCGACGTGACGGCGCCGTGCAGCAGGCGGCGCGCTGTTACATCTCTTCCTTGAGGCGGACGGCGCCGAAGAGCTCCGGGTACTTGCCCTGCTTGTCCGCATAGAAGTTGCGGATTTCTTCCATGTCGCTGGAGATGTCGCCGGTCGGCACGATCGCCGGGCCGAAGCCGCCCACGCGTCGCGAGTAGTCGAGGAAGCTCAGCACGATCGGTACCTCGGCGGTGCGGGCGATGTGGTAGAAGCCCGACTTCCAGTACGGGACGTAGCTGCGCGTTCCCTCGGCGGGCACGACCAGGCAGATCGATTTGGATTCGTCGATCACCCGGGCCATCTGCGCGACCATGTCGCTGCTCTTGTGGCGTTGCACCGGAATGCCGCCCAGCGCGCGCGCGATCCAACCGATCGGAGGCGCGAAGAGCTGCCGCTTGCCCATCCACGAGATGTGGATGCCGTAGAGCCAGGCAAAGGCCAACAGGAACGGAAGATCCCAATTGGAGGTGTGAGGCGCTGCGATCAGGACGTAGCGCCGAGGGATCGGCGGTCCACCCTGCGCGGTCCAACCGGTGAGTTTCAGGAATATGCGGGCGAGCAGCCGTTTCACAGAGCGACCTCCGAGGCGCGGAGGTTAGCGTGGAGCGGCAAGCCGGGCCCGTCAGGCATCTTTCGAGCGGGCGGGTCCGTCGGGCGTGCTTCCCCCGCGGACATTCGTCCGCGGAAATGCTCGTTTCGATGGGGCCGACCCGACTCCAATCGACGACGATGATCTTCCTCGAACCTAGCGATAACGGTAACGGGCTTCCTTGACGCTGCCGCGGCGGATGTTCACCTCGCATTCGTAGCGGATGGCGTCGCGATCGCGGCGGCCGGTCTGGACGACGCCCTCGCCGCGCACGCCTTCGACCGCGTTGGAGACGAAGTAGGTCTCCGACGTCGCGAACTTCAGCGCCACGGGCCCGTCCCGGTCCGACGAAATCTGTTCGCGCAGCTCCGCGTGGCACATGTCCACCGTTCGCCGGGTCGACTGGGGGGGTTGTTCGACGGCGCGGTAGCGCGCGTCGGTCACCTTCAGCTTGCGGAGGTCTACATTGCAGCTGTAACGGATCGGATCGCGGTCGCCGCCCACCCGCAGTCCGCCGCTGCCGCGCACGCCCATCTCGCGCTCCGAGACCGCAAACGTCTCCGCGTCGTCGAAGTCCAGCTTCGCGCGACGGCCGTGATCGGCCGCCGCCATCTCGCGCGTCACCATCTGACACAGCTCGACGACGCGCTTCCGCGCGGGCAGCGGCCTCTCGAGCACGCGATAGTGGGCGTCGGTCACGCGCTCGCTGCTCGTGTTCACCCTGCACTCATAGTCGATGGAATCCCGATCGTTTCCCGACTTCAGCGTTGCGTTGCCCTGTACGCCCTTTTCGAAGCGCGAGATGGAGTAGGTGTTGTTCTCCGCAAAGAAAACCTTCGTGCCGCGCCCGCGATCGTCCTTCACATCGTCGGTGATCCTCGCGTGGCAGAGCTGCAGCGTGTCCCTGTCCGTCATCGGCGGCTTCACGACGGGGAGGTAGTGCGCGGAGTCGATCCGGCCCCGGCGGATGTCCAGCTCGCATTCGTAGCGGATCTTCTCGCGGTGCTTGCCGGCTCCGAGCTTGGCGTTGCCCCGTACGCCCTCCCGGTCGAGCGAGATGAACCAGGTCTCAGCCGCTTCGAAATCGAGCTTGGCGCCGCGCCGGTTCGCCGCCGCCAGATCGCGGCGAATCCGGTCCTGGCAGGTGCCGACGGACCACTCGCTGTTGCGCCGGCCCGCGTCGATCAGGCGGTGTTCGACGCTGACGACCCTGCCCGATTGGATGTTCACCGAGCAGTCGTAGTGGATGCGAGCGTGCTCGCCTCCGGCGCCGATCACGGCGCCGCCGCGTACGCCCTGGCGGGAGCTGGAGATGTAGTAGCTCTCGGGGGAGTCGAAGCCGACGCGGTGGATGCCTCCGAAGCGATCGCTCACCTGGGCGCGGACCGCCTGGTGGCAGGACTCGACGACGCGATCGCGCGGTCGCGGGCCGGTGGGAACGGGCGTGTAGGCCACGCAGGCGACCTGTGTGACCGACAACGCGGCGGCCAGCAGCGCGCTGCCCAGGATACGATGGAATCGAGGTCTCACGGTCGAATCTCCCCTGTCGACGACGGCGCCGCGGCTTCGCGGGTTCACGCGAGCCGCGGATCGGGTGAACGGGCCTCCTCGCCCCAGTATAGGCGCAGCTTCCGGAAGATCCGCCGCCGCTCTCGGCGGACGCGACCCCGCGCAGGCTGTCGCTCCGATTCGGTAGAATGCGGTGCTCGTACCGATCCGTCCCCGGTCCGAGCGCGGAGATTTCCGCCGGAGTGTCCGGAGTGTCCGGGGTGGTCGACGGGGCCGGAGCCGTGTTGCAGCGGGCCCGTGAGTCGGCGGCCAGAGCCGGGGCCGGGCGCGGGCGTGGGAGGAAGAGCGGTGGACGAACCGCGAGGATCCGAGAGCGGGGACGGAGCGCCGGAAGAAGCCGGCGCACGGCGAGCGGCCGGCACGCTTCCGGATCTCCAGCTCGACATCTTGCGAGCGGGAATGGCGCCGTGGAAGCGGCTCACCGCTCCGATCTTCTTCGGCCTGGAGCGGGTTCCGCGCGATCGCCCGGCGCTCTTCGTCGGCAACCACACGCTGATGGGCATGCTCGACGTTCCGCTGATGATCCTCGAGCTGCTCGAAGAGTGCGGCGTACTGATCCACCCGCTCGGGGATCACCTGCACTTCCAGATCCCGCTGTGGCGCGACCTCGTCGCGAGCTTCGGTGTGGTGGACGGATCGCCGGAGAGCTGCGCCGAACTGATGCGCGATGGAAAGTCGATCCTCGTCTTTCCCGGCGGCGGGCGCGAGGTGTTCCGGCGCAAGGGCGAGAAGTACCGGTTGTTGTGGAAGCAGCGCGCCGGTTTTGCGCGCATGGCGGCCGAGCACCGCTACGCCATCGTGCCGTTCGCCGCGGTCGGGGCCGACGACTGCTTCGACATCGTGGTCGACGGCAACGACCTGTTGCGCTCGCCGCTGCGCCCGATCATCGAACGCTTGAATCCGGGCAAGGACATGATTCCACCATTGCTGCGCGGGATCGGGCTGTCGCCGCTGCCGCGGCCCGAGCGCTTCTACTTCCACTTCGGCGAGCCGATCGAGACGGCGCACCTGGAAGGAAGGTCGGACGATGCGGCGGCCGTGTTCGCGGTGCGCGAGCAGGTTCGCGAAGCCGTCGAGGCGGGAATCGAGTTCCTGCTGGCGAAGCAGGCGGGCGATCCCCAGCGCGGCTTCCTCGACCGTCTGCTCGGAGCGGACCGCCGCGGTCGAGGTTCGGCGACCGACGCCTGAGTTGCGCGGTGGGCCGGCGGGCTTCAGAGGGACGCGAGCGTCGCTTCGACGTCCCGCGCCCGGGCGATCGCACCGGTCGCGAGGAAGCCCGCGTGTGCGGCTTTCAGCTGGCGCACGCGGGCTTCGGGTTCGCCGCAGCGGTGAGCGACGTTCGCCCGGGACAGGTCGACGAGCGGCGCGTAGGCGCCGGCACCGGTGTCGCGAACGAGTGTTTCGGCGCGAGCGAGCGCGGTGTCGGCGGCCGCACGCGCTCGCGAGCCGTCGCGTGTGATTCGGGACTCGGCCAGCTGGATCTGCGCGGCGATTTCCCAGACGCGTTCACCGCGCCCATTCGTGAGCGTGACGGCTTCCTCGGCGGAGATCACGGCGGCATCGAAGCTCCCGAGCTTGCGTTGGGCGTGGGCGCGATTCGCGAGCAACCAGCCCTCGAATTCGAGACCGAGGTGCTGGTCGCGCGCGACGTCGATCGCATCGCCGAAGCAGCGCTCGGCCGCTTCGTACTCCGCCGCGGCCAGGCGGGCGGAGCCCAGCCCGCTCAGGGAAGTCACCCGTGAGAACGGGCTGTCGAGCTCCTCGGCGATTCGCAGCGATTCGATCGCGCAGGTGCGGGCGTCGCCGAACTCTTCGGATACGACCTCACCGGTGAGCAACGCGAACTGCCCGATCAATCCGAGCACCCAGCCGATGTTCTCGCGGTCGTCGGCATCGCGTGCGATCCGGAGTGCGCGCGAGTAGGCTTGTCGCGCTTCCTCGAGTCGTCCCGTGGCCGCGAGGCTTCCGGATCGCGCTTGCTCGAGAAAGACGCGGTAGCTGAATCCGACCTCTTTGCGCCCGAGCTGAAGGTCGTCGCCGGTCAACTTCAAGCCTTCGTCGGCGAAGTGCAGCGAATCCTCGAGGTTGCCGACGAGGTAGTTCGCGTAGCAGCCCCCGGTGTAGACACCCAGCGGCGGGGACTCGAGCCGCTGCGCGAGCTCGAGGTTGCGGACGACCAGCTCGTGATACTCGCGAACGCGTCCGAGACCGACGATCCGAGCGCCGTAAGCGCCTCGCAACATGATGGCGGCGCGGTCGTTCCCGGCGGCGTCTGCGAGCGCGCTGCCTTCCTCGAAGATCTCGTCGACCGCGGCCTCGGAAAGCCCCATGCGGAAGCCGCCGATCACCAGGATCTGCAGGCACGCGACGAGGCGGAGATCGACGGCGTCGGAGTCGTCCGACAGCGAGCGGACCAGCTCGCGGACCTGCTGCCAGTGGCGCAGCGTGCCGCCGAGGTCGCGCGTGCCCGCCCAGGTGGCGGCGCGGGCGTGGAACTTCGCGGCTTCGAGCGTCTCCCCGGCCTCCTCGTAGTGGTGCGCGAGAAGTGCGGCGTGTTCGTCGACACGCTCGGGGTCGGCTTCCCGGATCGCGCGAGCGACGGCGAGGTGGGTGCGGGCGCGCTGCTCGTGGAGCTGGGAGCCGAGCGCGACTTCCTGGGTGAGTGGATGCGCGAACGCGTACTCGGAGATCGGATAGAGGGCCTGTTGATGGATGAATTCGGCATTCGACAACATCGCGAGCGAATCCGTGAAGTCACGCGCCGGCAGTCCCGAGACCGTCGCGAGGATCGATTCCGGAAAATCCTTGCCGATCACGGCGGCCTTCTGGAGCAGAAGCTTTTCCCGCTCGGCGATCCGGTCGATCCGGGCCGAGAGCACGGCGTGTACGGAGTAGGGCACGTCGAGGCCTTCGACCGGCGAGTCGAGCCGATAGCTGCCGCGAATCCCGCTGAGCGCCCCCGACTCGACCAGCGAGCGGACGATCTCTTCGGTGAAATACGGATTGCCCTGTGTGCGCTCGTGGATCCGGTCGGCGAGGCCCGCGACCGTCGGATCGTTGCCGAGCAGATGATCGAGCATCTCGCGAATTGCCTCGGGTCCGAGCGGCTCGAGCGGGAGTTGCTGATACCAGGTCTTGTTCATCCAGTCGGCGCGATACTCGGGTCGGAAGTTCAAGACCAGCAGCCCGGGGCCGCCGCAGATCGCATCCACGTATTCGGAGACGAACGCCTCGCTCGCGGCATCGACCCAGTGGAGGTCCTCGATCAGGATCACGAATCCGCCCGGGTTGCCGCGTTCGATCAGGCTGCGCATGACGGTGACGAGCCGACGCTGCCGGCCGGCGGCGTCGATCGTCGGGGCGGGCAGGTCGGGGTCGGGAATTCCGAGAAAGTCGAAGACCAGCGGCAGGAACTCGCGAAAGTCTTCATCGATCAGCAGCAGGCGCCCGGCGACCTTCTCGCGCGCACCCCGTTGGTCGTCCTGCTCGCCGATGGCGAAATAGGCGCGGAAGATCTCCAGGATCGGCAGCAATGGGATGTTCCTGCCGTGTGCGACGCCACTGGCCTGGAGCACCGCGACGTTCGCAGCGCGACATCGTTCGGTGAACTCGAAGCACAGCCGGCTCTTGCCGACGCCCGCGTTCGCGACGATTCCGATCGCGCGGCCCTTGCCCCGCTTCGAGGCCTCGAGCGCGGACTCGAGCAGGCCGATTTCGCCCGTCCGCCCGACGAAGTGGCTGAGCCCGCGCGAGCGCGATACGTCGAACCGCGTTCGGAGCGAGCCGACTCCGGCGAGCTCGAACACCGGCACCGGCTCGGCGACGCCCTTCACGTTGAAACTTCCGAGGTCCTCGAGTTCGAAGAATCCCCTCACCTGGTCTGCAGTGGCCGCGGTCAGGTAGACCTTGCCGGGCTCGGCGAGCGCTTCCATCCGCGCCGCGAGTCCGACGCTCTGGCCCTGGGCGGTGTAGTCCATGCGAAGGTCGTCGCCGATCCGACCGACCACGACTTCGCCGGAGTTGATTCCAATTCTTGTCGAAAAATCGAGACTGCGCTCGCGGCGAAGCGCACGCGCATACTCGCGCAGCGCGTCCGAGAGGTGGAGCGCCGCGTAGCATGCGCGCTGGGCATGGTCTTCGTGGGCGATCGGCGCGCCGAACAAGGCCATGATGCCGTCGCCCGTGTACTGGTTCACGGTGCCTTCGAAGCGGTGGATGCTGTCGGTGAGGATCTGGAAGAAGCGATCCATGATCCCGTGCCACTCCTCGGGATCCATGTCCTGCTGGAGGTCCAGCGAGCTCTTCACGTCCGCGAAGAGCACGCTCACGTGCTTGCGCTCGCCCTCCATCGCGGATTTCTGGCTGAGGATCTTGTCGGCGATGTGCTTCGGGGTGTAGTCGTGCGGCGAGCGTTCGTCGACGGGGTCGCTCGCTGCGGCATTCGAGTCTTCCGACTGTGCGCCGCCGCATTGATTGCAGAAGCGGGAGCCGGCGGGCAGCGCGGCCTCGCAGTGTCGGCACTGCAGCGCGAGGCCGCTCCCGCAGCCGAGGCAGAACTTCGAAGCTTCGGGGTTCTCGTGGCGGCAGCTCGGGCAGATCACGCGGCGCTTTGTACACCGAAGCTGCGGCCGGAGTCAAGCGCAGCGGCGTGGTCGGCGTCGCAGCCCGTCGGGTTCGTCGAATCGCGGCTCGCCGCGGCGGTCGCTCGACGTTCGTCCGCGCGGCCGCGCGCGGCGAGTCTGCGGGAGGTCCCGTAGACTTCCGACCGCTGATGAAGCGAACCCGCGAAGCTGCAGTCGTCGCGCCGCCGCCGTCCGATCCCTCTCGCCGGCCCGCGCGCATCCCCTGGTACGCGCGGCCCGGGGCCGAGGTGGCGGAGCGGTTCGGTGTCGAACCCGAGCGTGGGCTCGATCCCGCCGAAGCGGCGGCGCGCCTGGCGCGAGCCGCGCCTCGACCGTTGCAGCAGGCGGAGCGCCCGCGCTGGTTGCGCCTGCTGGTGCGCCAGTTCGAGAGCGTGCTGATCTTGATCCTCGCAGTGGCTGCGGTCGTGTCCGTCCTGATCGGCGACGTCGCCGACGCAATCGCCATCGTCGCCATCCTGGCTCTGAATGGTGTGCTCGGATTCGTTCAGGAGTGGCGCGCCGAGAGCGCCGTGCGGGCTCTGCGTCGGATGCTCGCGCCGGGCTGCAAGGTGCTGCGTGACGGCGCGCCCTGCGACGTCGCGGCCGACTCGTTGGTGCCGGGCGACGTCGTGATCCTCGAAGCGGGCGATCGCATTCCCGCCGATCTGCGCGTCGTTGAAAGCGCCACGTTGCGGGTCGACGAATCGGCGCTGACCGGCGAGTGGCAACCGGTCGCCAAGGGCGTCGAGCCGGTTCCGATCGAGGCGCCGCTGGCCGAGCGCCGTAGCGTCGTCTGGATGGGCACATCCGTCACGAGCGGGAGCGGTCGCGGAATCGTGACGGCGATCGGCGGCGATACCGAGTTCGGCCGCATCGCAGCGCTCACGCAATCGGTCGAGACGGGCCGCTCGCCGCTTCAGCAAAGCCTCGCGCGCCTGGGCCGCCAGGTCGGAGCACTGGCGCTCGCCGTGTCGCTGCTGGTGGCGGCGACGGGTTGGTGGCTCGGCCGGCCGCTGCTCGAGATGTTCATGACGGCGGTTTCGCTGGCCGTCGCGGTCGTGCCCGAGGGTTTGCCGGCCGTCGTGACCATCACGCTGGCGGTCGGCATCCGCGACATGTCGCGGCGCGGCGCCCTGCTGCGCCGGCTGTCGGCGGCCGAGAGTCTCGGCCAGGCCGGCGTGATCTGCACCGACAAGACGGGCACCCTCACACAGGGCGAGATGACCGTCCAGACGGTCTGGCTCGCGGCCGGAGTCGTTCGCGTCGGCGGCGTGGGGTACGCACCGGAAGGCGGCTTCGAGGCGGATGGCCGGGCGATCGATCCCGCTTCGCGTCCGGACCTGCTCGCTCTCGCTCGCTCCGCCGTTCTCTGCAACCACGCGATCGTCGAGGCGCGCGACGACGAGTGGTGCGCGATCGGAGATCCGACCGAGGCCGCACTCGTGACCTTCGCTCGCAAGGCCGGCGAAGCGCGCCCGGCAAACCTGGTGCTGCGGGCCGAGCACCCGTTCGATTCGGACCGCAAACGAATGTCCGTGGTGGTGACCGAGGCCGACGGAGATGGCGCGCTTCACGTCAAGGGTGCGCCGGAGGTGATCATCGACCGTTGCACGTCCATTCGGGACGGCTCGGCCGAGCGCCCGTTCCGAGCCGAGGACCGCGCTCGCGCCGTTGCGGCCTGCGAGACACTGGCCGAGCAGGGTCTGCGCACGCTGGCCGTGGCGCGCCGCCCGCAGCTCGCCGTTGACGAGCTTCCGGTCGATGCGGAGGCGGCCGAGCGGGACCTCACGTTGTTGGGCATCGTCGGGATCTTCGATCCGCCGCGTTCGGAAGTGTCCGGCGCCGTGGCTCTGGCGCGAAGCGCGGGGATCAAGGTGCTCGTCATCACCGGCGATGCCGTGGCGACGGCGCGAACCGTTTCCCAGAGCATCGGCCTGTCCGGCGCGCACGTGATGTCCGGCGCGGAATTCGATTCGCTCCACGCTGCCGAGCTCCAGGAGCTGCTCGAAGGCGACGTCGTGTTCGCCCGCACGACTCCCGAGCACAAGCTTCGCATCGTCGAGTTCCTCCAGCAGCAGGGCCACGTCGTGGCCATGACGGGCGACGGCGTAAACGACGCACCCGCGTTGAAGAAGGCGGACGTCGGCGTCGCCATGGGGATTCGCGGGACCGATGTGGCGCGCGGGGCGTCGGACGTCGTGCTCACCGACGACAACTTCGCCTCGATCATCGCGGCCGTGGAGCAGGGGCGCCGACAGCTCGACAACATCAAGAAGTTCGCCGGGAATCTGCTGTCGTCGAATTTCGGCGAGGTCTTCGCCATCGTGGGCAACATCGTGAGCGGCAGTCCGCTCATCTTCCTTCCGGTCCAGATCCTGTGGATCAACCTCGTGACGGACGGTCTCACCTCGATTGCGCTGGGCGTCGAGCCTCCGGAGCCCGGCGTCATGCGGCGCGCTCCGCGCGCGCCGGGCGACCCCATCTTGTCGCGCGCGCGTCTCGCGGCGTTGCTCGCGATGGGCGTTTACGTCGGGATCGCGACCCTGTGGCTGTTCGAGATGGCTCTCGATCGCGGGGCGGACCTCGCACGCGCCCGCACGCTGGCCTTCACGGCCCTGATCATCCTCGAAGTCGTGAACTCCCTGAACTTTCGCGGTCTCGATGCGCCGCTCCGCCGGCTCGAGCTGTTCGGCAACCCGTGGCTGCTGCTCGCGATGGCGGTCAGCATCGGACTCCAGGCCCTGGCGGTCTACACGCCCGTGGGTCGCGAGATCCTCCACCTCGCCCCACTGCACGCCGCGGACTGGTGGTTGCTCGGCGCGATTTCGCTGCCGCTGCTCCTGGCGAGCGAGCTGGTGAAGACGCTTCGCTGGCGGCGACGCGAAGTCTTCCCGGCGGTGTAGACGGGCCCCGAACCCGGGCGGCTACTCCGCGTCTCCGGCCGCCCAGTCGTCGAGGCGCTCCATCGTATCCGCGTACTCGCTCGCGAGCTCTTCGACGACGGTTCGCACGGACTTCACGTGGTTCATCGAACCGACGACCTGGCCCACGAAGTAGTTCACCAGCTGCTCGGCGCCCGGAGATTTGTGGGCCGAGCGCGCAATGCGCGTCTGGGCCTCCGCGACGAGCAGGGGTTGCAGGGGCATCGGCAGCGGCTCGGGATTGCTCGGATCGTCCCACGCGTCGGTCCAGGCGCTGCGGAGCTGCCTCGCGGGCTTGCCGGTGAGCGAACGACTGCGAACCGTGTCGCTCGAGGTGGCCTGCAAGAACTTCTGCTTCACCACGGGGTGGGTCTCGGCCTCTTCCGTCGTCAGCCAGACCGAGCCCGTCCAGACGCCCTGCGCTCCGAGCGCGAGCGCTGCGGTGAGCTGGCGACCGTTGCCGATGCCGCCGGCGGCCAGCACCGGGATCGGGGCGACGGCGTCGACGACCTCGGGCACCAGCACCATGGTCGAGACGGTTCCGGTGTGGCCGCCCGCCTCGTAGCCCTGGGCGATGACGATGTCGACACCGGCTTCGGCGTGTTTGCGCGCGTGGTCGACCGTACCCGCCAGCGCGGCGACCTTCACGCCCTTTTCGCGACCCCGTTCGACCATCCACGCGGGCGGCGGACCGAGCGCACTCGCAATCAGGCTGATGTCGTGTTGGAAGGCGATGTCGATCACATCACGCTGCTTCTCGAAGCCGACGTTGAGGAGGTTCGAAGCGTGCTGGTCCTCCGGAAGCGGCGGTACGCCGTGTCGCTCGAGCAGCTCGGCGACGAACTGCCGGTGGGCCGGCGGGATCTTCGCGTCCAGGCCTGCGCGGTCGAGGCCACCGGTGTCGCTGCCGACGAATTTCGTCGGCAACAGCAGGTCGACACCGTACGGCCGGCCTTCGACTTCCTTCTCGATCCACTCGAGCTCTGCGGCGAGGCCCTTGGCGGAATGCGCGGCGACGCCGAGCACGCCCAGCCCGCCGGCCTTCGAGACCGCGGCCGCCACGTCGCGGCAATGGGTGAAGGCGAAGATCGGAAACTCGAGGCCGAGGTCTTGTGCGAGCTTCGTATGCATGGGGTGTCTCTCCTTGCGGCGGCGTTCAGGCGGCGGTCGTCAGGTCCTGGATCTCTGCGGCCCGATTGCGAAGGAATTCGGGACCGCCCAGCAGGTGGCGAGCGACTCCGATGCGCTTGAACCAGAAATGCAGGTTCTGCTCATCGGTCCAGCCGATGCCGCCATGGACTTGCGTCGAGGTGCTCGCGATCTCACGCGCGATCTCCGAGACGTGCGCGAGCGCGTGACAGGCCGTGAACGCGGCCTCTTCGGGCAGCGCATCGAAGCTGTGCGCCGCGAACCACACCAGCGATCGCGCCGGCTCGAGCTCTGCGATCATCTCGGCGCACAGGTGCTTCACCGCCTGGAAGGAACCGATCAGGCGATCGAACTGCTTGCGCTGCCCCGCGTAGGCGACGGCCTGTTCGATCATCGCTTCGCAGGCGCCGAGCGTATCGGCCGCGAGTGCGATGCGGCCTGCAGCGAGCAGCCGGGAGATGGTGTCGTGCGCGTCCTCGAAGACGGCCTCGGGTGCGACGCCGTCGAGGACGACTTCCGCCAGGCAGCGCGTGGTGTCGATGGTGCTGAGGCGCGAATGCGCGAGTCCGGGAGTCCCGTTTCGGACCACGGCGAGTGTGTCGTCGCCGACGCCGAGGAGCAGGTAATCCGCGCCGCAGGTATCGAGTGCCATCATGGCCTTGCCGCTGAGTCTTCCGGCCGTGAGTGCGACGCCCGCACCTTCGCGGATCGAAAAGGTTTCCGTCAACGCAACGCCGAAGTGAAGCTCGCCATTTGCGATGCCGCGGAGCCAGGCGGCCGTTTCGGCGCCGGCGAAGCTTCGCAGTGCGATCGGCAGCATCACCGCGGAACCCAGGAACGGCGCGGGGGTCACTGCGTGCCCGAGTGATTGGGCGACCAGGGCTGCGTCGAGGAGGGTGAGATCGCTGCCGCCGTCGGATTCGGGAACCAACAGGCCCGTCGCGCCGAGCTCGGCCAGGGCGCGCCAGATGGCGCGATCGTTCGGGCAGTCTTCGTCGCGCAGCTCGCGGACGCGCGTGATCGGAACCCGATCGGCGAGGAAGCCGCGAAGGGTCCGTTCGAGCAGCAGCTGTTCTTCCGAGAGTCCGAAGTCCACGTGCGCTCTCCTAGGCCTTGGCGGGTTTCGGCTCGCGCGGCAGGCCGAGGCCGCGCTCGGAGATGATGTTCTTCTGGATCTGCGCCGTACCGCCGCCGATGATCAGGCCGAGCGAGAAGATCGAGTGGATCTGCCAGAAACCGCGATCGCGTTCGTAGCGGGTGTGGTCGTAGAGGCCGCCGAGTTCGCCCATGACGTCGATCGCGAGCGAGGCGATGTCGAAGTTCAGCTGGCAGTTCTGGAGCTTGGTCACGAGTCCCGCCACGCCGGGCGACTCGTTCTTGAGGCTGCAGGTCAGCATGCGCATGCCGTGGTACTTCATCGAGAGTACGCGCGCCTGGAGCTTCATCAGGCGGTCGCGGTAGACGGGGTTCGCCATGGCGGACACGCCGTTCACCGTCTCGTTGCGCATCAGCTTCATCAGGCGCAGCAGCGTGCCCTCGGCGTTGGCGTTGAGGCTGTTGCGCTCGTGCTTGAGCGTGGTGTTGGCGATCTTCCACCCTTCACCGCGCCGGCCCACCACGTTCGTCTTGGGCACTCGCACGTCGCTGAAGAACACCTGGTTGAAGGAATTCTCGCCGAGGTCGCCCGACATCGTCCGCAGCGGCTGCACCTCGATGCCCGGCGTGTCCATCGGCAGCAGCAGGTAGCTGATGCCCGCGTGCTTCGAGGCTTCGGGTTCGGTGCGCACCAGTACGAACATCATCTGTGACGTGTCTGCGCTGCTGGTCCAGATCTTCTGGCCGTTGATCACGAAATCGTCGCCGTCTTCGCGCGCCGAAGTCTGCAGACTCGCCAGGTCGCTGCCGGAGCCGGGCTCGGAATAGCCCTGGCACCACATGATTTCACCGCGCAGGGTGGGCCCGATCCAGCGCCGCTTCTGCTCTTCGGTGCCGTGCTCGAGCAGCGTCGGCACGAGCATCGACGGCCCCTGCGCCATCATCCCGCGCGCGATACCCGCGCGATTGAACTCCTCGTCCATGATGACGGTCTCGAGCAGATCCGGCTCGGCTCCGTAGCCGCCGTACTCCTTCGGAATGGTGCGCGCCCAATAGCCGTGTTCGATCTGGAGCGTGAGCCAGCGGGCTCTTTCCTCGGGTGGTGCTTCGAGGAGGCTCTTCTCGGGCTTGTGTGCTGCGAGGAACGCGCGGACCTCCAGTCGGAAGTCCTCGTAGCGATCAGCGTATTCGAGGTTCATCCGTCGGCCTCATTTCGCCCGTCTTCACCGGCGAAACGAGGGTCCGCCCGGGCAGGGCGAATTCTAATCCGGTCGACGCCGGGTTGCCGCCTCAGAATCCCATCAAGAAGATCGGAAAGAACGGCAGGAAGCCGGACGGATTCAGGTTGAACAGGCCGAGCTGCAGGCACTTGCTCGAGTCGACCTTGTTCACCACGCCGATCTGGACTCCGACGCACTTGCCGGCGAAGTTCCCGACTCCGAGCTGGGCGCCCTTCGCCGCACCATCGACCTGGTTCGCGATGCTGATCTGCACGCCCGCGAGCGAGGTGTCGGCGGTATTGCCGAACCCGACCTGGATTCCGCGGACGTGCCCGTGGCCGAGGTTGATCGCGCCGGCGCCGATCCCCGTGAGCTCCTTGTCGACGGTGTTGAGGAGGCCGACGTCGAGACCCGCGACGTCGTCCTGGACGCCCCCGACCAGATCGAGCGCGATTCCGCGAACCGGTGAATCCTGCGAGAAGATCTGTGCCCCGGGCCAGAGAGACACCTGGAGCGGCGTCATCGCCACCTTCGTGCCCGCGCAACCCGCGCTCGCGACCGCCATCGCAACCAGCGCGACCAGCAGTGCACTTCGCCGTCCCCGCTCCGGGGTGTCGAAGAGAATGCGATTGCCCAAAGCCGTGACCTCCGAATGCTCGACTCGACGATCATGCTATCGCGAATCCCGGGAACGCAACCACCACGACGTCGCAATCCGGCGGCATTCCGCATCTTCCCGGCCGGATTTCGACGCCCGCCTCGCGGGATCGCGCGCGCTCCGATCGGTTCGGGAACCGGTCGACGACCGACTGTGTCGACCGACCGCTCGAACCCTTTCGACGAATCGATCCGGCGCATGTCGCATCCAGTCAATACGCGTGCCGCGCCTTCTCCGCAGCGACCCGGCTCGATATATTCGCAACGCAGTGAGCACCGCAGGCTGCGTGCGCGGTCGCGAGCGGCTTCCCTCGCGGATTCTCGGGCAAGAAAGGAGACGTCGAATGATCTTCGAGCACCTCTTTACGCCGGTCCGGATCGGAACGATGACCGTCAAGAACCGCATCGGGCTGCCGCCGATGACCGTGGGCTACGGCACGGCCGACGCGACCCTCACCGATCGCCATCGTGCGTACTACGAAGCCAGGGCGATGGGAGGGGCCGGGCTGATCGTGACCGAGGCCGCGGCCATCAACGGCAATCGCAAGTACGGACTCTTCCCGCTCGGCCTGTACGAAGACGCGCAGATTCCGAGCTGGGCGAAGCTCGCCGATGCCGTGCATCCCTACGGCACCAAGGTCGGGGTCCAGCTGATGGATCCCGGCCCCGAGTCGATTCAGATGCTCACCGGGATCCAACCCGTCGGCCCGTCGGCGGTGGTCGGACGCAGCCATTTCCGCTCGCTTCCGCGCGAGATGACCACCGGTGAGGTCGAGGCGGTGGTGGAAGATTTCGCCGAGGCGGTCGGCCGCGCGCAGGCGGCGGGTCTCGACTGTGTTCAGATCCACGCAGCCCACGGCTACGCGATGGTGGGTTCCTTCCTCTCGCCCTTCTTCAACAAGCGGACCGATCGCTACGGGGGCTCGCTCGAAGGCCGGCTGCGCTTCCTGCTCGAGATCATCGCGGCGGTCCGGGCCAAGGTCGGCCGCGACTACCCCATCATGTTGCGCATGTCGGGGGACGAGCACCGCACGGGCGGTCGCACGCTGCAGGAAACGCAGTTCATCGCGCGCGCTCTGGTGGCGGCCGGAGTCGACGGGCTGGAGATCTCCGGCGGCGCGATTCCGACGGCCTTCTACGCGGTCGTGCCGCCGCAGGGCACCGAGCTCGCTCCGAACGCGCCCTACGCCCAAGCGATCCGGGAGGTGGTCGACGTTCCCATCCTCTGCGTCGGCCGGATCAACACCCCGCGACTGGCCGAGTTCGTGATCGCCACCGGGAGAGCCGACCTCGTCTCGATGGGGCGCGCGCTCAATGCCGACCCCGAGATGCCCAACAAGGCCGCCGAAGGCCGGTTGGACGAAATTCGACCTTGTGTGGGCTGCAACGAGGGTTGCATCAGTGCGGTCATGAAGGGGCTGCCCGCGGGCTGCATCCTCAATACCGAGGCCGGCAAGGAGATCGACGGCCCGCCGGTTGCGACCGAACGGCCCAAGCGCGTGCTGGTGGCCGGCGGCGGTCCGGCCGGCCTCGAAGCGGCGCGCGTCGCCGCGGTTCGCGGTCACGACGTCACGCTGGTCGAACGACGCGAGAAGCTCGGCGGCCAGGTGAACCTCGCGAGCGTCGCGCCGTTCAAGCAGGAGATCAGCCAGGTGGTGGGCTATCTCTCGCGCGAGATCGAGAAGGCCGGCGTGAAGGTCGAGCTGGGCAAGGAGGTGACGCCCGAATTCGTCGACGAGCTGAAGCCCGACGTCGTGGTCGTCGCCACCGGCGCCACGCCGTTGCGACCCGCGAGCATTCCCGGCATCGACGGCGAGAAGGTCGTGAGCGCCTGGGAGGTTTTGGGGGGGACGTCCGAGGCCGCGATCGCGAACAACGTGGTGATCATCGGCGGTGGACTCGTGGCCTGCGAGCTCGCGGACTTCCTGGCCGACACCCACGACAACACCGGCGCCATGCCCACCCTCGTGACCATGCTGGAAATGCAGCCCCTGATGGCCATGCAGGCCGTCTACGAGATTCGGCATCTGTTGATGAAGCGACTGCACGACAAGGGCGTGCGCATGATCAACGGCGCCACCGTCAAGGAAATCGTCGATGACGGCGTGGTCTACACCACCCACGACGGCAGGGAGGAGACCATTCACGGCGCCGAGTACGTGATCCTCGCGATGGGCTCCGAGCCCAACGACGAGCTCGCGAGCAAGCTCGAGGGCAAGGTTCCGGAGGTCCACGTGATCGGAGACGCCAAGCAGATCGCGAGGATCCTGGAGGCGACGGCGGCGGCGGCGGAGCTGGGGCGGCGGATCTAGCAGCGTCGGATACCGGCGTCGGAGTGTGCAAGCGAAAATTCGGAGGCAGTCGGAAAATCCACTGGGTACGGTCGAGATGAATTAGACTGGGCACCCATGGGAGTGCAGAGTGTCCTCGCGCACGCTCGGCGGAGATTCCTCGGCGTCGACAACGTTCTCGCGATCGGTCGCGGCCCGAAGCGCGCCGAGGGCGAGACCCTCGACGTTTCCGCCATCATCTTCTACGTGCGCAGGAAGGGGTCGAAGTTCCACGGCCCCGCCGGCCGGATACCCCGGAGGCTCTTCGACCGGGACGCGGCAGGCGCCGTCGACCGGTCGCGGTCGTTCCGAACGGATGTTCGCGAGGTCGGGACCGTCGAGCTGGTGTCGAGCGGGCGGCGGTGCTCCTCGAGCTTTCACACGGGTACGGCTTCGCTGGTGTTCGACGCCCCCGGTGCCGAAGCCGGTTCCGGCGCGGTCTACGCGCTGACCTGCGCCCACGTCATCGGCGACGTCCACCTCGGGATCCCCGGATGGAAGCGCGTCAAGCTCGGACTTCCGGGCTCGGGGTACGCGCGCGGGGAGCGTTTGCATCAGCTCTCCCGCCGGAACGGACGCCTCGAATTCGACATCGCGATCGCGAGGCTCGACGATGACGGCCCCGCCGTTCCGCTGCGCGTGGTTCCCAGGGACGGCACGGAGCTCGCGAACTTCATGAAGCCTCCACTCCCGCAGGGGCGTCGCGTCAAGATTCTCGGATACCGGACGGGAGCCGTGAAGAGCGGGAGGATCGTGGGGCCGCTTCACACGTCCGTGCCGATCGCCTTCGATCGCGGCTCGCTTCCGGTGGGGAATCTGTACGTGATCGAGGGCTTTACCCCGAAATCCGGTGACTCCGGCGGGATCGTCTACGCCCGCGATCGAGCCATCGGTCTGGTCGTCGCGAGATTCAGCAGGGGGGGCTGCCTGTTCCACTCGCTCTACTCGGCAAGCAAGCGATTGTTTCGGAACTCATCGCTCGACCTCGATGTCGATCGAATCTTCTAGGAGGAGCCTCATGTCGAAGTCCGTGTACGTCGCGATCGTCGCCGCACCGCTGTTCTTCGTCGGATGTGCGGGGTTCGTGACCAGCAACGAGAATCAGGGAATCGAGGTATATCGCCCCGCCTACTGCTTCGTCGTGTCGGATACCAATGCGAGCGTGTTCACCTGTCCGAACCTCGCGTCGAGCTATCTGATCGAGCCGCGTTCGTTCCTCGCCAAGAACGAATTCAGCGTCGAGCTGTCGAGCGGGATGCTCGCGAAGGCGACCGACAAGCTCGACACGACGGCGATCCTGACGTTCTTGCAGGGCGCCGCGGAGACAGCGGCCCAAGCAGCGGGATCGTCGGCCTCCGAGGGGTCGGTCGAGGGAAATATCGGGCTCGAACCGGGCTTCTATTTCTGGGACGGCAGCGCACCGCTGCGGCGAATCGGCGGTGGAACGCCGTAGGCCGGTTCGAGCGTGCTCACCGATTCCACAGCGACATCGCGGCGATGCCTGAGTCCGGCGATCGCGGCGGGCGTCGGACTGATCGCGGTCGTCGTTTCGGGCACTGCCGGCCGGGCGCTCGCGTGGGGAAGCGACGGCCACCGCATCATCGGCGAGATCGCGTATCGACAGCTCGAAGCCGGCCCGATGCGAGCGGTTCGGAAGCTGCTTCCGAAGCACGGTCGCTATCGAACCCTGTACGAGGCCTCGACCTGGGCCGACACCTTCGCACGACAGCGCGACGCCTACGACTACCTGGAGCCACAGCACTACATCAACGCCGATCCGGAAGCGGATCGCATCGATGTGGAGGCGCGCTGCGGTGAGCGGGGTTGTGTCGTGTCGGCGATCATCGCAAACGCCTGCCTGCTGAAGAGCGGACACGGCAGCCTCGAGAAGCGCCGTGAAGCACTGTTCCTGCTGGCCCACTTCGTCGGTGACGTCCATCAACCGCTTCACGTCGCCCACCCGGACGGGCGCGGAGGCAATCGGACCACGCCTCGCTTCTTCGACGACCGCGTGACGCTTCACGCCCTCTGGGACTCCGGGCTGATCCGTCGCCACCTCGACGCCTACGGGCGATGGAACCAAGACGAAGCGGACGGGAGGAGCGGTCCGGGCGATGAATACGCCCCCTGGGATCTCTACGCCGGAGAGCTGGCCGCATCGCTCCCCGCCGCTGCGGCGGCCTGGAAGCGCGAGCTCGACCCGGGCGTGTGGGCCGACGAATCCTTGCGGGACGCGCGCCGCTACACCTTCGGTGTGACGAGCTCGCAACGGCTGGCGAAGCCGTACTACGACGAGGTGATGCCGGTGATCGCGCGGCGACTCCAGCAGGCGGGTGTTCGGCTCGCGGGCGTGCTGAACGCCGTGTTCTCTCGGGACGCGGACCCGGGCTACGTCTGTGCCTCCGAGAAATCGAGCTCCGCGGCGGAGAAGGGCTCCTGAACCCGCAGGCTGCGGCTCGAAGGACGGGTCCGGCACGCTCGCTATGCTCCGGTCCGGCAGGAGGACGCGACGATGACATCTACCGGGATCGAGAAGGAGGCGCTCGACAGCTACGCGCGCTTCGTGGCGCTGCGTGAAGAGATCGACGCGGGCCGCCGGCGTTGGGCCGAGCTGGCCGACTTCTTCACCGACGACGCAGCCTACATCGACCCGGCCTGGGGGCGCGTCGAGGGCCGCGCCGCCATTCGACGCTTCTTCGAAGCCTCGATGGCGGGGCTCACGGGCCACGGCTGGTCGACCCCCGAGAATTGGATCATGGCGGACGGCCCGCGAGTCGTGAGCCAGTGGGATCAGGTGCTCGGCGAACGCCCGGACGGAACCCCCTGGCTCGTCGCCGGACTCTCCATTCTCTATTACGCGGGCGATGGACTCTTCTGTTACAGCCACGACATGCTCAACATGACCCACATCGGCGAGACCCTGCGCGCGATGGAATGGCGGCCGCCCGAAGGCTTCAACATGCCGCCGCGCCGGCCCAATCGCGACATCTCCCTGCCGGCCGCCTGGGCTCACCTCGAGCAGAGCCGTGCGGGCTGAGTCGCCCCCGCGGCCGACGCCCGTCGATAGGGAAGGGCGATGCAGCCCCTCGCTGATCGAACGGCCATCGTAACGGGGGCCGCCCGCGGTGCGGGCGCTGCGATCGCACGTCGTCTGGTCGACGCCGGAGCTCGCGTCGTGCTCGGCGACATCCGGGTCGAAGCCGGCGAAGCCGTCGCGCGCGAGCTCGGCGACGCCGCGAGCTTCGTCCCCCTCGACGTCACCCGTGAAGAAGACTGGCAACGAGCCGTCGGACACGCTCTCGCCCTGCACGAGACGATCGACGTACTCGTCAACAACGCCGGCCGCCTCCACATCGGAACCATCCGGAATACGACGGCCGAGCAGGCCCGCGGCGTCGTCGACGTCAATCTGATGGGCCCCTTCCTCGGCATCCGCGCGGTCGTTCCCGCGATGAAGGCCCAACGGAGGGGCTCGATCGTCAACGTCGGCTCCCTCGACGGCCTGATCGCGATGAACGGCGTCGCCGCCTATGCGGCCAGCAAGTGGGGCTTGCGCGGTCTCGCCAAGAGCGCGGCCCTGGAGCTCGGCCGCGACGGCATCCGCGTCAATACCGTCTGCCCGGCGGGCGGCAACCCGGAAATGTACGGACCCTGGATGGAGCAGCTTTCCGGCATGCTGGACGAGATGCTGGCGTACACGGAGGATCGCGGGATTCCGGGCGAGGTGTCGCTCGAAGCGATCGCCGACGCCGTCGTCTTCCTCGCCTCGGACGCGAGCCGGCACTGCACCGGCGTGGATCTGCCGGTGGACGGCGGGGCGCACGCGGGCCGTTTCCTGCGCGGCTTCAACGAGTTCTGAGCGGCGGTAGCACGCCGCACGAAGGGGAATCGTGCAGATCGATACGGGCTATCCCGATCCTGAATCCCAGGCCCCGTTCGGGCGCAAGAACCTCGGCAACGCATTGCTCGCATTCTCCGTGCCGATCCCCGCCGTCGCGTGCGCGGCCTGGTTGTACCACTG
>Ga0210064_1000129_pt1 | contig 35782 bp, 30 predicted proteins | sample Muzzi_CordC_D2_FD_185531 | JGI IMG/M metagenome (GOLD analysis project Ga0210064, IMG submission 185531) | Wetland microbial communities from San Francisco Bay, California, USA, that impact long-term carbon sequestration - Muzzi_CordC_D2 (SPAdes) | ecosystem: Environmental > Aquatic > Marine >... | reverse complement strand
TACAAAGTTCCTTTTTCGATTAAACTGGCCGCCCTCCAAAGGCGGGTAAACTTTTCAGGACAGCGGTTTGGCTGACTTCCGTCTGATGCGCTATCCTTTAATACTCCGACTTCCCCATTCCCACTTCCGCATTCCGACTTCCGAATTCTTTTACCTCTGTCCGCTTACAATCCATCCCTCCTATTGATATTTTTGAAAAATATCATTATGAACAAAAATCATATTGACAAATACCAACTAATAATTATAGAAAGCTAAAAAGCGATGAACTGGATATAAACCATAGAGATCAAACAATTAATTTAAAAACAAGGAAAATAATGAATAGCATTCAGTAAATTCATTAACTGATTGGATTTTTTATATTTTTATGAGAAAGCAGGGTCTTTCTGATTTCTAAACCCAAAAATGAGAGGAGGTAATTATGGCTGATAAGGAAATTGTCGAAACTTCCGAAGCCGAAATTGCGGTACATTGGGGGGAAGAGGAATATTATCATCCAAGCACAGAATTTATTGCCCAGGCCAACATGGCCGATCCCGCTGTCTTTGACAGGTTCAGCCTGGATAATTTCCCGAACTGTTTCAAGGAATACGCTGATCTGCTCGAATGGTATGAGTACTGGAAAACGACTCTGGATACCAGCGATGCGCCCTGCTGGAAATGGTTTGTCGGCGGTAAGATCAATGCCAGCTATAATTGTGTGGATCGTCATCTCGCCAAAAATAAAAACAAGACCGCCATTCATTTTATCCCCGAACTTGAAGACGAAAAAATCGAACATATCACCTATCAGGAACTCTACGTCAGGGTAAATGAATTTGCCGCGTTGCTGCGGGATTTTGCCGGATTAAAAGCCGGCGATCGGGTGACCCTGCATATGCCCATGTCGGCTGAACTGCCGATTACGATGCTGGCCTGTGCCCGCCTGGGCGTCATTCACTCCGAAGTGTTCGGTGGCTTCAGCGGAAGGGCCAGTGCCGACCGGATTATTGACTCCCAGAGCCGGGTGCTCATCGTCATGGATTCTTACTATCGGGCCGGCAATCTGCTCAACCACAAGGAAAATGCCGACATTGCCGTTGAATTGGCTGAAAAAGACGGCCAGAAGGTCGATAAAGTGCTGGTCTGGCAGCGCTATCCGGGTAAGGCCTCGAGCGCCTCGCCCATGGTTGAGGGGCGAGATTATTTTATCAACGATGTGCTCAAGGATTATTACGGCCAGCGGGTTGATCCGGTGCCCATGCCGGCCGAAGCGCCGTTGTTTCTGATGTATACCAGCGGGACCACGGGCAAGCCCAAAGGCTGCCAGCACAGCACCGGCGGGTATCTGGCCTATGCCGCCGGAACGTCCAAATACGTCCAGGACATCCATCCGGAAGATGTTTATTGGTGCATGGCCGATATCGGCTGGATCACGGGCCATTCCTACATCGTATACGGGCCGCTGGCGCTGTGCGCGTCTACGGTAATTTACGAGGGTGTTCCCAATTATCCGGACCCCGGACGACCCTGGCGGATCGCCCAGGAACTGGATGTGAACATCTTCCACACCGCCCCCACCACGATCCGGGCCCTGCGCAAGATCGGCCCGGATGAACCCGCCAAGTATAATTATAAATTTAAACACATGACCACCGTCGGCGAGCCCATCGAACCCGAGGTCTGGAAATGGTATTACGAGGTTGTCGGCAAAGGCCAGGCCGCCATCGTCGATACCTGGTGGCAGACGGAAACCGGCGGGTTCCTGTGCAGCACGCTCCCGGCCCTGGCACCCATGAAACCGGGCAGTGCCGGAAAGGGCGTGCCGGGGGTCCACCCCATCATCTATGACGATGAAGGCAAGGTCATTGCTTCCGGGACCGGCAAAGCCGGCAACATCTGTATCCAAAATCCCTGGCCGGGCGGCTTCCAGACCATCTGGGGTGATCGTGACCGCTTTGTGGATACCTACTATGCCCGCTACTGCAAAGATCCCAACAGCAAAGACTGGCGCGATTGGCCCTATATGACCGGGGATGCCGCCGTGGAGGCAGAAGACGGCTATTACCGTATTCTGGGCCGCATCGACGATGTCATCAACGTTTCCGGCCACCGCCTGGGGACTAAGGAAATCGAATCGGCGGCCCTGGTGGTGGAAGAAGTGGCCGAAGCGGCCGTGGTGCCGGTGGCCCATGAAATCAAGGGCCGCGAACCGGATCTGTTTGTGTCGCTGAAACCCGGATTTAAACCTTCAAAGGAGTTGGAACAAAAGGTGTCCGACGCCATCAGTCGTGAAATCGGCAAAATTGCCAAGCCGCGCAGAGTGTGGATCGTGACGGATATGCCCAAAACCCGCTCGGGCAAAATCATGCGCCGGGTATTGGGAGCGATCTCCAATAAAAAGGATGTCGGCGACGTCACCACCCTTGCCAACCCCGAAATTGTCGAAGAAATAAAGAAGATGGCCGAAGGAAGCTAACATAAATCACATTCATGTTCGCTAAACGAGGAGGTGATGCCGTCCCGAATGTTGCTGTCAATGAGGAAATGGATGAAGGTTTTGTTACCTAACCAATAACTATAAGCGAAAGGAGACTAGCATGGGATCACATGTATACTGGCTATTCTTTTTCGTCCTGTGTTACTGGGGATACTGCATCACCATCGGTGTCACCGGTTACCTGAAGGCCAAGAAAGGGACCGACTACTTCATTGCCGGGCGCCAGCTCAACATCTGGGTATTTGTGCTGGCAGCCACCGCTACGTCGTTTAGCGGCTGGACCTTTGTCGGGCATCCCGCCTTGATCTGGCGAGACGGAATTCCATACGGGTATGCGTCGTTTTACGTCCTCACCATTCCATTTACCGGCGTTCTTTTCCTGAAACGCCAGTGGTTGTTGGGCAAACGCTACGGCTTTGTTACCCCGGGTGAGATGTATTCGACCTATTTCGGGTCCGAGGCCATGCGCATCCTGACCGTTATCGTGGCCCTGTTTTTCAGTGTGCCGTATCTGGGCATCCAGCTGCGGGCCTCAGGCGTTTTGTTTAACATCTTAACCGACGGCCTGTTTTCGGTCAACGTCGGTATGTGGATGCTGGCCATCATCGTGACGCTGTATGTCGGCCTGGGCGGTCTGCGCTCGGTGGCTTACGTGGACACGGCCCAGTGCATCCTGCTGTGGTCGGGCATTGTGGCCCTGGGAATCATCGGGGTCGTTTTTGCCGGCGGCTGGGACGGGATGACGTCCAAATACGGCGACATCGTCGCCTGGATCAACAGCGGCGGTGCCAGTGTGCCCGCCTGGGCGGATTCGGAGGCCGTCAAAATCTTTCTGGAAAACAAGGCGGCCATTTTTAAAATTACCCCCGCCGGCTACAGCCATTTCGTGGCGGTGCCCGGTGTAATTCAGTTCGTGTCGGTCGGCCCCAAGGCCGTCGGCGGTATGTGGACGGGTGTCATGGTTTTGACTTACATGTTCGCCCTGATGGGCATTCACGCCTCGCCCGCCTTTTCGATGTGGGCTTTTGCCAACAAGAACCCCCGACCGTTTCCGCTGCAGCAGGTGTGGGCCTCTACCCTGGGAATCGGCTTTGCCCTGTTTATCTTCACCACCATGCAGGCCATGGGCGGCTGGGTCATGGCCCTGTTGAAACCGGCCGGTGCAGCCGAGACTATCCTGCCCCTTGCCAATCTGGTCGGCGGCAAACAGGCCAACCTGGTGCCCTATCTGATTCACCTGATGAAGGATACGGCCCCCTTTGCCGTTGGTCTGCTGGCGATCTGCGCCCTGGCGGCCATGCAGTCCACCGGGGCGGCCTACATGTCCACGGCCAGCGGTATGCTGACCCGGGACATAGTCAAAAGATACATCAAAAAGGATATGACCGAAACCGGACAGACCCACTGGGGTCGTATCACCGTTCTGATCGTGGTCGGCTCGGCGCTGGTCTTCGCCACCATTGTGCCGGGGGCCATCGTTATGCTGGGCGGGCTGGCCGTGTCCTACGGGTTTATGATGTATGTGCCGCTGATGGCCACGCTATACTGGCCGTGGCTGACGCGCCAGGGTGTCGTTACCGGTCTTGTCTGCGGCATCATTGCCGTGACCGTGACGTTTACCTTTAAACTCGGTCTGCCCTGGGGTGCTTATCCCTGGACGATTCACTGTGCCGGCTGGGGCATCATATTTAACTTGCCGATTGCCATTCTCGTCAGCTTCTTCACCCAGCCGCAGAAAGAGGAAGCCGCGCGCCGCATGGAATACCACACTTTCATCCGGTCGCATGCCAGTTTATCACCGGAAAAACAGCACCTGATCAAATGGGGCTGGATCATCACTCTGGCCTGGTTCTTTTTCGCCATTGGCCCGGGCTGCGTGATCGGCAACACCATTTTTGGTGATCCCTTAAAGCCGGCTGAATGGCTCAACGGGATGCCGTCGATCTGGATCTGGCAGATTCTGTGGTGGATTCTGGGTATCGGTATGATGTGGTTCCTGGCTTACAAGCTGGAGATGTCCACCAATATTAAGACGGAGTTCGATGCCTTGAAGCACGATATTTACGAGGAACAACCGGTGGTCGCCGAGGAATCCTCGCGCGGTATGTCAGGGGTATAACTTTTAGATGCATTACCCCGTTTAAAACGTTAACCAGGATGAGGAGGCGCCTGCGCCTCCTCATCCCAACCCCACTTAAAGCCGAAACCGGTTATCTGAAATAATGAAACGACTGCTTTTATTGCTGACTATCGTAATCATTGTGCCTGTCGGCTGCGGCGTGGGCGTGTCTGATTATGACGATGCCGTTCTGGATGGTATTTCCAATCTCAATTTAAACAAACCTCAAAAGGCGTATGAGGACTTCAGCCGCGCGATAAAAATAGATCCGAATCGGGCCGACGGCTACGTCGGGCGTGCGAATACGCTTAACACACTGGGCCGATATGAAGAGGCCCTTGGCGACTATAATAAAGCCATCGCAATAGATCCGAAGCTGGCCAACGCTTACGTGAACCGGGGATCGGCCAACAGTCATCTGGGACAATACGAGCAGGCGATTGCCGATTATGAAAAGGGGCTGGAACTGAACCCCAAAATCGATGATCCCCCGGGATTCATGGACCGCCTGTTCAGCAATGAACCCAATACCGACAAGGGTATTCGTAAACACCTGGAATATTTAAAACAGAAGGTGAAAGAGCCGAGCGGATAAACCTAACCCGCATAAACCGGAAAAAAATGAATTGAATAAAGGCACTCAGGTGTCAGGTGTCAGGTTTCAGGTTTCAGGGGTGAAAGCACAATAGCAGAACTGAAACCCGAAACCTGAAACCTAACGCCCTAAATAAGGGAAAAAGGAGGATAATCATGGCCAATCCTTATGAAATAGCTTACCGGCAGTCCATTGAAGACCCCGATACTTTCTGGGCCAAAGCCGCGGAAGACTGTCACTGGTTTAAAAAATGGGACAAGGTGCTTGATGACAGCAATAAGCCGTTTTATCGATGGTTTAGCGGCGGAGAGGTCAACACCTGTTACAATGCCCTGGACTTTCACATTGAAAACGGTCGCGGAGACCAGAATGCGATTATCTATGACAGTCCGGTCACCCAGACCATAAAAAAAATCACCTATAACCAGATGCGGGACGAGGTCGCCCGGTTTGCCGGTGCGCTGGCAGCCCGGGGGGTCGCCAAAGGCGACCGGGTGCTGATCTACATGCCGATGATTCCCGAAGCCCTGGTGGCCATGTTGGCCTGTGCCCGCATCGGGGCGGTCCACTCCGTGGTTTTTGGCGGATTTGCGGCCAAAGAACTGGCCGTGCGCATCGACGACGCCAAACCCAAAGTCATTGTCTCCGCCTCCTGCGGCATCGAGGTGGCGCGGGTGATTGCCTACAAACCACTGCTGGATAAGGCCATTGAGATGGCGCAATCCAAACCGGGCGCCTGCATCATCAAGCAGCGGCCGATGGAAGCCGCCGCCATGATCGACGGGCGTGATCTGGACTGGGACGATGTCATAGCCGATGCGCAACCCCATGACTGCGTGCCGGTGGCGGCCACCGATCCCCTCTACATTCTGTACACCTCCGGGACCACGGGGATTCCCAAGGGGGTTGTGCGGGATAACGGCGGGCACCTGGTGGCCTTAAAATGGACCATGGGCGCCGTGTACAATATTGAAGCCGGTGATGTCTACTGGGCGGCATCCGATGTGGGCTGGGTGGTGGGGCACTCGTACATCGTCTACGGCCCGCTTTTAAAGGGCTGCACGACCATCATATTTGAAGGCAAACCGGTGGGAACGCCGGATGCCGGTGTTTTCTGGCGAGTCATCGCAGAGCACAAGGTCAAGGTGATGTTTACCGCGCCGACGGCCTTCCGGGCCATCAAGCGGGAAGACCCCCGCGCCGAGCTGATGAAAAATTACGACCTGACCAATTTTAAAGCACTGTTTCTGGCCGGTGAGCGACTGGATCCCGACACACTGAAGTGGGCCGAAAAAAGCCTGGGGGTTCCCGTAATCGACCACTGGTGGCAGACGGAAACCGGCTGGGCCATTGCCGGCAATTGCCTCGGACTGCATCATTTCCCGATAAAAGAAGGCTCTCCGACCAAACCGGCACCGGGCTGGAACCTGCAGGTAGTGGATGAAAATTGCACTCCTGTGAAAGCCGGTGATATCGGCGCGCTGGTGGTAAAACTGCCGCTTCCTCCCGGAACGCTGCCGACCCTCTGGCACAACGACGAGGGATATATCAAGGCTTATCTGGAGGAGTTTCCCGGCTACTATAAAACCGCCGATGCCGGTTTCATTGATGAAGACGGCTATGTTTTTGTAATGAGCCGCACCGACGATATCATCAACGTTGCCGGCCATCGCCTGTCGACCGGTGCCATGGAAGAAATCCTGGCCGATCATCCGGATGTGGCTGAATGCGCGGTGCTCGGCGTCGATGACAAGCTCAAAGGCCAGATTCCCATCGGATTTCTGGTGTTGAATGCCGGGGTCACCCGGCAGCCGGCCGACATTGTCAAGGAAACCATCCAGATGGTTAGAGACCGTATCGGACCGGTGGCATCCTTTAAGACTGCCACGGTGGTCAAACGCCTGCCCAAAACCCGCTCCGGCAAAATCCTGCGGGGCACGATTCAAAAAATTGCGGATAATAAACCGTATAAGGCCCCCGCGACCATCGATGACCCCGTCATACTGGATGAAATGGCGGAAGCCTTAACCCGCATCGGATTTGCGAAGGCCAGAAGCGAAGACTAAGGTTTCAGGTGTTCCGCCACCGGCGGATCAGGAATTGTGAATTTGCTTTAATTGGCAGGTATTGAAGACAGTCCTAAAGAACAAGGTCACTCGTTATGCCGAAAGAAATTCTGATCGTGGATGATGAACCCAGTATTGTGGTACCCATCCAGTTTCTGATGGAACAGCAGGGTTATCGCGTTATCGTTGCCGAAAACGGCCATGACGCACTGGATTTGATCTACAAGTACAAACCGGATTTGATCCTGTTGGATATTATGCTGCCCGGGATAGACGGATATGAGGTTTGCGAAATCGTGCGCTTAAATCCGAAACTCCGTGATATTAAAATAATCTTTTTAACTGCCAAGGGTCGTGAGGTTGAAATCGCCAAAGGACTGGCCCTGGGAGCCGATGCCTACATTACCAAACCTTTTTCGAATGCTGAGCTTGTTGCCCAGGTCAAAATGGTTTTAGAAAATATCAATGAGGAAGCCGGGTAATCATTTCTGGGAGGTTGTTGCACTTTTTGTTTTCTTATTAATCCTCTCCCTCACCGCTTTTGCTGTCTGGTTTAAGTACCAGTTGACCCCAGGGCAGCTGCAATTTATCCTCCAGCTATTGCATCAATTTATCGGGCCGGTCATCATCATCGCCTTGCTGTCACTGGTGGTTTCAGGAGCATCGGTGCTGACGGTTTGGCGCCAATATATTCATCCCACCCGCAAAATCGCCGATGAAATCTCACTGATCAATGCTTCAAATCCCTCCCATCGGATTCACATCGATGGGGGAGCGGAAATCCGCCGGCTGTGTGAGCGCATTAATGAAGGGGCGGACAGATTCGAAGCCCTCACCAAAAACGTTGCAGATAAGATCCACCGGGCCAGAGCGGAATCGGAGCAGGAGAAAAACACCCTGGCCGCCATCATGGCCGAACTGCCGCAAGGCGTGCTGATCTGCAACACCGAAGGCCGCATTATTTTATACAATAATCGTGCCCGTCAGCTATTGATCGGTGTTGCCGGCAGCGAGGCAACCAGTCGGAAAGACTTGATCCCATCAGATAATTCCGCCCGCTACATCGGCCTGGGACGATCTGTCTACGGACTCATCGATAAAAACCGCATTGAGCACGCCCTGGATCACATCGGAGCCAAAATGCGGGAAAATGATCCCGAAGTCGTGTCCTATTTTGTCGTGCCGGGTGCCGATGACCGGTTGCTGCGGGTTGAAGCGGTTCCGGTCCTGGACGCCAAGCGCCGGTTTTCAGGATTGATATTGATTTTTAATGACATCACCCGTCAGCTCGAAACCGACAGCCATTTAAACCTGGCCTTACAATCCTTTGCACGGGGGATCCGGGCTTCGTTGGCCGGCATCCGGTCGGCCATTGAAACCATCATCGAGTTTCCCCAGATGGAGGCTCATCAACTCGATGCGCTCAAGGGCATCATCCACAAAGAATCCCTGATCATGGGTGAAATGCTGGAAAACAAGCTGCCCGGCAACGCGCGGGGCAATTTCAGCCAATGGCCTTTGATAACCATGACGGCCAAGGATCTCATGGAGATGCTGCAATCCAAGTCCGGTCAAAAACTACAGGTTGGAATCCGGATCGAAGATTTCAATCCGTCGATCAAGCTCAAAGTTGACAGCTATTCTTTTCTACTGGTGCTCCTGTTCATTATCGATCGATTAAAAACCCTGATCGGTTTTGCGGAAATTACCTGCCGTCTGAATGAGCTGGACTGGTATGTGGGGTTAGATTTGCTCTGGCCGGGTGCGCCCGTAAAATTAGAGACCCTGCGCGAATGGGAAGAACAGCCGCTGGCGTTTGAAGCAGAAGGAATGTCTTTAACCCTGAGGGAAATTATCGATCATCATGCGGCCGACTTCGGGTCGTACCAATCCAAAAGGCTGAAGAATACCTCGTATATACGATTCTATCTGCCGGTGGTTGATGTGACCGAACCGGAAGCGGTCCGCTCCCTGACCATCCTGCCGGAAAGCCGTCCGGAATTTTATGATTTTGATCTGTTCGGCAATGTCCCGCAGATACCGGAGCTGGGAGACAGATCCCTGACCGATCTAACTTACACCGTATTTGATATGGAAACCACCGGCTTGAATCCGGCCGAGGGTGATGAAATAATTTCCATCGGGGCATTTCGCCTGGTTAATTGTCGTTTGTTGCGCGAAGAGTTTTTCGAGCAGCTGGTCGATCCCCGGCGCTCGATTCCCTGGACCTCGGTCAAAATACACGGCATTCACCCGGAGATGCTGATCGGGAAGCCCTTCATCGATCAGGTTTTGCCCAAATTTCATCAATTTGTAGAAGAGACGATTCTGGTGGCGCACAATGCCGCCTTTGATATGCGGTTTTTGCAGTTGAAGGAGGCCCGGACCGAAGTCAAATTTGTCAATCCGGTACTGGATACCCTGCTGCTGTCCGCCGTGGTTCACCCCTCCCACGAAAACCATTCTCTGGAGGCCATATCACAACGGTTGGGTGTGCGGATCCTCGGCCGGCATACGGCCCTGGGGGATGCTTCGGCCACCGGTGAGATATTTCTTAAAATGTTGCCGCTGCTGGCCCAAAAGGGGATTTACACCCTGAATGAGGCCCTGGCGGCGTCACGCAAGACTTATTATGCAAGGCAGAAATTCTAGAGAATAAAGTTATTGGTTATCAGTTATTTGTTATTAGTAAAGGATTTTGAATCTATTTAAAAAGGTTGCGAATAGGAGGGTGGGATCGACTTCTGTTTGCATTCCGCTGCTTTTCAGGGGGGTAGCCGCGATAAATATTGCTGCAGTGAAGTCCCTTTGCAGCATCTCATGACGGACTAACCACCAACCAATAACAAATAACCAGTAACTTTTAACTATCAGTCGAGATTACCCCACTGACGGTGCCCGATTGATGGGCAGGGTAAACGAAAAGATAGCGCCCTTGCCGGGCGTGCTTTCGGCCCAGATCCGGCCGTGATGAAAATCGATGATGCGTTTGGTAATGGTTAAACCGATGCCGGTTCCCACCGGGCGGCCTTTGGTCGGGTTTTTTATCTGGTGAAACGGTTCGAATATGCGGTTGAGATTTTCCGGTTTGATGCCGATTCCGTTGTCTTCGATCTGAACCAGCAGGTGGGCGGCCTTGGCCTGTAAGTGCACGGTAATGTAGCCGCGATCGGCTTCACAAAATTTTACCGCATTTGAGATCAGATTGACCATAACCTGAACCAGGCGGTCGCGATCACCGGAAACGGACGGGATGTGTGGTTCAATATTCAGATCGATCTTGATGTTTTTTTCATGAATCAATTGATGGGTGCTGGTAACGGCATCCTTGATAACTTCCGCAAGATCCAGGGTGGTCACCGACCAGGCGATCTGGGCTGATTCAATCTTTTCATAATCCAGCACTTGGCTGATCAGGCGGATCAACCGGTCGCTTTCTTTGATGATGATGCCGGTAAATTTTTCTATCTGGTCCGACTCGATGTTCGGGTTCGTATGGAGAATCTCCGAGAGTGACCGCACCGAGGTCAACGGTGTGCGCAACTCGTGGGAGACCGTGGATATAAAATCATCCTTGAGACGATCCAGTTCCTGCAGTTGGGTGTTGGCTGCCTTGAGTTCGGCCGTGGCATTTTCCAGTTCGCGGCTGTAGGCAATTACCTGGCGGGTTTCGTCCAGGATGTTTAATACTTCCTCAATGCCCAGGGGTTCTTCCTTGACGACCGATGAAACCATGACCCGGGCCGAAGCCGATCCGATCGCTCCGGTTAAAAGCTTTTCGGCATAGCTGACCAGATCGGCATCTGCGGTTAGATACTGACTCCTGGTAATATTGCGTTTTTCGGCGTAGTCGGCCAGGGCGTTATCCGCCCGGTTTTGACCGAGAAACCGCCTTAGCAGTGACTGTAAGGCCGGCAGACTGGCCGTGCCGCGCCAGAAAAGAGAATCTCCGGTTTCTTCGGAATATTTGAAAACTTCAACAAATAAAGCGGCCTGGGTAGCCTCGATTGCCCGGGGGCGGCCCAGCAAGGATACCCCGATGTAGGCACTGATGTTAAACAGCAAGCTCCAGAATACCGACTGGGAGATCGGATTCATATGCTGCAGGCCAAACAGGTGGTACGGTTTCAGCAGTTCGATTCCGAAAGGACCGATCTCGATAAAGCTCTCGGGAATCAGGCCGGCCTGGACCAGGTAGGGCAGGGGCAGGGTATAAGCCCAGACGATAAATCCGGCAATTAAACCGCTGAGGGCCCCCGCGCGGGTTCCGCCTTTCCAGAATATGCCACCGAGCATGGCCGGTGCAAACTGCGCCACGGCCGCAAAAGACACCAGACCGATAGACACCAGGGCATAAAATTCGCCGATCGTGTGAAAATAGGCATATCCCAGCATCAGCACCAGGGCAATGCTGACCCGGCGGATCATCAACAGCAAACCGCGCAGGTCGCTTTGGCCGGCAAGGGACGCAAACGGCAGACGGATCAAGACCGGCATGACGAGATCATTGCAAATCATGGTGCTCAACGCCACGGTTTCGACAATCACCATGCCGGTGGCAGCCGACATGCCGCCCAGATACACGAACAGTGCCAGCAGTTGATGCCGTTCGGCCATCGGCAGCATCAGCACAAACCAGTCGGCATTCGTTGCGTCGGAAAAATGCAATATTCCGGAAAGTGCCACCGGCAGCACGAAAATATTAATGGCCAGCAGGTAAAGCGGAAAAAGCCAGATCGCCCGGTTTAAATGCTCTTCATTAACATTTTCGACGACCATTACTTGAAATTGACGCGGTAAAAATAAAATGGCCATCATCGATAAAAACAGGTAAATGCTCCAATCGATGTAAGTGGCCTCGGGGGCGCTGATAGTCAGAATATCATTAAAAAAATCCATCGACCGGTTGTCGACCATGGTTGAGGTCTGTCTGAGGTTCGAGAGACTACCGGCTTTTTGGAACAGGTCGGCAAAACCATTGTTAAGATAATAGGTTACAAAGATACCGACGGTTAAAAATGCGGCCAGCTTAACGATTGATTCAAAGGCAATAGCCGCCACGAGCCCCTCGTGCCGTTCGGTTGCCTCCAGGTTTCGCGTGCCGAACAAAATGGCAAAAATGGCCAGCGTCACGGCGACATAAAACGCGGTGTCGCCAAGCACGGGAATGCCTGCAAAACCAAACGATACCGAGATTTCCGGATAGTGATTGATCATCAGAAATCCGGTGGAAATGGCTTTTAACTGCAGGGCGATATACGGGATGGCACCCGCTACGGCAATAATGGTGACGACCCCGCCCAGCACAGGGCTTTTGCCGTAGCGGGATGCAATAAAATCGGCAATGGAAGTAATGCGCTGAACCTTGCTGATGCGAATAATTTTGCGCAGCACCGCCCAGCCCAGGATGGCCATCAACGTCGGACCCAGATAAATGGTTAAAAAACCCAGGCCGCTGCGGGTCGCCATGCCCACGCTGCCGTAAAAGGTCCAGGCCGTGCAGTAAACCGCCAGCGACAATGCGTAAATATATGGGTTGGCAATAATGCTGCGCCCCTGATCAGCCCGCTTGTCACCCCAATAGGCGATGGCAAACAGCAGGCCCATATAAAAGAAAGAAACAAATATTATCGTTCCGGTGTTTAGCACGGACTATTTTCCCGCTTTTGCTGAATTTCCAATATGCTCCTTTGTTCGGCTTGTTACCAGGGCCGCCAGAAAGATAATAAGGCCCCAGATACCGAAAATGTAAAGGTACAGCAGCGGAAATCCGAATACCATGGTGTTAATATTGAGAAGAGAAAGGATCGGGTAATTTAGCAGAACTAAGCCGAATAGAAATAAAGCGACCAAACGCTTGTATTTTTTATTTTCAGGCGTCATTGATCTACTTTGTCATGGGTTGAAGACGGGAACCGGGCAATTGACGTGAAACAGCCTTAGCATAGACAATGGCAAGTGTCAATTCGAGTGGTTCTAATTTAGATTGGCTCGCATATAGGGATGTGATAAGTTAATCGTATCGTTATTGGTTACAGGCTATCGAATCCTAATTATCGGGTGAAATAATGGAAGATCAAGTCTACAAGTTTTTGTCGGGGTTACCGCTTTTTTCCGGGCTGCCTAAAAAGGAGATCACGTTTGTCGCCGATGAATTAACCATAAAAAAATACCCCAGAACGACCATTCTATCCGTCCAGGGGCGCACAAAAATGGATTGCGTCTATATCTTAAAGGATGGGAGGATGGAGCTGTTTTATGAATCTCACGGCGAACAGGAAATCAAAGGTGTTTTGGAACCGGGTGATACTTTTGGCGGCGTATCCATTCTGATGAACGCCGGGATTTCGGTCCGCACGGTGCAGGTCGTTGCCGATGCTACGCTGTACGTTTTGCCGCTAAAAGCGTTTTTGGAGGTTTGCACCCGCAATAAAAATTTCTACGAGCATTTTGCCGGCCGGTTTCGTTCCCAGATGTCCAATGATTCCTATGCGTCTATTGTGGCGGCCGGACAGGCCCTGCATTTTTTATCAAGGCTGGTGCCGTTTACCTTTCTGCCGGAAGAAGAAATCAGCCGGATCGCCGCGTCGATTTCGATAATCAACTACCCCGCGGATACCCGGTTATTTGTCCAGGGGCAGTCCAAACTGGAGTACCTGTATATTGTCAAGAAAGGCGCCGCCGAGAGGTATTTTGAGGAAAACGATGAAAAAACACTGAGTGGAATGTTGGGTGAAGGCGACATGTACGGCGGTATCTCCATGCTGATGAACAAAGGTGTCGCCATCCGCACCCTGAGGGTTACCGAGGATTCGTACTTCTATATATTATCCAAAGAGACATTTCTGGATATCTGCCAAAAGTATGAAGCCTTTTCCGATTATTTCACGGACACGTTCGGCAAACGAATGCTGGATCGATCCTATGCCGAAATTATCGCCGGTAATTTCAGACCGGCCGAGATTTCACCGGAATTTTTCAACCAGCCGGTAGAAAACATCGTTAATCGGGAGCTGGTGTATTGCGACCACGAAATGCCGATCCAGGCGGCTGCAGCGGTCATGAGCGAGTACAATTCAAGCTCCATATTCATCCGTGAGGCGGACGGTGATTTCGTGGGGGTCGTGACCGACAATGATTTGCGCAAAAAAGTGACGGCAACCGGTTATGACATTTTAAAACCGGTATCGGACATCATGACCTCACCGCTGGTATCGGTTCCTTCCCAGGCGCTGATTTTCGAGAGCATGATGGAGATGATGCAAAAAAATATCAAGCATCTTGCTATCCGGGATTCGAAGGGCAAAGTGGTGGGCGTCATCACCAACCGCGATCTGCTAAAAGCCCAGGGCCAATCACCCTTTTTCATCGTACGCGAGATCGCCCAGGCCCGATTTGTTAATCAAATTGTCCAGGTTCATCGGCAGGTTCCCCAGCTGATCCAGGCCCTGATCAACACCGGGGCCAAGGCTCAAAATGTTACCCGTTTTTTAACGACGGTCTCCGATTCCATATTAAAAAAGCTCATCGGTTTTGCAATAAATGAAATGGGACCGCCGCCGGCCAGGTTCGTCTTTATGATTCTTGGCAGTGAGGGCCGCAAGGAGCAGACGCTTAAGACCGATCAGGACAATGCCATTATCATTGAAGACCTGCCTGCCAAAGCAGCCAAAGCAGCCATGAACTATTTTCTAAAATTTAGCGAAAAGGTCTGCGGCTGGCTGGATGAAGTCGGCTATGATTTGTGCAAAGGCGGCGTCATGGCCAAAAATCCGCAATGGTGCCGACCATTGCAGGTCTGGAAAAATTATTTTAAGCAATGGATTCACACCGCTGAACCGGAAGCCCTGCTGCAGGCCAGCATTTTCTTTGATTTCCGGGGCGCATACGGAGACACGGATTTAATCGACGAGTTGCGCTATTATCTGTTTGAATCACTGGGCGGATGGCCGGGGTTTTTTCGCCACCTCGCTGAAAACGCCATGTTCTTTACCCCGCCGATCGGCTTTTTCCGCAATTTTCTGGTCGAGTCCAAAGGCGAGCACCGCGACAGCTTTGACATCAAAGCCGCCATGCAACCGGTGGTTGACTACGCCCGCATCTATGCCCTGAATAGCCGGATCGCAGAAACCAATACCCTGGGGCGTCTGCGTGAACTGCTTGATCAGAAAAAAATTTCCGCTCAGCAATATCAGGAGCTTGATACGGTGTACAGTTATCTAATGCAGCAGCGCTTCGTGCGCCAGGTCAAAGCCTTCACCGAAGAAAACGGCAAACCGGATAACTACATCAATCCTAAAAAGCTATCGCGCATCGAGCAGACGACGCTAAAAGAAATCTTTAAACGCATCGAGAAGTTTCAGGCGAAGCTATCCTTCGACTTCACCGGCATGACCTAAACCGGATCCGCCATGGCTGAGAAAAGATTGCCACAAAGGCACCGAGACACAAAGCGAAACGCGAAACTTTTTGGTTAGTATTCTTCTTTGAGCCTTTGTGTCTTGGTGGCGTAAATGTTTTTTCATAATCATAATTACAGATTCGGCAAACTTTAACTTAGACCTAAAGAATAATCAATCCGAAAAACTCCTGCGCTTCCGGTCAGCACGCCTTCTTTCTATAACCAATGACGTATTTTTTAACGGTACGCCGATCAAGTCTCGTTCTGCGGGCGACCTCGCCGTAAGTGCCGTAACGCTGATACAGGGAATAACAGTATCTTTTGACAAGGCTCTGGGCGTCGATTTCACCTGCCTCCTCATCGCTGGCCGGACCGGACGACCCCGTTGCGTCCGGCACTTTGAATCCCGAGTACTTTTGATTCAACAGTAGCCTGCGTACGCACTGGGCAAGCTCTCTGACATTGCCGGGCCAGTCGTATTCCGGACCGAGCTGTTTATCGATCAAGTGCCGCAATTGCCCGACAATCTCTGCTGAGTCGGTTCCGAGGGTCTTTGTGACAATGACGTCCAGCAGATCGTCGAGCTCTGCCGGATCATCTCTTATTCGGTCTTTGAGGGGCGGGACGGTGATGACATCAGAGCACAGGCGATAGTAAAAGTCCGGCCGCATCCTGCCCTCGGCCACAAGTTGATCGATCGACTGGTTGGTGGCGGCAATGATGCGGCCGTCAAACCGATTGATCCGGTGACTGCCGACCGGACTGAAAACCCTCTCCTCCAGCACCTTTAACAGTTTGATCTGGATCGGATGGGAGACTTCACCAATTTCATCCAGGAATATGGATCCATACTTGCTGCACTTCTCCAGTATGCCCTGATGCTCTTCCACGGCACCGGTAAAAGCACCTTTGTGGTGGCCGAACAACTCTGATTCAATCAGCGTTTCCGGAAATTGAGACAGGTTCAGGGTTACAAAAGATCGTGCAAAATTTTCTTTGAAGCATTTTTTCTCTTTATCAAACGGGATGTAGCCGGAGCGACCGATGGCCATGGCGGCCGTACCTTTGCCGGTTCCGGTCTCGCCGGTGATGATCGTGGAGAAATCTTCCATCCGCTGCCACAAATGCTGGGTGTAGAATTCCATGCTGTGGGTGAAAACGTTGTTCCATAAGTTTTCCCGCAGTTTTCTCATACCGGGACTGCGTCCCACTAAATTCCGGACTATAAAATAAAAGGCCCGCCAGACCTGGAAAGTAAGTCCGATGACGCGCAGTTTTTCGTCGGCGGTGTACCCTTTCCGGTCCAGGTAGGCAAAGGCTTCATCTGAAAAGGGAATCGCGACCGCGCGATCTGCGGAATTCAACTGCTGCTGGATATGGCGCTCAAAGTGGTCGATGAAGCAATGGAAAAAGTCAAAAATATAGGCCCTTTTCAGCAGCAGCTTTTCTTCACTCACATAACCGTTGAAATTATCGTTGGCCGCATCCTCCAGGCGTTTGATCCGCCGTCGGACCTCATATACCCCTTTCTGATTGTGTTCCGCTTCTGAATGATCATCCGGCAAACCAGATAGTTGACGATTGACCCGGCTGCGCTCCTCGGTGAAAGGGTTTACAAGGGCCGCCCGTTGAACCAATCTGAAAAATTCCTTATCGCCGACAGACAATTGCAATTTTACAGCCATTCTGATCCTTTCCAACATTTTATGTATACATGCTATTACTGTAAATGTACATCAGAACTCCGCTTTTAACCACAGTTTTTTTTCGATGAACTATTATATTTCATTATATTTTAATATGTTATGCTATTTTTTGAAAAATTGGCACATATATTGATTTAATGAATTTCGACTGCAAATCGACTGAGAAGGAGGCCAATATGCAATCAATAGAAAATAAGACAAATTTAATTACGGCTGGTTTACATCGGATGCCATGGACTCAATCCGATAATGGATTCACCTGGCTGGAACCCACCCGCAAATGCAATATGGCCTGTGAATATTGCTATCAGCGAAATGACCATACCAGCGAAAAGCCATTGGAAGTGATTGAGATGGAGCTTAAAGCCATGCTGCACCTCAGAAAATGTGACACCATGCTGATTGCCGGAGGAGAGCCGCTCACCCATCCCGAGATCGTCAAAATTACAAAGCTTGTCAAATCACTCGGACCCAAACCTGTTATTTTAACCAACGGACAGGCCCTTACGCCTGAGATGGTAACCGAGCTTAAGGCAGCCGGGGTATTCGGCTTCGTATTTCACGTGGACTCCCATCAGGGGCGTCCGGGCTGGGAGGGCAAAACTGAAAAAGAACTCAATCAGCTTCGTCAATCATTTGCTGATATGGTGTATGACGCCCAGGGATTGATATGTGCATTTAACACGACAATATTGCCGCAGACCCTGCACGAGGTAGCCGACATTGTGAAGTGGACTACCGACAACCTGCACAAGGTTGCGGCCAATGTCCTCATCCCGGTTCGAACCGCTCATCCGGAGGATACCTGGGACTACTATGCGGGCAGCGAAAAGATAACAATCGACCACACACCCTATGTTTCGAATCAGTGTTATCGGAATTTGACGGCCCTCGATATATGTAACGAAATCTGGAGAGTTCATCCAAACTATCAGTTTCATTCGTATTTAGGAGGCACTATTCTTCCTGATTCGCCCAAATGGCTGTTTGGGAGCCATATCGGGACACGCGAGCATCTTTTCGGCAATTTGGGACCTAAATCCATTGAACTTGTGCAGAGCATCCATCATTTGCTCTTCGGAAAATTTCTATCATTCACCAGCCCGCGTATTAACCGCAAAGCCGGACTGCTGTTTGCCTTTGGTTTAATTGACGGCCCGGTACGCCGGGCCCTGAAAAATCGTCTTTTAACCCTGTTGCGTCATCCCGGTTCTTGGTTTGAAAAAATTTCGCTCCAAAATATAATTGTCATGCAGCCCCATGATTATCTGCCCAATGGTGAGCAGGATGAATGTGACGGGTGCCCGAACAAGACATACTGGAACGGCCGGTTGGTCTCGGAGTGTCGCAAGGAAGATTACTTGCTGTATGGCCGACCCCTGGCGACAGTCAGAAAAAAATCCTGCTCAACCGCAGCATGGAGAGAACCATTGAAAAAGGCATCCAATTTGATTTGATATCGCTCCAGGCGATGTGCTTGACATTTTAATCCCGGGCAAGATATTAATCAACAGCGCCAACAAATTTTAAAACCTAATAAAATATCATGTCAGCAAATTGAAGGAAGAGATTAGAAGCTATCTCATTTTTGAGATGGCTTCTAATATTCTGTCAAAAGGCAGGCAAATGATCAGACCGATGAACGACAGCGACGCGCAGATCGTATTGGAAATATTCAAAGCGGGCCTGGATACAAGGAATGCCACCTTTGAAACTGAGGTGCCGCTATGGCAGGATTGGAATCGATCTCACCACAAACACTGCCGGTTTGTATATGTTGAATCCGGATCCGTGGTCGGCTGGGTAGCCTTGAGTCCCATTTCAACGCGCTCCTGTTATTCAGGTGTGGCAGAGATAAGCATATATGTCGATCCCAAACATGCCGGCCGGGAAATTGGACATGCGCTGATGGCTCATATAATACGGGATTCAGAAAAAAATGGCATCTGGACAATACACGCCTCGATCTTTCCCGAAAACAAGGCAACTCTGCAATTGCACCTAAAGCACGGATTCAGGGAAGTCGGCCGAAGGGAGCAAATTGCACAGTTAGATGGCCAATGGCGCAGCACCCTGATTTTAGAACGCCGCAGTCAGGTTGTCGGCGTCTAATTAATCCACTTAGGTTAAAACCATGATACGCCGATGCTCAGAAACTGATCTTAAAACATTATTTGAAATTATAAACGATGCCGCTATTGCCTATAAGGGTGTCATACCGGATGACAGATGGCAGGAGCCTTACATGCCAGAGGAGGAAATACGCACTGAGATCGACAACGGGGTGCTTTTCTGGGGTTTTGAAAGAAATGACAACCTGCTAGGGGTGATGGGTATCCAGGACAAGGGAGATGTCGCCCTTATCCGGCACGCCTATGTCCGGACGTGCTCCCGTAAGCAGGGGATCGGTGAAAGTCTGCTTTTGCATCTGGAGCGGTTGACGGAAAAACCAATTCTGGTCGGGACCTGGAAGGCGGCCTCATGGGCCGTCTCCTTTTACCTAAAGAACGGATACACACTTGTTTCCGATAAGCAAAAGGATCGGCTGCTTCGAAAGTATTGGTCGATTCCGGAGCGGCAAATCGAAACATCCGTGGTGCTGGCAAACAAGACATGGGTAAAGTAATTAGTTGAATAGTTGATTGGTTGACCGGTAGAATAGTGAATGGATGGGATCATTTATTTTAATTCCTTGTGGCCGATCGGCGGGTGAGAATAGAATAAGTCCATAATTCTAAAATGTTGCGGAATTTTTGATACGTCAATTTATGAAAGCTTCGAAATCTGAATCAACAGAAGGTATAAAATCACCGCTTAACATCGTGCGAGAGGTTTATGACAATCTGCCGTTCAATCGCCTTCTGGGGCTGAAAGTCGAATTCCTGGAGATCGACAGGGCCGGGTTTATTTTTTCCATGAATAATGACCTGATCGGCAATACCGCCCATGGCATTTTGCACGGTGGTGTGATCTCCAGCGTGCTGGATACTACCGGCGGATTGACCGCAACCGCTTCTGCCATGGAAAGGAAACAGGACCTTGCGAAAGACGAGATCGCAAAGTGGATCGCACGGGTCGGAACCATTGATTTGCGGGTGGACTATCTCAGGCCCGGCAAAGGCTCCCAGTTTCATTCCATCGGCACTGTCATGCGCACCGGCAGAAAAGTGGCCGTCACTCGAATGGAGTTAAGCAATCAGGAAAATATACTGATTGCCGTGGGAACCGGTACATATATTGTTGGATAGTTATCGCTCACGACGTGCTCATCTCATTTTTTTATAAATTTTCTTCTATCTCTGCGATCGACTTTCTTTCTTCGGTCGGTGCGGAGCCTTCGATCAAATTTGACTCCGATACCGCTTGGGCTCAATCGCACCACCCATCCTTTTAAACTGACTGCTTTACATGTTTTATCTTCCCGAATATCGAGTTGAATCGTCTGTCCCAGGGCAAATTTGTCCGTTGTTGTGATAAATGCACCTCCTCTGCTGATATCCATGATCGTGCCTTTATAACTAATATCTTTTACAGTGAAAACGATTTCTTTGCGATAAAGCTCCCGAATATGCTCTCTGGGATCACTGCGATATCTCCCAGTTATTCCCCGGGTAGTCTGGCCGGATATTTTGGTTTTATCGATCGATTTTATCAACGGATTATCAGGCTCTGAAAATACTGCACCATAACCAAACCGGAAGGATGAATCTTTTAAGTCCCTACGCCATTTAATTTCAACTGCCGCACAATCACGAGAAATATTTACGGCAGAATCCGGCTTTTTGCTGCCGATGTAAATCTTCTCTCCCTGGTAAAGGGTCTGATCGGATTCAAAGTAAAGTCCGCTCCGGCTGACATTACAGATTCTGGCTTCATAAAAGCGGCCCGGCAATATATTCTCATGCCAGATAGAGGCCTCATATTTAAAGCGCTTAGTGCCTCTCTGATCATAATTGGTTTTCAAGATTAACCTCGTTTACTTAAAGGTAGCAATTCAAACAACCTGGATTTATCTTAATTGATCCGGATTAGCGGCCGGCTACTTTTTGATGCCATTGCCGGCCAGTTCCTCTTTTCTCAGGCGATCCAGTTCCAACTTGGCAAGGGTAAAAACTTCCATGATCAACGCATTGGCGCCGCGGTCAAATCCCGGACCGGCCCCGGCTTTTTCTGTCAGGATCTTTGCCTTTATCCGGCGCAGTTTCCGAAGGTTTTGTTCAGACAGCATTTCAAACCCCGGCGGGGCATTTAAAATTGCGTCCAACAATAATTGATTGCTGCCGTCGAAAAGCGATGCACCAAAATGTGATAGAATCTGGGCCTCCGTCATACCAAAAAGCCGGTCTCGAATTTCTCTCTCGCGCATGAATTTTAATAGCGTGCTGTCGTCTTGCGCATAAACGTCCGTTATCTGAGGGTCTGATTCTTGAATGAGGTCAGAATAGCCGCTTCGATCTTTTAATACCTCAAGCTTCCGTCCTGCCAGCTCTAATGCCCCTCTTCGGGCGTTGCGTCTTTCACGGTGACCCAGCTTTGGATCCTTTTCAATTCGATCCATTTCTTTGTTAATAAAGATATTCAGATTTTCGACGCTGATGATTACCCTTTCGACCGCATCCGCCGATTGGATCGTCAGACGTTGCTGTGCATCCTTTAGGATGAGATTGGCTTTTGATATGACACCCTTTAACATTTTGTTGGATCCTCTCACCAAATATCAAATTACGCTTGCCGCCTTAAAAGCTAATATCAGATCGAAATTGGAACCGACGGGCTGGATCTGGATACATTAAATATCGGCAATTATTTAATAAACTTAATAAAAATATCACAATCCTTGACACAAACATTTTTAATTAAACTCGACTAGGCTCAGGCGCAAGGCCGGCAGGGTGAGCTGCTGACGGAAATTGGAGTCAAGGTTGATGTGAGGACCCTTCGCAGTCTGAATCCGCACGATTTCTATGTTACCATTGTCAAAAGCAATCGGAAAAGAGGCGACGGGGATGCATTTAAAGCTATGGATAAGACCCGGGTGGAAGTTGTCGGCAGTGAACTGCTCGATGCAAATGAGGCAGCAGTGCGGTTGCGAATAATAATTCAGGCAGATGGTGGTGTTGATACCCGGGCCGCCGGTTTGTTGCTGAGCCGGTACAATAAATATTGGCGGGTGAGAAATAATCTCGAATAGTTGCGCCACGGCTTGCAATGTATATTCATGGTCTTATTGTGTATTTAATGCTTTAAATAATCAGATGCCATCCTGTCAGTGCAAAGGAGATAAGTAAAATGACGGATCCTATTCGCATATCAGTAGAGGAAGCTCGACAGAAAGCAAGCGCCGGGTCGGCTCTGCTTGTCTGTGCCTATGATGACGATGAAAAATTTAATAATAATCATTTACAGGGAGCTATTTCGTTAAAAGATTTTCGGGCCAAGCTTCCTTCTTTGTCAACGGAGCAGCAAATCATCTTTTACTGTGGCTGAAACAATGAAGCAAGCGCTGCCGGTCAGGCAGAAAAATTGTTAAAGGACGGTTACCAGAATGCCGTTGTGCTTGGTGGAGGGGTTGAAGCCTGGAAAAATGCGGGGTATCCGTTGGTCTGAAAAATTTATCCGCCTCATGAGGGCGGTCCGTCTGATCAAATAAGAAACTTTGTAGTTTTGTAACGGTAGTTTTGGATTGTGGGAGCGGTTTTTAGCCGCGATTATCCGTTCAATCGTGGCTGCCTCCAGCCCGTAGGGTTTACGCCTCGGCTTCCGGCTCGTAGAGCCTACAGCTTGGAGAGAGGGGAAACCACTCCCACCAACCATTAATTACAGCCGAAACCACATTGATTTTTATGCAGGTTCATACTCGGGCACTCTGACGGCCGCCAGCCTGAACTCCCGTTTCAGCGAGTTGATCAGTTCTTTTACGGATATGATTTTGTCGATCCGGTAGGCATTCTTGCCGGCAAACGCAAAGCCGTGTTTGAATTTGCCCTTGCGTGCATTGCCAAGTGCCAGGGCAATACAGAAAGGGCTTTTGGTTTGTTCACATGTTTTGATACAATGGTAAGGGCATTTGACAGGTTTCCGCTTGCCCTGGTTGATCTCGTCAATAAATGAATTGTGGACCACTCGGCCCGGAAGTCCCACCGGGCTTTTAATAACCACCATATCTTCCCTTTTGGAATCGACATATGCCTGTTTGAATGCCTCGTCCGCATCGCATTCATGGGTTGCCACAAAGCGAGTTCCCATCTGCACCCCGGCCGCCCCCAGTTTCAGGAATTTGTGGATATCAGCGCCGTTAAAAATACCGCCCGCTGCAATAACCGGAATAGATTTTTTCAGTTTTGTTTCAAACTCTTTTAACGCTTTGATCACTTCGGTGACAAGATTTTCAAGGCTGAAATTCGAATTATCAATCTGGTCCGGTTTAAAGCCGATATGTCCGCCGGCCTCGGGTCCTTCCACCACAAACGCGTCTGGCAGGTAATTGAACCGGGCCAACCATTTTTTACAGAGGATCGTGGCCGCCCTGGCCGAAGATATGATGGGCACCAGTTTGGTTTTGGCGCCATTTGATAGGTATCCCGGCAGGTCCAGGGGCAGTCCGGCACCTGAAAATATAACATCGATACCCTCCTCAATGGATGTGCGCACCATGTCGCCAAAATTCGTCAACGCAACCATTATATTGACACCGAGAACGCCACTGGAGATTTTTCGCGCTTTTCTAATCTCCTGTTTCAGCACCCTGATGTTGGCCTGCTCGCCGTTTTTGGCAAAATCCGGTTCATGGATGCCCAGAACGGCGGCTGCGATGACGCCGATGCCGCCTTCATTAGCGACAGCCGAGGCCAAACCTGAAAGCGATATTCCAACCCCCATTCCCCCTTGAATAATTGGTATTTTGCTGACAAGATTTCCGATACTTAAAGTTGGTAATTGCATTTGGTTTACCTTTAATTGATGATATTTTTTGGCAAAAGCTTCCTTCGGTCAGAAACGTTCGGTTTTGCCTGGGCCGACCCGCGCTAAAGTTTTGCTCAAAACGTGCTTAGAATATGCCGGAGTTCGAGTTGCCCAATATCCGGCTTAAAAAACTTAAGACCCTTAGCGGGAGGGGCACCGGCAGTTCCAATAAAGAACGTTAAGCAAGCCTGCAAAACGGATGGAATCTTTTGCAATAATTTTACAAAACAAGAGAAAGGCTTAAAAGGAGATACTTTAAAGATGAGAGGATTTCGGTGTTGAATTATGTGAATTCATCGATCAGTCAACCGGGCTGATCAAGGTTGCTTGGTGGCACCACCGATTGAATACTTTTAAAATACCTTGGCCTTTTAGGAGTTTCTTCAAAATGTTTACACGTGCAGACGCCGCCAGCGTTGCTACCTGTTTGACTGCTGCCCAAAACTAGCCCGGCGTAAAACGGCAAACATACCCATTTTCTTAACTCAGAGATTTATTTTACCACATTGTCGACTATAACGAAAGCGTCCCGCCAAAAAGGCCGGGGCGTTGTTGATTGTTGCGATAATATTATACTTTGTGAAAAAGATCAAGCCGATCGTTTCGTTTTCATGGAATTACAGTTTACGACTTAAAATGTAATCATTTTGAATGTCGCTGCCAACGGTAAATTTTTGACGGCCGACCACTTTGAACTCCCACTTTTTATAGAAAGCATTGGCGCGGTCGTTTAACTCCCATGAACTCAGCCAGATCACCTGATAGGCGCGGAAACGGGATTCATCTATGGCGGTTTGCATTAAGGTATCTGCCAACCCACTGCCGTAGTACCGTTTGCGCAGGTAAATCCTTTCCAACTTGATGGCGGCTTCATTTTTTACGCAATCCGGCGCGACAGCCGGGTGGGAATAGACGTAGCCGGCAGGATTGGAATCAATTTCAGCAATATAGAATAGTGAGCGATCGTCGGTTACCTGCCATTTTATTTCTGATTCCTGAAAGGTGGAGGTTAGATATGCCGCCATATCCTCCGGCGCCGTCATATCATTAAAGGCTTCATAAAAACAGCGCTTGCCGAGCTTTATTAACCGGTCAACATCCAGAGCAAGCGCTTTTCTGACCGTTCCGTTAAATTTATTTTGCCGGGACATGGTTGGTGGTCACCTCCGCCAAAAGCCGATCGTTATCACCCGTTACCCGTGTTCTTACCACCGTTACCCGTTTGCCTTTGCGGACAAAGCGCGCTTCGGCCCGAACTTCTCCGCCGCGCTGGTTGCCCAGCAGGTTTGCATTTAAATTAATAGCCAGCGGAAATCCCTGGCCTTTTTCGCCAAGCTGTGTGTTGCCTATGGCCAGCACCGTAGCGGTAACATCGGCCAGCCAGAGCATGGCCCCGGCGTGGATGGTGCCAAAGGGGTTCAGCGCGCCTTTGGATATCGGCATCCGGCTGACCACACGATCCTCGCTGCGTTCTTCAATAAAAAATTCGATTTCGCCCGTGCGCCTTGCTTGATTGACGTGTTGATTGATGTTTTCCATGTTATAATTTTTCCGTATCTTTAAAAAAATCACTAATATAACTTATTTTGCCATCCAGCATTTCCAAAATGGTAACGCCTTCGTTCTGATAGGGTTCCCGGCGCCGGTTCATTCCCTGGTTGGTCCAATGCACGGCAGCCTGGTTACCCTGCAGAATCACCCGTTTAATGCTAAAAGTCAACTCAGGGTATTGTCTGAAAAGGATCGAGAGAAATTTAAATATGCGTTTTTTCCCGATTAGCGGCTGGGTTTTTGGAAAGTAAAGTTCAGCATCCGGGTTGAGCAAATCTCCCATCCGGTTTAGATCGCGATGATTAAACACATCGAAAAATCGGTGGATCAATTGTGTATCAGACATCAGTCAAGACTCCAATGGTGTTGCCGTTTAGTTTCCATATTCGTCGCCGGCTTCCGTTGATGGCTAATTATAATCACTTTCATTACAAAATGTCCTTTAGCGTCTCCAGGCTGATATTGGCACCGCATAAGACCACCACCACATTTTTACCGGCCAGTCGACCGCTTTGCTTTACCAAGGCAGCCACGGCCACCGCTGCAGAGCCCTCAATCAATAAATGGTGAATTTGCAGATACTGCCGCAGGCTTGCTTTAATTTCAGTCTCTGTGACGGTTTCAAAATTATCCACCAGATCGCGGCACAAAGCAAACGTAATGGATTCCGGTTCAACCCCGCCGGCGGTGCCGTCGGAGAGCGTCGGAAGGGATGGCAAATCAAGAATTTGGCCGGCTTTGACCGATTCAATCATCACCTTTGAATTGGCCGGCGAGCATCCGGTAATTTTTACATCCGGCTGGATTGATTTGAGGTACCCGGCAATGCCGGATATCAATCCGCCCCCGCCCAGTGCTACAAAAACCGCATGGATTTGATCCAGCTGTTTTGCCAACTCAACGGCAATGGTACCCTGGCCGCCGACGACCTGGGGATCGTTATACGGCGATATATAGGTCAATCCGTTGTCCCGGGCATACTGCCGGGCGTGGGCTTCAGTGACTGCTCCATCGTCGCCATAACGGCGGACCTCCGCTCCCAGTCTCTCGATAGCCTGAACTTTGTCGGGAGAGGCATCTTCAGGCACGAACACGATGCCGGTGGCGTCGAATTTAGCGAGGCTAAAGGCCGTTGCGGCGCCATGATTGCCGGTGGAGGCGGTAACGACACCCCGGTCCCGTTCCGACGGTGTCAGCCAGAGCACTTTATTCATTGCGCCTCTAACTTTAAAAGACCCGGTATGCTGCAGGTTTTCCAGTTTGAAATATACATTGGCCCCGGCTAGCCTGCTGAAATAAGGCGAATAATCCAAAATGGTTTCTCGAATATGAGGCCGGATCCGTGTTTCGGCGGCCAGGACTTCTTTAGTGATATTCATAGCGGGAGTTTCGTTGAATAGATGAATAGATGAATATTTGATTAATTTATTAAGTTGATTGAGTTGAGCGGTTGATTGGCTGAATGGGAATTATTCTGGTTGATTCAGTTTATTGAGTTGAATAAGCTGACTGGCTAAAATCGATAATATCCTTTCAACCTAATCAACCAGTCATCTAGTCAACCACTCAACCTTCTTTTCTAATCAACTTAATCAACTAAATATTCGACAGCAGTAGCCCAGCGGTCCTCATTATGAGCCTCCCAGTAGCGTTTTTGGATCAGGGTGGTGACTTTGCCGGGTTTGCCGTCGCCGATTGTTTTGCCGTTGACAGTGGTTACCGGCATTACGCCGCCGGCAGTGCTGGTGATGAAGACTTCCGCGGCATTCTCCAACACCCGGCGGCCGAACATGGTCTGCCTGACCGGAATATCCAGCTCTGCGGCCAGATCGAGAATGGTTTGGCGGGTAATGCCTTTCAATACGCCGCTTTCAGGTGTCAGCCAGGTATTTTCGTGGCAGACAAAAATATTAAATCCCGGACCTTCGGTGATATTGCCGGCAGCGTCGGGCAACACTGCCGTGTATCCGCCCCGGTCATAAGCTTCATAAATTCCGCGTATCAGGTCGCCCCAGTGAAAGTTTTTAACCGTGGGATCGACGGCTTCGGACGGTATTCGAATGGTCTTTTCAGCAATTACCAGATGGATCCCGACCTTCTGTTTGTCGGGTTTGACGATCCAACTGTAAGGTGTGGCGTAAGCATAAAAGCGGTTGCGAAAACGGCGGGGGTCGCGCACGCCGTCTTCGTCGACCCCGCGCGTCAGGATCATTTTAACATAGGCGTTGCGCAGACCGGAGCGGCGGACGCATTCGAACAGGATTGCCCGCATCTCCACTGTCGTTAATGCGGGGGTCATCCGCAGCCGTTTCCAACCGTTCTCGAAGCGGTTCAGATGATCATCGAGCCGGAAAAATTTTCCATTCCAGACCGAAACCACGTCGTAGGTCAGGTCTGAGCGTGAGAATCCTGTATCAAGGATCGGGATGCTGGCCTCGGCGATCGGAAAATATTCTCCGTCGATATAGGCGCAACCATTCGTAAACGAGCTTGTCTGCATGGTGAACTCCTTTAGTTGTCCTTATAATTGCATAAAATAGTGCATTAGACTTATCCGGTTACGACGAAAACCATTGGCGATATTGCTTGATCCTGGATGTTTCTGAATTTCATTCAAATCAACGCTTTGATTGCGGTGTGGATTTGCGCACCATATTGCCAAATATCATCGCTGTACCTGGCAAATTTTTTCAGAGCCCGATGATATTGGAAATATTGCGGGCCTTGAATTTTTTGATGATACAGCAAAAAGTTCAACATCATCAAGGCATTAAAAAAGGGTCGGCGGGCGCGTTTCATGGCCGCCAGAATTTTTTTGTCTTCTGAAATTACCGGAAGGTTGAAATCCAGAGCACATGAAATGAATTTTTGATCATTTGAGAAAGACGCCTCGTTATAGATAAGCGGTATGATGCTCTCCGAGACAGGGCCGGCTTCGGAAAGAATTTCCTGAATAGAAAATAATCCTATGGAAGATGCCAGTATCGCCAAAAAGTCGGCTTTGTCAATATAGATAATGGATGAGGCATCAATCAGGGCTTTATTCAGCTGATCAAAGCGGTGAAATATATCCTGCGCGGCCGGGTTATTTCCGGAGGCCATAATTAACTCCGCGTGCGATGCGACGGCCTGTTGATCAACAGATTGCTGCGGTGTGTCGGCTGTTTTTACGTGCAGCTATTGCCGCTGGGCTTTCAATGCTTCAGACAGCCAGGTTTCAGCAGTTGGCCGGTTTTTATGGTTATCATAATACTTCGCGGGGCAGGAGCCTGGCGATGCTATTTGGCTTTTTTTCTCGATTTAAGGCTGGCCTGGAAGGTATCCCAAAAATTTTTATCGTTGTCTTTCCATGCTGCGCCCCATCTCCTTTCAAAATATGAGGCCGGCAGCTTTTCCTGCCAGGACTCCCAGGGATTTTTCCCGACCTGTTTGGCTTGCAGGACATCAACCAGATAGTCGGCAATTTCGGTAATTTCTTCTTTGGGGATATAGGACGCGGCACCCTCTTTGATGGATTTCACCAGGTTGTCGGGCGTAAATGCGTGGGCCGTCAGCATAAGCGCCGGGATGTTTTTACGGGTGGCGATTTCCAGCAGGCCATAGCCGTCAACGCCCATAATATCCAGGACCGCGATATCAAAATCTTGAGATTCCAGCAGCTTTTTTGCTTCTTTAAATGTGGAGGCCGTGACGATGTCACACATGTCCAGCAATTCCTGCAAAACCGCCAGAATATCCGGTTCATCATCAACTACGAGAATTTTTTTACCATTTAACATGTTGACATTATTCATAATTAACCCCTCGAACCTAAAAAAAATCAACAATCTGAAAATATTTTCCGGTGAGCACGAGTTCAGTATTTATATATGGAATTGAAAGGAAGGTCAAATGGAATACTCAGCGCCTCGACATACACGTCTTATAAAAATTTCGAGACCGGTATCTGGTCCGGTTACCGGGGGGATTTTAAGGTCAAACCGGTTATATAGGTTGCCAGAAATATAAATACAAACAAAAGCATGAATCAGGACAATAATGGCTTTTTTGAAGTTCATTTTAGTTTATCCATCTCCATATCTTTTAATTTGCGCCGCAGGATTTTGCCCACGGCACTTTTTGGCAGCTCATCGATAAATTCGATGATTTTAGGTACTTTGTAGACTGCAAGATTGTCTTTACAATAGGCCGCCACTTCTTCTTCCGTCAACGATTCGCCGGGATTGACCACGATAAAGGCCTTAACTGTCTCACCGCGGTATTCGTGAGGTAGGCCGATCGTACAGGCTTCCATAATTTTGGGGTGACCCATCAGCACGTCATCCAGTTCCACCGGATAAATATTATACCCGCCGGCAATGATCATATCTTTTTTGCGATCGACTATGCTGAGGTAGCCGTCATCATCAAACTGGCCGATATCACCGGTTAAAAACCAGCCTTCCCTGAGGGCATCTGCGGTTTCCCCCGGTTTATTGTAATATCCCATCATGATCTGGGGTCCCTTGATGGCAATTTCTCCAGCCTCGCCATGCGCCACTTCTTGATCCGGATTATCAAGGCTGACAATTTTAACATCCGTGTCAGGCAATGGTACACCCACGGTTCCCGGTTTTATGGTTCCTCCCCAGGGAGTGCTGGTCGCTAAACAGGCCGTCTCGGTTGTCCCGTATCCTTCACATACGATTTTTCCACTTATTTCTTTTAAATTTCGGATAGTGTCTGCGGCCAAAGGGGCAGCGCCGGAGAAGAATCCTCTCAGGAAGGAAAAGTCCAATTTTTTGAAGGCCGGGTCTGCCAGCAGACCCACGAAAATAGTCGGAACTGCCGGGAGGAAAGTGGGTTTGTATTTTTTTAATATCTCGATATTAATTTTGGCTTCCGGCCTTGGAACTAAAATATTTTCCCAGCTTTGCCAGATGCAAAAGTTTTGACCTGTGGTAAAGCCGGCGATGTGAAATACCGGAAAATTTCCCACAAGCCGTTCCTCGCCTGGATTGAGATCGGGGAACCAGGAATCAAATTGCTGGACCACACTGCTCAGGTTGGCATGGCTTAGCATCACGCCTTTGCTGACGCCGGTTGTTCCGCCGGTATACATAAGGGCTGCCAGGTCATCCCATTGACCTTTTTCCTCAACGGGATTCGTCGAATATTTATCGATTAGATCTTTGAATACGAACACATTTGCGGTGGATTCTATTTTACGATACATGCCCCTTTTTACAAAGGGGAACAGCTGTTTCTTTGGAAAGGGCAGAAAGGTATTAATATGGCATCCGATTATGGTTTCAATTTTCGTATTGGGTTTGATCTTTTCCATCCGCGGGACGAGCAGCGTCAACGTAATCACCATCTTGGATTCGGAATCGTTAAGCTGATATTCAAGCTCTCTTTCGGTATACAACGGGTTATTCTGAACTGCGACTGCCCCGCTGCGAAGAATCGCCATGTTCGCGATAATGACCTGCGGTATATTGGGCAGACACACAGCAACCTTATCTCCCGGCTGAATGCCCATATCTTTCAGGGCCCTGGCAAAGGCGTTGACGAGGCCGTCAAGCTCATTGAAGGAAATCTTTTTGCCCATGTAATTTAAAGCCGTGTGGTCGGGAAAATCCCTGGCTGAGCGTGTGAGAGCTTGAGGAAGGGTGAGTTTTTCATAATCCAGAGTCTTTTCTACGCCGGGCGCGTATGATTTGTGCCAGATTCTTTCCTCCATTTTGTCCCTCCCCTTTAAAATAGTTGATTGAAAAAAATGGGGTTTATTAAGTTGACTCGTTGACTAGTTGATTAAGTGAAATGATTCCTTCCATTTAATCAACTCAATCAACCTAATCAACCGATTCAACTCAATCTATTGCCAATCCATTCAATCGCTGCAGCAGCACATCGGCTTCCGTCAAAATGTCATCAATGACCTGGCGTACGGATTTGACTTCGTCAATCAGACCGGCGATCTGCCCGCAGGCTATCGGAGCCCCGTCCGGATCACCACTGTCATAGGCAACCTGGCCTTTTCCGCCGGCCACCGTGGTAATGATTTTCTCAAAATCAGCGCCTTCCGCCTCTATCGCCAGGCATTCATCAGCCAGCTTATTTTTCATACAGCGGATCGGATTCATGATGGTGGTTAACAGTAAGGCCGTATCCGTTTCTTTGGTTTGAATCAGGCGGTCTTTAATGTTTTGATGAATTTTGCATTCTTTGGTTATCATAAACGCTGTTCCCATCAGAACGGCCTCGGCGCCCATGGCCAGGGCCCCTAAAAAGCCTTTGCCATTGCAAATTCCACCGCCGGCAATAACCGGTATGTCCAGGGCTGCAACCGCCTTGGGCAATAAAATAAAAGACGCTACATTATCGTTGCCGATATGTCCACCGGCCCCGTAGCCGATCATGGTTACCGCATCAACCCCCAATCGCTGGGCCGTCAGGGCATGCTTGACCGATGTCAGTTTATGAATGACTTTGACTCCGCCCTCTTTCAGCTTCGGCAGCAATGGTTCAGGGCTTCTGCCGGCGGTTTCCACAACCTTGACGCCTTCCTCAACGACCACATCACAAAATTGGAGGGTTCTTTCCGGCAGGCCGAATTCGGGCACCATGGAGAGGTTGATCCCGAACGGTTTGTCCGTGAGCCCGCGAATTTTTTTGATTTCTTCCCGCAGGTCTTCCGGTGTTTCCAGACTTTCAGCCGTGATAAAACCGATGCCCCCGGCGTTGGCGACCGCGGCCACGATTTCCGCCCGGCTGATCCACTGCATGCCGCCGCAAAGGATGGGATGCTCGATACCCAGCATTTCAGTGATTTTGGTTTTGAATTTTTTTGCCATACTGCTTTTCTCCCCCCTGATCTAGTTGATTGGTTGAATAAACTGAAATATTTTACCGCTGACCTTTTCCGGATATACTTTGACCTTTGAGCTGATTTTATCTGATCCCCAGAATCTCCCGTGCCTCGGTTGTGGTTGCCGGCTCTTTGCCGACTTCGCGCACAATCTTTACCAGTGCCTCGACCAGCTGTCCGTTATCGGTGGCCCGTTGCCCGCTGGGCAGATAAAAGGTATCCTCAAGTCCGGTCCTGACATCGCCGCCCAGTTCCAGACAGCGACGGTGAAGGTTCCAAACTTTTTCCCGCCCGGGTCCCGTTGCAATGACCTGCCAGTGCGAATCCGGCATTAGTTCTGCTTTGAGAATCGGGAGCAGATCGGGGTTGGCCGGCATGCCGCTGTCGACCCCCATTACAAACGACAAATGCGGATGGCCTTCAAACATGGCATTTCTCTTATACATGCCGACGCTGCGCACAATGCCGGTGTCGAAACACTCGAACTCCGGTATGATGCGGTTGGCCCCCATGACCTCCAAAAATTTTTTTATTTTTTCCACCGGATTGTCAAAGAGGGCCGGCGGCCAGGCCCATTTGCCGTCTTGGCGAATTTTCAGGTAGTTTAAAGAGCCTGCGTTACAGGCGGCAATTTCGGGTTTAAAAGCTTCCAGGCAGCCCACCGGGCCGGATATATCATCGCCTAAAACCCCGGTGCTCATGCAAATGATGATATCCGGGATTCTTTCCCTGATGGCAGCCAGAATGTCTCCGACACTCCGGATATCCCACGTCGGGAAAGCGCCCATACCCTCCCGTTGATCCCGGAAGTGACAGTGCAACACCGAAGCACCGGCATTGTGTGATTGTTCGGCCGCATCGGCCATTTCCTGCGGCGTTACCGGCACGTTGAATTTAGCCGGATCAGTTAAAAGACCGGTTAAGGCACAGGTGACCACGGCTTTGTTTTTCAGGTTCACCTTTTCCTCCTTTAACCTGTTTCATTTCCCCTTAAACACGGGCTTGCGCTTTTCGATAAATGCCGTGATGCCCTCTCTGGCATCTGCGGTGGATGCAACCTCTGCGATCTTGCCGGACAGAAAATCCAGCGCTGCTTCAAAAGGCATATCTGCCATGGCATAAAAGGCTTCCTTGCCGATCTTCATCCCGATCGGGCTTTTTTTCGCCAAACTCTGCAATACCCGGCTGACCTCATCGTCGAGGTGATCGGCCGGGACTGCCCGGGTAATCAATCCCATCTCCCGGGCCTGATCCGCATTCAGTCTTTCTCCCAGAAGCACCATTTCCATGGCTTTCTTGCGCAGCGCATTGCGAAAAATCAGCGCCCCGATCATCATCGGCCAGAGACCGACATTGACTTCCGGTGTTCCGAATTTGGCATCATTTCTGGCGATGACAATGTCGCAGGCCAGCATAAGCCCCATGCCTCCCGCCATGCAGGCGCCATTGACCCGCGCCACCACCGGTTTAGGATAGCCTGACAATCTTTTTAAAAGCTGGGCATAGCGTTGAAAGCCTTGCTGAATCTCGCCGCTCGCATCACTTCCAAGATCCGCTCCGGCACAAAAGGCCTTGTCCCCTACGCCGGTGATCAGGATCACCCGCACCTCAGGGTCTGTTTCGGCCTCATCCAGGTACTGTAAAAACAGTTGAATCGTTTCAATGCTGATGGCATTGCGGCGGTCTTCGCGGTTGATGGTAAAGCTGGCGATATTGTTTTCAACACGGTACAGCAGATGAGGGTCGGGCATTTGATGACGCTCCTTGCAATTTGGTTAAATGGTTGATTAGGAAAAGTAAGTTGACTGCTTGAATTGTTGATTAGTTGATCTGGCTTAAAGGATGATTTTGAATTAAACCCGTCAGCTTATTCAACTGAATTAACTCAATCAACCCAATAAACTCAATAAACTAATCACCTATTCATTATCTTCTTCTTCCGGCACAAATTTCTTTATAAATCCGGTATCGAAATCCCCTTTGCGAAAATCGGCATCATCCATAATTTTTCGATAAAGCGGGATGGTAGTTTTCAGGGGCGCGATGGTATATTCGTCAAGTGCTCTTTTCATGATCGCAATGGCCCCGTCGCGCGTCAGATCAAAAGCAACCAGTTTGGCGATCAGCGAGTCATAGAATATCGGCAGTTCGTAACCCTGGTACAAATGGCTGTCCAGTCGCACGCCATAGCCGCCCGGCGGCTGATATTGATCCACGGTCCCCGGCGAGGGTAAAAAGTTGCGGTCCGGGTCCTCTGCGTTGATCCGGCACTCGATGGCCCAGCCTCGCTTATTTAACGCGTCGAACGAATATTCTATTTTACCGTCTGCCGCAAGACGAATCTGTTCCTTGACCAGATCCATGCCGGTGGTCAATTCGGTCACCGGGTGCTCCACTTGAATGCGGGCATTCACTTCCATAAAATAGAAGTTGCCGTCCGGAGCGAGCAAAAATTCAATCGTACCGGCATTAAAATAGTCGACGGCCGCGGCAGCCCGGATGGCCGCTTCTGCCATGGTTATCCGAAGATCGGCCGTCAGTCCGGGGGCGGGAGATTCTTCAATAAGTTTTTGATAACGCCTTTGAATCGTGCATTCCCGCTCTCCCAAATGGGCAATGTTGCCGAATCGGTCAGCCACAATCTGAAACTCAATATGCCGCGGCTTTTCAATAAATTTTTCGATATAAAGTTCGCGATTGCCAAAGGCCGCTTGCGCTTCGGCTCCGGCAATTGCAAAATCCTCACGAAGCGTTTCTTCGTTCAGGCAAATCCGGATACCTCGACCGCCGCCCCCCCCGGAAGCTTTAACCATTACCGGGTAGCCTATTTTTTGAGAGTGTTTTAAAGCGTCATCGAGATTATCCGTGCCCCCGGGGCTGCTGGGAATCACCGGGACGCCGGCTTTCTCCATAATTTTTTTAGCTGAAATCTTGTCACCGGCCAGTTTTAAATTGGAAGGTGTCGGGCCGATAAATGTGATCCCGCTGTCCTCACATGCTGCAGCAAATTCTTCTTTTTCAGCCAGATACCCATAGCCGGGGTGGATCG
>Ga0210064_1000127_pt1 | contig 35998 bp, 32 predicted proteins | sample Muzzi_CordC_D2_FD_185531 | JGI IMG/M metagenome (GOLD analysis project Ga0210064, IMG submission 185531) | Wetland microbial communities from San Francisco Bay, California, USA, that impact long-term carbon sequestration - Muzzi_CordC_D2 (SPAdes) | ecosystem: Environmental > Aquatic > Marine >... | reverse complement strand
CCTGTACACGGTCGGCTCCGGCAGGATACATTGGGGGTTCGCGGCCTTACAGGATTACCAGCTCGGCGGCGTGGCCAAGGTCGCCGCCGGTTTGCTGGTGTCACCGCTGCTGGGGTTCGCGGCCGGCTTCCTGCTGATGAAGCTGATGGTTACGGTGTTCCGCAGATTCAACCGGCAGATCGAACCGCTGTTCAAGTACTCGCAGTACCTCAGCATGGCCTGGCTGGGGTTTTCGCACGGCGCCAACGACGCGCAGAAAGGCATGGCGATCATCGGCATGATGCTGCTGGCCAGCGGCGCGACCACGCATTTCACGATTCCCTGGTGGGCCGTGGCGCTTTGTGCATCGGCGATCACGCTGGGCACCGCCTTTGGCGGCTGGCGCATCATCCGCACGCTGGGTTTTGGTATCTACCGCCTGCGCCCCATCCATGCCGTGGCCAACCAGCTCGGGTCGGCGCTGATCAACACGCTCGCGACCGCGATCGGCGCACCGACATCGACCACGCAGGTGGTAACCGCCACGCTGGTCGGCAATGGCACGGCCGAAAAGCCTGGCCATGTGCACTGGCGCAAAGTGGGTTCGATCGTCGCCGGTTGGTGGCTGAACCTGCCGGTGTCGATCGTGCTGGGCTGGTGCTACGCCTTTGTTTATTTTACGCTGCGGTCGTAGTCCGCATATTGCACTGCGGGGTTGCCGGCCGATCCATGCACATATGAAACAGCATAGGTACAAGCGAATTTCTTGGTACATTCAAAAGCACGAGTTATACCCGGCTCGCAGCGACCGGTTGGTGCAATATGCGGGCTAGGCGGAAAGACCAGGGGAGCTGAAAAGTCATGGGCTTCATCAAGAAATTCCTGTTGCCGCGCGAAGTCGATTTCAACGCGGCGCTGTTGGCGCAAGCGCGTATCGGCCGCGCCATGGTGAATGTTTTGCAGGCAACATGCAGCCAGGGCGGGACGGCGGGTCTGGACGCCATTGCCGAGCACGCCGAGCAGGCGAACGAACTGAGAAACAGGAACATGCAGGAACTGCTGGACGTTTTTATCACGCCGTACGACAGGGAGTCCATCTACCGCATGATCACCCAACTCGACTGGATCACGCTGTCCGTCAAGCACTTCGTGCTGGAAACCAACGCCTACAACATGCACTCAATCGGCAACTTCGAACCCGTCATCGCGGCGCTGGCGGATATGGCGGAGGTCCTGGAAACCGGCATCAGCCAACTCGATGCCGTCAGTCTGAGCGCGATTTCACGCGAGGTCGACCGTATCCGCACGCAATACGATCACGTCGTCAGCCTCTGCGCCAGGGAAACCGGGATCGTGCTCGAGCAGGAAGACTTCAGGCTGATGTACAAGCAAAAAGACCTGTTGCGGCAGCTCAGGGAGATTGCCCGGCGTATTCATATCGCGGCGGACACCCTGGAGGACATGGCCATCAAGGTGGTTTGAACTGCATGCTGCACTTCTCGGCCCGGCCTTCGGGCGCAGCCGTCCGGTGCCAACGCCCGGGATGCCGGTGCAATCAGAAAGTTCAAAAGGACGCGTGTCCTTGGGGAAACGGGCACGCGTCCGGCAAAGGGTTACTCAGGCGGCTTTCACCGCGATGTGTTTGACCTTTTTCTGGGCCTCGGCCGATTTCGGCAGTGTGATATTCAGGACGCCCTTCTTGAACGATGCGTCGATCTTCGACTCGTCGACCTCGACCGGTATCGGGATCGAACGCCGGAACGTGCCGAATGCACGCTCGGTTCTGTAGAAGTCCTTGCCCTTCTCCTCCTCTTCCTGCTTCTTCTCACCGCGAATGGTGAGCAGGCCGTCGGTCAGCGTGATGTCAACGTCCTCCTGATCCATTCCGGGCAACTCCACCTTGACGTGGAAGGCCTTGTCGTCTTCCGTTTCGTCAATGCGCGGAGTGACCTGTGCCAGATTCCAGGACCGGCCCATCGGCATGGGGTGAGCGCTCATTTTCCTGAATTCGTCAAACAGCCGGTCCATTTCCTTGTGGAGTGAATCCATACCGGTGAAAAACGAATCGAATTCACGCTCGTCCTCGTCCCAGGACCGCAGTCCGCCCCAACGCCATGGCATCATCTGTTTCAGTGTCATTGCAACCTCCTTTCCATCGTTGCGATGGAATGTGAACTAACCGTGCAACAGGCGAATCGTCTGAGCGGAAGTCTTCGCGTGGTCGTGCCCAGGCGGTTCCTCCGAACACGATTGCCCATCACACACTATGAATATATGTGTGAACTTTTTAATCTCAATTGGATGATGAATGAAAAATGCAACTTTTTTCGCAGCACGGGACAAGCTCCGCGACCGCGCCGGTCGACACCCGCCAAGGTCGCTGCATCAACCCCGGGTCACGCGGTGGTGTCGGGGGCCGGTTTCCCGTTGTGGCGCCGCCAGCGGATCCATTTGTACGATTCCGTCAGTAGCAGTACCGGCAGCGCGACCAGCACGATATTGCCCCAGTCCTGCCAGCCGAGCGGTACCGTGTGCAAAGCCCGCTGCAGGAAGGGTGTGTAAACGGCCGCTACCTGCACGCCCAGGGAGAGGAGCCAGGCACCGATAATCCACGGGTTGGAAAACAAACCGGCCACGTACAGCGGCGCGCGCAGGGCGCGGAAATTGAACACGTTCATCTTTTCCAACACGATGATGCCGGTAAAGGCCGCGGTCTGCGCCACGGCAAAGGTCTGCCCGTCGGCGAGGTAATGGTGAAAAAGCCAAAGCGTGGCGCCGCCGATATAGACGCTCAACAGCAGGACCATCAGCATGCCGTAGCGATTCAACACCGGTTCGTTCGTGTCCCGCGGAGGCCGCGCCATGATGCCTTTTTCCGCAGGCTCCAGGCCGAGCGCCACCGCGGTGAGGCCATCGGTGACCAGGTTCATCCAGAGAATCTGCACCGGCAGCAGGATCAACGGTCCGCCGAGGACGATGTTGACCGTGATCGCGATCACCTCGCCCATGTTGGACGATAGCAGGTAGCGGACGAATTTGCGGATGTTTTCGTACTGCCGCCGGCCTTCCTCGATCGCGCCGATGATCGAGGCAAAATTGTCGTCGGTGAGCACCATGTCGGCCGCGCCCCTGGCCACGTCGGTGCCGCGCAGACCCATGGCGATGCCGATGTCGGCCTTTTTCAGCGCCGGAGCATCGTTTACGCCGTCGCCGGTCATGCCGACGATGTGACCCATCTGCTGCAGCAGCGTGACGATGCGCAGTTTTGTCTCCGGGTCGGTGCGTGCAAACACCACGTCTCCCGTCAGCAAGCGTGCCAGCCCTGCGTCATCGATCGAGGACAGTTCATGACCGTTGACCGCGGACGTCGCGGACAGGCCGATGCGGCGGGCGATCGCCAGCGCCGTGGCTGCGGCGTCACCGGTGATCATCACCACCTTGATGCCCGCCTCGCCTGCGGTTTCGATCGCCAGCGGTACTTCCGGTCTCGGCGGATCGATGATGCCGACCACGCCGAGCAGGGTCAGGCCGGTTTCGATCTCGTCCGCGTCCAGCGCAATTTCATGGGGCAGGGTGCGGCGCGCCAGGGCCAGCGTGCGCAGACCGTCTTCGGCCATCGCCAGGTAGGCCTGCTTGCAAGCCTCCTTGTCGTCAGGGCCTAGGGGCCGCGGCCGGCCCGCTTGCAGGACGTGGCTACAGCGTTCGAGTATCACTTCCGGCGCGCCTTTGACCCAGGCGATCCTTTCCTCGCCGCGCGCTTCGATCACGGTCATGCGCTTGCGCGCGGAATCGAACGGGAACTCGCTCTGGGCGCCGTCATCCGCGGCCGGTGTCAGCCATGCCTTGTAGGCGGCGACGACCAGTGCCGCTTCGGTCGGTTCGCCGCTCTGCCGCCAGCCCTTGTCGTCCTTGCGCAGGCTGGCGTGATTGCACGCCAGCCCGGCCTCGAGCAGGGCCAGCAGGTCCGGTTGCTGGCGGTAGTCAATCTTGCGGCCCCCGATCTCGAAGTGACCGGTTGGATCGTAGCCGGTGCCGGTGACGTCGATGACGGCGTCCGGCGTCCGGATTTGCCGCACCGTCATTTCGTTCTGGGTCAGTGTGCCGGTCTTGTCCGTGCAAATGACGGTGGCCGAGCCCAGGGCCTCGGCCGCGGAAAGACGCCGCAACAGGGCCCGCCGCCGCACCATCGCACGCACGCCCAGCGCCAGCGTGATCGTGACGACGGCGGGCAGGCCTTCCGGTACGATGGCCACGGCCAGAGAAATACCGGTCATGAACATATCGAGCAGGGGCTTTCCCGACAACCAGCCGCCCAGTGCGACCAGCAGCGAGATGCCGATCGACAGCAGGCCGAGCTGTTTTCCAAGCCTGTTGATCTTGTGCTGCAGCGGTGTCGGTTCCCTGCCGATACTCTGCGTGAGTCGGGCGATGTGGCCGAAAGCGGTCTCCATGCCGGTCGCGACGACGATGCCGCGGCCGCGGCCGTTGGTAATCCCGGTGCCCATCCAGACCATCGACCGGCAGTCGCCCACGGCCGTGTCGGCCGCCACCGGCGCGGTATCCTTGTACACGGAGACCGATTCGCCGGTCAGTGCGGATTCGTCGGCCTTGAGGTTGGTGGCCTCGACCAGCCGCAGATCGGCAGGCACGTGGTCGCCGATCTCCAGGACAACGATGTCGCCCGGCACCAGCGAGCGCGCTTCGACCTTTTGCACCTCGCCGTCGCGGACGACCCGGCAGGTGGGTGCGAGCATCCGTCGCAGGGCCTGCAGCGCCTTTTCGGCCTTCCACTCCTGCACGAAGCCGAGGGCGCCGTTCAGCAGCACGATGCACAGAATGGTGAGTGCGTCCCCGATATCGCCAATGAGCAGGGAAATCGCCGCGGCCAGCAACAGGATGACGATCAGCACGTCGACGAACTGGCGCGCCAGCAGCAGGTACCAGCGTTCCCGGCCTTCGACCTGCAGCGTGTTGGGGCCGGACAGACCGAAGCGGTGCGCGGCCTCCTCGCTGCTCAGGCCCCGCCGGGGATCGCTGTCAAGCTCCGCAACGGCCGCGTCGGCGGACAATGCCCGCCACTGCTTCCCGGGGTCTTGGGGAAGTGCCGGGCCAAGCGGGGCCGCATTCGGTGTCAGCGGCTTGCCTGTCCCGGTCGATTTCATTCGCGTGCTGTCCGCCGTACCCCCGCGTGCTCAGTTCGAAACGTACCAAAGGCTGCTGAGCGAGATCAGCGAGCAGGCGCCCAGCAGCAGGGAGAGGATGCGGACCAGGTACAGCGGCACGGCGTCGACGTCCAGGTGCTGCGTCTTGACGTGCAGGTGCACGTGGTTGTAGCGCCACGCGGAAATCAGGAATATCACCGCGCTGAAGCCGATCAGCAGGGCGGCCACGATGCGGATACCGGTGACCGGGAGTATGTCGAAGGTGTACTTCGCGATCGCCAGCCCCGATATCAGTGCAGCCAGTCCGGTGCGCAGCCAGGCGGCGTAGGTGCGCTCGTTGGCCAGAACGGTCCGGTCCATGGACAGTACGTTGCGGGTGTCTATCTGCTCGGCGTTGCTTTGTGCCATTTTCTTTCCCCGGTGATTGCCTGTACTCGCCTGAATCAGGGCATCGTCATGTACATCCAGTGGATGCTGCCAAACAGGAACCATTCCAGCAGGATGAACCCGGCGATCGCAAGCAGCGCCATGATCAGTGCGCCCATCAGAGCGCTGCCGAAATCTTCGACGGCGAAGCCGTCAACCATCGCTGCGGCAAGTTTCAGCATCAGGGCGTTGATGACGAGCGCAAAGAGACCGAAGGTCAGCACCGTCAGCGGCAGCGTCAGCAGCCATAAAAGCGGGCGGATAAAGGCATTGATCACACCGAGCACCAGCGCTGCCAGCAACAGGTCGGAAGTCGTGCGGACGCGTATACCGCGCACGACCCGCGTGACCAGCCACAGCCCCATGGCGGTTGCCAGCCAGATCAGGAAAAGACCGAATAACATGTCTCGCCTCCTGCCGTAAACCTGTTGTTAATATGGGGCAACTCCCCGTGAGTTTAAACGTCCGCCGCTTGCCGCCGTTCGGCTCAGGGCCTGGTGCCGCGCGTGTTGTCGCCCGCGGGCTCACCCGAATCCGGATCCCAGCCAAACGCGGCGGTGCGCCACAGGTCGCGGTAGTCGTAATCGGTATCGAGCGCCAGGTTAAGACGGTTGTAACTCGAAAAATCGCTGACCACGTGGACCAGTTGCACGATGCCCTTGTCGCTTAGCCCGGCAGCGCGTAGGCCGTCGGTGTCTGCGTCGGTGACCGATTTCGGGTCGTTGTTCGCCTTCAGCGCAAATTCCAGTATCGTCCGCAGGCGCTGGTCTTCCACCACGCCGCTGCCCTCGGCGACGAGGGATTTGACGTAGTCCTCGTCCGTCTCCAGGCCGTAGTTCAATATCGTGCAGAATGCGGCCGTACAGTACGGGCAGCCGTTGGCCTTGGAAACGAGGATGCCCACGTGCTGGATTTCCGGCAGGGACAGCTCACCCATCTGCCACAGTACCTTGGACGAACCCAGCTTGGCCTTCATGTATTCCGGGAAATTCATTTCGACGAAGAAGTGGTTGGGTACGGCCCCCTCCATGTCGGTGACCCAGGCGAAAAGTTCGCGGATGACCGGGTCGTCTATCGGGTCGGGTTTTATCAGTTTCACTCGCGCCATGGTGTTGTCCTTGCTGCCGGGTCAAAGAAGCAGTGGCCCATAGTTTGTCATGCGTATCGTCAAAAAGGTACCCCGCTGAAAGAGAGGCGTGACCCCCGCCGGCGGGGGTATACTGGGGTTGGCCCTTCTGCAGCCGAAACCGGCCGGGGCCCGGAACCCGGCGAGCGGCTTCAACGCCCGGCGCCGCGGCCCCCGCACATCGGCCGCCGAAGATGTCTGGACATCTTTGTCCGGGAAACGGGTTTCGGGAGGTTCCTTCATCATGAACAGGATATGGATCGTTGTTGCCAACCAGGCCGAGGCGCAGATTTACTCGGCCGCGAAACTGAAGGGTAAGCTGGCCTTGCTGGATACCCTGACGCACACCGAGGGCCGGGCCCATGCCCGCGACCTCGTCAGCGACGCGCCCGGCCGTGTGCACGACCGCAGCGGACCGGGACGCCACAGCATGGAGCCGGCCACGAACGTCAGGGAGGAAGAGCGCGGCCGTTTTGCCAGGCAACTCGCGGGGCGGCTCGAGGCGGCGCATCAGCGTGGCGATTTTGACCAGTTGGTCCTGATGGCGGCGCCGGCCTTTCTCGGGGCGATGCGCAAAACATTGACCGGGGAATTGGCAAAGGCCGTCATCAGGGAAGTGTCCCGCGACCTGATCGGCCAGGATGAGGAACACATCCGCGCCCAACTGGAGTGACCTGCAAGTTGTACCGGCATCCAGGATACCGGTGATATTCACAGCCCAGGACCTGTTGGCGGGGACGGGCCCGGCGGGCAGCTCGCGGAGATAAAGGATGAAGTGGTCGATCAGGATAATGTCGATTGCCGGTATCAGCGTCCAGGTGCACGCCACGTTCCTGTTCCTGATCATCTGGATCGCGCTGAGTTATTGGCAGGTCTTTGGCACGATCGGCGCGGTGGCGCAGGGAGTGGGCGTGATCCTGGCCCTGTTTTTCTGTGTCGTCCTGCACGAACTGGGACACGCGCTGACGGCCCGCCGCTTCGGTATCGGCACCCACAACATAACCTTGCTGCCCATCGGGGGGGTGGCGAGTATCGAGAAAATGCCGGACAGCCCGCGGCAGGAAATAGCGATCGCCCTGGCCGGGCCGGGAGTGAGCCTGGCGATCGCACTGTTGCTGTGGGCCGTGCTGGTCCTGACGGGCGGACTGGTGCCGGCCGCGGAGATGGGCCCGTCCGGTGGGCCGTTTCTGCAGCGCCTGATGGCGCTGAATCTGCTGCTGGCCGTCTTTAACCTTATCCCGGCTTTTCCGATGGACGGCGGCAGGGTCCTGCACGCACTGCTTTGCATGCGTATGGACGCCGTAAAAGCGACCCGCAAGGCGGCGGGTGTCGGCCAGTTCATTGCGCTGCTGTTTGCCCTGCTCGGGCTCCTCTACAACCCGTTCCTGTTCCTGATCGCGGTCTTTATCTGGGTCGGCGCCGCTACCGAGGCACGGGCGGCCACCGTGAAGCAGGCCCTGAGCGGGGTCACCGCTGCCCAGGCCATGCTGGTCGACTTCAACGTGCTCAGGCCCGAAGACCCCCTCGGACGGGCCGTCGAGTTGACGCTGAGCGGCTCGCAAAAGGACTTCCCCGTCCTGGAAGGCGACCGCGTGGCCGGTGTCGTGATGCAGGAGGCCCTGATCCGCGGCATACGAGAAGGCGGCGAGCAGGTACCGGTTTCCGGCATCATGCAGCCGGCAATCGCGGACGTGCGGCCCGGCGACAGCATGGAGTCGGTGCTCGAATTGATGCAGGAGAATCCGCGTGGGCTGGTAACGGTAACCGAACGGGGCCGTCTGGCCGGTGTAATCAATCTCGATAATGTCTTCGAGTTGTTGCGCGTCCGGGCCGCCGCGGAGGACAACAGGTCAAGGTGACGCCGAGCCCCCGGGGTAAGGGCGATCCGGGCGTTTTGCGGCCCCCGGTCAGCGGGTCAGCCAGGCGGCGCCCCTGACCCCGCTCGAGTCCCCGAACTTTGCCTTCACCAGGCGCGTTTCTACAATGTCGGAAAACACGTAATCCGACCAGTACTGCGGCACGCGCGCGTACAGGCGATCAATGTTCGACATTCCGCCGCCCAAGACGATCACTTCCGGGTCGAGCAGATTGATCACGGCGGCAAGCGCCAGCGCCAGCAAGCGGCAGTACTGTTCGAGATAAGCCTGCGCAAAGGCATCACCGTCCTCGGCCAGGCCGACAATTTGCGGCGGCGTCAGGCGGTCGCCGGTATTCCGCTCGTAGCCGCTGGAGAACGACGGTCCCGACAACCACGTCTCGACGCAGCCGCGCATGCCGCAGTTGCACGTCGTCGTCGCAAGCGGTTGTCCGGTGAACTCCAACTCCCGCTCGCTGACGGCGAGGCGGTTATGGCCCCACTCGCCGGCGATGGAATTGACACCCTGGATCAACCGCCCGTCGATACAAATGCCGCCGCCGACACCGGTACCGAGAACGGCACCGAACATGACCTTTGCGCCGGCCGCGGCCCCGTCGGCCGCTTCGGACAGTGCGAAGCAATTGGCATCATTGGCGACAGCGACGTTGCGCTCCAGCAGCCGGCACAGGTCCTGCTGCAGCGGTTTGTCGTTGAGGCAGGTGTTGTTGCTGTTCTTGATCCTGCCGGTCTTGTGGGATACGGCCCCTGGAACGCCGACGCCGACCGGCAGGCTCTGAGCCGGCTGATCCGCGGCCGCCTCGAGTTCGCCCACGAGCGTCCTGATCGCCTCCAGGGTCGCGGCGTAGCCGCCCCTGGGGGTCTCCGCGCGATGGTGAAAGACGGTGTTGCCGGCGGCATCCAGCAGCGCCGCTTCTATTTTCGTGCCACCCAGATCGATACCGATTCTCATGATGCCTGCCCGCGGTGCCAGCCGTTCGAAGGTGCGCCGCCCGCGGAATGATAGCATGTGGTTTGCGCGCGGCGGGCGTGCGGGGGCAGATGCCAAAGCGGCAAGGCTCTTATGCGGAGGCGCGGATCGCGGTAGAATGGAATCGTGGCGGCGGACCGCGGCCCGAAGCTGCTTTCAACAGGTCTTTGTTCGACAGCGGTCGCCGACCCGGAGCGAAACGCTATTCAGACACCGGGGCCGGCAGGATGGATAAACAACAGCTCTTTCGGCGCTATGGGGGCAACCCGATACTGACACCGGGCCAATGGCCGCATACGGTCAATGCCGTGTTCAACGCCGGTGCCGTGAAACTCGATGGCGTGACATTGCTGCTGGTGCGTGTCGAGGACCGTACGGGCATTTCCCACCTCGGGGTCGCCCGCAGCCGGGACGGAATCACCGACTGGCAGATCGAACCCGAACCGATTCTGGCGATGGATCCAGGAAGCTACGAGGAAGCGTGGGGTATAGAAGACCCCCGGATCACCCGTGTCGGGGACGAGTACCTGATCGTCTACACCGGGTATTCGCGGGGCGGGCCGCTCGTCCGTTTTGCCTCGACCCGGGACTTCCGGAGTTTCCGTCGCCGCGGCACGCTGATGCCGCCGGACGACAAGGATGCGGCCCTGTTTCCGTGCAAATTCGACGGCCGCTGGGCACTGCTGCACCGGCCGGCGCCCCAACTGGACCTTTTGGGCAGGGTAGGGGCGCACATCTGGCTTTCGTGGAGCCCGGACCTTCGTCACTGGGGCGATCATTCGATCCTGCTCCACTCGCGCAACGGTGGTTGGTGGGATGCCAACCGTATCGGTCTGGGCCCGCCGCCGTTGTTGACCGAATACGGCTGGCTGATTCTCTATCACGGCGTGCGTACCACGGTCTCGAGCTCAATCTATCGCCTGGGCCTGGCCATGCTCGACAGGGAAAACCCCAGCCGCGTGATGGTGCGCGGCGATGAATGGATCTTTGGCCCCGAGGCCCCGTACGAACGCGTTGGCGACGTGCCGGACGTCGTTTTTCCGTGCGGCTGGGTGCTGGAGGACGACGGCAATACCATCAACCTCTATTACGGCGCCGCCGACACCACCGTTTGCGTGGCAACGGGCAGCCTCGACGGCCTGATCGAATACCTCTACACCCACTGTATTTGCGGCAAGCGTCATAAGCCGGGCGACTGCTGTCACATTGCGGCCCGTGAACCCGTCGAAATCGGACACTAGCCCGGCGGGTTTGAGCGCTGGCTGCGGGGGATCGGGTTTATTTCGCGGGCAGCAGCGGGACGTCGATCCCGGGGATCAGTTGCTGGATGTATTTGACCCCGTCGTTGTATTGCATGGCGTGCATTTCCGCCAGTGACTGCAGGAACGCGAGGGTCGCCTCGGCGCCGCGGTTCTCATTGACCCTGTCCACGTGCAAGCCATCCCGGCCGCTGCCCGACTGGCTGTCGTAAAGCGGGGCGCCGAGATCGTTCTTGCCGAGGAACCAGTCATAGGCCAGACGCGCTCTGACGCGCCATTGCGGAGCGGCGCTGATGCGGAATGCCTGCAGGCACGCGGAGACCATGGCCTGGGCTTCAATGGGTTGCTGATCGAAGCGGGCCCTGCGGCCGCCCTTGTGATAAAAGCCATTCGAGCCGATCGGAGAGAAGCATCTGCCCGACATGTTCTGAATGTCCGCCAGCCATTCCAGCGCGTCGAAGGCCCCCGTGACCATCTCCTGGTTGTCCATCGCATGGCCGCCGACCATGAGCGCGTGGGGCAAAACGGCATTGGCGTAACTCAGACTGTTTTCAAACCAGGGCCAGTCGGCGGTTGCATAGTTGCGCAGCGACTGCAGCAATCGCCGGGCCAGCAGGTCGCGCATCTGCTGGGCCTTGAGGTCTCCGGAAAAGTGGGAAAGGTATTCGTTGCAACCCAGCAGGGCGAATGCCCACGTGCGTGGACTGGTCGTCGCCTCCAGCGCTGGCAACGCCTGGTAGAAGAGGTGGGTGGCCAGGCCCCGGTGGGCTTCGAGCCGGGCCCGGCCGACAACGGTCCCCAGCGCCCACATGGCCCGGCCGTGGCTGTCCTCGGAGCCGGTCTCTTCCAGCCACCTTCTGTCGTAGGCCATGAAATTTCTGAAGCGTCCGCTGGATGTATTGAACGCGTTCAAGAGAAAGGCCAGGTAGCGGACGCTCAACTGCCGGGATTGTCTGAGCTGTTGGCCGTTGTCTTCGAGCAGCATCGTGAGCAGGAGTCCGCGCGCATTGTCGTCCGTCGTGTATCCGCTCTGATAGTCGGGAACGAGATAGGTGGCGTGCTGCAATAACCCCGTGTCATCGGTCAGCCGCTCGAGGTGCTGCAGATCGACCTTCAGCAGATCCCGCGGCCGCGCGTGCAGGGGTGATGCGCTGATGGCGCACCTCGGGCTGGCGTTCCGCTCCAGGATGACGCTGCGGAAGCACTCGACGTAGCGCGCCCCGACCACCGGCCAGGTCATATCGCGCCCCAATGCGTAGGAGCGTTTCCGCATCTGGTGTGACAGCGGCTTGTCCTCGAGGACCCTGTTGATTGCTTCCGCCGTGGCGTCGGCGTCGGCGAACGGCGTCAGTAAACCGCGGCCGTCGGCGAGCAGTTCCCTGGCGTGCCAGTACGGTGTCGAGATCACGGCCTTGCCCATCCCGGTGGCATACGCCAGCGTACCCGAGGTTATTTGTGCCTCGTTGAGATAGGGCGTGATATAAACGTCCGCGGCGCCGATAAATTCCAGCAGTTCGTCGAGGTCGACATAGCGGTTATAGAAAATCACGTGCTTTTCGATATCGAGTTCCGCCGCCAGCGCGTGCAGCGACAGACGGTAGGCTTCGCCCTCATGCTTTTTCACGTTGGGGTGGGTCGCGCCCAGCACGACGAAGACCACGTCGGGGTGGCGCTCTACGACCGCGGGCAGTGCCCGGATGACGTATTCGATGCCTTTTCCGGCAGACAACAAGCCAAAGGTGAGAACAACCTGCTTGCCTTCCAGGCTGAATTTATCCTTGTAGAAAATGGGGTCGATGAACGGTACGTCCGGGATGCCGTGCGGGATGTATTCGATCTGCGCGTCGGGAACCGAGTACACTTCCGAGAGGATTTCGGCGCCCGTTCTGCTCATGACGACCAGGCGGTCGGAGGCGGCGGTCAGTCTTTTCATGACAGCAAACTGGTGAACATCCGGCTCGCGCAGGATGCTGTGCAACACGGTGACCAGCGGCACTTTCAAGGCGTCGACCAAGGTCAGCAAGTGGCTGCCGGCCGGGCCGCCGAAGATGCCGAATTCGTGTTGCAGGCAGGCGATATCGATATGGCTGAAATTCAGGAAATCCGCGGCAAACCGATACGAGGTCAGATCATTCTGCTGGATTTCGAAACGCACGGCCTCCGGGTACCGGTAGCCTTCGCTGGTGTCGGTCATCGGCACGGCGAAACATTCGGTGGCCGGTGAGGCCTGCCTGACTGCCTCCAGCACGTCGGCGGTGAATGTGGCTATGCCGCACTGCCGTGGAGGGTAGTTCCCGATGAGCGCCACACGCTTCAGCGGGGTCGCGGTGTGCGCCTGCCGTGAACTTCCCTTGCTTGTCGTGGTGGACATCGGTTCGGCCATTCCCTCGCCGGTTGCGTGGTTGCGTCAGGATTGCGACGACGCGCTTGACGGAGCTGCAACGAGAGATCAGCGGCAGGTGCCCGCCAGACCCAGACTCAAGTGTGGCACAGGCCGTTACAAGATGTATTGACCTATATCAAGCAAGTACACGGCCCGTCCGGGCTCGAGGTCAGACCATCAACGCCTGCAGCAGGGCCGCTATCGGCATGACTGCAAAATTGGTGAACGTGTCGCATACGCCGTATGGCAGGATGATCTGTTGCCCGTGACGCATCGCACCGCAGGTGTACACGACGTTGGGAACATAGCCCTCGCGCTCGACCGGATCGGGCCGAATCAACGGTTCCTTCGACCTGGCAATCACCTTGGCGGGGTTTTCCTTGTCCAGGAGCACCGCGCCGATCGAGTATTTGCGCACCGCGCCGACGCCATGTGTCAGCAACAGCCAACAGTCGTCCAGTTCGATCGGTGAGCCGCAATTGCCGATCTGGACCGATTCCCACGGGTATTCGGGATGCAGGATAGACTCGCCGCCGTCCCAGTGATAAAGATCGTCGGAATAGATGAGATAGAGGTTCTCGTTATCGTGACGTACGATCATGGCATAACGGCCATTGATCTTGCGCGGGAACAACGCCATCCCCTTGTTTCTTGCCGCGTCGCCATTGAGGGGCGTCAGCCGGAACGTTTTGAAGTCTTTTGTCTCGAGCAATTCGGGGCGAATGTCACGGCCGCTGTAGGCGGTATAGGTTGCGTAGTAGGTGTCGTCGTCGAACCTGACGAAGCGCGCGTCTTCGATGCCGTTCGCCTGGTTGCCGGTAACCGGAAAAATGACCCGCTCGCAAATCGAGTCACCGTGGTTGAAGGTCATTTCGACCTCGTCGCCGATGTCATTCACGATGTGGCTTTGTATGTCGGGCGTGGAGGCGAGACCGGTGGTCGGCTCCAGCGTGATCTCTCCGTCACCTGTAACCGTGCCCGCGCGAAACGTGATCGAGGAGATGTGGCCTTCACCCACGGCCCTGAGACTCAGGATAAACCGGCAACCGCCTTCGGGTGCATTCGATTGATCGGGGTCCGGGACGATGCTCGGGTTGAACAGTGCCGAGGCCTCGAAGGAGTATTCGTGTAGGAAATAAGCGCCGATCAGGCAGCGCTGGACCAATGGCAGCGCGGGCCGGAACTTGATCGAAGCCAGTATTTCCTCCGCGCGCTCTTCGAAAATGTCCAGCAGTCGGCGGTGACGGCCATGGAAATCGCTGAGTACGGCCTTGAGTGTCCTTTCAGCCGTCTCTTCATCCAGCAATAAAACCCGGTCAATGATGTGCTCAACCCGGCTTTTCTCGGCCGGGTTCAGATTCCGCGGCTCATTCGCGGGCCGGAAAGGCCTGACGACCACCCTTGCGGGATTGGGATGAAGGCTGACGGCCTGCCGCCTCAAAAACCAGGATTGGGTCAATGTAAACCTCCATGGTCTTCGGTCCCGGCGCCCCAGCACGGCGACGCGGGCGCCGATCGCGCAGATGACCGCTGCTCTTGTCCGTTGCCGGACACCGTTGGAAGCTGCTCTTTCGCCTCGCTGATGGCTTTTGTAATCCCCTGATATGCCGGCGTCTTTAGTCCTGGTCCGTTCATCGTTCAGGAAGGATCGGATTGCAGGAGCCGCCTTGGCCTCGCGATTGAAGCACATATTCACTTTTCTGTGAAGTGCCGGCGCCGCTTTTGCCGCTTCGGCCCATCTTGTTGATATGGGTCAATATAAACATGCACTCAGGATGCTAGATTGTGAGGCGTGGCCCCCTGCCTTGGCGGGTCCTCGAAGGCAAGGCTGACCGGGTCACGTAACCTGGAGAACCAGCCATGAAGATCGCGAAAGTCATCGAAATCACTGCGGAGTCGGACGTCAGTTTTGAGGCCGCAATTCACAATGGCATCACCAAGGCTGCCGAAAGCGTGCACGACATCAAGGGTGCATGGGTGAAGGAGCAGAAGGTCACGATCGAGGACGGACATATCGTCCGCTACAGGGTCGACCTGAAAGTGACATTTGTCATGGACTGATCCGTGGCCCCGCTCGCCCGGCCTCCGTGAACCCACGAGCTTCACAATCCTGGTTGGCGCTGCCCATCGCGCGCCACATCTGGGAGACCAAGTACCGCTGGATCAAGGACGCTGAAGCGCGCGACAGCGATATCGAGGCAACCTGGCGCCGGGTTGCACGGGCCGCTGCATCCGTAGAGTCTTCCCAGCGCAAAAGCTGGGAGGACCGGTTCTACGGCATCCTGGAGGGGTTCAGGTTTCTCCCGGCCGGGCGCATCCTCGCCGGTGCGGGCACCGGCCGCCGCGTGACGCTGTTCAACTGTTTCGTGATGGGTCTCCTCGATGACGACATGGAGAGCATTTTCGACGGTCTGAAGGAAGGCGCGCTGACGATGCGGGCGGGCGGTGGGGTCGGTTACGATTTCTCCACCCTGCGGCCCCGGGGTACGCTTGCCCGCAGCGCCGGCCGGATTGCTTCCGGGCCGGTATCCTTCATGCGCATCTGGGACGCCATGTGCGCCACGCTGCTGTCGACCGGCGCGCGCCGCGGCGCGATGATCGCCAGCCTGCGCTGTGATCATCCGGACATCGAGGCCTTCATCGACGCCAAGCGCGAGGCCGGACAACTGCGTCACTTCAACCTGTCGGTCCAGGTCAGCAATGCATTCATGCGGGCGCTGGAAGCCGACGAAGTGTGGCCCCTCGTCTTTCCGGACCTATCCGCCGAGGGTGCGGCTGGAGACCCGACCGTGATGCGGCGCTGGCCGGGTGTCGAACAAGCCGTTCCGTGCCGCGTGCACGCGCGCCTGCCGGCCCGCCGCCTGTGGCGGCGCATCATGCGGGCGTGTTATGAAACGGGCGAACCCGGCGTGTTGTTCGTCGATCACATCAACCGGCTCAATAACCTTTACTACCGCGAAATCATCACGACCACCAACCCCTGTGGCGAGGTACCGCTGCCGCCCTACGGGGCCTGCAACCTGGGCTCGGTCAACCTGACACGTTTCGTGCGCGAACCGTTCACGGCGGCCGCGCACATCGACCTCGACGGCATTTCCGGTACGGTCAACAGCGCCACGCGTCTGCTCGACAACGTCATCGACTGTTCGCGTTTTCCGTTGCGGGTCCAAAAGCGTCAGGCGGTCGGTTGCCGCCGCATCGGACTGGGTATCACCGGGCTCGCCGACGCCCTGATCATGTTGGGCATGCACTACGGGACGGACGAGGCGCGCGCCACGGCTGAACAGGTCATGCGCACGATCCGCGACGCGGCTTACACTGCGTCCGTTGAACTGGCCACGGAGAAGGCCCCGTTTCCGTTCTTCGACCGGAGCGATTATCTCGAAGGTGAATTCGTGCGCTCGCTCGATGCGGAAACCGTGCGTGGAATCAGACGCCACGGCATCCGCAACAGCCACCTGACCGCCATAGCGCCGACAGGCACGATCAGTCTCCTGGCAGGCAATGTTTCCAGCGGAATCGAGCCGGTTTTCGATTTCCAGGTCAAGCGCAAGGTGCTCGACCGGGCGGGTGAGTACGAAGGCTTCGAGCTGCAGGACTACGCTTATCGATTGTGGAACGAACTGGCGGATGGAACCGCTGAGCTGCCCGGCGCGTTCGTCCCCGCCCGCGCCTTGCCGCCGATGGCGCATTTGCAGATGCAGGCGGCGCTGCAACCGTATGTCGACAGCGCGATTTCAAAAACGATCAATGTGCCCGCGGATTGTCCTTTCGACCGGTTCGAGTCCCTGTATCGAAACGCGTACGAAATGAATCTGAAAGGCTGCACCGCGTTCCGGCCCAACCCGGTGACCGGCGAAATACTCAGTTCCTCCGCGGCAAGTTGCACGGTGAAGGATCGCCCGCCCGATGTACATTGTTGCTCGCCCGAGCGTGAGGGAGACTGACCGCCAACGTCTGTTCCCCATCGTCTCGGGCGACACGGTTCTGTGCGAGAATAGGATGACCCCATGGTCGTGCGAGGTGCAATGAACGACGTCCGCGGTAGCCAGGTGACCGTCAACGACCTGATGCAGAAAAACTACGTTTACCGGTTGACCGAACCCGCAGGGGAGAACTTCGATGACCGCTTCAGACCGCAGTTGACGCCGAGACAGATGCTGGCGATGGGCGTTTTTGGCGGCAAGTACATGACCGACTGCCGGGCCGAGTTTCCCACCGACTGGTTCAATGGCGCCAAGCTGAGTCCTGCCCGCAGGGACCCCGCGCTCAATTTTTTCGGCGTCGACGCGTCCAAGCCGCTGGCTTACTGGCAGCAAAAGGGCTGGATACATCCGGACGACCCGCGCGGCTGGTTCCAATGGTATTGCCGCTATTTCATGGGACGGCGCGGCGAGGACGACGACCGCCAGATCAGGCGTTGGCGCAACATGAATCGTCATATCGGCCAACTCCGGAAACATTGCGTGCGCGGCGACCTGTCATGCCGGCCGCGGCAGCGCCAGGCGCTTTTGCACTGGGCCTACGACTCGAGGAATTTCTGACATGAAGACAACCCGATTCTGTTTGTGCCGGTCACGGATTCGCCGGTTGTTCGCGGCTCTCCTGCTGGGCTTGCTCACGGCCTGCGGCGGTGGTTCGATGCCCGAGGGTGCGGAGGCGGTGAGGGGTTTCGAGCTGCAGCGCTACCTGGGGACGTGGTACGAGATCGCACGGCTGGACCATTCCTTCGAACGGGGCCTGACACGGGTGTCGGCGGCCTACAGCCTGCGGGACGACGGCGGTGTGCGGGTGATCAACCGCGGCTACGACCGCGACAAGGGCCGCTGGAACGAGGCCGAGGGCAGGGCGTACTTTGTCGAGAGCCCCGATATCGGGCGGCTGAAGGTTTCGTTTTTCGGGCCGTTCTACGGCGCCTACAACATCATCGCGCTGGACCGTGAGGACTACGGCTACGCCATGGTCATCGGCAATGACACCCGCTACCTGTGGGTGCTGGCGCGTGAACCGCGGCTCGATCCCGCGATACTGTCCGGGCTGCTAAAGAAGGCACGGGCGCTGGGTTTCGAAACGGATAGACTGATCTACCCCCAACCGCAGGAGCCTGGCGCCTGACGTGTCGGGTTAGCGTCGCTTGACCGGTTTCTTCGTCCTCTCGAGCACGCGGATGGAATCGATGTAGCACTGCTCCACGAAGCCGCCCGCGCCGCGCACCACCAGCTTGTCTTTGTCGGTGAGGTCGCCGATCGTGGTGCTGAAGTGCAAGATTTCGGCACTGCGAAAACCGTCACAGGGAGTGCGCACGGCCACCAGGTAATCTTCCTTCACACCGACATGGATGATGACATGATACCGGTCGATGGCGTTCCAGCCATTGATACGGTAGTTCTGCAGTCGTCTGACCGGCTTGCCAATGGTGTAGCCCCGCTGCAAAAGCTTCTCCGCCAGCGGCACCGTCCGCGGTGGCGGGCCGGCGCAGGCCGCCGCCAGGAATACAACGATCAGGAGACATGACGCAGCGACGATTTGGCGTTTCATCGACCGGACCTCATTTGCCGTACCTTCATCTTTTGATCCCTGTACCGGGGAATGGTTCAGGCTATCACGGATGACCGGTCGGAAATAGCTATGCGGTCATCCGGTCGATGGGGTGATCTCGAAGCGCTGGCTATCCCGGCGCAGCCCCGGACAGGCTGCACAGAGGTCGCAATGCCCGAACGAAGAAAGGGCCGCCAGGGGCGGCCTCTTCCTTTTACCGTTGGGCTGCGGGGAGGATCGATCCATCCCGGAACCGGTCGTCAGTGATGCTCCGTGAGGAAGTGGTGGCACGCGAAGTAGCCAAAGCCGGTGTCTTCCCACAGGTTCAAGTCATCTGTCGGGCAAGGCTGTCCCGAGTAGGTGTCTTCATGCAGCAACAGTTCCGTTCCGAGGAAATCCATCCCGTCTACGGAAAACACCTTAACCGGAACAACCGGCGCTGAGTCGTCGAGCTTGTTGATGAGCATGCAGTGAATCCAGTCGGTGGGGCCGGCCGGGAAGCACGTATAACCGGCCCTGGCCATTTGCCCCGCGGTGTGGCTGCTTGCAAATGCCGGGCCTGCGGCCAATGCCGATATCGACATCGTCAGAATTACCATCTTGAAAGTTTTATGCATTACTATTACTCCTATTAAGAAACGATGTGGTTCCACCTTACGCGCCGGTGGATGGATCTATGGTGGAGCTGATCTCGGCAATCGAGTTGGCGGGAAACCCGCCTTCCTCGGCGTGCCGGCGGATCAGGTCTTCATTGGCCGCGAGATAGACGCAGTAGATTTTGTCTTCGGTGACATGGCTGTGTATCCACTGGATGCCGGTGCCGAGTCCCCGCAAAACCGCACACGACTTTTGCGAGATTTCCTTCAGGTCTTCGGCGGTGAACTGGCCGACACCGGGGATCTCCCGCTCGATTACGTATCTGGGCATGTACTTGATCTCCCTTTGGTAAATGGTTGCGAAGTGGTAATAAGATATTCCTGACGGAAACACGGGACTCACTGACAATTTTCATATTTTTTTCATATTTTTCTCACAAGCGGTGCCGGACCGGACGATGACGCGCGAGACTATCGGTTCGTTTGCAGTGGCCGACTGGCTGGTCGAACCCGAGCTCAATAAGATCAGCACGACCAGCCAAAGCATCTGTTTGCGCCCCCAGCTAATGAAGGTTCTCGTGTACCTGGCCGGGCTGCAGGGGCGGGTCGCAACGCTGGAATCGATCCATGACGACCTGTGGGTCGGCAAGTTCGTTTCCAGCGGCACGATCTACAACTGCATCGCGGAACTGCGCCAGGCCCTGTCCCGGGACGGCAAAGACACCGGCTACATCGAGACCATCCCGAAGAAGGGTTACCGGCTGGCCCCGCCGGTCGTGACGATGCCGGTCAGTTATGCTGGCGCTGAGGGAAAAGTGACTTCCGTGGCCATCATGCCCCTCAACAACCACGGTGGGAAAGCCGATGCTGAGTACCTTTGCGAAGGGGTCGCAGAAGAGATTCTGCACCGTTTGTCCAGGGTGAGCAGGTTAAAGGCGATCTCGGCCCTGGCACTTAAAGGCGAGAACCTGGATGCACGCGTGGTCGGACTGAGATACGGCACGGAAATGGTCCTGGCCGGCAGCCTGCAGCGGCGCGGTGAGCACTTGAGGTTGACGTTTCGCCTGGAACGCGTTTCCAGTGGCGAAACGATCTGGTCAGAACGTTATGACCAGGAAATGGCCGATATCTTCAAGCTGCAGGACGCGGTGGCCAACCATCTCGTCAATGCTCTGAGCCCGATGTTGGGCAGCGGCGGTTCGTCTCCCGCGGTGCTCGAAAACTCGGGTACGGCAAGCCTTGAGGCCTTCAACGCCTTTTTGCTCGGCAGGCATGCCGAATCGATCAGCACACCACAGAGCTATGACAATGCAATCGGCTTCTACGAGAGGGCCGTCGCGATCGACCCGGCATTTGCCCGCGCGCATTATCGCCTGTACCTGGCCAGTTACATGAAGCGGCGAATATACGGTGCGGACGATACGTACCTGGACAGGGCCAGGGTCGCGGCCACCAACGCCAAGAAACACGATTACCGACCCGCGGTGCCCTGGGTGCACATTCAGCGCAGGCTTTATCGTGAAAACCGTCCGAGCACCCGCGACCTGGCGCTGGAAGCCCTCGAAAAGATCAGGAATCGTGACCCGGAGTGGGGTAGTTTTGCCTATGAGCAAATGACCTGGGTGCTGCCCGCGGCGGGTTATTACAAGGCCACCCTGAGCTTTGCAAAACACATGTTCGATTCAGCGACACATAATTTTTCGGATTCCGACGCCGATGAAGAACTTCCCTACTACTATGCAACGGTTGGCCGGTTTGAAGAATCGATCCGTCTTTGGTCAAGTGAAATCCAGAAGGACCCGGCGCGCCCGCTGTTTCGTTACAACCGGTCGCTGTTGTACGCACGCACGGGGCAAGCGGAATATGCGGCGCGTGATCTGGATACGCTCGAGGAGACCTGGTACAGGAACATTTCCTGCGCCTTTTATCACTTCTGGCTTGGACGGTCGGATCGAATAGAAGAGAGCCATCATGCTTTGCTCAGGATGCCGGGTACGCATCCCGCGAGCCTGCTTTATACGTACAGCATGCTGGGCGACATGGACTCGGCCTTGGAGGCGTACGCGAAATCGATCGATCTGAGTTCCCGCAGTTTTATCGATTTTGGTCCGCTGCGGGCGGTGACCAGGGCGAAATTGCCGATGACCATGGTCAGTGAAATCGAGCGGCACCCGCGCTTCCAGGAAATCCTCGACAGAGAAGGCATCGACGATGCCTGGCGAGTCGAGTTGATGGAACGTGTGAACGACGTGGCGGACATCACCGGGATTCGAATAAGTCCGGAGGACGACGTCGGTTTGTAACGGCGGGCCGGGCAGCGCTCTTGACGAGCACAAAAAGACCGCTGTGGCAGCGGTCATCAAGATGGTTGGTGGAGGCGGCGGGAATCGAACCCGACGTTCATTTGATCAGGCAGTCGAAGCAAAGAATTTACCCCGGCGCTATGGCCGGGGCATAAAAATGGTGGAGGCGGCGGGACAGCTTATCCTCTTCTTTCGAAAAGGGCTGGACTATACCTTCATCCTGTCGCCAGGATGCGGAGCGTGTTATTCAAGAACAATAACCTCTTGAATCCTAGTGCCGGCTCGCCCACAAGGGGGTCAGCCGGTCTATGAGTCTCTACAGGGCAGGCCTGGAGTTGGCCTCCTTCCTACCCCTCGGTATTGCCTTTGCAGTTGCCTGCTTTAGGTTTCACCGATGTGAGCTCCGTTTTCACTTTACCTTTGCAGGCAAAGGCGACCCATTTTGATCGAACCCGCGTCCGCAAGTGATCCGCTTTTGGCTCTACATGCTTATCCAACCTATTAATTTAGTTGAAGGCTACCCGGTCGGCAGGGAAAACCAGCAACGAGCCTGGATAAGTTTTAACGGATCCACACCAGGCGTGCTTCACCGCGATCCCGTGTTGGGTGACCCCCGGGCTCCGATGCGCACAGGCACGCTTCGGGCGGAGGGCACTAAGGCAGGTTTTTAAGCTGCTAGTGCGTAGTTGTCGTCGTTGGCAACTAAGAGTTTTGCAATCAGTTTAACGAGTTGTCTGCAGCTCGGCATGCACCTCGAGTTTCACGACCCACGTCGAAGCCAGGTCGCCCCCAAGTAACACTTTAAGACGCCATTGTAACCCGTTGGTTCCCCGTTGTCTGTAAACACCCTGTGGGCCGGACCTGTTCAGCCGTGCTTCATAATGCGGGCTTTTTGCCTTTGCCAGTCGCGTTCCTTCTGGTCGTGACGCTTGTCGTGCAGCTTTTTGCCCCGGGCGACACCGATCTCGGCTTTGACTTTGCCGCGGGACCAGTACAACGCCGTCGGGATAATGGTGTAGCCCTTGCGGTCGACGAGACTGGTCAGCCGGTCGATTTCCCGCCGGTGCAGCAACAGCCTGCGGGTCCTGACGGGATCCGGGGTGATGTGCGTGGACACGGTCGGCAGCGGGTCGATGCGGCAGCCGAACAGAAAGGCTTCGTTGTCCTTGAGCAGCACATAGCTGTCCGCGAACTGCACTTTTCCCGCGCGCAGCGACTTCACCTCCCAGCCTTCGAGGCTGAGACCGGCTTCCAGGCGCTCCTCGATGTGGTAATCGAAGCGGGCCCGCTTGTTGCGTGCGATGTTGGAGGTACCGTTCATGCTGCGTGCCTTGATGTCAGCGGGCTATTCTACTGCCTGTACCGCTTATCGTGTAAAATTTTCCGCTCGCACCGATCCCGGGAAGGCCATGAGAATCGAACGCTCGGCGCTGGTTATCTACAGTGCCTTGGACATGTACAGGCTGGTTGCCGACGTTCCCGCATACCCGCAATTCCTGAGTTGGTGCAGCGCCGCGGTCGTGCACGAGCAGGACGGGCGTTCGCAGAAGGCGGAGCTGACCGTGTCGATCGCGGGGATTCGGCAAAGGTTCACCACGCTCAATGCGCTGCACGCCGGCGAGCGTGTCGACATGCGGCTGATCGAGGGGCCGTTCAAATCCCTGCAGGGCAGCTGGCGCTTCGATCAACTGGGCGACGCCGGTTGCCGCATCAGCCTGGCGCTGGATTTCGAGATCTCGACGGGGCCGCTGGCCGGGGCCTTCGGTAAGGGCTTCGGTCATATTGCCGATCGCCTGGTCGCGGATTTTTGCAAGCGCGCCGACACGGTGTACGGCTGAATGCCCCGGGCCGGCGAAAAAGCGCCGCTGCATATCGAGGTCGTGCTGGCCTTGCGGGACCGCCAGGAACTGCGGGCGCTCGAGATGCCTGCGGGCGCCACCATTGCCGACGCGATCGCCTCCGCCGGTTTTCCGGAACAGGCGCCCGGGTACGAGTTCGACCCGGAAAGGGTGGGGATATTCGGTGCGAAGAAACCGCTGGATACGCCCCTACGCGACGGTGACAGGGTGGAGTTGTACCGCCCCCTGCTTGCGGACCCCAAGGAGGTACGGCGGCAACGGGCTCTCAGGCAGCAAGGCCGGAAAAAAGCTTAACCTGTAAACCGCGGCCTAGGATCCGTTCTTCTTGTTTTTGTCCAGCGGAATATTGACCGGTACGGTGATGGCGGCAATGCCCAGATTCTTTTCCATGTTCTCCAGCGCCGTGTAAGCCTCTTCGTAGGTGTCGTAGAGACCGGCGCGCACCTGGTGGCGGGTGCCGAGACCGGGTACGAGGTATTCTCTCTCCTTGGCGGCATAACCCTTTTCCTTGGCGCGGTTCAGCAGGCGCATCGCTTCATCGTGGTTGCCGAAGGCGCCGAGCTGGATCGTCCAGTTGATGATCGCGTCATCCGTGACGAGCTCCTTGTTTTCCACCGCGGACAGGCTGCTTGCGCTGCCGACCGCCGAGGCGGTCTCCTCGATCGCCTTGATGTCGCCACCCTGGGAACTGCCGATGCCGTTGGTCGCCACCAGCGTGTCGTTCTTGAAGGTCAGCGTGACCAGGCGCCGCACCGGATCGCTGCCGCGCCGGCTGAAAAGGGATATGTAGTCCCAGCGGTCGTTGTGGAACGGGTCGTGTATCGCCGGCGTGCCGAGCAGGTAGGCGACCTGCTTCTTGCTCATGCCGAGCTGCACCTTCTCCAGGTCGTCCTGTTCCAGCGCGTTGCCCTGTTGCACATTCTGTTTGTATATCAGCTTGCAGCCCGTGTTGAGGCTGAGGACAGCCAGCATGGCGATAAAGATAAACCTGGTCATTGGGTCCCTGCGATTGCTGATAGTTATGATTGAGGCGGTGAATGATACAATAGTCGGCAGCCCTTAAGAAGGCGCACCTATTTTTTCATGAACAGGATATGGCAGTGGATACCGGAAACCTTCGGAATGCTGGTCTGAAAGTCACCCAGCCGCGTAAAAGAATACTTGAATTGCTCGAAGGCGCGGGCAGCAAACACAAGACCGCCGATGACATATATCGGGAACTGGCGCAGTCCGGCGAGGACATCGGCCTGGCGACCGTGTACCGCGTACTCAACCAGTTCGAGTCGGCCGGGCTGGTGATCAAACGTAATTTCGAGGGCGGACAGGCCTATTACGAGCTGGACTCGGGTGAACACCACGACCACATGGTGTGCGTCGAAACCGGCAAGGTCACCGAGTTCGTCAACGAGGAAATCGAGAGGCTGCAGGGAAAAATCGCCGCCCGGCACGGTTATGAAATCGTTGACCACAGCATGGTCATCTACGTGCGGCCGGCCCACAAGGACTGAAGCCCTGACCGCAGTTCGCCCCGCGTCAGCGCGGCGATGGATTAACGCCCCAATGTCATCCCGGGGCCGTGAATGGCGGAGCCCGGGATCTCCTCACGTCAATCTTTTTCGTGAGCATACGCCATGCGAGGTCCGGGAGATCCCGGCTTTCGCCGGGGATGACGTTCATTCGCGGGATGGCGCAGTGTGTTCCGGAGTGTGGTCTGCCTAAGCCGGGCCCGACGCCTGCAACAACTCCCGCGCATGCGCCCGGCTCTGTTCGGACAGGCGTCCGCTGAGCATACGCGCGACTTCATCGACGCGTTCCTCGGCCCCCAGGAGACGTGTTTCGACCCGGGTGCTGTCCGCTCCGGCCGCCTTGCTCACCTGCAACTGGTGCGTGGCACAAACGGCAACCTGGGCCAAGTGGGTCACACACAGCGCCTGGCCGCTGCCAGCCAGCCGTTGCAGCAAGCGGCCGACGGTGTTGGCCGTGTCACCGCCGATACCGGCATCGACCTCGTCGAATACTTGCGTCATGGCTTCATGCCTGCCGCTGGCGGCTGCCTTGATCGCGAGGCTGACCCTGGACAGTTCGCCGCCGGACGCGATTTTGGCCAACGGGCCCGGCGGGAGACCCGGGTTGGCGCTGACCAGCACTTGCAGCCGGTCGTCACCGCGCCGGCCCGGCGCTCGCTGCGCGTCGTGGCTCACTTCGAGTTCGAAGCGGCCGCCCGCCATGCCAAGGTCCGACAGCAGCCGCGTGACGCGCTGCGCCAGCTTGTGGGCATGGGCACTGCGCTTGTCGTGCAGGGCCCTGGCCGCGCGGCGGTAATTATCCAGCAGCGCTTTCGTACGGGCCTGCAATTCGTCGCGGCGCTCGGCGGCGCTGCCGGCAGCTTCGACCCGCGCCGCCAGCGCGTCCCTGACAGCGGCCAGGGACTCCATTGCCACGCCGTGTTTGCGCGCGAGGCCACTAAGCCGGGCGAGGCTGTCGTCCACCGCGGCAAAACGCGCGGGGTCGATGTCGATCCGCTCACGGGCGGCGCGCAGGGCGGTCACGGCTTCGATGGTGTTGACGGAGGCTTCCGCAAGCATCTGGCACGAGGCGGCAATGTCTTTGTCGAGGTGCTCGAATGAGCGCAGCTTGGCGAGCACCTGGTTCAGGCCGCCGTGGACGCCGTCTGCGTCGCCGCCGGACTCCGGGTCCAGCCGCTCCATGCTGTCGCTGACGGCGTCGAGCAGGGCGTCGCCGGCTGCGAGGCGCTCGTGTTCGGTCTGTAGCTCGGCGATCGCTTCCGTGCCGAGATCGAATTGTCCGAGTTCGTCGAGCTGGAACTTCAGGAATTCCAGTTCCGCGGCCGGCACGGCGGTTTGCCCCTCGAGTGTGTCCAATTCGTCCTGCGCAGCCTTCCACTCCGCGTGGCGCTTCCCGACCGCGTCGAGTTCGTCCCGATAGTCGCCACTGTCGTCCAAGAGGCGGAAAAGCGCCGCTGCACTCGTCAGTTGCAGGTGTTCATTCTGACCGTGGATTTCCACCAGCAGGCCGCCGAGGGTCTGCAGTTGGGCCACGGTGACCGGTGAGCCGTTGATAAATGCCCGCGAGCGCCCGCTGTTGTTGATCGTCCGGCGCAGCAGGCAGCGCTCGCCGGCCTCCAGGTCGGCGTCCGTCAGCCACGCCTGCGCCGCAACGTTGCCGCCGATGTCGAATTCGGCGGTCAGTTCGGCGCGCTCCTCGCCGGGCCGCACCCAGTTGGCGTCCGAGCGTTCGCCCAGCAACAGGCCGAGCGCGTCGATGAGGATCGATTTGCCCGCACCGGTTTCGCCGGTGACGGCGGTGAAACCGGGCAGAAAATCAAGCTCGAGGCTTGGCACGATGGCAAAGTTACTGATGTGAAGGTGCTTCAGCATGGGCAATCGACGTCGACGGAAAGTGCGAAAAGGCCTGCATATTGCACCAGCCAGGCCCGGGCTTTACATGAGTTACCATAATACGATTTACATTCTTGTTGAATTGGGGGTTTACGCCGTTTCCCGCCCAACGACCCTGGCTGGTTCAGTCCAGCCTGGTGCCGGGTTTCCCTCGACCCGTGGCGATGGGTCTCCGCCCAGTCCCGCGCCCATGCCCGGCCGTGCGGCGCCATCACCCGTGATGCCGGTGCAATATGCAGGCTAGCATGGCGGCTGCATCGCGGCAATCGGTGCGGCAAATTTGGCTTGAATCCAACGCCGGCAACCCCATATCAGGCCGTGAAAGCCACTAGGGAGTAATGACCTTGACCGCACACGACAACGACATCGAACATCAGGCCGAAACGGAAGGCGACGCGCAGGCGCAAGCCGGCGGGGCCGGGACGCAAGCCGGAACCGAAGCGGAGTCCGATGACCCGGTGCAGGAACTCGAAACCGAGCTGGCAACCGCACGGCAGGATGTCGAGGCGGCCGAAGAAGCGATGCTGCGGATGCAGGCCGACGTGGAAAACCTGCGTAAACGTTTGCTGCGTGAACACGAAAAGTCACGCAAACGCACGCTGGAGCGTTTCATGAGTGACCTTTTGCCCGTGCGCGACAGCCTCGAGCGCGGTCTGCAGGCCGCGGACCAGGCCACCACCGTGGAGGCACTCAAGGAGGGCAAGCAACTGATCATGAAGATGCTGACCAAGGTCATGCATGACCACGGACTCGAAACGATCGACCCGCAGGGCGAGAACTTCGACCCGGAATTGCACGAGGCCATGAGCACCGTGCCGTCGGCGGAGCACGAGGAAAACACCGTCATCGATGTCATCGAGAAAGGCTACAAGTTGCACGATCGCCTGATCCGGCCCGCCAAGGTCGTGGTCACGCGCAAACCCTGAGGAGCGACAAGGGGTTATTGAATTCATCGGCTCAAGCCCCATGTTAGAAGCATCAAATATTCAGCCTGTTTCTGGAGAAATCAAATGAGCAAGATTATTGGAATCGACCTCGGAACCACCAATAGCTGCGTCGCGGTAATGGAAGGTGGCGAGCCGCGGGTCATCGAAAATGCCGAGGGCGACCGTACCACGCCGTCCATCGTGGCTTTCACCAAAGACGGTGAAGTACTGGTCGGCCAGCCGGCGAAGCGCCAGGCGGTCACCAACCCGGAAAACACCTTGTTCGCCATCAAGCGCCTGATCGGACGCAAGTTCAGCGAGGACGTGGTGCAGAAGGACGCCGACCTGGTGCCGTACGAGATCATCAAAGCCGACAACGGCGACGCCTGGGTGCAGGCGGGCGGCAAAAAAATGGCGCCGCCCGAAGTCTCGGCCAGGGTGCTGATGAAAATGAAGAAGACCGCCGAGGACTATCTTGGCGAAGAGGTCACCGAGGCGGTCATTACCGTGCCGGCCTATTTCAACAATCATCAGCGTCAGGCGACCGAAGACGCCGGCAAGATCGCCGGCCTGAAGGTCCGCCGCGTCATCTCCGAGCCGACCGCGGCGGCGCTGGCGTTCGGCGTGGACAAGAAGGGCGGTGAGCGCAAGGTCGCGGTGTATGACCTCGGCGGCGGCACCTTCGACGTGTCGATCATCGAGATCGCCGATGTCGACGGCGAGCACCAGATCGAGGTGCTTTCGACCTCCGGCGATACCTTCCTGGGTGGCGAGGACTTCGACAAGCGCGTGATCGATTACCTGGTGTCCGAGTTCAAGAAGGACCAGGGTGTCAACCTGCGCAACGACCCGCTGGCGCTGCAGCGTCTGAAGGAGGGTGCGGAGCGTGCCAAGATCGAACTTTCCACATCGCAGCAGACCGAGATCAACCTGCCGTATATCACGGCCGATGCCAGCGGTCCGAAGCATCTGAACATCAAGCTCACCCGCGCCAAGCTGGAGTCGCTGGTGGAAGACCTGGTCAAGAAGACCGTCGGCCCGTGCCGCACAGCGCTGGACGATGCCGGTCTGAAGATAGCCGACATCGCCGACGTGATCCTGGTCGGCGGCCAGACCCGTATGCCGATGGTGCAGGCGACGGTCAGCGAATTCTTCGGCCGCACACCGCGCCGTGACATCAACCCCGACGAGGCGGTCGCACTGGGTGCGGCGGTGCAGGGCGGCGTGCTTTCCGGCGACGTCAAGGACGTGTTGCTGCTGGACGTTACCCCGCTGTCGCTGGGTATCGAAACGATGGGCGGCGTCATGACCAAGCTGATCGAAAAGAACACGACGATCCCGACCAAGGCGGCGCAGATCTTCTCGACCGCCGAGGACAACCAGACGGCGGTCACCGTGCACGTGTTGCAGGGTGAGCGCGAGATGGCCAGCGCCAACAAGTCGCTGGCGCGCTTCGACCTGGCCGGAATTGCGCCCGCCCGGCGGGGCATGCCGCAGATCGAGGTGACCTTCGACATCGACGCCAACGGCATCATGCACGTCAGCGCCAAGGACAAGGCCACCGGCAAGGAGCAGCGGATTGAAATCAAGGCCGGCTCCGGTCTCACCGAGGAAGAAATCGAGAAGATGGTGCAGGACGCCGAGGCGCACGCCGAGGAAGACCGCAAGTTCCACGAGACGGTCACCGCGCGCAACAACGCCGATGCGATGGTTCACGCCACGCGCTCGAGCCTGAACGAAATGGGCGAGAAACTGGCCGAGGAAGACCGCAAGAACATCGAGGCGGCCATCGAGGCTGTCGAGGAAGCGATGAAGTCCGACGACAAGGACGCCATCGACGCGGCGGTCAACCGCCTGACGGAAGCCGCGCAGGTGATCTACCAGCAGGCAGCTGCCGAGCAGCCGCAGGCGGGCGGGGAGCAGCCCGAAGGGTCCGCGGAGGCCGCAGCGGATGACGTGGTCGACGCCGAGTTCGAGGAAGTCGACGACAAAGACAAGTAAGCTGTTCGCTTTTATGGGGCCAGGTCCATTTTTCGGATGAAAATTGAACCTGGCCCCATATTTCGTGAGCCCATATATTTTTTTGCGTCATCCCCTTGTTTTTTCCTGCCCGGCTCGGCTAGACTGGCCCCTTGAACTCATTGAGACCGGCAGAGGGACAGGCCCTTTGAAGCCGGGGCAACCTTCGGGCTTAACCAACCCGTAAAGGTGCCAACTCCTGCGGAAGTCCAGCCGGATTTCCGGGAAATGAGCGAATGGCGGCACAGAATCTGTGATGGGCCCTTCACCTGCGAATGCTTCGCCGGAGTTTCCAATGAGTGGTTCAGGCCATTTTGACGGAAACAGGGCAAGCGACATGACACACAGTAAAGTTACAGCAACGGTTCGGGCCGGCATCGACCGCGACGCGGCACATGGCTCGGTCATCCCGCCGTTGTACCTGTCTGCGAATTACAGTTTCGAGGGGCTGGGCGGCAAGCGCGAGTATGATTATGCGCGCACCGGCAACCCCACGCGCGACCAGCTCGGCGCAGCGCTGAGCGAACTCGAAGGCGGCCAGGGCGCCGTCGTCACCAACAGCGGCATGGCCGCGGTGGTACTCGTCAGTCACCTGCTCAAGGCCGGTGACACGGTGATCGTGCCGCACAATTGCTACGGCGGTTGTTACCGCGCCTTCGATTCTCTCTCCAGGGCCGGGCATTTCACGGCGCGCTTCGTCGATTTCAACGACGCCGCCGCGCTGCAGAAGGCCTGCGAGGAATACCGTCCCAGCATGATCTGGGTGGAAACACCGAGTAACCCGTTGCTGCGCATCACGGACATCGCCGCGGTGGCGGCCAGGGCGCGGGACGCCGGCGCGCTGCTGGTGGTGGACAACACCTTCCTGACGCCGCTGTTGCAGCAGCCGCTGAGCCTGGGTGCGGACATCGTCGTGCACTCGACCACCAAGTACATCAACGGCCACAGCGACGTCATCGGCGGCGCGGTCGTCGCCCGCGACGCAGCCGTGGCCGAGGAGTTGGCGTGGTGGGCGAATTGCGTCGGCTCGACCGGTTCGGCCTTTGACAGCTACCAGACGCTGCGCGGTTTACGCACGCTGGCCGCGCGTCTGCGCTGTCACCAGGAGAATACGCTCGAGGTGGTCGCCGCGCTCGAGTCGCACCCGGCCGTCCGCCGTGTTCACTTCCCGGGTCTGGAATCACACCCCGAGCACGGGCTGGCCCTGCGGCAGCAGCGGGGGTTCGGCGCCATCGTCAGCTTTGAACTGGCAGGGGGCGAGGCGGAGTTGGCGGCCTTCGTCAACAATCTGGAGCATTTTACGCTGGCGGAGTCGCTCGGCGGTGTCGAGAGCCTGGTCTGCCACCCGGCCAGCATGACACATGCGGCAATGACGGCCGAAGCACAGCGATGCGCAGGCATCGGGGCAACGCTGCTGCGGCTGTCCATCGGCATTGAGTCAGCCTCCGACCTGGTCGAGGACCTGCTCGCGGGGCTGGAGCGCGCGCGGCAGGCGGAGGACCCGGCCATCGGTTTTGCACGTTTTGCTTGAATTGAAAGGCGAATGACCGCAAATTTGGTGCATGCAAAACAAACGTGACTATTACGAAGTGCTCGGGGTGCAGCGCAGCGTCGATGCCGTTGAGCTGAAAAGGGCCTATCGTAAGCTGGCCATGAAGTACCATCCGGACCGCAATCCGGAGGATACGAGCGCGCAGGAGAAATTCAAGGAAGCCCAGGAAGCCTACGAAGTCCTCAAGGATGACAGGAAGCGGGCAGCCTACGATCAATTCGGCCACGCCGCGGTCAATGGCTCGGCCGGCCGCGGTCCTTCCGGTTTCGAGGGTGACGTCGGCGATATATTCGGGGACATCTTCGGAGACATCTTCGGCGGCAGGGGGCGCTCGAGCCGGCCGCAGCAGCAGCGCGGTTCCGATCTGCGCTATTCGCTGGAACTGGATCTGGAAGAGGCGGTCACCGGCGTCAATCGCGAAATCCGGATCCCGACGCTGGGCCAATGCAAGCAGTGCAACGGCAGTGGCGCGGAGGACGGCGACCGGGTCACCTGTACGACCTGCGGCGGTGTCGGCCAGGTGCGTATGCAGCAAGGCATTTTTTCCGTCCAGCAGACCTGCCCGGCCTGTAAGGGCAAGGGCCAGGTCATCAAGAATCCCTGTCCGTCCTGCCAGGGCCAGGGCCGCGTCAGGGAAACGCGGACCCTGTCGGTGAAGATTCCGGCAGGGGTGGACACGGGCGATCGGATCCGGCTGGCCGGCGAAGGCGAGGCCGGTATGTACGGGGCGCCGGCGGGCGACCTTTACGTCGAGATGCGGGTCAAACCGCACCGCCTGTTCGAACGCGACGGTGACGATCTTTACTGCGAGGTTCCGATCCATTTCACGACCGCGGCGCTGGGCGGAGATATGGATATTCCAACGCTCAACGGACAGGTCAAGCTGAAGATCCCGGCGGAAACCCAGACCGGGCGGTTGTTCCGGCTGCGCGGCAAGGGTGTCAAGTCGGTACGCAGCCACCGCCAGGGCGACCTCCTTTGCAAGGTCATCATCGAAACTCCGGTGAACCTCTCCAGCGAGCAGAAGGAACTGCTGCGCCAGTTTTCCGAAATGTATGCCAGCAGCAATACCGAAAACAATCCGAAATCCAGCTCCTGGCTGGATGGCGTCAAGGAATTCTTCGAACGGATGACGTCTTGATACGATTGCTGATACACGGCAGCGGCCGCATGGCCCGCAGGGTCCTGGCACTGGCGCAGGAAGACCCGGGATTCGAGATCGTGGGCCTGGTCTCGAGGTCGCAGCCGGATGACCTCGGCGGTTTCCCATGGCGCGCCTCGCTGGAGGACGTCGTGGAGCCTGCCGACCTGTTGATCGATTTCACGCTGCCGGGCGGGACCAGGGCCGCGGCGGCCTGGGCCGGAAGCCATTCCGTACCCTTTCTGAGCGGTACGACCGGTCTGAAAGAGACTGAGACCAGGGTGCTCGAGGAGGCTGCCCGGCAAGCGCCCGTGCTGGCGGCGCCGAACCTCAGCCAGGGCGTCGCGCTGATGACGTCGCTGGTGCGCCACGCGGCCGGCGTGCTCGGCACGCAGGCCGATATCACGATCACAGACATCCACCACGAGCACAAGGTCGACGCACCGTCGGGCACTGCACTGGCGTTGGCCGCTGCCGTCATGGAAGGCCGTTCCGAGGAGTTGCAGCAGCTGCTGGAACCGGGGCGTCTCGATGCGCTGCTCGATGGCGGTGGCGGACAATTGGCATTTACCAGCGTGCGCGAGGGCGAGGTCATTGGCGAGCACACGGTCGCGTTCAGCCTGGGCGGCGAAGTGGTCGAGGTCACCCACAAAGCGCTCGACCGCGATATTTTTGCAGCCGGCGCCCTGCGGGCCGGAGCCTGGCTGGTCGGACAGCCACCCGGGTTCTACACCACCGCCGATTGGCTCGCCTAGCGCACGAACACCGGAGTTCTCGCGCCAGGGCGGGTTCGGCATGGCGTCAGTCCCGTCGCAGGGTCGCTCAGCGCGCCCGTTTGGCAATTGTGTTAGACAGTCGCATGTCGTTCCAGTAGAATCTGAGTGCTTAGAATAGTCTTGTAAAGAACACCCAATCTAAGCGGGAATGGCTGCTGACAGCGTTCCCGTTTTGCGTATCCGGAGGCAGGGATTTGACGCGGCAGGCAGTGCTGGCACTCGAAGACGGCAGTATGTTTTATGGGCAGGCTGCCGGGGCCGCCGGTTCAACTGTCGGGGAAGTGGTGTTCAACACGGCCATGACCGGCTACCAGGAGATCCTCACCGACCCTTCCTATGCCGGGCAACTGGTCAACCTGACCTTTCCGCACATCGGCAACACCGGCTGCAACGAGGTGGACGAGGAGTCCGCGCGGCCCATGGCGGCGGGGCTGATCGTCCGTGACCTGCCGGCGCTCCACAGCAATTGGCGCAGCGAATTCTCGCTGCGCGACTACCTTGAGCGTCACGGCATCGTCGCCATCGCGGATATCGATACGCGCCGCCTGACCCGGATTCTGCGGGAAAAAGGCTCCCTTGGCGGCTGCATCATGGCGGGCGCGGACAGCGACGCCAAAGAGGCGCTGGGCAAGGCCCGTACGTTTCCCGGGATGAAAGGCAAAGACCTCGCGCGGGAGGTTAGCTGCGGCGAGCGCTACGAATGGACCACCGGCGGCCACGACCTCGATGCCCGTGGTTTCAGAAACCCGGAAGCCCGTCTGCACGTGGTGGCCTATGATTTTGGCATCAAGCGCAACATCCTGCGCATGCTTGCCGACCGCGGCTGCAGGGTCACCGTGGTGCCGGCCGCGACACCGGCGCGGGACGTGATCGCCCTGGGGCCCGATGGCGTTTTCCTGTCGAACGGGCCGGGTGACCCCGAACCCTGCGATTACGCCATTGCCGCGATACGGGAAGTCCTGCAGGCGCGGATACCCGCCTTCGGCATTTGCCTGGGGATGCAGTTGCTGGGGCTGGCGGTGGGTGCGTCAACGATCAAGATGAAGTTCGGCCACCACGGCGCCAACCACCCGGTCCAGGATCTCGATAGCGGGCGGGTGATGATCACGAGCCAGAACCATGGATTCGCCATCGACGAGAAAACCCTGCCTGCCAATGTCCGCACGACCCATCGCTCGTTGTTCGATGGCAGTCTGCAGGGCATCGAGCTGACCGACGGACAGGCCTTCGGCTTCCAGGGACACCCGGAAGCCAGCCCGGGTCCGCACGATGCTGCGCCGCTGTTCGAGCGGTTCATGACAATGATGGATGGGCCACGATGATGGTTGCAGGGCATGCCGAAAAGAACTGACATCAAGACCATCCTGATCATCGGCGCCGGCCCGATCGTGATCGGCCAGGCCTGCGAATTCGACTATTCGGGGGCGCAGGCCTGCAAGGCTTTGCGCGAAGAAGGTTACAAGGTGGTGCTCGTCAACTCGAACCCGGCGACCATCATGACCGACCCGGAAACGGCCGACACGATATACATCGAGCCGATCGAATGGCGAACGCTGGCCAAAATCATCGAGAAGGAACGGCCCGACGCGCTGTTGCCGACCATGGGCGGGCAGACCGCGCTGAACTGCGCCCTGGACCTCAACCGCGAAGGTGTTCTGAAACAGTTTGGCGTGGAGATGATCGGCGCCTCGAGCGGGGCCATCGACATGGCGGAAGACCGTGAACTGTTTCGCAGTGCGATGCACGAGATCGGTCTCGACACACCGTACTCGGAGTTGGCGCACACCCTCGACGACGCACTGGACAGCCTCGAGCGCATCGGTTTTCCGATCATTATCCGGCCGTCTTTTACGATGGGCGGCTCCGGCGGCGGCATTGCATACAACCGCGAAGAATTCGCCGACATCGTCAACCACGGCCTCGAGCAGTCACCGACCACGGAGGTGCTGCTGGAGACTTCGGTGCTCGGCTGGAAAGAGTACGAGATGGAGGTCGTGCGTGACCAGCGCGACAACTGCATCATCGTCTGTTCGATCGAAAACCTCGACCCGATGGGTATCCACACCGGCGACTCGATCACAGTGGCGCCGGCGCTGACGCTGACGGACAAGGAATACCAGCGCTTGCGGGATGCGTCCATCGCCGTACTGCGCAAGATCGGTGTCGATACCGGCGGTTCCAACGTGCAGTTCGCGGTCAACCCGGATGACGGCAAGGTCATCATCATCGAGATGAATCCGAGGGTGTCGCGCTCGTCCGCGCTGGCGTCGAAGGCCACCGGTTTTCCGATCGCAAAGGTCGCCGCCAAACTGGCGGTCGGCTTCACGCTGGATGAGCTGCGCAACGAGATCACGGGCGGTGCGACACCCGCGTCGTTCGAGCCCGCCATCGACTACGTCGTCACCAAGATGCCACGTTTCGCTTTTGAAAAATTTCCGGCCGCGAACGACCGCCTGACGACGCAGATGAAATCGGTCGGCGAGGCGATGTCGATCGGCCGCACCTTCCAGGAGTCGCTGCAAAAGGCGCTGCGCAGCCTGGAAACGGGCCGCGACGGGCTGGACCCGGTGCTCAAGTGCACCGACCCGGAAGAGCGCCGTGCGGAACTGCTGCGGGAATTGCGGGAGGCCGGGGCCGAGCGTCTCTGGTACGTGGCCGAGGCTTTCAGGGAGGGGCTGACCCGGGAGG
>Ga0210064_1000126_pt1 | contig 36065 bp, 30 predicted proteins | sample Muzzi_CordC_D2_FD_185531 | JGI IMG/M metagenome (GOLD analysis project Ga0210064, IMG submission 185531) | Wetland microbial communities from San Francisco Bay, California, USA, that impact long-term carbon sequestration - Muzzi_CordC_D2 (SPAdes) | ecosystem: Environmental > Aquatic > Marine >... | reverse complement strand
GGGAATGACGGCCATCGATATCGCGGTCCAGTCAAAAAAACTGGGAGCGTCGGAGGTCACCATCGCCTACCGGCGCGACAAGGCGCACATGAAAGCCAGTGAGCACGAACAGCACTATGCCCAGATCAATGACGTCAAGCTCAGGTTCTGTTCCAGCCCCAAAAGAATAATAAGCCGGAACGGCCATGTAACGGGTATCGAATTTGACGTCAGCGAGGCGGATTCGGAAGGCAACTTTTCGAATCCCGGCAAAACCTATCAACTGGAAGCCGATGTCGTCTTTAAGGCGATCGGCCAGACCCTGCCGTCTGACCAGTGGGGGGATTCGGCAAATGGCCTTGCCATAGAAAACGGACGGATTGCCGTCAACAGCGATCGCAAGACCTCGCTGGACAAGGTGTGGGCGGGCGGCGATTGCGTCTTCGGCGGGGAAGACTTAACCGTCTCGGCCGTCCAGGACGGCAAACTGGCGGCCCAGTCGATCCACGCCTACCTCCAGTCTGCCTGAATCCGGCAACGGCTAAAAATAAACACCAGAGGAAAAATAATGGCTAATCTACAGACAAATTTTATCGGCATCACATCCCCCAATCCGTTTTGGCTCGCATCCGGCCCGCCGACAGATAAAGATTACAACGTCAATCGCGCTTTCGAGGCGGGGTGGGGCGGGGTTGTCTGGAAAACACTGGGTGAAGATCCCCATATCGTCAATGTGAGCGGCCCCAGATATGCCGTGCTGCACGGCTATGACCGTCAGGTGATCGGCTTTAATAATATCGAGCTGATCACCGATCGGCCGTTACAGACCAATTTGAAGGAAATGCGGCAGATCAAACGGGATTGGCCGGATCGGCCGATAATTGCCTCGGTGATGCTGCCGATGAACGAGGCGTCCTGGGCCAGATACGTCCCGATGATAGAAGACACCGGGGCGGATGGCTTTGAGCTTAACTTCGGCTGCCCTCACGGCATGTCCGAAAGGGGTATGGGCTCCGCTGTGGGGCAGGTACCGGAGTATGTGCAGATGACTACCGAATGGTGCAAGAAGTATGCATCGATTCCGGTGGTCGTTAAATTAACCCCCAATATTACCGACATTCTCCATCCGGCCCGGGCAGCCAAAGCGGGCGGTGCTGATGCCGTCTCTTTGATCAATACCATTAATTCGATTATGCGGGTCGACTACGATACGCTGACGATGTATCCCACCACTGACGGCATGGGGACCCACGGTGGGTATTGTGGCGAGGCCGTAAGGCCCATCGCCCTGAATATGGTGGCTGAGATTGCCCGCACGGCAGATACCTGTGATATCCCGATATCCGGTATCGGCGGTGTCACCACCTGGCGCGATGCGGTGGATTTTATCGCCCTGGGGGCTACCAACGTTCAGGTTTGTACCGCCGCCATGGTCTATGGATTCAAGATTGTGGAGGGCCTGGTTGACGGGTTGAACAATTTTTTGGATGAAAAGGGGATGGCATCCGTGCATGATCTGGTGGGCCGGGCGGTACCGTCGGTGACGGACTGGAAATATCTGAATTTAAACTACATCGAAAAAGCCTACATTGACCAGGATTTATGTATTAAATGCGGCAAGTGCCATATTGTCTGTGAAGATACCTCCCACCAGGCAATTACAAACACCGTGGACGGTGAGCGCAAGTTTGTCGTTAAGGACGAAGAATGCGTCGGGTGTAACCTGTGTGTCGGTGTTTGCCCTATCGAAGGATGTATTACCATGAGACAACTCGCCGAAGGCACAGATCCACGTACCGGCCTGGAGGTGAATCCTGAACCGGCAGACTGGACCACCCATCCCAATAATCCACTGAGGGAAGAAAATGAATCAGAATAGCAAAATAGATAAAAACCGCCGTGCGTTTCTCAGAACTGCCGTCGGCGCCATGGCATTCCTCTCTTTGGGGGGGCTGCCGCTGCCGGCCGCAATCGCAGTTGCAGCCGGTCAAAAGCGAATGAAGATCGGCATCATCGGATCCGGGCGCATCGGCGGCACACTCGGTACGCTGTGGGTGAAAGCAGGGCATGAAGTATTGTTTTCTTCGCGCCATCCGGAGCAACTGGAGGAACTTGCCGCGAGCCTCGGACCCGCGGCGCGGGCCGGAATGCCCCGGGAAGCGGCCGCTTTTGGTGAAGTCGTTCTGATTTCGGTCCCTTACCACGCGGTCCCGCAGATCGGACGGGATTTCGCAAACGAACTCGCCGGCAAGGTGGTGCTCGAGACCGGCAACCCTTATCCGTCGCGAGACGGTGACATGGCGGTGCAGGCGCGGACCCGAGGGACGGGTCTGGCCTCAGCCGAGTTCCTGCCCGGTGTGCGCCTCGTGCGCGCCTTCAATTCAGTCAGCCACCTGGCTCTGCGCAGCGAAGCTCACCGCCCGGGAGAGCGTGTCGCCATTCCCCTGGCAGGCGATGACCGAGAAGCACTCGCGGTCGCTTCGCAGCTGGTGGAAGACGCCGGCTTCGAGCCGGTCCTGGTGGGGCCTTTGATCCGCGCCAAAGAATTCGACGTCGGCACCATGGTCTATGGACAGGCGCTGACGGCGCGCGAATTGCGCCGCTATCTTGGGATTGATTGAAAGCGGCCTGAAACCGAAGCCGACCCGCTGCGTGGCCAATCACCCCCCAAACCGGATGAACTCGATCATAAGGGTTCGTAATGAATGAATAGAAAACGATATGATATCAGCAGACTGGATTTTAGCGCCCGGGAAAAAAAATCAAAGGCAACAGTTTTCGTATACTGACGTACAAAACCAGGAATCCGCCGAATATCAGAGATAGGCGGCCCAGATAATCTCCATGTCGCGCGAAAAAAGTTCGCCCCGAGCGCAGGTGAATTCTTCCTTTGAGGGTCGCCTTTTGCCACCAGGGCGTTTTTGTGACCACCATGCCTCTGGCATCAATCAGGGCGGAAATCCCAGTATTGGCGACCCGGACAAAATCGCGCCGGTTTTCGATGGCACGGACCGGGCTGAAATTGAAGTGGTGACGGTAGCCCGGCGTATTTTTCCACCATCCGTCGTTGGTGATCATGCAGATAAAACTTTTTCCCGGCGGCAGGTTGCGGGCGCAGTAGGGGCCGAAGATCGATTCATAGCAGACAATCGGCAATATGCCGATCGACGCATCCGGCGATACGAAATTCGTGCTTGCCTGGCGATTGCTGTAAGTGCCGGTGTATCCGCCGAGCTCCAGGGAGTATTTGCCTAAAAAGCCCAGATATTGCACGAAGGGTACTCGCTCGAACAGGGGAACCAACTTGGTTTTGTGATAAAACTGGGGTGCCGCTGAAGGACCTTGGGGTAGAAAAAGCGCCGTGTTAAACGCCTCGTAGTAAAAGTTTCCTTCACGGTTGAAACGACTTCCGGCCGGAATGTCTTCATTGCCGAGCTTCTGAAAGCTGTGCACTCCCAGCAGGATGTTCAGCTTGGGATGTTTTTTCCTGAATTCCAGCAGCTTCCGGTAGTATTTCGATGCCGTGGGATCTTTCTCGTCAATCTGCTCAACAATGAGGGTTTCCGGACCAAACAGATAGCGGGTTTTATCGTCGACAATCGCATCAGCCGTTTTGAAAAACGCTTCTACGTGTTGGGCATAATTTTGCGGGTCAAATTTTTCGGTGTACGGATCCAGGTTGGGCTGAATCAGGGCGATATTTACGGTTTCGCCCGGCTCTTTAAAATTTTGCAAAATAAGATAAGATCCCATAATGGGGATCAGAACGAGCATCAGCGTCGTTGCGCCAATCGGGACAATCGAACCCGGGCCTTTTTCCCGATACGTAATATAAACCCTCCAGAGCGCAAAGTTGGTCAGTATGATCCAAAGCGTCCCGCCCCGCACCCCGGTAAACTCATACCATTGGATAATCTCCACTCTGGTGGCCAGCGCATTGCCCAGATTGAGCCAGGGCCAGGCCAGGTCCCAGTACAGATGGAAATGCTCATATCCCATCCAGATCAGCAGAAAGGGGAGCAACAGGGGAATCTTCAGCGCCGTTCGAATTCGGCTTGCCAGCCAGAAAATGAGGGCCTGGATCATTGAATTGGCAAATATGATGAAAATGGCGCCCACGAATTGAGCCCGGGCAACCCACCAGGTCCCCAGGATATTCCACAGCAGGAAGCTGACCAAAGCGTAATTGAAAATAGCATAGGGATTCGGGTGACGCCGGATTTCATCTTCCAGCTGCAACAGGGGTACCCAGCCGATAAACACCAGAAAGAACAACGGAGAAACAGACCAGGGCATTCCCAAAAGCAGGCCGCTGGTCAGAGCCATGAGTAAATATTTTCGAATGTTCATATCAATATTGTTGAGCGCACGGTTGAAAAAAAACAATTTTTGCGTCACAGTGTAAAATCAAACCGGTTAGAGCGTTTGGATCAAGCCATATTAGACGTAGTTGATCATCCCAAAAAGGCTTAAAAACTACCGCGAGCGGAACTTTATTCCGCTAAACGCTCTCCAGGAACACCAACCGCAGAATAGGGATTGTAGCGCAAATCATAATGGGAAACAGTTATACGGGATCCAGAAAATTCTGACAACATTGAAATGGGTCTGATTCGGGTGCGTAAAGATTTATCAGTTTTGCACCAATATTGATTTGGGGGCAAGGGGAGGATGTCATGTCGGAATACGAAATTTATGCGTTGAAGTACGCCGGTCCGTTTGTCAGAACCGGTGCCCATCTGATGTGGTACCGGGACTGGGATAAGATTGAAAAAATAAATTATTACATCTGGTGCATCAAGGGGGCGGGCGAAACCGTGGTTGTGGATGCCGGTGTCACGCCGCAAATGGCCGCGGTCAGGGAGCTTGACGGGTACGTAAACCCCGTTGAAGTTCTTGACCGAATCAACGTCAAGGCCGATGAAGTCCGTCACGTCATCATCACTCACATGCATTTTGATCATGCCGGCGGCGTCAGCCTTTTTCCCCGCGCTACATTTTACATTCAGGAAGATGAATACCGGTTCTGGCTGGAGAACCCCATCGCCGCCCGGCCGCCATTCAAACATGTTTCCGATGCAGCCTCTACCACGTACCTGGCTTCGCTCGAGGGTACGGATCGACTGACCCTTCTTAACGGCGACCAGCAGATTCTGCCGGGTATCCAATGCTTTCTGTCCCCGGGGCACACGGTCGCCCTGCAAACTGTTGCCGTGAATACAACCCGCGGAACGGCCATCATCGGCTCCGACTGCGCCCATGTCTTTCGCAACTACCAGGAGGATTGGCCCAGTGCCCTGATTGTCGATCTGGTGGGTTGGATGCAAACATATGATAAATTGCGTGAAAGGGTATCTTCACCGGATCTTTTGTTTCCGGGGCATGACCTTCTGCTAACCGAGAATTACCCGGAAATTGCCCGGGATATTACGCGATTGGTATAGGAATTTAATTATCTCAATCTATTGCTTTTTGCTAGCCAGGTAAAACAACTCCGGCTTCAGGCCTGCCAGACGATACATGCGGGCCCACAGGTTGGCGTCGGCCACGGCAATTGCCAGATCGAGGATACCCAGATCGTCATAGCCTAATTGGCGGAGTTCATGGATCATGCGCTTCGACGTCCGGTACGCGTAGCGGGTTCCCACGAATGCAAAGGCTTCAATTGGGTCATCGGGAAGGGGATGGAGACCCTGGGCATCGATGACAGTTGCCGGCAGTGCTTTTTCCACGGCCGCGTGGATTTTTGCCAGAATCTTATGATCAATGCTGGATCGGCTGTCCCTTTCTTCCAGTAACAGGTGGAATACTTCAACCAGCCTGGGCCTTGGTTTGAACGCTGCCAGTGCGCTTTCCAACTCCATTTGCGATGTTGCCGGTAAACTGGATTCCAGGTTGGTCAATGCATTCTCATACGTCAGGCGGTATTCCCGATTGGCCAGGTCCATTTTGGCGAGCACGCCCCCCGCTACCCGAAGTGTCAGGCGCCGCAGAAACTCAAATCGACGCAACGGTTTCGGAAGACCATCCATCGGTACATCGAGTAAATCTGCAATGCGATTGACGAAATGGAAACCGGCGATAACGAGCAAATAGTCAAGGGTATCGTCTCCGGCAATCTTGCGCATTGGATCGAGGTCGGAAGGCTTAAGCCTGGCCGGTATTTCAAAGTTTTTTTTGATCAGCGTGATCAGCTCACGCTCCAGGGGCGTGACGCTGGCGGCCAGGCCGCTGATTAATTTCGCAACCCGGTCCGCTTGACCTCCTGCAGCCTGCAGGAATGCTTCATGACCGTCAATTCAGTAGTGGCAGTTGTTAAATCGCGAAACGGCTGCGGCAACCAGCTCTCGTGATTGGCGCGGCACGCTTCCCTTCCACATGGTAAGCTCCCACTGCCGGATCATACGCTGCATTGATGCGGGGCGCAGGCTGAAGATTTGAACAATCTTGGCGACCATGTCATGACCCGCAACCGCCGCCATATAGTTGTAAACTTCCCGGGTCTCTCCGGTAGCTTTGCCGGGTGGAATCGTCTGAATGAATGCCATTGGAACCTCCCTACTCGCAATCTAAAAGTGTCTGGCGATATTGCCTGTCCTGTATCCAGATACCACAGCTTACGAGCATTGTCATCAGGCAGCATAAAGAAATTAAGACGCCGGCGCTCAGGTTTGCCAGGCTTCTTCAGTTTATAAATATCAAGCTTAGGTCCTGAATATGCCATTTTCCGGGCGGCTTAATTATTGGTTTAAGTTTGACAGCGGCACTTAATTTTCATACTTTTAAGCTGGTATTCCAAATCAATCAACCGGATGCAGAAGGAGACTCTGATGAAATTGGCTGAAATTCAGGCAAAGCGTGGTTTTATTTGCGACATGGACGGCGTGATTTACCATGGCAACCGCCTGTTGCCCGGTGTTCAGGAGTTCGTTGGCTGGCTTCAAAAGGAAAACAAACAGTTTTTATTTTTGACTAACGGCAGCGAAAGATCACCGCGTGAACTACAGGAGAAGCTTCAGCGGCTGGGAATTCAGGTAGCAGCCCGGCATTTCTACACCAGCGCCCTGGCGACGGCCAGTTTTCTGGCGTCTCAGCGGTCCGGCGGCAGTGCTTATGTGATTGGAGAGGCGGGGCTGATCAATGCGCTTTACGAAAAAGGTTTTTCCATGAATGAAATGAATCCGGATTATGTGGTTGTGGGTGAAACCCGGGCCTATTCGTTTGAGAAGATCGAACGGGCCGTCAATCTGGTCCTCGCGGGCGCCAAGCTCATCGGCACCAATCCGGACCTGACGGATCCGATTGAAAAGGGGATTGCCCCGGCCACCGGCTCGTTGATCGCCCCCATCGAGTTGGCCACCGGCATCAAGGCATACTTCGTGGGCAAACCCAATCCGTTGATGATGCAGCACGCCATGAAAATCATCGACTGCAAAAGGGAGGAAACCGTCATTGTCGGTGATCGCATGGATACGGACATAATTGCCGGCATCCATGCTGAAATTGCGACGGTTCTGGTGTTAAGCGGTGTGACAGGCACTGAAGATTTGAAACATTTTGCCTATCACCCCCACCAGGTGCTGGACGGCGTTGGCGATATCCCGGGTTATAGACTTGATGCTTGAGGATGACATGCATACGGTGATGAATCGGGCTGAATGATTCACTGGCACGGGTGGTAGTTGGCTTTGCCTCAAGGGATTATTTTCAAAAACCTAACTTATCATATTCCTGCCTGATTAAATCTTCGCCATAGCGTCTCTCAAGTCTACGTATAATGAAATGCCCCCTGGCCATATTTTGAAAATGATCGATAAAAATCGTGTTGATCAAGGCCCCGCCTGCAGCACCGATCAGGGGGACAGCCTGGGCAGCCGCTTTCTCGGAAACAATTATCCCAAATCGGGAAGCCAGAGTGGCAATGAGTTTGACAAGAGCCGGCGCGCCTTCCCTTGCCAGGCCGAGTTCCGCAATATAATTCGTTGCCTCCGAAATTGTGCGAGCTAATGCCGCCCGGACAACAAAATAGCCGGTTTCTGTTCCGTCATCGCTCTTGGACCGACCGCCCAGTGCGAATACCTCTAAACAGGCTATTTTTGTTTCCAATGAGCTGATCTGTTCGCCTTCACTCCGTGCAATGTCCGCTATAGAGCGGAGCATAATGCTTGTGGTGACGGGAAGCTCGATTGTCAATGCCGGAAGTCCAAAAGTTCCGCCCCCGGCGCCCGTCGCTATTGCAAGAATTTTATGAGTTTTGTCCGAAGAAGCCGGTCTTGTGCGATCATTCATTGTTCGAACGGCGAAATTAAGCGCTTTTTCGAGGGATTTTTCTGTGGCCCGCTGGACAACATGCTTCCATGTCGCCGGCAGGTGCTCAAAACCTTTCTCTATTGGAGTACCCAGCAGGTTGGAAATTCTGGCTGCCAGGCTGGGATTTTCAAGTAAAGTTTTTGCATACCTGAGATCATTGGTTTCATCCTTAGTTAGTGCCATTCCGTTTCTCCCGATTTTGCAAATTTTGATCTCAATTTAACCCTCCTTTTTCGTCTATCGAATATATGGTCACCGGGATTCAGGTCTTTTTCAGTCAGCCGAACTAGCAGCCTCCCTATTAAATCTTTAACTAATCTACACATATCATCTATTTAGCAGGAGATCAAAAATCCAAGACGATATGTGTGGTCGGGCCGCCGTGAGGTATTAAATAAATGCCGTTTGGGTTGCTGCCCATCCCGATTGATGGCGATGAAGAGCATCCTGAAGTATAGTTCAGGATTAGTTCCGATCTATCAAGTCGGAAGATTATGGATTTTGCCAATCGAGATAGCCGCATACTAATTTGTCCTTGCAATTTGATCCCATCTGCCTTATATTCTGCGCCGATTCGCTTTGGATCGCAAATATCAACATAATTTTGTTTTGACGATTACGGATGGTCGCCCGGCCGGTTTTGGTCGGGCATTTTTGTTGCAACAGAAAGGCTCTTATTTGCCGGGTGGGTCGACTGTTGGCAGGCAACAGGCATATGACCCGCGAGGGGTATGCACCCCGAGTATTTTTCAAAACGCAAACAGGAGCTTTATGATGACCCACGAATTTAACGATTTTGACTTGCTGCCGCAGCTGGTGCAGACCATCGCCGATATCGGCTACACCGCACCGACACCGATCCAGACCATCGTCATTCCGGCCATGCTTGCCGGGCAGGATGTGATTGGCCAATCCCAGACCGGGTCCGGTAAAACCGCGGCGTTTTCCCTGCCCATCCTAAATAACCTTCAAACCGGGCGGCGTTACGTGCAAAGCCTGGTGGTAACCCCTACCCGGGAGCTGGCGATCCAGGTGGCGGATGCTATCTCGACCTACGGCCGGCAGACCGGCGTGCAGGTTCTGGCTGTTTACGGCGGCCAGCCTTATGAGCGCCAGATCAGTCGTCTTAAAAAGAAAGTGGACGTTGTGGTCGGAACCCCCGGACGCCTGCTGGACCTGATCCGCAAAAACGTGCTCAAACTCGACCGGGTGGCGACCGTCGTACTCGACGAGGCCGACGAAATGTTGAGCATGGGCTTTATCGCGGACATTGAGGCCATTTTGGATCAAACCCAAACCGGCCGCCAGACTGCCCTTTTTTCGGCCACCTTGCCTCAGCGTATCCTCCGGTTGGCCGATCAATATATGAATGCGCCCCAATCTTTTAAAATCGGGTGCCGACAACTTACCGTGGATACCGTCGAACAGCGCTATTACCTGGTGAATGAAGCCGACAAACTGGCAGCCCTCACGCGTCTGTTTGAAATCGAACCCATCACCAGCGCGCTGATCTTTGCCCGCACCCGTCTTGGAACCACCGAACTGGGCAACGAACTTGCGCTGCGGGGATTTCCGGCCGAGGCCCTGAACGGGGATATGAGCCAGGAGGCCCGGGTGCAGGTGCTCAACCGCTTTCGTGACAACAAGCTCAAAGTGCTGGTGGCGACCGATGTCGCCGCCCGCGGGCTTGACATCGACGATATATCGCATGTCTTCAACTATGATCTTCCGCAGGATCCGGAAATTTACGTGCACCGTGTCGGCCGCACCGGAAGGGCCGGGAAAACGGGCATTGCCATCACGTTTCTGACACCGAAGGAACGCTGGGGATTACGCCGGATTGAAGGGTTTACCAGACAAAAAATCACCCGCATGATGCTGCCGCGGGCGGAAGATATCAAACAGCACCGCGAAGCGCAGCTGATGGAGAAGGTGATGGTCTGGTTGCGGCGCGGGCGCTGCAACCGGGAGCGAGAACTGGTGGCACAGCTGCTTGAAGATGGTCACGACCTGGCAGCGGTTGCCGCTGCTTCTCTGAAACTGGCGCGCGCCGAGGAAAAGCAGCGCCCGATTGCGTCCCTCAAAGAAGTGGCGGATTTCAGCGCCCATGATACCGGGCAGGTGCTCAAGCGTTACGGTCGCCCCAAAGGCCGCCCTGGACGAAATGCTTCCCATGAAAAAGGAATGGTGCGCCTCTTGCTGAGCTCCGGCCGGGCCGACGGCGTTCGCGTCAGTCATGTCGTGGGCTCCTTATCCAACTATGCCGACATCCCCGGTGGATCGCTGGGCAAAATCAGCATTCAGCAGCAGCACACCCTGGTGGATGTGCCTGAAACCCTTGTGGGAAGAGTACTGGGCAACGGCGCCAATTACCGCATCGGCAACAAGGCCGTCACGGTTCAGCGGGCCTGATTTTCCCGGTTTTATCGACTTTTGTTCGGGCCAAAGTTTGTCAATCAATTGACATAATTACATGCTTTTTTATATCAATATGGTTAATTAGGTATAATTATGTATAATTTAACTAACTGATATAGTTGTTTATTTATTTTCCATTAATTTGTTGGCATGGTTTTTGAATGATTTTAACCGGTTAGATATTGCTGATCACAATCAATCTATTGTAAACCGGCAATAGCAAACTGGAATATTGAAATTCGAAAGGATCAGTCAAATGCAATTATCCAAATTTAAAGACAATATTGAAGGACCGATTATAGAAAAATTTGAAAAAGAAACTGGTGAATCGTCCAAAAACGGCAAAACAATTTTGCTCATCGATGATGAGCCGATGGTTACAGACATCTGCGAAATGATGCTCAAAAAATTGGGGCATCAAGTCCTAAAGGCTCACAGCGGCTCAGAAGGAATCAAAATATTTGAGGTCTATAAAAACCGGATCGAGCTGATCATTTCTGATTTTAATATGCCCGGCATGAACGGGCAGGAAGTCGCTAATACGATACGGATAATGGATCCCGGTGTTAAAGTACTGCTCTCAAGCGGTGGGATGGGTGCTGCCGAGGAAGAAGACATCATTCTCAGGGGCTTTGACGGATATCTCAATAAACCATACACGATGAATACGCTATCAATAAAGATAGCTGAAATCTTAAATTGAAAACGGAGCGGCAGCCATTATCATTGCGATCCGAAAAATAGCTTAATCACGAGAAAACCTTTCTCATTTTGCGCCGGATCCACAAAACACTTTAAAGCGCGCTAACGATTCCCGCGTGTTCTGCCATCGCATTGCCACGACTTCCAATGCCAACTCTTGCCCCCTTTCGGTTCCGATTCTTAGCACCACGTGTGTGAGGTCCTCGCCCTTGGTGGTCAGCCGGCAATCAACGAAGTATTTCAGTCCCATTGTGGCCTCAAAGCATGATTCCATATGTTGGATTTCATATATATCCTTTATGATGGCCGCAATTGACAAAAGCTGCCGGAGAAATTATAATAGCAGCAATCGCTTGATTCGTTATCGCACCGAGTCCCTGTGGCCTATGAAGGCAGCCGGGGATTTTTTTTAGGGGCGGATTTTTGGATCAAAATATTTTCAATACGCCGTGCGGTGGTGGTGGGGTGGATGCCAAACGCCGCTTTGCGAACATTTGAAACACTCAGTTCAGGTGATAATAAATTAATGGACCATCATACTCAAAAAGAAATCAGCCGCCGCCGGACTTTTGGAATCATCAGCCATCCGGATGCCGGCAAGACCACGTTGACCGAAAAGCTGCTTCTTTTCGGCGGAGCCATCCAGCAGGCCGGGGCGGTCAAGGCCAAGAATGCCACCCGCCATGCGACCAGTGACTGGATGTCAATAGAAAAGGAAAGAGGAATATCCGTGTCGACTTCGGTGATGAAATTCAATTACCGGGATTTCGAGATCAATCTTCTCGACACACCGGGGCACGAGGATTTTTCCGAGGACACTTACCGGGTATTGACCGCCGTCGACAGCACCCTGATGGTGATCGACAACGCCAAGGGGGTCGAATCCCAGACCGAAAAGCTCATGGAGGTCTGCCGGATGCGCAACACCCCTATCATTACCTTTATCAACAAGCTCGACCGTGAGGGGATGGCCCCGCTGGATATCCTGGATGACATCGAGGACAAGCTGCAGATCGAATGCACCCCGCTGTCCTGGCCGATCGGGATGGGCAAGCGCTTTCAAGGGGTTTACAACCTTTTTCACAAACAGCTGCATTTATTCAGCCCCGGCAGCGACACCCGCGAGCAGGACGGGGTCGTGATCAATGATTTGTCGGATCCGGTCCTGGATGAACTGCTGGGCCGCCAGGCAGAAGAACTGCGGCAGGACATCGAACTGATCCAGGGTGCGGTAAATCCCTTTGAGATGAAGCACTTTTTAAAAGGCAGCCAGACGCCGGTTTTTTTCGGCAGCGCTATCAATAATTTCGGCGTCAAAGAGATGCTGGATGCATTTGTCGAAATGGCACCCTCCCCGGGTTCGCGCGCGGCCGTTTCCCGCGAAGTGTCGCCTTACGAGACGTCCTTTTCGGGTTTTGCGTTTAAGATCCAGGCCAACATGAACCCGGCCCATCGCGACCGGATCGCCTTCGTCCGGATTTGCTCCGGTAAATTCAGGCGGGGGATGAAGGTTGTTCACCACCGCATCGGCAAGGAAGTTGCCCTGGCCAATGCGACGATTTTCATGGCCCAGGGCCGGGACAATGTGACGGAGGCCTTTCCCGGGGACATTATCGGCATTCATAATCATGGAACCATCAAGATCGGTGACACGTTCAGCGAGAAGGAATTTTTGAAATTCACCGGCATTCCGAACTTTGCTCCGGAACATTTCAGGCGCGTTCGCTTGAAAAACCCGCTTAAAACCAAACACCTTCAAAAGGGCCTGACCCAGCTCTCGGAAGAAGGCACCGTCCAGGTTTTTAAGCCGATTACGGGCAGGGACTATATTCTGGGGGCGGTCGGTGTCCTTCAGTTTGACGTCACCATGGCCAGGCTCAAGGCCGAATATGGCGTGGACGCAATCTATGAACCGGTGGACCTGTCAGTGGCACGCTGGATTGAGTGCGCAGACCGCAAAACGCTGGCCGAATTTGAGAAAAAAAATACGGCCCACCTGGCCCGGGATTCTCAAGGCTGCCTGTCTTTTCTGACTACCAGTGAATTCCAGCTCAACTACTGCATGGAAGAATGGCCGGAAGTGGAGTTCTATAAGACGCGGGATATCAATTAGTTATCGATTGTCATAATTATTATAATTCAACCCCTTGTTATAACAGGCTAATATAGTAGATTAGGCGAATGCCTAAATTGCCTAAAATGCCTAAAATTATGGAATCGCTGCGCTCTATTTTTTCTTATAAAATTAGCAGTCTCGCCGGAAGCGGGATTAGTCCCGCTTTCAGCGGGATTTTATGTATAGTCTGAAAATATTTTCGATTCAAGAAGGTTGTCCTATGGCGATGATCGGTATGCGGAATGTATCCTGGGGATTCGGTGAGACCCCGCTGCTGGAAAACGTCACATTCCAGATTGCCAAGGGGGAGCGGGTGGGTCTGATGGGCCGCAACGGTGTGGGCAAGTCCACCCTTTTGAAGCTCCTGGGCGGCGAAATGCTGCCGGACAGCGGTGAGATCTGGCGCCGGCAGGGCATCGGCGTCGCTGCCCTGGAGCAGGATGTGCCGGCGGAATTAGACGGCACGATCCTTGATGTAGTTGCCGAAGGCCTCGGTCAAACGGGCCGGGTGCTGGCCGAGCACAGCCGGATCTGCAGGAGTGCCGGGAACGGGGACAACCCCCAACTGGCAAAAAGGCGCGACGAACTGCAGCATATCCTGGACGCCGACGGCGGTTGGGAACTGTTAACCCGCGTCGAAAACATACTTTCACGAACCCGCCTGGATCCCGATCGCCGGTTCGCCGACCTTTCGGCCGGGTTGAAACGGCGCGCGCTATTCGCGCGGGCCATGGCCCGCAAACCGGACATTCTCCTGCTGGACGAACCCACCAACCATCTTGACATCGACACGATCATCTGGCTGGAAGAATTTATCCTGCGCCACGTAAAAACCCTGCTGTTTATCACCCACGACCGCACATTTCTCAAGCAGATCGCCGGCCGAATCATGGAACTGGATCGGGGACGCCTGGTTTCCTATGACTGCGATTACACCACCTATTTAAACCGGAGACAGGCCGCCCTGGAGATCGAAGAAAATCAAAACGCGGTGTTCGACAAAAAGCTATCCCGGGAGGAAGCGTGGATCAGAAAGGGAATTAAAGCCCGCCGGACGCGAAACGAAGGGCGTGTCAAGAGCCTCCAGAAGATGCGTGCCGCCTACCGGGCCCGCCGCAACAAAATCGGAAATGTCAAACTGCAGGTTCAGGAGGCGGATCGGACCGGCAAGCTTGTCATCGAAGCCCGGGCGGTAAACTTTTCCTATGGACAGGTTCCGATTGTGCGGGATTTTTCCACGGTCATCATGCGCGGGGACAAGGTGGGCATCATCGGCCCCAACGGTGCGGGCAAAACCACCCTGCTGAATATCCTTTTAAAATCAGCGCAGCCGGAAACAGGCAGTGTCCGTCACGGCACCAACCTTCAGGTGGTTTATTTTGATCAACTGCGGGCACAGCTCGATGAGCAAAAGACCGTGCGGGAAAACATCGCCGCCGGCAACGACTTTATTATCTTCAATGGCCAAAAACGCCACGTTATCAGCTATCTTCAGGATTTTCTTTTCTCGCCCCAAAGATGCCGCATGCCGGTCGGTATCCTATCCGGCGGAGAAAAGAACCGGCTGTTGCTGGCCCGGCTGTTCACGAAACCGGCCAATGTTCTGGTGCTGGACGAGCCGACCAATGATCTCGATGCCGAAACCCTGGAGCTTTTGGAGGAACTGATTTTTGAGTACCGGGGAACCCTGCTGCTGGTCAGCCACGACCGGGCCTTCATCAACAATGTGGTCACCAGCACCATCGTCTTTGAAGGCAACGGACAGGTGGTTGAATACGCCGGCGGGTACGATGACTGGCTGAGCCAGCGGCCCCAAGGCACGACAGAGCGGATGCCGGAAAAAAGCGGGCGCCAAAAAGTCCGGCCTGAACCCAAAACGCGCCTATCAAGAAAGCTGGGGTATATGCAAAAGCGGGAAATACAGGATCTGCCCCATAAGATCGAAGACCTTGAATCAGAGCAAAAAGAGCTGTTTGCGATTCTGTCCGATCCGTTGTTTTACAAAAGAGAAAAAGACGAGATTGCCCGGCTCAAATCGGATCTCGCTCGCGTCGAACGTGAAATCGAGTCTGCCTACCGTCGCTGGGAAGAGCTTGAAATGATCAAAGCCCAGGCGGACGCCTAACAGCGATATCAATATCCTGCCGAATCCAAAACCACCCGCGAGCGGGCGCATATTTTTTTTCATCCAATGTTAATTCAAACTAAATTTCTTTTGCATTTTTCAAATAGATATTGTATAAGCTTTGAATCATTCAAGCAGACTCGTTTTGATGAATATCGTTTATTTGCTAAATTTACAATTGGAGGTGGCCTGTGTTAAGAATCAAATCAAATTTAAATTGGTTTATCTTGCTGTTGGCTATGATTGGACTGGTTTTTGTCATTGGATGCGGCGGATCGGAGGATAAGCTTAAGATGACAGGTTTATTGCAGGAATTCAGTAAAACCCTCGATGAATACTCTGATGCCGTTACCAAGGCAGATGCGGCTAAAAAAGCTGAAATAGAGGGGAAATTAAATTCCTACGAACACAAGTGGTCGGCCATGAAAATGCAGATGGCGGATAAAATCACCCCTCAGGTTTTAGACGAGCTAGACAACGAATATCATAAAATTGAAAATAAATACAAGACATTAGCTGGTAAATCATAGTCTTCATGCTTGACCGATAACGAGGTTTTGATCTGCAAAACCGGCCATACCCGCTTCCTTAATTTTCTGCAAATTCAAATTATAGCTATTGTTCTTGTCGAGACACAACGTAGTAAGCGCTGCCTGCTGTGCAATTTGTGCCGAATTGTAATTGCCGTCAAGGCGCCTGAAAAATCCGGACGTGCCTTTTTCTAAAACGTATGTTACAAAAAAATGAAAGCCTGTTGATCAACTCGGCCACCCGCGTCTCCGGGTTTCACACACGTAAAGGATACGGAACAATGAAAGAAATTTGTAACGACCTGGCAAAAGAATATGAGGAGTTGGATACTATCGTAGCCGCTTTAGATGAATCCGGCTGGAATGTCATGACACCGGCAAAGGGCTGGACTGTTAAAGACCAGATTCGACATCTTGCCTATTATGATGAGAAGGCCAGGTTGGCCCTTACCGAGCCGGAGGCGTTTGGTCAACATCTGGCTGATATCAGCATGGACCCTGACGGCCACCTTGAGACCCTTGAAAAAGCAGGCAAAGAACTGGCTGTTGCCGAATTATTAAACTGGTGGCGCCAGGAACGCCGGACACTTCTTGATGCGCTGATACTTCTGGACCCCAAGGCCAGGCTGAGGTGGTATGGACCGCCCATGAGCGCGCGGTCTTTTGCTACTGCCAGAATCATGGAGACCTGGGCTCATGGTCAGGACGTTGCGGACGCCCTGGGTATTGAGCGGATTCCCACCGATCGGCTGCGTCATATCGCCCATCTGGGGGTGGTGACCTTTGGCTGGAGTTATACCCTTCGTGAGATGAAAGTCCCCGATTCACCGGTCAGGGTCGAAATCACCAGTCCCTCGGGTGAACTCTGGACATGGGGCGCCGAAGAAGCAAAAGACATCGTCAGGGGTCCGGCTGAAGATTTCTGCCTGGTTGTCGTTCAAAGACGCAATCTTGCCGATACCCGGCTCGTTATTAAGGGCGCAATCGCCCGCCAGTGGCTGTCGATCGCCCAGACATATGCCGGTTTGCCCGGCGCCGGACGGAAACCGGGAATGTTCTCCAAATCAGCACGCTAAATATCATGGCTTTCGATTTTCAATCCGGGGCAAATCGGCGGAGAATCTGAATCAGACAGGTTCTCGCCTAAACTTTAAAACTTGAGAACGCCCCATTATTCATGCGAACCGGCCGCCAGCGAAAATTGCCATGAAAGTTGCCCTGATTTATCCGCCCACGTGCGATCCAACCGGCCCGTACCTCTCCGTTCCCATGCTCACCGGGTATCTGCGAAGCCATGGGGTCCGGGTGCTCCCCATCGATGCCAATGTGGAGGCCTATGACCGGCTTTTGCACCGTGTCGTCTTGAAAGAAATGGCCGGGAGGGTTGCCGATCGCCTGGGGCGTTTGGATCGTAAAGCGTCGCTGAGTCATACTGATCAGCTGCTCTATATACGTTTGTGGGAAGTGCTGCCGGATCTTGCCTGGGTCCCGGAAGCGGTTGAAGATGCGGTCGCTGTGCTGAGAGACCGCACGGGCGTTCGCTTTTTTGATTCGAATCAATACGAACAGGCGGTACAAACCATTCAGGCCGGCCTGCGCGTCATCAGCGCTGCCTACAGTCCTTTGACGATGGATTTCAGCGTTTACCGGACGCCCTTTTCACTGCTCACGCCGGAACAAATACTGGCGGATGCCAGACCCGACAAAAATCCCTTTCACGATTACTTTGCCGGCGAACTCAGCGATCTGCTGTCTTCCCAATCCCCCGATGTGATCGGCATCTCCCTGGCCTTTCCCGGACAGATCCAGCCCGGTTACGCTCTGGCATACACACTGGGGCAGGCGCTGCCCGCAGTGCATATTACCGTGGGCGGGCCAGCTATCACCCAGTTGCTGGTCGGCCTCACCGCTGAAAAGATTCCGCAGCTGCTCGGCCCTTTTCATTCGGCAGTGATGTATGAAGGCGAAGAGATGCTGCTTGCTCTCGTCCGCATGCTGGCCGACGGCCAAAACCCGCCCCGGGTGCTCTACGGCAGCCGCAGAACGGATCTGGGCCGGCTTCCGCCCCCGGATTTTGAAGGAATGCCCCTGGACAAATATTTTTCACCCGAGCTCGTGCTGCCCTATGATCCGACACGCGGGTGTTACTGGGGAAAATGCGCCTTCTGTCATTATGGACTGTGCCCTCGGGGAACGGCCGTCTACCGGCAGCGACCCATCGATAAGATCGTCGCCCACCTATCACAGATAAAAGACCGCTGGCGCTGCCGCACCTTTTACTTCTCCCAGGATGCCTTCACCCCACGCACCGCCAGAAAACTCTCACGGAAACTGCGAGCGGCTGGAACAGCCCTGAAGTGGGCCACCGATATGCGGCCCGAGCCCGAGCTGACGCCGGAATGCTGCCGTGACCTCAAAGACGGCGGCGCCCTGTCAATGGCACTGGGAATCGAAAGCGCCTCACCCCGGCTGCTTAAGCTGATCGACAAAGGGGTTTCCCTCCAAGAAATGCAAACAGCCGTCAAGAACCTTTCGGTCGCCGGCATCGCGGTGGAAGCTATGTGTTTCACCGGGTTTCCCACCGAAACTTATGCGGAAGCTAATTCCACCATTGATTTTATTGGAGATAGGCGCGACCACATTGCGCTATTTATTTGCGGACGCTTTGGTTTGTGCCGCGGCTCCCGTGTCGCACAGTCCCCTGACGACTATGAGATTCAGGAGATCTGGCGCCTGGAAGGTGATGAAATGGAGACGGGTCTATTTTATAAGGAGCGCTTCCCATCGAAAAGCGATTCCGAACGGAAAAGGCTTGAGCAGACGATTGATACGCTTTCAGCCGGGTGGTGGCTTCACGACTATCCCTGGGCCGGCGCGCTGTCAACCGCCCATACGCTGCTGTGGTACGCCCGGTATGGGTCGGACATTTTCAGGCGCTTTGCCGGCACTGCTCGCCGGTTGACCAGGCTCCAAACATCATCTTTTCGGCCGATGCGCTTTGATATCGACCGGATGTCGCGGGTCGCCGGCCGTCGCGAGGCACAGATCTGGCATTCGCTTATTTATGATCACAAAGCCGTGAGTCCCCAACTCTACGACCTGTGCAGCAACGCCTATCAATCCGAATTGCCGGAAAAAAATATAACGAAAAGAAAACCCTCTCGGCCGCGCCGTCCCGCTAGGAAGCAACGCCGTTCTAAGGCCAAATAGAAATTATGGGCCAAAGCCTGAGTTATGACCTGTTTTTCCCGCCATGTATCCTTATAAATCGCTCTTGGTTTGCAGGGAATGCCGGTTTTGCCTAAATTTTAATCAGTCTCATGGGTCTGCTTCTTGATGTCTTTAATTCTTTTATCCACATCATCTACCGCGTTTGTCGCTTTTTCCATGTACTGTTTCGCCTGGGTTTCCTGGACGCCGCTCGTGGTGTCGACACCCGTATTTTTTATGACCAGCAATCCGATGATCAGTAATACCACGGCAAGGCCGATGAGCAATGCTCCGCGCATGATTATTTCCTTTAAGCTTAAAATGAGGTTTATAAAACTAAAATGGACAGGTTAATAGGAGAAGGCCAAGCATTTCATCGCTCTGCATTTTCGCTCTCACTCAGGTATGGAAGGCCGGGGACCTATTTGGCGGCTCCTTTGCCCTTTAAATATTGGTTAAGGCGATTCATTTTTTTATTTTAAACACATCCAACTTAAGGGTGGAGATTATCGCAGAAAGGCGCTGAATCACCGACTACACGGATAGTATATCAAATGTCGGGTATTCAGTAAATCTTAAAATCCGTTAAGAAAAACATGGCCGGCGGGCGACCACCGGTCCAGGTACCGGATTGATTCCAACATTAAAAACCCGGTCCTCCGGGCCAGGATTCTTTACTTCTCCGCCTGGAAGCTCTGCTTGAAGGCATTTAGCTCGTCTTCGATGCCGTCGATGCTGTTTTTGATGGTTGTCCAAACCGCCCGAGACCCGGCTCGCATGGCAAGGTAGAGCGTCTCGGATATTTCTTCCCGGCTGGCACCGGATTGCTTCGCGGCCGCGAAGCGCGCAGGCGCTCAGGTGGTGCACCCTGACGCCAGCATGGCAGCCAGAGCCACCAGCTGTCGGGTTTTTTCGTCCATTGCGCCGTCAGCATAATAAAGTCCTGCAAATTCTTTGATTTCCATCATTTTTTCTCCCTGGTGTGGTTATTCGGATTCTTTACTTCAGCAGATTCAAATGCCCCGTTCGAATCGAGTCAACCAACAGTTTGCCGGTCAATTTCAATTTTCCCAGGCGACCTTTTTTGCCGGCCGCGATGATTTCATGGAGGTCTTCGCGTGTCTGCGGCGGCCTTACTTCGGCAGGCTTTTTGACAAGGGTGATGGATTGTGTCGGGCAGGCGGGGACACAGACACCACACCCGATACAGCGGTCACGGTTCACCACTGCCGGCTGTTTTTTGGAAGAAACGCTCAGCGCACCGACCTGGCAGCGTTTCACACAGATGCCGCATCCTTCACACGTGTCCCGCTCCACGGCCGCATAAAAGTTAGACGACCAAAAATCTATCGGTTTGGGGAGGTCTTGTTGCATACGCAACATCCCGCAGCAGCATCCGCAGCATGAACAGATGAACTCGGCTGCTTCAGTGTTGGACGGTTGCAGCACCAGTCCCTCTTGCTGGTTGTGGTCAATGATCGCTATGGCTTCATCTCGGGCTATTTCTCTGCCGATGTTGCTCAACAAAGCCATCCGGGCCATGCTGCCGATGGCCAGACAGGTTTCTCTACGTTCCGTTTTCTTGCAGGAGTTTCCTTCCAGCGTCTTTTTTTTGCGGCAAATGCAGTCAATGATCACAAAGGGTTCTTCAGCCTGTTGCAGCAGGGTCTTCACTTCATCGAACGTGCTGACATTATGCTGGGGGTGAATGCTCCTGGATACCGGAATGGTGCGCATCTGCGGAAGCTTCGAGCTTAAAAAGGAAAGGCCGAAATTTTTATTGGAAGTGTATTGGTTGAAATCCCTGACAAATTCGGGTGTCAGGCGGTTCTGTTGATATTCGTACATCCCTACAATGAGCGGGGCATTGCAATAATGGACTCTGCCATTCTTGATTTTGGATTCGATTCCCCCTTTTTTCAGAATAGCGTTAAGACTTCTTCTCAGCGCTTCAGGTGAATCGACCAGATGCTCGACTCGACTGAAAATCGTTTCAAGCGGCTCGAATTTATAACTCAAAAAACAGGCGATCTCGGCCTCTTGAGGTGTGAAAATGTATTTTAGAATTTTTAGTTCAACTCCCGACCGGGTGGCAGGAAACCCGACAGCCTGGTTGTCCAAATGCTTTTGTAGTTCGACATAAACCTGATTATTTTGTTCCACGGATTACCTCTGTTTTAAATGCACCCCAATGTTTGTAACTTTTGGGGGTAGTATCGGTTTTAAGCCTAATGAAAATGAAGTCAAATAAATTCTTCGATGCAGTGAGTAAATCTACTCAATATATCGAGCATTTGTAAACAATTATCTCAAACAAAAGTAAGGGCAACGGTACAACCGTCTGCGACCCGTCCCTGCGGTTGACTGCAATAGCGGGGGAATTGTTTCAAATTACCGGTTTTTATGTTAGAGAATTATGGACAAATGCTGAGAAGAAAATAAGATTTTGAAACCACTTCAAATAAAAATGACCCGAGGTATCTTACGATGAATTCTACAGGCGCCTATCTTGCAGGTGTTCAAAAAATTGAATTGCGCGAGCGGGAACTCCAACCCGGCAAAGACGAAATCCTGGTTAAAACGCATCTGGCCGGGATCTGCGGTACGGACAAAAACTTTTACGAAGGGATATTCCCGAAAACAAAAGGGCTGGATACGGAAACCCGCAAAGATCTCAGCAAGCCCTTCTTTTTTGGTCACGAAGGCGGCGGAACCGTTGTGGAGACCGGTGAGAGGGTCACCCGGTTTGGGGTAGGCGACCCGGTGATCGCCTTTGGGTGGGTTGACACCTTTGCCGATTATTTTATCGCCGGAGAAAACGATCTGGAGCCGGTTCCCGAGGGAATGGACCTGAACCTGTCTTGCCTGGGAGAACCGATCGGCTGTGCCGTTTATGCGGGAATGCGGTCCCGGGTTCAACTGGGGGATACCGTCGCGATATTCGGCATGGGATTTGCCGGCCAGATCATGGCCCAGGTTGCCAGGCAAAAAGGGGCCTTCAAGGTAATTGCGGTCGATGTGGTGGAGGCCAAGTTAAAAATTGCTCGGCAACTGGGTGCTGATTTGATCGTCAACAGCCAAAAGCAGGATCCGATCGAGGCAATCCTAGATTTTACCGGCGGCAGCGGTGTTGATGTTGCCGTGGAAATGGCCGGCACCCAGGAGGCGGTCAATCAGTGCACCGCTTCGGTGCGGCATAACGGCACCCTGGTCTTCTATAGCTGGATCACCCGGGATGTGACCCTCAATATTTCGCGCTGGCATAACAACAGCCTCAACATCGTCAACACCGGTCTGGTTCACCATTCCATGGAGGAGAGAAGACTCTGGACGCCTTCTGCCCTGAGGCCTGTCATTCAGGATCAAATAAAGGTCCAACCGCTGATAACCCATCGATTCGAATTAAATCAAATTGTTGAGGCATTTGAAGCGGCGCGCACAGATTCTTCCGCCATCAAGGTTGTCATCAAGCCCTGAAGTTAGTTAAGTCGCCATTAGTCCTTATCCGGCAGCACTTCAGCATCCGGCTCATCCAGCATCTGCCCGCCGGGCTCTTCATCGAGTTCCAGGGCCGGGATGGATGGAATCTGGCCGCCGATGATACCCTGCATGTCTCCGTAGAGGCCGACGGTGTTTTTGACGACGCGCTCGATTTCCTTTTCACGCTGTTTCCAGTGGCGCTCCATGGCGCGGCGTTCCCGGTTGAGCTGATCCTGCAGCGAGGTAAAGGCTTCGACGATGCCTTCGATTTTCTGTTTGAACTCGACGCCGGCCAGGTACTGGTAGAGTGCCTCCATTTTTTCGTTTTTTCCGACGGATGCGTTGCGTTCGCGGCTGACCGCCATTAATTGTTCCCGCAGGGCAGCGGCCAGCGGGATGGCCGACAGGGGATCGCTGACCCAGACGCCGTCGACCTGTCCGAAGCGGTTGATGTCGTCCGGCAATACGACCGATACCAGGATCGCGATCGCGGCGCGAACCTCGATCATGTCGTCTTTTAATTTTGGGATCCAGGCCGCGCTCCAGGCCTTGGTATTTTTGGTTTCCCACAGCAGGACGCCGGATTCAGCTCCCATGACCGTGCGCACGGTCTGAACCAAATCGGCCCCCCGGATGCCCTTGGGCACGGGCTGGATGTCGTCGTGGACAAAAAAGGTTTTTAATCGGGTTTCGAAGTCCTGTTCCAGAACCTCGCCCTGGGTCTCCATGGACCCCTGTTCGGCCTTGCGTTTCATTTCCTCCAGGGAGGCCTTGAGGTCATTGACCATCTTGTCTTTTTCCAGATCCTTGAGCCGGTGTTCCTCGGCCAATTTTCTTTCAGCCTCCGCGCGGATTTTCTGCCGTTCCTCGTCCAGTTTGCGGGCTACCTCCAGCTCCAATGACTCCGTTGCCTCTTTGAGCTGCCGCTGTTCCCTGCGCAGCGCCAGCTCCTGCTCCCTGAAGTTCTTGATGGCCTGATCCTTTTCCGCAATGGTGCCTTTCATATCCTTTAGCCGGTCGGCATACTTTTCTTCGATCTTACGGGCAGCTTTGATCTCGGCATCCGCCAGCCGTTGTTTCAGCCGGATTTCGATTTCCTCATCAATTTCCTCGCGGCTTCTGGAGATCTGAGCTGCCTGCGCTTTGAGGTCCTCGCTCTTTTCTTTGAGCTTTGCCTCACGCAGGGACACCTCCCTGAGCAACTCACCTCTCAGATGCTCCCGAATGCGCCCGGTCAATGCATCCGACAGTTCAAATTCCTGGCCACAATTTGGACATGTGATTTTGCCTTGTTCCATAGGGTTATCCTTTTGCTTGCGTTGCCGAATTTATTCCAATTTCTGCCGTTTTCCTTTAGGCAGAAAAAGTATCGCTCCTGGTACGCTCTTTGTCAGTTTTGGTTGTTTGTAGTCCACTGTAGAACAAGTGATATTGTAATTGAGGCCAGAAAGTCGAATTTCAAACATGGCTAGTCGACACCCGGGGCCACGATTTCATATTCGGTGGTGATCTGCGCGACACCCCTGACAGTCGCGGCCACCGAGCAATATTTTTCCTGCGAAAGGCTGATGGCCTGGGAAACTGCTTTATCCGTCAACCCCTTACCGCCGACACGATACCGGACATGGATTTTTCGATAGGCCCAGGGCGGCTCCGGATCCTGTTCACCGCTGGCCGTGACTTCCAGCATGGTCAGTTTCTTGCGTTTCTTTTTTAATATTTCAACTACATCCACCGATGAGCACGCTGCCAGCGCTACCAGGAGCATCTGCGAGGGGCTGACGCCGATGCCGTTCTTTTGCCCGGACAACACAACCGAGTGCCCCCCGGAATCTGTCCCCACAAAGTGCTGTTCATTCAGCCAGCGAACTGTCGTTGTAGCCATAAAATTACCTCCCAATCTCCGAGTTATACCGTGCGTTTTAAGGGTTATCCGTGCCCTATCAATTTTTTCCGGTCATGCCCTGCGGTTCCATGCGGCGGGCTGCCCGTATTCATACAATGCCTGCAACGGCCTGCACCCTGATAACGAATACATGATGGAACCCCCCGGGGCGGTTTTCTATTTTGCAGTGTCAACGCATCACGTGTCAGCGGTAATTTTTATGATGACCAGGGTAATGTCATCGGCAGGCTCGACATCCTGTTGAAATTGCCTTAATTCTGCCAGGATGGCATCCTGAATTTCCGCCGCCCGGAACCGGGAATTCCGGCGAATGATTTCATACAAGGCCTGCTTGCCGAACATTTCATCCTGGGGATTACGTGCCTCCCAGATGCCGTCGGTGCTCATCACAATGATCTGACCGGTTTTCAGACCAGCATGACTTTCTGCTTCATACTGCCAGCCGGTATCGATGCCCAGGGCAATACCCTTGCCGCTGAGCTCTTCAAAGTGATCGGTTGCCGGATCGTAAAGCACGGCGGGATCATGACCGGCCCGCACCCAGCGCAAGATCCGGTGGTCCATATCAATTTGAAGGTAAAGCAAGGTGATGAAACGGCCGCTGTCCTCCACGTCCCGGGTCAGCTGACGATTGACGTCGGTCACCACCCTGGCGATACCACCGGACAAAGCGGAGCGCTGGCGTAAAAAAGCACGGGCTGAAGCCATCAGCAGGGCAGATGGAATGCCGTGTTCGGACACATCGCCGATGACAACACCGTACTTTTTAGTGCCGGGCGCCGGGCTGTCAAAAAAGTCAAAATAATCACCGCCGGTTTCATCACAGTAGATGCTGGTGCCGGCGATATCCAGTTCGGCAAACTGCGGATTGCCCCTTGGCAGGAGGTTTTGCTGGACTTCTTTGGCCAGATCCAGTGATTGGCGCAAACGGTAGCGGTCTTTAAGGCCGTCGGTCATCTGGTTGAAGTTCTCGGCCAGGGCCCCCAGCTCGTCATTGCTGTTCACCGTAACGGTTGCCGTAAGATCCCCTTTTTCAACTCTGGCCATAGCCGCCTGCATCCGTCTGACCGGATCGATGATGCCGGTGCTGAACAGGCGGGATAAAATGAGTGCAACGGCCAGGGTGACCGTCAGTAAAAATGCGGTTAAGTACAGCAGGCTCTGGATGACTTGCTCCGGATCCATAATGAGCATCATGCTGGCCTTGTTATATGACAGCACGCCCATTAAGATCAGCGGCAGGATGCTGGCCAAAATAAATGTTACCAGCATCCGCGTGTGCAGCTTGAGGCGAAATACACCCGGCATTTTGGCCAGACCGCCCCGGGGGAAAAAGCCGGGCCATACCCGGCGGCATGTCGCCTCGGTGATAAAAAAAATAATGGCCGTCACAACAATGCCGCCGATGATGCAGCCGACGAATACCCTTAAGCCTTCAAGCAGTGCACCCGGCCATGACCCCTGCGCGCCGGAATCCGCAATCATGCTGTATGTTGTCATGGTAATGGCGGCAATAAACCAGTTAAATAAACTCAATACCGCGGACATAAACGGCAGATCGAGCATTTTGCGCTGGGCTTTGCGGCGCAGATCAACATTTATTTCCCTGTCCCGGGCTTCCAGGCGCACAAACCGCCTCAAATCCTTTTGCCAGAAATACATGGAACCGGCCGCAATTGCGACCAGAACCGGAAACATAACGGCCACGACGTAAAAAGTATGCTTGATCTCAACGGCCGGGAAAACCCGATCAAAAAAAACAAAATATGATGTAACCGTGCCTGCGCCAATGATGTTGGCCGCCAGCTGCCACAACGTGAGCCGGCGCCCGATGACCTTGGACATCACCTGCAGGGAGGCAGCGGGCTTTAGGGTTTCGTCGGCCATGATTGCCCTTTTCTAAATTTTAGCTGAGAATATCAAATCGTTTCAATGCCATATTCTTTTTATCTTTTATTTTCTGCCGCCTGAAAACGCAATACTATTTTCAATTTTGCCGTAAAAGGCGGATTGATTGTCACCAACCGAAAATGAGCATTTCAAATATTAAAAGAAGGTGGTAATGATTTAGTTATAAGGGACAAATGACATGCACGAGATAAAAAACACCCCCGCTGGAGTCGGCAACCGCTGCCTGCTCGGGGACGACCAGTTTCGGTTTGCCTGCCACAGCAGCGTGGCCTGCTTTACCCGCTGCTGCCACAACGCTGACATGTACTTGTACCCCTATGATATCATCTGTCTGAAGCAGCGCCTTGGCATGACTTCCGAGGAATTTTTAAGGCAGCACACCATCACGGCGTTTCGTGAAAACCCGTATTTTCCCAACGTCATGCTCAAGATGAGCGACCGTCCGGGAGGCCCCTGCTCTTTTTTGGCTGAAAAAGGGTGCTCCGTCTATGAAGACCGGCCGTATTCCTGCCGGGCCTATCCCCTGGAAACGGTTTTGTACGGAGACGGAGACAGCCGGTTGAATATCCGCTGTTACGTGGCCCGTCACAGCCACTGCCTCGGACACCGGGAAGAGCGGGAGTGGACCGCGCCGCAATGGATGGAAGACCAGCAGATGGACGGCTACCACGAAATCAATGCCGACTGGGCCCGGATTGATTCTTTGCTCCGCCAGAATCCATTCGGTGAAAAACCCCTGGACAGCCCGGCCATGAAAATGGCTTACATGGCCAGCTACAATATGGACACCTTTCGCCGGTTTGTGTTTGACAGCAGCTTTTTGGCCCGTTTCCAAGTTCCGGAAGAGCGCCTGGCTGCCGCACGCGAAAGCGACACCGCCCTTCTGCGGCTGGGATTTGACTGGATCCTGCGGTTTCTTTTCGGGCAAGGCCCACTGCGCCAGCGCGATGCCGGGCAATAGCAACCCGGTTTGGGTGCCCGACGAATTATTTTTCCGCTGGTATGTTTTCAGCCTCCTTTTTCAGGGTCATCTTGTCTACCTTGCCGCTTGCCAGCAGGGGTAGCAGCGGCCGGACAAAGAAGCGTTTGGGCACCTTGAAGTTGACCAGTTTCTCTTGGCAGAGTTGTTTGAGTTCCTCTTCGGAAACATCCTGACCGGGCTTGAGCATGGCGTAGGCCCAACCCACTTCCTGGTAGATTTCATCGGCCACGCCGATAACCGCGGCGAACAGGACCGCCGGGTGCGATTCAATCAGCTCTTCTATCTCGCGCGGGTATACGTTTTCCCCGCCGGACTTATACATTTCCGAACTGCGCCCGGCAATGTATATATAACCGTCGGCATCTTTGGAAGCCAGGTCCGCGGTGTAATACCAGCCTTGCGCGTCAATGACTGCGGCGGTGGCTTTCGGATTGTTGAAATACCCCTTCATCAGGAAATCGCCGCGCACCGCGATTTCGCCGACCTGTCCGTCAGGCAATTCTTTGCGGTTTTCATCCACAATTTTGAGTTCAAACGGCGGGGCGATCCTGCCGGCCGACCGGAGAAGCTTATCTACGTCGTCGCCTTTCTCGGTGTAGGTCACAAACCCGCAGGTTTCGGTGGAGCCATACCCGGTCAACATAAACGCTCCGGTCTGTCCGCAAACCTTGCCCAGGACGTCGATCATAATCCTGGGTGCAGCCGCACCGGCCCACAAGAAGGATTTGAGACTGGTCAGGTCGGTTTGGCCGAAGGCGGGTTCCTTGAATTCCATCAGAAACATGGCCGGGATCTGTCCCAGGGCGGATATTTTTTCCCTGGGGATCACGGCTAGGGTAGCGGCCGGGTCGAAGCGGTCCATGAGCACCAGGCAACCCCCGCCCATGATCGAGCCGAACCCGATCTCCACATCCGCGGCCACATGGTTGATGGGAAAGTGGAGCAGGATGCGGGTGTCCTGATCAAAATAGAATTTGTCGATCTCCAGCCGAATGTTTGCGACAATGCTGCGGTGGGTGTGAACCACGCCCTTGGGCCTGCCCGTGGAACCGGAAGTATAGAGCAGTAAAGCTTCGTCCTGCTCATCGACTTCGGCGGCTCTGGCGGTCAGGGCTTCATCGAGTTCGGGGCGGTCACCATCGACGAAGGCGCCATAGCCCGTTGCGCCTGGGACTTCTCCCCCGATGACGAGGACTTTTTTAAGGCAGTCGAACTCCGCCATTAGGGCCTTGAGCGCGGGGCCGAGGTCTTTGCCCATATATTCCTTGAGGCTGATAAGCACCGTCGGCCTGCAGTCATTGATGATGAACCTGAGTTCATCCAGGGTGAACTTGGGTGAGAGCCCCAGCCACATGGCCCCGATCTTGCCCGCCGCCATAAAGGTTATGGGAAATTCGGTCCGGGCCATAGCGAGCATGGCAATTCGATCGCCCTTTTGAACGCCGGCTGCCAGAAATGCCTTGGCCGCCCGATCCATGTCCCGTTTGAATCCGGCCCAGGTTACGCGTTCATCCCCGAACGCCAGGGCCTCGGCTTCGGGCTTGGCTTGGGCCCATCTTTCCACGTAGTGCCACGTTTGATTAAGATCTTTCCAGGTCATATTCCCCTCCCTTGCTTGATTTCAACCGGTTTTTTTTATTAAAAATTAGCCGATATCAACTAAAAATAAATAAATTTATGCGCAGCATACCGGAATTAATCCGCCGGCGGATAAATCTAAAAAGTTTCTTCAGTTATGAAATCCTGTCCACCACTCTGGCTGAGTTATTATTCAGGGCGGATTAATACGTGCATAGCCTTTGCTGACGGCCTTTTCACCGTCCTGATTGACCACTTCAAAAAAAAGATTTTCCTCGTTCCGCATTTTCAGCTTTACGCTGATAGCAGTTTCCGGCCGGACCATACCGGAAAAACGGCAGCTCAACGTCTTGAGCCGCGTCGGGTCGCCGTCGGCTTCCCGATTGATCAGCTCCCGGGCAGCCAGGGCCAGGGTGCAGGTGCCCTGCAAAATGATGCCCGGCAGGCCCACGCCGACGGCAAAGGCGGGAGAGGTATGAATGGCGAAGACAATATCGGTGCATCCGTCGTAAACGTAAGGCAGCATCGGGTCGATTTTAATTGCGCGGCTCCAGACCGGACCGGCGCGCCAATCGCCTTGCGGGTCTGCGGGCAGGTCCAGCGCCACCCCTTCGCCCCGACAGGTCACGCCCCGGAACATGGCTCCGATATGCTCGGTGAAGACCGGCCGGTTTTCCTGGTCAATGGCTTCATAGCGTACGATGAAATGTGTCCCGGCCCGGTGGGGCAGGATGGCGGCAATTTGACCGTTTAGGGTCAACCGGTCTGCTGGCCGGACCGGACGGTGGAAATCGAGTCTTTCCGTGTAGTGAACCTGGGTCATCAGGACATCCCTTGGAAAGTCCTTCAGCTCCAGGTAGTCGCCCATGTTCGAAGAGACGGGCCAGGTCAGGGCCACGGCCAGCATGGGCGGGGCAATCAGGCCCTCGGGCCGCCGGTCGTCGAAGTAGCGCGGGTTGTCGTCACCGACGGCGGCGGCGTAATTGGTGGTCCTGCGCCGGTCGACATCCAGCCGGCAAGGGCGCAACCGGGCGCCCGCGTAGTGGGGGTCCAATTCCATGAAGTTGACCTTTCGATTAGGGTAGGTTTGAAGATCAGGTTACCTTTTTGCCGCTTGCGAGTCAACAGAAGCCGACCCTCAAACATGTTTTCATCAAAGTTAATTCCAATCCGGTTAGACCAAATGACGTTCTAGGAAAGTAATATATTTATGGAACGTTGCCAAACACCGGCGGTCTATAACCAGGAAGAATTCAGTTCGCTTCGATCAACCGCCGGAGGCGGAGAATAATGGAACGATGCAATGATGGGATATTGGGACCATTGGTGTTTCATCTGGTTGAAAAAGAATTCGGTTCATGGGATAACCAAACCATGGCTCGAAAAAGCATTTTTAACAGTATCAGAATCTCAGGACTTGGCAGTCTTGGAATACTGTAAAACAGAAGAGCGTTTCTCTATTGGGGAGTTTGAAAATTGAACGGCAATCGGGAGCATAAAAATATTTTATTTACAGGACTTCCCGGCTGCGGGAAGTCCACGATCATAGAAAAAATCGTTCAGCGACTTGATGACCGGCCGCGCAGCGGGTTCTTTACGCGGGAAATCCGGGATGGGGGCCGGCGCGTTGGATTTTCAATTACAACCCTGGACGGGCGGCACGGGATACTATCGCATGTCGATATCCGGAGCCGCAAACGAGTGGGAAGATACGGGGTCAACCTGCAGGACATCGATTCGATTGCCGTGCCCTCGATGGTCCCCGCAAACGATCAGGTGGTCCTAGTGGTTGACGAGATCGGCAAAATGGAATGCTTTTCCGTGCTGTTCAGACAGACCCTCATAACGGTCCTTGACTCTGTCAATACCCTGGTGGGCTCCATCGCACTGAAGGGAGATGCTTTCATCGAAGCCATCAAGAAGCGGCCGGATACGCTCCTGATATCGGTATCTGATAAGAACCGGAATTATTTGGCAAGAGGAACTCAGGTATGAATTTGAGAGATATAAACATCATAGCATGTGATGTACTGGTCATCGGCGGTGGGTTGGCCGGTGCCGCCGCAATCAAATACCTGCTCGAAAAGGATATCAATGCCTGCCAGGTGCTCAAAGGCTTCTATGGGAGGATCGGACGAAGAGGCGCCGGTGCTTCGTGCTGCGGTGCCAGCGAGAGCGGCGCTCCCCGGCTTGCCGGGACCTCGCCTGCTGCCGACGATCCGGATGAGTTGTGTCAAAGGATTATCCAGGCCGGGTTGGGGATGGTCGATCCGAAGCTGGCGTCGGCGATGGTGGCGGATTTTCCAAGAATCCGCAGTCAGCTGGCAAAGTGGAGTATCCGCTTCGATAGTGAGGGACCGCATCACCTGGGTTATCCGTTTGTGCATGCCATCGAATCGGAGATCCGACCCTCTATACTCCGGATTTTCGAACAGACCATGATCACCGATTTGCTGGTCAAAGATGGAAGGTGCGCCGGTGCTGTCGGTGCAACCGAAAAGGGCGAGATTTACCTGTTCAAAACCCCCTCGGTCATTTTGGCCACCGGGGGCGATGCCCAGCTCTTTAAACACAACGTGCATCCGGATTGTGTTACGGGTGACGGCTACGCCATGGGCTTTAGAGCCGGGGCGGAGTTGATGAACATGGAATTCATGCAGATTTTTTTCTGCACGGTCTATCCATCCCGCAATCTTTTTCATGCCTGGCACAAAGAAGCACTCCGAAATATCAGGAATAAGGACGGCAAGCTTATCCTCCCCGCCTATCTTCCGGCAGGAATCAGTGTCGACCAGTGCCTCGAGGAGAATTTTCGTCATGCCCCCTTCAGTACCCGCGACAGCGCATCCCGCTATCTGGGAATGGCAATTGTCAAGGAAATACAGGCAGGCCGAGGTTCTAAACACGGCGGGGTATTCGTAGACGTTACGGCGGCAATTGACCTGCTGCCGGAGTTACAGAAGCGATTTCTGCGACGCAGGAGAATCGACCTGCACAAGGCGCCGGTCCAGGTCACCATGGGGCATCAATGTTCAAACGGCGGGCTCAGAATCGATACCGATTCGATGACCTCGATTCCCGGAGTGTTTGCGGCCGGAGAGACCGCCACCGGCATGCACGGGGCCGACCGGCTGGGGGGCAACATGCTGTCGGCCTGTCTTGTTTTTGGCGTAAAGGCTGCGGCATCGGCCGTCCGATGGGCAAAGACGAACCCTGCTGACAGCGATATCAAACACCTCGCCCGGGCCAAGATCGAAGATATCAGGGCGCTTTCCCTGTCTTCAGGGAAAACATCTCCCGATGAGTTGCTATCCGTGCTTCAAACTGCCGCCTGGAACCATGCGCTGACAGTCAGATCTGAAAAGAGCCTGAAACAGTTTCTTTCCGACATTCGGCAATTGCATGATGCCTATGGCCGCGAGCTTCTGGTAAGTCAACCGTCGGATCTCATTCGGGCCCTCGAACTCAAAAACCTGCTTCTGGTGGGCGAGCTGGTTGCGCGGGCCGCCCTGGCAAGAAAAGAAAGCCGGGGCGGGCATTTTCGAGAGGATTACCCCGAATGGAATCCTGATGATCCGGCCCGGGCTGTCATTTTGCAACCGGCGCAAGATGGATCAATCCAAACACAGGAAGCCCTGATCGACCCTTCGTGGCAGTACGATGAAGTGCTGCTAGGGGAAGGAAGGTGGGGATAAGAACTCAGGCTATTTTAGTCCCCTCCCGATCGCAGTTTTTTTCCCGCAAGCCGTGTCGAAGGATCGAAGCGCGTGAGCCTGGGATCAAACTGGAATGTTTGTTTGCCGGAATTGTTGGAAACTTGCCTTGAAAAGGCTGATAAGAGATAAGTCACTACACAGGATACCAAATCAAGTCGGCAAATTCACTACGATCAACAAAAGGATTACGATTTCCCTGTACTTCAGCTATCTTATCATTCCGCTTGCGCTCGACTGTAGATACACGGGTGAGTTTATTCCAATATAGTAATGTTTCCAGGGAACCCAGATGCCCTTCGCCTGGCTTGTGTTCCTTCTCGTCCAGCTCAAGAACCGGATCGGAATTTAACCCCTGGTAACGTATTTCCATATATAAACAAGCCCTGGCTATCACTCCCCGCGGATCAAAATATCGTGTAGGAGCAATTTCCTTCTCCTTTTCACGAAAATCAAGACGGCGATCGTAAAAGAAACCGGCTCCACGCTCTGCATTATACACAAAATCGGCCGGACAAATATTATGTAAATCTGAAATAATATTTCGTCGATCGCGAAATCCAAAGGCTTTGGGCCAAATATGATCCAGATTCCAACCTCCGCTACGCATATGCCCTGGTCCGTATTTGTCCTTGGGTACCGAAACTCCGTTGTGAAAAAGTAGAATATTTTCCGGGTTTTCAGGATCTTCAAATACTTCGGTTATTACTTCGCGCACTTGCTTAGGATATGATAATATTTTACTATCCTTCGAAATTAATTTACCCAGATATTGTTTGAGTTCCTGTTCCTCCAATCCGTCCGTTTCCTTGTAGTAACTTCCAATAGATAAACGGATATACGGATTTTCACCTTGAATTCCCCAAATTAATGCATCGATAGGATTAAGAGCGGAGTTACGAAAATCGATCCATATATTATTGCGCAGCTCCTCTGGAATAAGCGATTCTGCATCATCAGCAACAGGTGCGTCAGGAAGTATAATAGGAATAATAGATTGCGAAGGCTTGGCATCCGGTACCAGGTGATCGAGTTCATATTGCTGACCGGCACTTATGCCGTTCTTGCCAAAACACAGAATAACGGAAGCTATGCGCGGCCATTCGGCATCAATAAATTGCTGCCAGTTTTTACCTGGTTGTAATTCATACTTGTCGAACCAGCAGCGCACGCCTCTTGCACGCAGTTGTGCTTCGATATTTTGTACTAGGGGTTTGTCTAAACTGTTATGACACAGAAAAGTATCATAAAGGAAAGGTTTTGGCTTCATGGTCAGGCTCTGAATTGGTTGTACTTTCTGTTAACGAAGATCCGAAATAAGAATTGAGAAGCTGTGCTAATAACTTTCATCTCTCCCCAATATTCCAACAGCTACTACCGTTGTTTCCATACGGTATCCATAACATTATGACAAGGTGAATTAAAGCCGGAGTAAAAAGTGCACAGGTCAATTTTCATCATGCCGTCATCGGTCTTTATAACGTGCAGTTCACTGATTACCGGGCTGTTTCGGCAATCCATGTGGCGCGCTTTGTTAGATGCTTATCGTCATGGTTTTCATTACGTTGGCCTCACCACCAGCCATCAACTTGCAAATCTTTTGGTTATCGAAATTAAGTTTAACAGTTATCAAACTCGGTGATGCTGGGTTCATTAGGTGGCCTTGTTCAATCAAAAATGTATTCTTATTTATCTTCATCTTCTCATTAAGAAAACAAGCTAAAGGGCCTGCAGCCATGCCTGTGGCGGACTCTTCCTTGATCCCATAACGTGGTGCGAACATCCTCGTTCCGGCATCTCTGCCTGCCATCCGTGTCGTTCCAGAAAAAATGTAGTAACCAATCAAATCATAATCTTCACTGATTCTATGGATAGCTTCAAAATTGGGGTGGATTTGAGAAACCGCTTTTTCATTTTGCATGGGCACAATTATAAACGAATTGCCGGTATTGACTACCAATGGTTTTGTATTTTCTATGAGCTCATTATCTGTAATACCCAATGATTCAAAGAAAAGGTCTATCCGGTCCTCTATACCTCTGTAATTAGGAGACAGTTGTTCCATAAAAGCCATATTGCCATCAATAAATATATCCCTGTTCCCATCAATCGTTTCCTTTGAGGTGGCTCCTTCTTTTATACGATTAAGCTGCCTCAAATAACTAAACGTTGCTATGGTCGCATGACCGCAGTGTGCAATTTGTCGAGTTGGGGTAAAGAATTCCAACTTGTATGCAGCAGAGTTTGAGGATGAAACGAAAGAAGTCTCAGATAGACCGATCTTGGAAGCAACGCTTAGCTTTTGTTGGCTATTCAGCTCATCCGCATCTAAAACCACTCCAGCTGGATTTCCACCAACTCCATTATCTGTAAACGCGTTTACAATGTGCACGCGAATGTCCACTTTATCTCCTTAATCTAATGCTGCGCTCAACCGCCCCGCGCAGTATTGCAACAGGTTTATAGAGTAATAGCTTGAATTGTGAATTGAAGCTCGAGCATCGTATATTATTCACTATTCAAGCTTTGAGCTCATATTTCTTTCCATTGTTAGAAGCACATAGTTTTGTTGATGTGCCAAACTTCTTATTGATCACCCGGCCCAAAAAACAGGGCATAAATGGCCCCAATTGTCGCCAGTATTGCTAATACCGCTCCGAGTGCGATTACCATAAATCCCAAACCTATTGCACCGAATAAAAGAGCCAGCGGAAGATAGGCTAAAAATGGCAATTTCCAATTACGCACACATATAAAATAGGAAATACCAGTGAGAGTACCGAAAATTACAGACGAAACGTACTTGACAATATTGGACCAGGAGCCGGCAGCCTTACTAATAGAAATATTGTTGGACGAAATTTTGTACAATCATATTTATATCTGCTGGATGTCGATGATTAGAAGCTGCGACCACCCTTTGGTCCTCACCTGCCGCGTCCTCCACCGTATCCACCTTGGCCACCACCGTAGCCACCTTGGCCACCTCGACCGCCACCTTGTCCACCTCGACCACCACCTTGTCCACCTCGACCACCACCTTGTCCACCTCGACCACCACCTTGTCCACTTCGACCGCCACCTTGACCACCTCGACCACCTCCG